>Ga0265330_10001238_pt1 | contig 14983 bp, 10 predicted proteins | sample 41919metaG_FD_202083 | JGI IMG/M metagenome (GOLD analysis project Ga0265330, IMG submission 202083) | Rhizosphere microbial communities from Carex aquatilis grown in University of Washington, Seatle, WA, United States - 4-19-19 metaG | ecosystem: Host-associated > Plants > Roots > Rhizosphere... | reverse complement strand
ATCCGCATAGGTCGGGCCATAGATGATGTCGTACTGTAACTGTGAACTGTCGAAATTGAAGCTGGTCTTGCCGCCCACCGCAATGGTGTAGTGGCCTTTCGCCATCGATTCGGCGTAAATGCCGTATTTCTTGGAGGTCACATAAAACGGGGCCCGCGCGCTGCTGTAATTGATGTCGGAATTCGTCTGCATCCCGAGCAAATCATGGTCAGCCCCCCGGTTGTCGAGACTGCCACTGGTGCCGAGGTGATAGCCCCAGATGCCGTAGTAGTGTTCGCTTTGGTCGTTGAACTGTTCTTTCACATTGCTGGCGGTGCCGCCGGTGGTGGTCAGAAGCACCTGCAGCACTTCGGGACTGGTGAAGGTGAATTTCACATGGGCCGTGTTTCCGCCGAGGGCCAAGTTTGCGTCCAGGGTGGTGGCGCTGGTGGCAAAGCCGCTGGCGGCGGTCGCCGCCGTGGCCGTGCCGCCGACCGTGAAGGTCGACGCCGACTGAGAGACCAGCACATCTCCTGATGATTTTTCCGTTACCTTGTAGGAGTAGGGGCTGGCCGTCACTTCAAGCCGAAGGACGGTGGATTCCAGCACCGTGCCTGTGCCCGTCGCCACAGGCGCATCCAGCTTGGCCGGCGGCCCAGCGTCGAGGCTGCCCGAACGACTGTCGACTGGCGCATCAGGGTTGCCGAGCGGGCCGGAATCGGCCGTGCCCGCGCGCGTGTCGGTGGGCACAGGCCCGTCTGTGGGTTTCGCGGCGCCGAGGTCGGCTGCGGCCGCATCGGGCTTGGCGGTGCCTCCGCTTGCAGGCGAGGAACTGCCGCCCGCGCCCGGGGTTCCGCCCGTGGCCGGCGCACCGCCAGCAGCCAGGATAGCGCCGGCGATCGGCGCGCCGCCAACCGCCAGGGAGCCGCCAGCGGCCGAGACCCCGCCCGCGGCCGAGGCGCCGCCAGGGGCCTGCGTACCACCAGCGGCCCGGGCTGCGTTGCTGCCGCCTGACGAGCAGCCAACCGTCACAAGTGCGACCGCAAGAAGTGCGAGGGCAGAAGAAGACTGAACCTGCCTTGTCATCTAGGTTCCTTTTTCTCAATCTGTCTCGGCACAGGCTGATGCGCAGGCATTGCGAAAGCCTTGCGTCCGAGAGCAGGTCACGGCTGTCCAGAATAGCAGCTCTCAACCAGCGGGGTGTGCCGCAAATTCCAGTCGCGCGGCAGCGTCAAGCCTCGGAAACTGTGGTCTGAACCTGTTTCTGCCAGGCTGCAACAGAAGCGTGCACCGCCCGTCCGAAAGACGACGCAGGTAATTTCTTGCACTAGGCCATCTTGTTCCCGCACTCGATGTCAGGCTTTACGTTGCAGGGTCTGGACCGTCATGCCGTCGGAAATGCCGACCAAGACTTTGGACGCTAGATCGAAGAACAATCCGGTCTCCAGCACCCCGGGTGTGTCGTGCAGGCGGGCGTCGACATCGCGCAGGTCAATCTCGGGGCCAAACTTCACGTCGAGGACCAACTGGCCATTGTCCGTCACCACCGGGCCATCCTTGTTGACGCCCATGCGCAGCCGCGGCTGCCCGCCAAGCCGAGTCACCACGTCGGTTACATAACCAAGGGCCGGAATGATGACCTCGATGGGGATGTCGAGCGTGGTTCCGAGCCGCGGGACCAACTTGCTCTCGTCCACGATGACCACGAACTGGCTGGCCATGCTGGCCACCAGCTTTTCCATCGTGTGGGCTGCGCCGCCGCCTTTGGTGACGTTGAGATTGGGATCGACCTCATCCGCGCCGTCGACCGCCAGGTCAATCCGCCCGCAGTCCTGAGCGTCGCGCAGGGGAATGCCCTGCTGCTTGCACAGGATGCGCGTCTGGAAAGACGTGGGCACCGCGGTAACGCGCAACCCATCCTCCCGCATTCGGCGGCCGACTTCCTCGATAAAGAAGCGGGTCGTCGATCCCGTGCCCATTCCGCACAGCATGCCGTCGGAGACGAACTTGGCAGCGGCGACGCCCGCCAGCCGTTTGAGGGCCTCGCCAGTATTGCTGCTCTTCATGGGTGAGCGGGCTTATAGCGCCCGGCCCGGCAAAGGGCTAGTCGCGTGGGGAGCCCGCCGGCTCCCCCTGCGGGGGCTTCGGGACGGACAGCCCACCCCGCCCGCCCCGCGCTTCGCGCGCCGTCGTCGCCGGCGGCGCTCCATCGTGGGAGGGCATGGGAACCCTTCCAGGGTTCCCATCTCAGAGCGCCGAACAGTTTGGCGGACCGAGTGAAATTGCGCTGTTGCGAGCGGCCCGAGGCGCGAGGAAGGAAAATACTCGACGTATTTGACTGAAGCAACGCAGCCGGACGGGATGGATCGTCTGCCAAATGCTGGTTGAAATTCTGGCGGACGGCACTAGTCGCTACTGTCGCTGCGCCCGTGCGGTGGTGAGGAAGTGATCCTCCACCTCGGTCCAGGTGCCGGCGACAAGAAAATCGCCATCGTCCTGGGACAGGCCGAGCGCGATCTGGACCGTTCCATCGGGCCGCGCGGTCATGCTGGCCTCGTGAAATCCCACGTGGCGGTTGACCAGCGGGTCGATGGCCTTGTACAGGGCTTCTTTGAGCGAGAAGTGCAGGATGACCATGCGCCGGCGGTCTTCCTCGGGAACGCCCGCGAGCCGCTCGAGCTCGTCGCGCGTGAGCACGCGCGTGCCTATGTCCGGGCGCGCCTGAGCAGGGGCCCCCTCGGGCAAAGCCGGCGGACGATTCTCCAGATCCACACCAATGCAGGCGCCTTTGTCGCGAAGGGCCGCCAGTCCAACCGCCAGGGTGCGTTTGTGGCTGATCGATCCTGCCAGGTCGGAAGGCAATGCGGGCCCACCACGCGGGGTGGACAAAATGGGACCCGGCTCGATACCGAGGTCGCGAAACGCTTCCCGCAGGGCGAATCGGCCGGCGACCCAACTGCGCTGGCGGGCCGGCGCCAGGGTTTCGACGAACTTGCGCTCGTCAGGAACCAACGCGGCCAGAATCTCTTCATCCACCTCGGTCGGTAGACGAACCCCCACGCAACGGCCGTGGACCAAATTCAGGCGAAAGGCGATCGCGATACCCATCAGACACGCTCGACACCTCTATCGTAGCCTAGATTCGGGGCCAGCCAACGTTCGGCTTCGGCAAGGCCCATTCCCCGACGGCGGGCGTAGTCTTGCACTTGCACGCGATCGATGCGGCCCACATCGAAGTAGCGGGATTCCGGATGGGCGAGATACAGGCCGCACACACTGGCGGCCGGGCTCATGGCAAAGCTTTCGGTCAGGGTTATGCCCACCTGGGGCGCCTGCAGCAGATCAAAGAGCTGTTGCTTTTCGGGATGGTCCGGCCACGCGGGATAGCCCGCCGCAGGCCGAATACCGCGATATTTCTCAGCGATGAGATCCTGGTTGCTAAGATTCTCGCCGGCGCCATAGCCCCATTCGCGGCGCACGCGCTGGTGCAGACACTCGGCAAACGCCTCGGCCAAACGGTCGGCCAGGGCCTTGACCATGATCGCGCTGTAGTCGTCGCCCGCTTCTTCAAAGTGTCTGACCAGTTCCTGCGCGCCGATGCCGGCGGTGACGGCAAAGGCGCCCACATGATCGGGCAAGCCCGCGGATGCCGGCGCCACGAAATCAGCCAGGCTGTGGTAGGGACCGGTCCCGGTCTGCTGGCGCAGCATGGGAAATCGACACAGCTCGCGGGTGCGGCTCTCGTCGGAGAAGAGCACGATGTCGCTGCCCTCGCTGCAGGCCGGCCAGAAGCCGTAGGCGGCGCGTGCGGTGAGCGACTTGTCTTTCACGATCTGGGCCAGCAGCTTTTCGGCCGAGGCCAGCAGATCGCGGGCGGGCGGGCCGTACTTCGGGTTGTCGAGAATTTGCGGGTATTTTCCCTTCAATTCCCAGGTGGTGAAGAAGAATGTCCAGTCGATGAAGCGCGCCAGTTCGTCAAGCGGCTGCTGCTCGACTACGCGCCGGCCGATAAAGGTCGGGGTTGGCACGTCCTCGGCGCGCCAGACGATGGCCGGCTTGCCCGCGCTGGCCGCTGCGTAGGGCACCAGCGGTCGTCGTTGCTTGTCGGCGTGGATTCCGCGCAACTGCTCCTGCTCGGCGCGATTCTTTTTGTCGAAAGCGTCCTTTTGCGCGGGATCCAGCAACGCCGAAACCACGCCCGCAGCGCGCGAGGCATCGAGCACGTGCACTGTGCTCCCGCTGCGCTGGGGTGCGATCTTCACGGCTGTGTGCTCGCGGTTGGTGGTGGCGCCACCGATGAGCAAGGGTTGCGCAAGGCCCCGGCGCTCCATTTCTTGCGCCACATGCACCATCTCTTCCAGCGAGGGTGTGATGAGTCCCGACAGGCCGACGATGTCGACCTTCTCTTTCACAGCCGCATCGAGAATCTTCTCACAGGGGACCATCACACCGAGGTCGATGACCTGGTAGTTGTTGCAACCGAGCACCACGCTCACGATGTTCTTGCCGATGTCGTGCACGTCGCCTTTGACCGTGGCCAAAAGCACACGGCCGCGCGGCTGCACCACGCCCTGGGCTTTTTCTGCCTCCATGAATGGCTGCAGATAGGCCACGGCAGCCTTCATGGCGCGGGCACTCTTCACCACCTGGGGCAGGAACATCTTGCCCGCCCCGAACAGATCGCCCACCACAGCCATCGCGGCCATGAGCGGCCCTGAAATCACGTCGAGCGGCCGGCCCAACTGTTGCCGCGCCTCCTCGGTGTCTGCCTCGATGAAATCCACCACGCCGTGGACCAGGGCATGTTCCAGCCGCTTTTCCACGGGCGCCTGCCGCCACGACAGATCTTGGGTTCGCTTGCTGGCGGTGCCCTTCACCTGCCCGGCCAGCTCGACCAAACGCTCGGTGGCGTCGGGCCGCCGGTTGAAGAGCACGTCTTCCACGCGCTCGCGCACCTCCGCGGGCACGTCGGCGTACACGCCCAACTGGCCGGCATTGACGATGCCCATGTCCAGACCCGCGGCGATGGCGTGGGTGAGAAACACGGTGTGCATGGCCTCGCGCACGGAATCGTTGCCCCGGAACGAGAACGACAGGTTGGACACGCCGCCGGACAGGTGCACGCCCGGACAGGCCGCCTTGATGAGCGGCAGGGATTCAAGGAAGCTGCGTGCGTAATCGTTGTGTTCTTCGAGGCCGGTGGCCACTGCCAGCACGTTGGCATCGAAGATGATGTCTTCCGGCGAGAAATCCGCCCGCTCGACCAGCAGGCGATAGGCGCGCTGGCAGATTTCCAATCGGCGTGGCGTGGTCACCGCCTGCCCGGCTTCGTCGAAGGCCATCACCACCACGGCAGCGCCGTAGCCGCGACAGACGCGGGCCCGGGCCAAGAACTCCGCCTCGCCTTCTTTCAGGCTGATGGAATTGACGATGCCCTTGCCCTGCACGCACTTCAATCCCGCCTCGATGACCGCGAAATTCGAGCTGTCGATCATTATGGGCAGGCGTGCGATCTCGGGCTCGCTGGCCACGAGATTGAGGAACGCGGTGATCGCCTGCACGGAATCCAACATGGCTTCGTCCATGTTGACGTCGAGGATGTTGGCCCCGCCGCGCACCTGATCGAGCGCCACCGCCAGCGCCGCCGCGAAGTCGCCGGCTTTGATGAGGTTGGCGAACTTCCTCGAACCCGCGACATTGGTCCGCTCGCCTATAAGAATGAAGTTCGATTCCCGTCCGATGGTCAGCGTGTCGAGGCCAGCCAGGCGCAAGGGCCGCGTCGCTTTTTCGGGCCGCCGCCGCGGTGGTGCGCCCTGCACCGCTTGTGCGATGGCGCGAATGTGATCCGGGGTGGTGCCGCAGCAGCCGCCCACGATGTTGACCAGACCCGCAGCCGCCAGCTCGCCCACCAAGGCCGCCGTGTCCGCCGGGTGCTCGTCGTAGCCGCCAAAGGCATTGGGCAGGCCGGCGTTGGGGTAGCACAGGATGTACGAGCTGGCCTGCCGGGCCAGATCCTCGATGTACGGCCGCAACTGGGGCGCGCCGCCGCCGCAGTTCAGACCCACGGCCAAGGGTCGCGCGTGCTCGGTCGAGGTCAAGAACGCGTCGACGGTCTGGCCCGACATCAGGCGGCCGCTCTTGTCAGTGATGGTCCCTGACAGCATGACCGGCAGGCGCAGGCTTTTTTCGGCAAAAACCGCCTCGATGGCGCACAGGCAGGCCTTGAGCGTGAGCGTATCGAAAACCGTTTCAGCCAGGAGGATGTCGCAGCCGCCGTCGATCAGGCCGCGCACCTGTTCCGCATAGGCGTCCCGCATTTCATCGAAGGTCACCGCACGAAAGCCCGGCTCGTTCACCCGCGGCGAGAGCGAAAGCGTTTTGTTGGTGGGGCCGAGCGCGCCAGCCACCAGACGCGGCTGGCCGGGCGTCTTGGCCGAATAGCGGTCGGCCACCGCGCGGGCCAGGCGCGCGCCAGCCAGGTTCAAATCGTAGACAGCCGATTCCAGCTGATAGTCGGCCTGGGCGATGCGCGTGCTGTTGAAGGTGTTGGTCTCGATGATGTCAGCGCCCGCGTCCAGATACTGGGCGTGCACGTCCGCCACGACATCCGGTCGGGTCAGCACCAACACATCGTTGTCGCCACGCAGATCATGCGTGTGCGAGGCGAAACGCGTGCCGCGAAAATCCGCTTCGCCAAGGCCGCGGCGCTGGATCATGGTGCCCATGGCTCCATCAATGACCAGAACGCGCTCTTGCAAGGCGCGCAGGAGCTGTTGGGTGCGATCGGTGCGGGTCATTTGGGCTGCTCTTTCTCGGTGGGCGATCCGGTTCTGACTGTTGGTTTGGGCCCGCCCGTTTGGCCCGGAACCTTGCGCGCAAACGCGCTCACCACGCCAAAATGAGGCGGGCGCTTCTCGCGCGAGGTGACCTCGCAGCGATCCACCACCAGCCCAGTATTTACCAGCCATTCTCGCACTGCCTGCGGCCGAAATCCCGCATGCACGTGGCCGTACCCATCGGTCACGTCGCGCTTCTCGTGGGCGGCCAGCGTGGTCACGACCAGATCCCCGCCGGGCCGAAGCACGCGCGCCGCCTCGGCCAACGCCCGCGCCGGCTCGGCCGCGTAGGTCAACAGGTTGAGCAGCAACACCTGGTCGAAGCTCGCGTCGGCGAAACGCAACGCCTGGACGTCGCCCAGGACAAAGTCCACGTTGGGCAGACCCTGCAATCGCTTGCGGCAGGCTTGCAAGACCTTGGGGCTGACATCCAGGCAGGTCACATGCCGGCTGCGCGGCGCCAACAGGGCGGCGATGGCTCCGTCACCCGACCCGGCGTCGAGCACGGCGCCCAGATGAAGCAGGCCCAGCATGCCGACCGCCGTGGCTTCCCAGGTGCGCCCCGGCGAGTAATGCCTTTCCATCTGGCCGGCCACCGTCTCGGGCCAATTGGCGGCGCCCTGTCGCGCCCGCAACACCGCCTGGCAGCGCTCCTGATCGCTTTGCAGGACCGGCTCGCTGAGTTCGCGGCCGAGGAGCACCCACAGCTTGTGCACATCGGTCGGCATGCTGGCGTCGTTCATCACGTAGTAGGCCAGCGAACCTTCGCGCCGATCGCGCAAGACACCCGCATCGCGCAGTTTGCCAAGATGTGTTGACACCCGCGACTGGGGCAATTGCGTTATTTGCGTAATTTCTGCAACCGTCAGTTCATTTCTTTCGAGAAGAAACACCAAGCGCAGTCGTGTCGAATCACCAAAAAGGTGAAACAGATCAACGGCTGCCGACAATGTATCCATCCGCAAATCCTGATGCGATGATTCCTCACAGTTGGGTCCTTGTCAAGCCGTCTTATCCAGTCCAACCTTCGTGCCGATTAGGTGACAAGTGAAGTCTCGAATACCTGAGGGTGGAACAGGCTTCATGGATCGCTTCGAGCTCAAGAGTGAGGCGGGTACGGGCGGGATGGGTACTGTGTATCAGGCAATCGATCGTCGGACTGGGGCTGTGGTTGCGCTCAAGGTTCTCCATGTTCGCACTGCCACCGAAAGCGCACGTTTCGACCAAGAGGCACGCCTCCTGGCGGAATTGTCACATCCCGGGATCGTTCGCTATTTCGATCGCGGGACGGCACCGCATGGGTCGCCTTTCATCGCCATGGAGTGGCTTGAGGGCGAGACCCTGGAAGAGCGCCTGTCGCGCGGGACATTGGGACCAGCAGCGGTGGCGCACCTGGCCTGTCGCGTGCTGGAGGCCCTGGCAGCGGCGCACGAGCGAGGGGTTGTCCACCGCGATATCAAACCGAGCAATGTCTTTCTGGTTGGCTGGAAGCTGACCGACACGCGCATCCTGGATTTCGGCATTGCCCGCCGGGTGCTTGATCCCAAACGCTTCACGCGCAAGGGATCAACGGTGGGGACGCCGCTTTACGCCTCGCCCGAGCAGGCGCGCGGCCGCCACGACGTGGATGGCCGGGCCGATATTTTTTCGCTCGGCTGCGTGTTGTACGAGGCCCTGACCGGCGAGCCGCCCTTTACCGGCGACACGCCCACCGAGGTGATGCAGAAGGTGTGCGCGGGGATGGTGGCTCCGCTGTCGTCGCGCCGACCCAACCTGCCGCCGGATCTGGAGCGGCTCATCCACCGCATGCTGATGCCCGATCCGGGCGCGCGGCCCCTGTCTGCCACGGCTCTCGCGGTCGAGTTCCGCAGCCTGGCGCAGCGTCTGGGGGACCTGGGCGAGGAAACCGCGTCGGCCAAGCCGCCCTCACCTTTGCGGGCAGGGTGCATCAGCGAATCCGAGGAACGCACGATCTGTGCGATGCTGGTTTCGTTGGCCCGGCGGCCGGTTGCCGATGGTCTGCGGCGGACGGCGCGCGATCGACGGATCGGTCCGCAGGCCGCGTTCCCCTGGCAAGCCGAGCACAAGACCTCGGAACTCAAGGACGACAGCCCGGAACGTCTCGCTGCCTTGGAATCCGCGATACGCGCGCTGGGTGGCGAGATTGATCGCCTCATCGATCGAACCCTGCTGGCCACGGCACCGGCCGTGGGTGCGGCCCGCGAGCAGGCCATGCAGATGGCGCGCGCGGCTCTGGTTGTGCGGGACATGGAGCCGGATGCCAAGATTGCGATTGGGTCCGGTCGCGCGTCCTTCATGGCGCGGGTTCCGGCTGGTCGACTGATGGACGCTTTGCCTGCGCTCATGCAGGGTCAGACGGCCGGCAGCATCCGTATCGATGAAAACACACGCCGGCTTCTGCCCGGCCGTTTCGTCGTCGGGGATTCCGATGGGGTGACGCTGCTGTTTGCCGAGGCAGGCGGGGCCGGGCCAGAGCGGCCGCGCAGCACGAGTGGACAGTCGGGCCGCCTTGTGGGACGAGAGCGAGAGCTCGACTTGCTGCTGTCGCTGCGCGAGGAATGCGTACGCGAACGGATGGCGCGTGCCGCCTTGGTGGTGGGAGGCGCTGGCATCGGAAAGTCGCGCCTGGCGCGCGAGTTCCTTTCCCTGTCTGGGGAGTCGGCCAGCAACATCATTCGCTGCACCGGAACCCTAGGTCGGCCCGAAACCGACTTCGCGTCGCTTGGCCCCGTGCTGGCTGGCGCTGGTATCAAAGATATAGGAACCCTGGCAGGGTCCCCATGCCCTCCCGCGATGGTGCGCGGCGAGCAAAGCTCGCCCACTCCCCCCGCGACGAGACGGGCGGCCGGCGATGTGAAGCGGGATTTCGTGCAATGGCTGCAGGCCAAGTGTGCAGACGGGGCGCCCATCGTCGTGTTGGAGGATCTGCAGTGGGCCGACGCGGCCAGCGTGCAAGCCCTGGACGAAGCCTTGGGCCTTCTCGCGGACCAGCCGCTGTTCATCTTGGCCCTGGGTCGGCCCGAGGTGGAAGAGCGTTTTCCCGGGTTGTGGGGAGAGCGCGTGGTCGAGTGCGTCCGGCTGGCCGCCCTGCCGCGCAGGTCCGGGCAAAGTCTGCTGCAGCTGCGAACGCCCCCGCTGACCGCGGAGGCCGAGCACTTCGTGCTTGAGCGCTGGGAAGGCAATCCCACGTTTCTGGAAGAGATGGCAGACGCGCTGGCCGCAGGCCGTTCGGGGGTCCCCGACGTCGTGCTGGCCGCGGTGGAGGCGCGTTTCGATTGCCTGCTACCCGAGGTTCGGCGGGTGTTGCGCGCGGCGAGTCTGTTCGGCGACAAATTCTTTTCGGCCGAATCGTTGGTCGCGGTGCTGGGTGAAGCAAGCCGGCGCGAGATGGGGGAATGGCTGGAAAATTTGGTCATGCGCGACCTGGTGCAGAGGCAGGCCGATGGCACCGAGGTGGCCTACCGCGTGCGCAACAAGCTGGTGCGCGAGGCCGCCTACCGCATGCTCACTTCAGCGGATCGCGTGCTCGGCCGCAGGCTGGCGCGCGCGTGGTTGCAAGGCGCCGGGCGCACCCTGCCCGACTACCTCAGCGGACCGCCCTCGCAATCAGGCCACCGGGCCACAGGAAGCTGACGGTTTCTCTGTGCCGGCGGCGCCCGCTGTGGTGAAATCCGCCTCGCACCATGTTTGCCGCCGCACCCCTGATTGCTCTTCTCCTGCTTGGTGAAAATCCGCCCGGCGCAACCACGACGACCGAGGTATGGGCTGGCCATCAGATCCTGCGGGGAATGCGGCACGTACGCCTGCACAGCGACGTGCCCGACGAAACCGAGAACTACATCATCGCGAGGGTGCAGCGAAAAGACGGCCACATCGAACTGCGCCAGCACTTTTGCCGGGTCGAAACCAAGCCGGTCAAAGGTGTGACCGTCGTCCTCGCGCCCACCGGTGTGGCGCGCATGCCCTCGTCGACCGTGGCCATCGACGTGGCGGCTGACGGCACAGTCAAGATCGCGCCTTGGGACGTGGCCTGGGGACGCGACGACATGGACGGCGACGGCAAACCGGGAGCCACCTTTACCGTCAGCGGAACCTTTTGCTCGGGCGATCTCTACGTCGCAAGCCAATCGCACTACACGGTCGAACGGGCGCAACTAGACCACAATGGTCTTTCCGGTGAATTCGCCATCGAGCAGAAACAGCAGATTCTCGGCGCGAGCGGTTTGTGTCTGCGGGCCATGGCGGGCGACAACAACGAATCGCAGAAAGGCACCTTCGCCTATCGACCGATGCCCGCCGGCACCACCTGCCAGTCGCTGGTCGGCAAACCCTGGCCAGTGCAGGCGCAGAGGAAGACCGAGAAACCGTCGCGGTAGAGGGCCACTTCAGCCGCGTTCGCCTTCCACGTCGATCACTTGCGCGGGACCCGGGCGTTCGGGCAGCGACTGCACCAACACCAAAGCGCCGAGGCCTGCCAGATTGCTGATGATGAGTGCGATGGGGCCAATCATGTTGCCGGCGACCTTGAGGGCCAGACAGGTCGGCGCGGTGATGGCCAGCGACGCGACGAAAGCAATGTTGCCGGCCAGGATGGTCGAGGTCCGCCGGGTGAGCGCCGCCAATCCTTCCCAGTGCGCGCGCAGGCCCGAGGTAAACGGAAATCCGACCAGGAGCAACGCCGACACCGTGACGAGAGGCAGATCGGCGGGGCTCAGGCGCTGTAGTGAAACGTAGTACCAGTGCGAAAGCGCGGGCAAGAGGAAGATGAGTGGGATGAATGAAACGATCGCGCCCGCGCGCAGCGCAAACCGGCGTGTGAGCCGGTCCGCGCGCGAGCGGGGCGGGAAATACAGCACGACGTTCTGCATGCGTGTGGCGGCGTAGGCCATCGGGTTGGCCAGGCCGACCGCCAGGTAGTAGGCGGGCAGCATGCGCTCGGGCTGGCTGGATCGCGCGATGACCGCGCCCAACAACATCCCGGACATGGTCATCAGAAATCCACCAAGTGACAGCGGCAGGTTGAACCAGAGGATGGTGCGACGCTTGAGCACGTTCTCGTCGGGCTGGGCAAAGACCGAAGCGAACCGTCGGCTGTAGCTCCAGGCGACCAGCACCTCGACACCCACCGGAATGGCCTGGCACACGATGGCCCAGCGCGGACCGACCAGCCCCGCCCAAACAAAGAGCGGCGCCAGTGCCAGGGTGAGCCCGATACGGGCAAAGGTGGCGGTGCTGGCGCGGCCAGAGGCGCCGTTGTTGAAGAGCAGAACCTCGTAGGGATTGCGAGCAAAGAACAAGAAGTTGAGCACGATGGTCAAGGGAAAGGCCTGCCGGGCCGGGCCCTCGATGGAAGGCGGCAGGCCGAGCAGCGCCCCGAACACGGCGTGGCCGACCACGGGAATACACATCACGGCCTGCACGAAAGCCGCAGTCAGGGCCAGCCTTGTGTTGACGGCAAAGAAGCGCGAATAGCCCAGGCGCGATTTGCCAAACACCATGCCCGAGGTGACCAGCCCCGCGCCGATCGCCCCCACCAGAAACATCACGATGTTCGACTGGGCCACGCCCGCGAGATTCAGCGTGCCGCCCGGCCCGTGCGAGGCCACCATGGCCACGAGCGGGTAGGTCAGGCTTTGCGACGCCGCCTGCAGCGCCAGCGGAATGAAGAAGGCGGTCATTTGGCGGTACGAGGGTGCAGCAGCGTCGTGCATCGGAGCCACGAAAGATACACCGTGGCCGTCCGGGCGCCCGTGGCGCTACCTCCGTCTTCGGCGCGGCCAAGGCAGAAGCGCGGGCAGAGCCTTCATCGTCTGCGCCGCGCCCGGGTGACGGAGCAAGAGGCGCCGGTCCATCCAGGGCACGCTGACGAATACGAAGAGCAAGGTGATCGACAGCGGGCCGAGCGCGGACCAAGCCCAGGCCGGACTGGCGGCCACGCCGAAGAGAAAAAGTCCCCACCAGAACAGGACCTCGCCCAGGTAGTTGGGGTGACGGCAGCGCGCCCACAGACCCTGGTCGAGAATTGCCTCGGGGTCGCGCCGGGTGCGCAAAAAGCGCCGCAACTCCCTATCGGCCGTGGCCTCGATCGCGATGGCCGCGACCGTCACGATCAGCGCGACCAGGTCGAATGCCGTGATTGCGGCGGGCCGGGTCAGGGCGGGATAGAGGGGCAAGAGCCCGAGGAACACCCAGACCGTCGGCATGAGGTGAATTGAAACCAAGCTGGCGGGCCAGTACAGGCGGCCGGTTCGGCGACGAATCTCCTGATAACGAAAATCTTCATCACGCATCCCGCGCCAACGCGCGACCCAGTTGCCGGTCAGGCGCACGCCCCACAGCGCGATCAGGCCCAAGACCAGAAGCTGCCGCGTTCCCAGCGTGCCGCCCGCGGCCCAGTACACGGCGACCGGCAATGGGGCCACGCTCCAGTAGGGATCGTAGACGCTGGAGTTGTCGTAGCGGACGCTGAAGCCGAACACCACCAGGGTCGCGACCAGGTCAGCCGCTGCAGCGACAAAGATTGGATGTCGACTGCGCAAGGCCCATCCCACAGCCAGTGCGGCCAACAAGGCCACAACATAGGCCAGCGCTATCCGGCCAAGATCGCGCTGGCGTTCAGCTCTTTCTGCTGCCATCGCGGCCAGCATACAGCCGTCGGGTCGCGCGGCCCATGATTCGCACCGCCGCCCGTCGTGGCATGAGTCGATTCATGACAAAGGCTGAAAATCGGTAGAACGCGCCCGGTACCACCGACGGCTTGCGACCGAGAGCACCCAGGGCCACAGTCGCGACATGGTCGGGGTCGAGCATCGGAACTCGGCTCGGTCGGGGCTGCGACGCCGCGTAGCCGGGCGTGCGCGTGGCGCCCGCGCGACAAGCAACCACATCTACGCCCCGTTCGCGCAGCTCGTCCCACAAGCCTTCCGCCAGCACCAGATTGAACGCCTTGGACGCCGCGTAGCTGGACAACCAAGGACCGCCCTGCGATCCCGCCATGGAGGTCATGAGCACGATCCCGCCGCGGCCCCGTTCCGCCATCGCCTTGCCGAGCACATGCGAAAGTACCAGCGGGCCACGGCAGTTCACATCCAGCACGCGCAGGTGTTCATCGAGCCCGTGGTCGATGAAGGGGCCGATCACGGAATAGGCGGCGTTGTAGACCAGCAAGCCCACCGTCAGGCCGTGCACAGCGCCTTCGATGGCTTCGCGCAGATCAGGTCGCCCCAAGTCCGCGGCCAGGATCCGCACGTCGATGGCATGGCGAGCCCGCAAATCAGCCGCCAGTCGCTCCAGCGCCTCTTGCCGGCGCGCCACCAGGATCAAACTCAACCCGCGCTCGGCCAGCCGTCGTGCAAAGGCCTCGCCCAGCCCCACCGAGGCCCCGGCCACGAGAGCGTACGGCCCGTAGCGCTCGCGAAAATCGATCATGCGGCCGGTGGGGCAGCCTCTTCGGTGAAGGGGTATTGCTTGCGCAGCACCCGCCAGCCCACAACAAAGGGCGCGAGCAACCAGGCGGCGTTCGCCATCACCACCACGACCGGGTGCGGACTGGCGTGGGCGCCGCGCAGTTCATCGAACAGGATGATGAACACGTTGGTGAACATGATCGACGCCCAGATCACACTGGGGATGCGGATCCAGTCGCGGCCGCGAAGAAAGGCATAGATGGCGGCGGCGTAATACGGGCCAAACACCAGCACATCCAGCCAGATGGTCGCCCGGTACCAGGCCGGCCGCGCCCACAACAAGGGATCGAAGGTCTTCTCCCACCAGTGGATGACCGTCAGAAGAAATTCCGGCGGCCAGGCCGGCGGCGCATAGGCAAAAGGCGTGTCGATCACGATCTGCTCCAGGCTGATCACATAGGTGACAAAGAGCAGGTTGATGGCAAAGAAGCCCAGCAACACCAGATCAAGAGGTCGCCGCTTGAGCGGAATGGGCCGACGCAAAGGAGCCATGGCCGCAACCTAGCGCCGAAAGGCACACAAAAAAAGGGCCGCGCGGCGTACCGTGCGGCCCTTTTGCTGGCTAGCTTGCTACTTCACTGCGCAGGTGAAGCCTGTGCACGCGAGGTTCGCGGAGTCGGATCCGGTCCAGATCTCGAAACCGGCGAATACGTCGGTCAGGTACCAGCTGCTCTGGATGCC
>Ga0265330_10001232_pt1 | contig 15012 bp, 10 predicted proteins | sample 41919metaG_FD_202083 | JGI IMG/M metagenome (GOLD analysis project Ga0265330, IMG submission 202083) | Rhizosphere microbial communities from Carex aquatilis grown in University of Washington, Seatle, WA, United States - 4-19-19 metaG | ecosystem: Host-associated > Plants > Roots > Rhizosphere... | reverse complement strand
CCATCGTGGTCGGCTTCAACGTGCGCCCCGCAGGCAAGTCGCGCGCCCTGGCGGATCAAGAAGGTGTAGACATCAAGCTCTACCAGATCATCTACGACGCCATCGACGACGTGAAGAAGGCCATGCTCGGCATGCTCTCGCCGGTGACCAAGGAGAAGATCCTGGGCCGGGCCGAGGTGCGCCAGGTGTTCCACATCACCAAGGCAGGAACGGTGGCTGGTTGTACGGTGGTCGAGGGCAAGGTCACGCGCCGGTCGCATGTGCGCCTGATTCGCGATTCGGTGGTGGTTCACACCGGCCGGTTGACGTCGCTGCGCCGATTCAAGGACGACGCCAGCGAGGTCACGCACGGCTACGAGTGCGGCATCGGGATCGAGAACTATGGCGACGTCAAAGAGGGCGATATCATCGAGGCCTTCGAGGTGGAGTCCATCGCGGCAACCCTGGATCAGCCCACCGCCCCGCCGCCCGCGCGAAGGTGAGAGGGTTCATTTTTCAAGTTGAATAGGGCCGCGCAGCCCGGGCGCGCGAGACCGTCGGATGTGTCGGCCCAGTTTCATTTCTTTTCATGACCGTCGGACTTGCCCGCATCACGCTGTTTGTTCCCGAGAGCCACTCGCTCAAGGAGAAACGCATGGTCCTGCGGCGGGTGAAGGATCGCGTGCGTGACAAGTTCAACGCGGCCATCGCCGAGGTCGACGATCTCGATGTGTGGCAGCGCGGGGTGGTGGGCCTGGCGCTGGTGGGCAACGATCGGCGTTTCGTGGAATCGGCGCTGGATGAGGTGGTGCGATTCGTGCGTGATTTGGCCGAGACCACCAACGTGGAGCGTGAGATTGTGACCTTTAGCCAGCCCCTGGCCGAGAACGACCTCGGGTGGAAAGGATAGGGCGCATGAGTCAACGCACCGAAAAAGTAGCCGGCGAAATTCGGGAGATTCTCGGGGAAATGGTGGTGCGCGGGGCGATCAAAGACCCGCGTGTGCGCGACGCAGGCCTTATCACCATTACCTACGTCCGCATCACCGGCGATCTGCGCCAAGCGCGCGTATTTTTCACCGTACACGGCGCTGACGACGCAGGCCTAGAAAAGGTCCGGGTTGGTTTGCAGAGTGCATCCGGTTTCATGCGGCGCCAGGTGGGCGAGCGCCTGCGACTCAAGTCAACGCCAGATCTGGATTTCGAGATCGATCGCGCGCTGGACCAGGAAGACCGCATCGAGCAGCTCCTGCGAGAGGTGGCGAAGAAGGAGTGAGCGTTCTCGTCGTTGACAAGCCGATCGGCCCGACATCCTTTGCGGTGCTCAAGCAGGTACAGCGGGCGCTCATCCGCAGCAAGGGCGGTGCTGGGGAACGCGCACCCAAGCTTGGCCATGGTGGGACGCTCGACCCGATGGCCTCGGGCGTGTTGCCGGTCTGTGTGGGCGAGGCCACCAAGGTCATTCCCTTCTTGCTCGACGCCGACAAGGAATACGAGGCGATTTTTCGCTTTGGCATAGAGACAGACACGCTGGATGCCTCCGGGCAGGTGCTGTCGGAAAAGCCAGTCGGCGATCTGGACGCCAGCAGACTGGAGGCGGCGCTGGCGAGTTTTCGCGGCGAGATCGAGCAGGTCCCTCCGATGTTCTCCGCGCTCAAGCACCATGGAAAACCGTTGTATCGCTACGCACGCGCTGGTCAGACGATTGAGCGGCCTGCCCGTCGGGTGACGGTGTACGAATTGGTTCTGTGTGCGTTTGAGGCGCCCGATCGCGCGCGCCTGCGCATCCGCTGTTCAAAAGGGACGTACATCCGCTCGCTCGCAGCAGATCTGGGGCGCGCTTTGGGCGTGGGCGCACACATGGCCGAGCTGCGCCGAACCGCATCCGGCCCTTTTCGGCTGGCGCAGGCCATGACCCTCGACGAGATAGACGCCGCTGTCGATGAGGGGCGTGCATTGCCCGTCATCTCGCTACGCGAGGCGCTGGCCCATCTGCCCGCCGTGACGGTGAGCGATGCGTTGGCCTTGCGTCTGGCCCGGGGCCAGCGCATGCGCTGGGAAGAGTTAGGTTCTGGCGTCGTGGAGCACGGTCCTTTGTGTGTCGTGCTTCCAAGCGAAGCCCTGGTCGCGGTGGTCGATCGGGGGGCGGAAGACGCCGTGAGTAGTTTGCGCGTATTCAACGTCGGTTGACTCTCGGCGCGCGATGTAGGAGATTAGTCCGACACAAAAAGCGAGAGTCAAAGGAAAGAGCGTGATTGCATGGCGCTAGCCGCAGTAAAGAAAGCAGAAGTCGTCAAGAAGTTCGCACGGGGTCCGGCTGACACTGGCTCCCCGGAAGTCCAGATAGCCCTGCTATCTGAGCGAATCGCCTATCTGACCGAGCATTTTCGTGAGCATTCCAAAGACCACCACTCCCGGCGTGGCCTCCTGATGCTGGTCGGACAGCGGCGCCGGTTGCTTGACTACCTGAAGAAGAAGAATCTCAAGCGCTACCGAGACGTGATCGTTTCGCTCGGTATCCGCAAGTAAGCCCGAAGGTTTCTCATGAGGAAGGCGGGCGGTGCACTACGCATCGCCCGTCACGTCAACAGAGGGCCCCGGTGCTTGCGTTCATCCTTCTTCCCGCTGGTTCGAGCTGCGCCTTGAATCCGACGCAGATTCGATCCGGACCTGCGAGATGAGGGACGAAGCCACAGGGGCCGCAGAGAGGAGCAGGAAAAATGTTCGTACGTGAAGGCGTGTCCCTGGGTGGCAAGGAGTTGAGCATCGAGGTCGGCCGCATGGCCAAGCAGGCCGACGGGGCCGTTGTGGTGCGCTACGGCGACTCCATGGTGCTGGTCACGGCGGTAGGTGCCGCCACGGTCAGGCCGGGCATCGATTTCATGCCGCTGACCGTAGACTATTTGGAGAAGACATCGGCCGCGGGCAAGATCCCAGGCGGCTATTTCAAGCGCGAAGGCCGGCTGACCGAGGCCGAAGTGCTGACCTCGCGGATCATCGACCGGCCCTGCCGGCCGCTGTTTCCCAAGGGATGGCGCTTCGACACCCAGGTTATCGCCACGGTCCTGTCGACTGACCGCGAGAACCCGACTGACGTGCTGGCCATGACTGGCGCTTCGGCGGCGCTTCACCTTTCTGATTTGCCCTGGGCGGGGCCCTTCGCGGGCGTGCGCGTGGGGCGGATCGGCGGCGAGTTCGTCATCAATCCCACGTTTGCGCAGAGTGAAGCATCGGAGTTGGATCTGACCGTGGCGGCCAGCCGCGACGCCATCGTGATGGTGGAGGGCGGGGCCAAGCACGTGTCTGAGGAAGTGTTGGTCGATGCGCTGATGTTTGCCCACAAGGCAGCCCAGCCGCTTATCGATTTGCAGGAGAAGTTGCGGGCCGCGGTGGGCAAGCCCAAGCGGGCTTTCCAGGCGCCCGTGGTGGACCCCGCGCTGGATGCGCGCGTACGCGCGATGGCGCAGTCAAAGATCGAAGCCGCCATGGCCATCCGCGAGAAGCTGGAGCGCTATGCAGCCCTCGATGCCGTGGGCAGCGAGATCCTGGAAGCGGCCAAGGCTGAGTTTCCCGAGCGCGAATCCGAGATCAAAGAGGTCTTCGAGTCGGCCAAGAAGAAGCACCTGCGCGAGCTGGTGCTGACGACCGGCCGACGCATCGACGGACGAGCCACCGAAGACATCCGGATGATCACTTCTGAGGTGAGCTTGTTGCCACGCACGCACGGCTCTGCCCTGTTCACCAGGGGCGAGACCCAGGCGTTGGTCACCGCGACCCTTGGAACCAAGCAGGACGCGCAGCACATCGAGGGCTTGGGTGAAGAGTTCGAGAAGACCTTCATGCTGCACTACAATTTCCCGCCGTTCTCGACCGGAGAAACCAAGCCCCTGCGTGGGGCCAGCCGGCGTGAGACCGGCCACGGCCACCTGGCCGAGCGGGCCTTGTCAGCGGTGCTGCCCGACGAGAAGGATTTCCCATACACCATCCGCGTGGTCTCGGAGATCCTGGAATCCAACGGAAGTTCATCGATGGCTTCGGTGTGTGGAGGCGCCCTTGCCTTGATGGACGCGGGCGTGCCCATCAAGACGCCCGTGGCCGGAATCGCCATGGGCCTGATCAAGGAAGGTGAGCGCGTGGCCGTGCTCTCCGACATCCTGGGCGACGAGGATCACCTGGGCGACATGGACTTCAAGGTCTGCGGCTCGCGCAACGGCGTGACCGCTGTGCAGATGGACATCAAGATCCAAGGGCTGAGCCGCGCGATCCTGGAGCAGGCCCTGCAGCAGGCGAAGCGTGGCCGCATGTTCATTCTCGGCAAGATGGCAGAAGCCCTGCCAGCCTCGCGCGAGGAACTCAACAAGTACGCCCCGCGCATCTTCACCCTCAAGGTCAAGCCGGACAAGATCCGCGACATCATCGGCCCCGGCGGCAAGACCATCCGCGGGATCACCTCGCAAACCGGCGTGGCCATCGACGTGGAAGACGACGGCACGGTCCACATCGCTTCGCCCGATGGCCTGCTGGCCCAGAAGGCGATTGACATCATCAAGGGACTGACGGCCGAGCCGGAAGTGGGCGAGTTCTACCTGGGCGTGGTCAGGCGCCTGGCAGACTTCGGCGCCTTCGTCGAGATCCTGCCCGGCACCGACGGCCTGGTGCACGTGAGCGAGCTCGACAGCAAACGGGTGGAGAAGGTGATCGACATCTGCAAGGAGGGCGACGAGATGCTGGTCAAGGTGATCGGCATCGACCGCGCCACCGGCAAGGTCCGTCTGTCGCGCCGAGAGGCACTGGGCAAGACCCCAGAGGTCGTGCACAACCTGAAGGCTGGTTTCTCGACCTAGCTGTCTCTATTGACTGCTGGCACAGCGGAAGGGGCCCAGCCGATCGCGGTCCGCCTTGGGCGGCGTCTGGGTCCACTCTCGCGGTGCCTCGGTCGTTGTGGTTGGGTCGGTCGCGGCGCGAAGTTCATCTTCGGTGGGGAGCCTGGCCGCACGAATCTGGCAGTAGGCGTCTGCTTGTTTCCAGGTGATGCATTTGATCGGAGCCCCGGTGGCGTTGCTCCCGGTGAGGCAGAACTCGGAGTGGGTTTTCGCCCTGGTCTTCGGTTTGGGACCGGGGACGGTGGGCTGTTCACAGGCCGCGCATGAGGCATAGTCGACTTCGCTGACCAGGTACTCGTCGACGCAGACGCTCTTGGTTGCACCATGGTGGGCTGGCTCGCCGGCGCCGGTTTCCGCCTGGTCACCGGCTGGCGAGACCACGCGCCTTGTGCCGGGCGGGCAGTCGGGTGAAATATCGGCTGGTGCGCCCACGCTGGGCAAACTGGCGACGGCGCGCTCGATCACCTGGTGGGCGCTCTCTTGCAGCCCGGGCAGCCACTTTTCCGCCCCTTTTCTCAGGGCATGAACCACTGAAGAGATGAGCGCACGGGTTTCTCTGGCGCCCCTGAATTCAGTGGCGCTGAACGCCACGGCGCCGCCAGCGAGTGCGATGAGCACGAGCAGCGTCACCCCGAGCTTGCCTTGTTTCGCAGGGCGGGGTTCAGGCTTCGTCGTGGCAGGCTCAGCCGGGGGTTCGGGTGGGACGAGGACGGTGGGTGCGAGCTGGATGCTCGCAGATCGGGCATGCTCCGGTTGGGAAGAGGGGGCCGGGTTAGAAACCACTGGAGCGTGCCCTGCCGCCGCGTTCATGCTTTCGAGAAATTCTCCCGCATTGGGGAACCGATCGGCAGGACCGACGGCCAGGGCCTTTTCAAACACGGCTTCCAGCTGGTCGGAGATCGGCACCCCGAGTGAGCGCGGCGTGGGACGCTGCGCGGGATTGGCCGAGGAGAATCCGTATTGCACGAGATCCTCTCCCTGGAGAGCGGCCTTGCCCGCCAGCATTTCGCATGCCACCAGGGCTATCGAGTAGACGTCGGTCCATGGCCCCGTCGCGCCGAAACTTCGCGTGAATTGCTCGGGCGCTCCATACCGGGGCGTGAAAGAGGTGATGGCCTCGCCGGTCTTGGCGAGCGCAGCATCGAATTTGGCGTGTTCAGAAAGCATTTTTGCCACACCGAAATCGAGCAGCTTGCAGGGTGTTTCGGGCGAGCGAACCGCGCCGCCCATGACGACGATGTTGGCCGGCTTGATATCGCGATGGGCGATGCCCCGCCGGTGCGCCACGTCGAGAATGGGCAAGATTCTCTTGAGAAACCCGACCACTTCGTCCTCGCTCCAAACCAGCCCCTGGCGCTGGTCCTGCAGCAGAATGGCGTCAAGGGGCGTGCCGTCGAGCCACTCGAGAACCATGTAGGGCACCCACTGCCCAGCGGGCGTGGTATAGGCGCCGACGTCTCGGGCTTGCACAATGCCGGCGCTTTGGCTTGAGAGTTCAGTCAAGAGAGCGCCTTCCTGGATGAACTGATGGAGCAGCTCTTCCCTCGAATCGGCGGGGGCCTGTGATAGCCCACTGAAAAACTTCACGGCCACCGGCTGTTTCCAGATGGTGTGCTCGGCCCGGTACACCACGGCGAAGCCGCCCTCGCCCACGAGATGCTCGATGCGGTACTTTTCGGCGACGAGCTGTCCGGCGAGTTTGAGCGGATCGTTTTCAGGCATTGGGGAATTTCCGAACGCGCATGGGTATCATCCGCTGGATGGGCGGTTCGATCAATCATCCGGGAGAATCGCGGTGACAAATTGGAAAAACCGCTACGCTTTGCTGCCAGGCGTTGGCGGTGCGCCAGAGCGCCGGGCCGGCAACCGCAGAGTCCTTCACTGGGGGGCGCCTGTCACTCTGACGTGCTACTGGCGTGACTTCTGGCGATCGGGCATTCTCCCGTCATGTTCGACATTATTGATTGCGCCCGGTTGTCCCCCGTTGCCATTGCCCTCTGTCTGCTCTTCGGCTGCGGCGGCGGGGGAAAGGGATCGCCCTCCGGTGGTTACAGTGGGCCGGGCGCGAGCGTAACAGTGATGACCCGCAATGTCTTTTTCGGCGCCGAGATCGATGTGTCGCTGGCGTCCGCCCCGGTGGCGGAAATCCCGGCGCATGTGGCGGCGTTGTGGGCGGCGGTGCAGCAGAGCGACTTTCCCGGGCGAGCCAAGCTGATCGCGGACGAGGTCGCAGCTGAGCTGCCCGACATCATCGCCTTTCAGGAGCTGGGACTGTTTCGCATACAGAGCCCGAGCGACTTTGTCCCTGGCGCCAGCCCCAATGCCGAGACCGTGGCCCCCAACGGCGATCTGCTGGCCATCATCGAGGATGAGCTGACGGCGCGCGGCCTCGACTATGGCGCGCCGGTGGTGGTGGACCCCCATTGTGACCTCGAATTGCCGGCGGTGGACAGCAACGGTGCGACCTATGACCTGCGCATGACCGACCGGGATGTGGTGTTCGTGCGGGCGGCAATTTCGGCCAGCAACCCGAGCGCACAAGATTTCGCCAGTTCGTTCACTGTTCCTGTGGGCGGGCTGGCCAGTGGAATATCGATCAAGCTGACCCGCGGTTTCGGTACAGTGGACTTGCTGGCCGACGGCGTGCCCTTTACCATGGTGAACACGCACTTGGAGGTGGGCGGCTTTCTGGGGAGCATCCAGGAGGGCCAGGCGAAGGACCTGGTGGACGCATTGGCGCCCCTGCCGGGCCAGGTCGTTCTGGCAGGCGACTTCAATAGTCCTGCAGACGGCTCAGGCAGCAAGAGCTACCAGACGGTCACGCAGGCATTCACCGATGCGTGGCCCGTAGTGAATGCGGGCGATCCGGGATTCACTTGTTGTACCGACATCACGGCCGGCGCGGTCGCGCCCGACCAGCGGATTGATCTCGTCCTCTATCGCGGCAAGGTGCGACCCGAAGCAGCCCATGTGGTGGGCCTCGACGATGCCCAGCGCACCGCGGGCGGGCTGCTTCCCTCGGACCACGTGGGGTTGGTTACCACACTCGCTATCGGGCAATAGCAGCGGCCCACGGGGCCCGCTTGGCCAAGCTACTGCAAGACGCGGACGAGCGCTGCGCTGGCAGGGGGGACGTACACCGAGATGTTGTTTCCCGATGTCGTCAGACTGTAGGGTGGATTGCGGGGCCACCCACCCGCCGCCGAAACCTTGGCGCCGGCAAGGGTCACGTTCCCTTCCGCTGCCGTCAGGGTGCCAGCAGGCGTGCCCTCCAAATAGATTGCACTCGCGCTGCTCACGGCGGCTCCAAGATTCACGGTGGCGCTGACGCCGCCTGAGGCGTTTCGGTTGTTGAGGACTACACTGGTGAATCCGTCCGACTTGATGGCCCATGCGGTGAAGTACTGGGCGCTCGTGGTCACGGTCGTGGAAACCATCGAGCCCGCGCCGGCTTGGGTGAAGAGCAGCATGCCGTAGTACTCCGGCTGGACCTGCACCACGGCGCCATTGGTTTCCTTGATCGGCTCGTAGAAGAACGGCTTGCCCCCATCCATTCCATTCTCGGCACTGTGAAAATTGACTCCGCTGCCGCCCCGTTTGGCCACATCGAACATGTAATCGATGGCCCACAGTCCCGCGATGAGTGTGTCGCTTAGGCCCTGCTGACCGTGACCAGAGAAGGTGTTGTTTTCTCCCATGCGGTAGCCATTGGCGATCTTGTTCTTTGTGGCTGCCCCCTGCATCGTCGTAAAGATGTCGGTGAGTTTGGAGGTTGTTGTTTGCAGGTTGAGCAAGGTCGCGTCCGTCGAACCGGCTCCGGCAACGTAGGAGTGCTGGGTGAGAAGGGCGAGCTTGCTGCCAAACTTTGCCGATTCGGAATCGGCAAAGGGAGCACTGAACGACGCGGCCGATCCGCTGGTGGAAGCCGGCCCCGCCAACAGAGCGCCTGGCGTGGCGAGAATGGCAGTCGCGAATTTCTCGTATTGCGCCTGGTGGGACGACCAAGTGCCGGATTTGTCGAGCTCATTGCCGATTTCGAATGCGAAGATGCTCGACGGGCACTTGCCCATGACATAGGCCGCCTCCGCGGCAGAGGCCGTCACGTCGCCCAACTGAAAGTTGACACCATAGATAATCTTACTTCCCGTCGCGGCGAGAAAGCCGCAGAGCTGGTCGACTCCGCCAGTCGTGACCTTGGTGTTGAATGGCGACCCATTGGGCTGCGAAGGTGCCGTTCCTGTGCCCACCCAGGTGCAAACCTCGACGTCGTTGGCCCCTAGCCGCATCATGGGCGAGCCAAGCAACTTGTAGAGCGCAATCATGTTCGTATTGTTGGTGGTGAGCGAGCCATTCATGATGTGCGTCTTTTCATAGCTAAACCCGGTAAAGTCTGGACCGATCGCCCCTACTGTGCTGCTCAGGTTCACAGTCACTGTGGCGGTGGTGCCGGTTCCCGAGGGAGCGCCAGTGACCGGCGTTCCCCATCCGGGCATCGTGACCGTTCCCGTGTTTCCGCCGGTTGCGCTAGTGGCGCCGCCCGCGCTGGTGGTGGTCCCGCCCGTGCGGGACGTGGTCCCGCCGGAGCTGGGCGTGGTCCCGCCCGCTGAACTTCCGGCGCTGATGGTGGACCCTCCGACGCTGGAGGTGGTTCCACCGGAGCGGGTCGTGGCCCCGCCAGCGTTGGTCGTGGCCCCACCAGCGTTGGTCGTGGCTCCGCCCGTGCTGGTGGTGGTCCCGCCCGAGCGGGTCGTGACCCCACCTGTGGAAAGTGCGGATCCGCCGGCGCTGGTGGTGGTTCCGCCTGCCGCACCTCCGGCGCCGCCGGTGCCAGTGGTCGCCCCGCCGGAGCTGTTCCCGCCGGTAGAGGCCGTGGCCCCGCCAAAGCCGGCTGTCGTCCCGCCCGAGCCGGTGGTGGCCCCACCGGAGCCGGTTGTCGCCCCGCCGGAGCCGGGCGAGGTCCCGCCCGCGTTGGTCCCCCCGGTCGGGCTGGCATCTGATCCATTGCACCCCGACATGAGCACCGCGGTCAGCAGCACAGGACCCGCGCAGCGAGAGAGGAGGGCGGTCGGTAGCCGGCTCTTGCAGTTCATGAAAATCTCCTTGGTCAATCGGTAAGGGGGCGTAGCGTGGGAGAGACGGGTCACCACGGCTGTTTGTGAAGCGCAGGATCTTCCGAGGGCGAACGCGTCGATCCCGAGAACAGCGGCGGAGTCCGGGTGCCAGCAGGAGCACAGCGGCTGGACGCATCCTTCACAACGCGTGGGTCTATTCAAGATCTCCCCGCGTCACCCCGAATTCTAGTGAATCCCAAAAGGGATCTTGACGAATGATGAGAAATAATGATACGCTTCGTCGTGAAAGTTTTCACAGCGTGAGACAAGTAACAAGAAGGATCTGGTGAAATGACAACAGTCACACAGGACATTCAGCCCATCCTTAAGAAATATCCCAATGCTCGCCGCGACTCCCTGATCACGATTTTGCAGGAAGTTCAGGACGCGCAGGGGTACGTGTCCAAGGAATCGGTCATCGCGATCGGCCAGCACTTGCACCTGCCTGCCAGCAAGGTGTTCGGCGTTGCGACTTTCTACAACCAGTTCCGATTCCATCCCACGGGCAAGTTCCATGTGCAGGTGTGCCGGGGCACGGCCTGCCACGTGAAAGGATCGCTGTCCCTGCTCGACACGGTAAAAAAGGAGCTGAAAATCCTGCCCGGTCAAACCAGCCGGGATCGCGTGTTCAGCCTGGAGGTCGTCGCCTGCCTGGGCGCTTGTGGCTTGTCTCCAGTGATGTGTGTGAACGGTGAATTCTTTGCTCGTATGACGCCGACCCGGGCTCGCAAGCTTCTCGACGGCTGCCGCAAGGAGGCGGTGCAGTCATGACCACTATGCCGAAATCGCTGTTTGCCCCACTGGAAGTATCTGTCACACCTGATCCCATTGTATTGGAGTACCTGAAGACCGGCGCGGCCAAGGACGCCGGACAGGAAGCCATTCTGGCCAAGCTCCGTCGCGATGTGGTCAGCAAGCCGGTCGTCTATCTCGGCATGGGAACCTGTGGCATGGGTGCTGGCGTTGCCAAAGTCAGCAAGGCAGTGCGCCAGTATCTCGATGCCAACCGGAAGGACGTCGAGATTGTTGAAGTGGGCTGCATCGGCATGTGTGCCTTTGAGCCGATGATGGACGTGCAGATGCCGGGCAAGCGCCGCCTGTCGTTCATGCAGGTTTCCTCGGAAAACGTCGGCGAGATTCTGGGCGGCGTGTTCGCCGGCACAGTCCCGACCGCCAACCTGGTCGGCCAATTCCGCGCCGGCCCGGCCGAGGCATGGGCCGATTTGCCCTACCTGGACGAGCACCCCTTCTTCAAGCCGCAGTTGCGCTGGGTCCTGGAATTCTCGGGCATTGTCGATCCCAGCAGCATCGAGGAATACATCGCACGCGGCGGATACAAGACTTTCCTTGAAACCATTCGCAGCAAGACCCGCGAAGCGGTGTGCGACATCGTCGAGAAGAGCGGGCTGCGCGGACGTGGCGGTGGCGGCTTCCTCACCGGCCGCAAGTGGAAGATGGCCTTGGCCCAGTCGAGCGCGCAGAAGTACCTCATCTGCAACGCCGACGAGGGCGATCCCGGTGCCTTCATGGACCGCGCGCTCATCGAGAGCGATCCGCACAAGATGCTGGAAGGCATGATGATCGGCGCCTACGCCATCGGCGCCAAAGACGCCTACGTCTACATTCGCGCCGAATACCCGCTGGCCGTACAGCGTCTGCGCGAGGCCATTGCGCGCGCCACGGCCTACGGACTCATCGGCGACAACATCATGGGCAGCGGATTCAACCTGCAATTCCACATCAAGATGGGCGCCGGCGCCTTTGTGTGCGGCGAAGAGACCGCACTCATGCACAGCATTGAAGGCCGGCGCGGTATGCCGCGTCCGCGGCCGCCCTATCCGGCGCAAAGCGGGCTCTTCGCCAAGCCGACGGTCATCAATAACGTCGAGACCCTGGCCAACATCCCGGTGGTCATGCGCAAGGGCGCCGAGGCCTACGCGGCCGTCGGCACCGCCACCAGCAAGGGCACCAAGATCTTCGCGGTCAGCGGCAAGGTCCAGCGCGCCGGTCTGGTGGAAGTCGCCATGGGGACGTCGCTGCGCACCGTGATCTTCGATTGCGGCAGCGGGCCGCCCGCGGGCAAGAAATTCAAGGCCGTGCAGATCGGCGGTCCCTCGGGTGGTTGCATCCCGCCGCACCTGCTCGACACGCCGATTGACTACGAAACCTTGAAGAGTGCCGGCGCCATCATGGGCTCGGGCGGCCTCGTGGTGCTCGACGAAACCACCTGCATGGTGGACTTCGCCAAGTTCTTCATGGAGTTCATCCAATCCGAAAGCTGCGGCAAGTGCATCCCCTGTCGCGAGGGCACGCGCCGCATGCTGGAGATTCTCGACGCCATCACCCGGCCGCGGCGCAAGGAAGAGCAGATCGACGCCCTGGTTCGTTTTCAGGGCATCATGCGCCTGTCCGAGTTGGCTGAAACCATCAAGACCACCAGTCTGTGTGGTCTGGGACAGACCGCGCCCAATCCAGTGTTGTCGACCCTGCGCTGGTTCCGCGAGGAATACGAAGCGCATGTGTTCGAGCGCAATTGCCCGGCCGGCGCGTGCAAGGATCTGGTCGGTGCGCCTTGCCAGAACACCTGCCCGGTGGGCACGGAGGCCTGGCGCTATGTCGCGCACATCGCGCGCGGCGAGTACACCGAAGCCTATCGGGTCATCCGCAGCGCCAATCCCTTCCCGTCGGCCTGCGCGCGCGTGTGCGACCACCCCTGCGAGCTGATGTGCCGCGCGGGCGCCACCGGCGGCGAGCCGATCGCGGTGCGCACCCTGAAGCGCTTCATTGTGGATCGGGTCGCTCCAGACGTCTACAAGGAGCCGGTCAAGGTCGCGGGGCCCAATGCGCCCAAGATCGCCATCATCGGTGCGGGACCGTCGGGTTTGACGGCGGCCCACTACCTGGGCGTCATGGGCAACCGGGTCACCGTGTTTGAACGCGAATCCAAGGCTGGCGGCATGTTGGTCTCGGCGATTCCCGAGTACCGCCTGCCGCGCGATACCTTGCAGAAGGAGATCGACTCCCTGCTCAACGTGAACGTCGAGGTCAAGTACAACCAGACACTCGGCAAGGACTTCACCATTGATTCGCTCATGGACAAGGGTGGATTCAAGGCGGTGTACGTGGCCACTGGCGCACACGAGAGCAAGCGGCTCGGGGTGCCGGGCGACGATGCCGAAGGCGTGATCCCGAGCATCAAGTTCCTGAAGGCCTACAACCTGGAAGGCAAGCACCTGGCCAAGGGCAAGGTGGGAATCGTCGGCGGCGGCAACTCGGCCATCGATGCCGCCCGCGTCGCCTTCCGCCAGAAGGGTGTGACGGGCGTGACCGTGTATTACCGCCGCACCCGCGCGGAAATGCCGGCCTACGATGAAGAAATCGAAGCCGCGTTGGCCGAGGGCATTGTGCTGCAGCCGCTGGTGGCTCCGGTGGGAGTGGTGGTCAAGGATGGCAAGCTCTGCGGCGTGAAGCTGATCGACAACGAGCTGGGGCCGCCCGATGATTCAGGCCGCCAGCAGCCGGTGCCGATTCCGGGATCCGAGCATGTGGTGGATCTGGACACCCTGGTGGTGGCCATCAGCGAGCAGCCGGAAACCGGTGGTCTGGCGGAACTCAAAGCGACGCGCTGGGGCACTGTGACCGTGAATTCCGAATCCCTCACCACCAGCCGTCCCGGCGTATTCGCCGGGGGCGACGTGACCACCGGCCCAAGCACGGTGATCAAGGCGATTGCCGCCGGCAAGAGCGCGGCGGTCATGGTGCAGAACTTCGTCACGGGCAAGCTGCTCAAGCAACTGCCCAAGGTGAAGCTGCCGTCCTTCTACGTCGAGCCGGTGCATGTGGCCGGCGAAGAGGAAGAGGGCGACGTGATGGCGGCGCGGGTGAAGCAACCCCATCTGCCGGTGGCCGAGCGGCAAGGGAATTTCGCTGAGGTCGAGTTGTGCATCTCGGAAGAGGCGGCCCAATGTGAGGCTCGGCGCTGCTTGCGCTGTGACCTCGATTTCACCAGGCCCTTGCACTGAACCCTGAGTCATCGCGAGGAATACACGATGTTTACTATTGAAATTGACAACAAGTCCGTCGAGACCAACGGCGGCGAGACCATTCTTTCCGTGTGCAAGCGCGAGGGCGTGCATGTGCCGACCCTGTGTCACATGGAGGGACTCCCGCCGAGCGGCGCCTGTCGCCTCTGCATTGTGGAAGTGGACGGGGCGCCCAGCCTGGTGCCCTCCTGCTCTTTCCCGGTGGCCAAGGACATGAAGATCAAGACCCGATCGCCCAAGGTGCTGGCCGCACGGAAGACGATTGTGGAATTGCTGCTCTCCAATCACCCCGATGATTGTTTGTACTGCACGCGCAACCAGCGCTGCGACCTGCAGTCGCTGGCCGCGGAATTCGGCATCCGCCAGCGCCACTACATCGGCAAGAAGAACAACCGCGACATGGACGTGTCGTCGCCCTCCATTGTGCGCGACCCGGACAAATGCGTGCTGTGCGGACGCTGCGTGCGCGTGTGCGAAGAAATCCAGGGTGTCTCGGCCATCGATTTCATCCACCGCGGTCCCAAGGCGGTGGTGGGCACGGCGTTCGAGACCGGCCTCAATGTCTCGTCGTGCATCAACTGTGGCCAGTGCATCCTGGCTTGCCCGACCGCGGCCTTGACCGAGCACAGCTATCTGAGTGAAGTCGTCGCGGCCCTGTCTGACCCGAACAAGTTCGTGGTGGTTCAGCACGCGCCCGCGGTGTCAGTGAGCATCGCCGAAGAGTTCGGCATCAAGCCAGGCAAGGACGCCGACGGCCAGATGGTCGGGGCCCTGCGCAAGCTGGGCTTCAAGCGGGTGTTCGATACCTCGTTCACCGCGGATCTGACCATCATGGAAGAAGGGTCAGAGCTGGTGAAGCGCATCCAGAGCGGCGGCACCTTGCCCATGATGACCAGTTGTTCGCCTGGATGGATCAAGTACGTCGAGCAGTTCTACCCCGACTTCATCCCCAACCTGTCCACCTGCAAGAGCCCGCAACAGATGATGGGCGCGGTGA
>Ga0265330_10001231_pt1 | contig 15012 bp, 9 predicted proteins | sample 41919metaG_FD_202083 | JGI IMG/M metagenome (GOLD analysis project Ga0265330, IMG submission 202083) | Rhizosphere microbial communities from Carex aquatilis grown in University of Washington, Seatle, WA, United States - 4-19-19 metaG | ecosystem: Host-associated > Plants > Roots > Rhizosphere >... | reverse complement strand
CCAGATCGCGATTGGTGGCGGCAATCACGCGCACGTCCACGCGCTCGACCTTGTTGGTGCCGAGCGGTCGCACCTCGCCGTCCTGCAGGACGCGCAGCAACTTGGGCTGCAGCCGCAGCGGCATCTCAGCGATCTCGTCGAGAAACAGGGTGCCGCCGTTGGCCTCGACGAACAAGCCGTCGCGGTCGGTATTGGCGGTGGAATGGGCGCCGCGCGCGTAGCCGAAGAGCTCGCTTTCCAGCAAGGTCTCGGGAATGGCCGCGCAGTTCATGGCCACGAAGGGACGAGCCTTGCGTGGCCCATGGGCGTGGATGGCGCGCGCCACCAGCTCCTTGCCAGTGCCCGAATCACCGGTGACCAGCACGCTGGCTTGCGAATTGGCCATGCGACGAATGAGACCGAAAACTTCCTGCATGGCGGGAGAGCGACCGATGAGGTTGTCCAACCGGTCACGCCGGTGGACCTCTTCGCGCAGGCGCACCACCTCGGAGCGCAGCGCGCGTTCTCCCAGCGCCTTATCGATAAGCAGCAGGAGGTGATCGGTTTCAAACGGCTTAGGCAGATAGTCGTAGGCACCCAGCTTGACGGCACGGATAGCCGTGTCGATCGACCCGAATCCGGTGATGATGATGACGCAGAGAGAAGGATCGAAAGCGCGAACCTCGCGCAGCAGATCCAGGCCATCGAGATCAGGCATCTTCACGTCGGATACCACCAAGTCGATGTCGCCCCGTTTGACGCGCTCCACGCCGGCGCGGCCGCCGGCGGCGAGTTCGATAGCGAAGCCTTCGTGTTCGAGATCTTCCTTGAGAGATGCGCGCTGGTCCGCATCGTCGTCGACTACCAGGATGACGGCCCGGGGGGCTGTAGAAGCGTCGTCGTTGGTGATTGAAGGGCTGGCCATGCTGTGCTGGGCGTTCCGTCAGGCGGAAGCCCGGCCCGGCAATCCTTGCCCATCCACGAGCAAGGGGCAAGCGTGCATATTGGCGCGTCGTAAGCGGACGGCCAGCCGCAACCAGCGAAACCCGTTTCGGTCGCGCGAAGCCCCTCGCATCTGGTGAGCCGTTCTTGGGAAAGCTGCTACTGTAAATAACAGATCGCCAGGAGTTGCATTTGACGATCACTTTGAGCTTTGAAATCCGCAGTTGCCCTTGTTTCTTGGCCGCCCTTTTCATTGTCGGGGCCGGATGCTCGAATGGGTCTGGAACCACCGGCACGTCAAGTTCAGGCGGCGCCGGGACCAAGACCGGCGGCGTCACAAGCGCGGCGGGTGGAGGCAGTTCAGGCGGTGTCCTGACGACAACTGGCGGCGTCACAGCGGCGACCGGCGGCGTGACGACGACCGCTGGCGCGACGACCGCGCCGGCGACTGGAGTGCAGGGCGGGAGCAGTGCTCAGGGCGGGAGCTTGGGTCAGGGCGGAAGCGTGGCCCAAGCCGGGACCACTGGGCAGGGCGAAAGCAGTACCCGAGCCGGGGCGACCGGCGTGGGCGGGACCGCTGGCCAGGGCGGGACTATCGCGGGAGGCGGGTTTGGAGGGCCGGGGATCCGCGACGCGGGCGCCGTCGACGTCGCGCCGGATGGGTCGGTCGGTCCTGGGCCCGTTCCACCCGTCTACAATGGCCTGCGAGGCCAGGACTTCAACAACGGTTGGAAGTTCAACCGAGGCGACGTCACCAACGGCCAAAACGCCACTTTCGATGACTCGACCTGGCGCAATCTGAGCGTGCCGCATGACTGGAGCATCGAACTAGCCTTCAATCAAAAATCCCCCGCCGGCAGTGGAGGTGGCTTCTTGGATGGCGGAGTCGGCTGGTACCGCAAGACATTCACGCTGGATCAAGCGTATTCCGGTAAGAAGATCCTCATCCAGTTTGACGGGGTCTACATGAATAGCCAGGTGTGGATCAACGGCACATCCCTGGGCACAAGACCGTATGGCTATTCCAGTTTCGAGTACGATCTCACGCCGTACGCGAAGTTTGGCAGCGCCAGCAATGTCATTGCGGTGCGCGTGAACAACAACCAGCCCACCAGCCGCTGGTACTCCGGTAGCGGCATTTACCGCAATGTCTGGTTGACGGTGGTCAATCCCGTCCATGTCACCAACAGCGGCGTCTTCGTCAGCACGCCAACCGTAAGCAGCAGCTCTGCCAGCGTGTCGGTCAGCAGCGAAGTGCAGAATCAATCGACCACTTCTCAGTCGGTGACAGTCACCACCACCGTCTTTGATCCCGGCGGCGCCTCGGTGGCCAGCGACACCAGCCCGGCCAGCAACGTCGGCGCCAATGCCACGGCCACCGTGAGCCAGAGCCTCATGGTCACCAATCCCCAGCTTTGGTCTACGATTTCTCCCAACCTCTACCAGGTAAAGGTTGAACTCAACGCGGGCGGCGCCACGGTCGACACCTATCTGGCCCCATTGGGCATCCGTACCGCCACGTTCAGTTCTACCGGTGGATTCTCGCTGAATGGGCAAAACACGAAACTCCGTGGGGTGTGTCTGCACAACGACCTGGGCGCTCTGGGCTCAGCCATCAACTATCGGGCGCTTGAGCGCCAGGTGGAGATCATGAAGGCCATGGGGGTCAACGCTATCCGCACTTCGCACAACCCGCCTGCGCCGGAGCTGCTAGACATCTGCGATCGCGAAGGCATTGTGGTCATGGACGAAGCCTTCGATTGTTGGGAGTCGGCGAAGGTCTCCAATGACTACCACTTGTACTTCACCCAATGGGCGCAGACTGATCTTCAGACCTTCGTGCGCCGGGATCGCAACCACCCGAGCGTAATCATGTGGAGCGTTGGGAACGAAATCCCCAATCCCACGACTGCCACCGCCACCAATCTCAAGAACTGGGTGCTGGCTGTGGACTCTACCCGTCCGGTGACCTGGGCATCCGTAAATACATCGAATGCAAACAATCAGGCGGTAGCCGCCGTGCTTGACTTGCAGGGATACAACTACTCCGAGGGGCGCTACGACCAAGACCACACGGCCCATGCGACGTGGAAGCTCTTTGGCAGTGAAACATCGTCGGCCGTGCGCAGCCGCGGAATCTACGAGACCCCCGCCTCCAAGAGTATCCTAACCAGCTCCGACACGCAGTGTTCGTCGTACGACAACAGCGTCGTCAGTTGGGGTTCCTCCGCCGAGAGTTCGTACAAGAATGATGTCAGTCGCAGCTTCGTGGCCGGCCAGTTCATTTGGACTGGTTTTGACTACATCGGTGAGCCGACCCCTTATCCTTGGCCGGCCAAGAGTTCCTACTTCGGCATCGTGGACACCGCCGGATTTCCCAAGGACATCTACTACTTCTACCAGAGCCATTGGACGACGACCCCGATGGTCCATGTCCTGCCTCACTGGAACTGGACTGCGGGGACCACGGTCACGGTCTTCGTCTACACCAACTGCGACAGCGCGGAACTGTTCCTGAACGGCGTCTCGCAGGGGAGCAAGACATTTGCATCCGGCGCTGTGCACCTGGAATGGAGCGTGCCATGGGCAACGGGCACTCTGCACGTGGATGGCAAACGCGGCGGCGTTGTGGTTGCGAGCGAGGACGTGAAGACGGCAGGCACGGCGGCCACGGTGGCGCTTTCCGCGGATCGGAACACCATCAGCGCCGATGGCAGGGATTTGGTCTTTGTCACGGCCGACGTCCAAGACGCAGCCGGCATCCTTGTGCCGACGGCTGCCAATGCGATGAGCTTCTCCGTGTCCGGACCCGGCGAGATCGTGGGTGTCGACAACGGAAATGCGATCGATACTTCGACCTACAAGGCCACGACCCGGAATGCGTTTAGCGGCAAGGCACTGGCTATTGTACGGTCGACCGGCGCGACAGGTCCGATCGTGATTACCGCAAGCTCAACGGGGCTGGCGTCAGGGTCGGTCTCGCTCAGCGCACAGTGAACGGCGTGCGCATCAGGGGCAGGTTGAGCTGAGGGCAGACGGCGCGAGCGTGGTCGTCAGGTTGGTCTGCAAGTACGACGGCGTAGACGTGGTGATGTTGGCCGCCACGACACCTCCAGCGATGCGCGCATTGATGGTCGCGGCCGTCTGATTGGCCCAGCTATCGCCCGCGGCCGACAGGCCGAAGCTTTCATCGACCAGGATGGGCTTGCCAGTCAAGGTGTGCAGGGCTGCCCAGGTCTCGCTGCTTCCAGCGTTGGCGCTGCTGCCTTGTCCCGTGGTCCAGATCATGTCGTAGCTGGTGCCGAGAGCCGCCATGGAAGTGTTCATTGCGCCAATATAGGAGTTCAATTGCGAGGAGCTGATCCAGGTCGAGTAGTTCATGGCGACGACAGCAGGCGGATCGTTGCACTTGATCGCCAGGGTAATTTGCGCGGCAAGCTGCCCGAGTTGCGCATACGACAGCCCGGACGTTGAGCCCTCCACCGAATATTGAATGAAATCCCCTTCAAGCAGCCAGATGACCGGTTTCTTGTAGGCGGCGTAGGTCTGGGTCGCGTACCACGCGTACGCCTTGACCATCAGATTCTGGTCGCAAATCGTGCCCTGTGGACAGGCAGTATTGTCGACGCCAAGAAGCAATGGCCCCATCCCGTTTGTTAGATTGGGCCCACCAGGATTCACGTTTCCGTCCTGGAGACCGTTGGCGTGTCCGTAGTACCCGAGAATGTACGCGTAGTAGGCGGGAACGGCCGTTGTGCTGGCAAAGGACTTGAGCCAGTTGCCCGAGTCGAAGCCGTTGGTGGAGAAAGTGCCATCGGCCTTGATGTTGTAGCCGGCCCAAGCGGAAGCAAACTGCAAATAGCTCGCTGGATTCCCGTTGACTCCCCAAGCGAACGTGCAGCCGAATGGATTCGGGGCCGGCGTTGTGCCGGTGCCGCAGGTGGAAGCGGTGCCACCGTCGCCGGGCGAAGCTGTTGTGCCGCCGGCTCCAGCCGTGCCACCCGAGCTGGTCCGACCTCCCGAGGCCGCTGTTCCCCCTGAGCCAGTCGTTCCGCCCGAACGGGTTCCGCCTGCTGCGGTTCCGCCAACGCCACCGCGGCCCGAGGAGCCACCGGTTGCTGCAGCACCACTGCTAGCGGCTGCGGTGCCACCACTGGCCGCGCCACCCAGACTAGCGCCTCCCGTGGCGGTTCCTTGGCTGCCGCCGCCGCCCGAAGCGCCGCCAGTTGCAATGGTGCCTCCGGTAGAGGCTGCGCTGCCGCCGCCTGCCAAACCTCCCAAGCCAGCGCCGCCACTTCCGGCGTTGGTCGCGCCGCCCGATCCGCCAGGTGCTGCACTGCCGCCGGTGGCTTTGGTCCCGCCCAGACCAATGGTGCCCGCTGCGCCGCCCGTTCCTGATGACACGGCCGCGCTGGAATTCTCGCCGCCCAGTCCACCGCCAGCGGCGCCCCCGGAGTTCGCGCCGCCGGCCAGACTACCACCGGTGTTGGAGGACGGCATCCCGCTGCCGTTGCTGCAAGCAGCGGTCGTCAAGAGAAGCACGCTCGCAGGAAGACCCGCAAGAAATGGAAGACGGCGCATGGACCCCTCCGATCTCAGATTTCAGTAGCGACCTGGATGCGAAGTGGGTCACAAAGTAGCAAGACCCGTTTTGGTCGGGCCAGACCCCCTTCCGCAAACTGACGCTACTGCACCGCAGAAGGCGGTTCAGGCACAGCCGTTCCACGAAAAAGGAAGTCTCCATATGGTATCCACCCCGCAACATTTGACTCGTTTCGCAGTAGTCGCAGGATTTGCACTGGCCCTGGCGTTGGGCGCGTGCTCAGGCAATTCCTCTGGAATCGGGCACAGCGGCGGAAGCGCGGGCGCAGCCCGAACCACTGGGGGCGGCGGTACCAAGAGTGAAGCGGGAGCTCTTGCCACGAGCGCCAGCTCAGCGGCCGGGACCGCGGGCGGATCCATCGCGTCGGGAGGGAGCAGCCAGCCAGCCGGCGGTTCAACCAGGGCCGGCGGTGCAGGCGGCACCGCCAGCCAGAATACAAACGGCGGCTCCACAGGTGACGGTGGCTCGGCAGCGACCGACGGAAGTGCCACGTCCGGCGGAACCACGGCAGCAGGCGGGACCATGGCCGGCGCGACATCAGCGGGCGGCTCTGCGAACACTGGCGGAACAGCGGGGGGCATCCCGTCCACCGGAGGAACCCTGGGCGGCGGCAGTGCCGCTGGGGGAACCGGAAACGGCGCTGGTACCACTGGAGGAAGAACCGGTGGAAGTATCGCTGCCGGCGGGAACGCGACGGGCGGATCAAAGGCCACGGGTGGATCCATCACCGCGGGTGGCACCTCCGCCAGCGGAGGCGCGTCGGGAGGCACCACCACCGGCGGCACGAGTGGTGCGGTGGGGGACGCGGCCAGCTTCCATTGTGTCAACTGGGCCGATCCAGGGGACAACTTTCAAGCCGGCGTGCTTCAGCCGTCCGGGCTGTCCTCCTCCTCGGATACCTATGCCACGGTTCTGGCCAAGGCGAATGCAATCCTGTCTGGATTTCAAACCGCGCTCAGTGCCAATTCAATACGAATTCCAGTCAACGAGCCCACTGTCACCAACACGGCGTGGTGGACCGCCTACAAAGGGATAATTGATGCAGCCATCAGCAAGAACATGAAAGTGATTGTCGCGTACTGGTACAAGCCGGGAGTCGGGACCGTACCCGACATGAACGCATTCTATGCCATGTGGCAGGCTGTGGTCGACGCGTACGGAACCAATGACCTCGTCTACTTCGACGTCATCAATGAACCCTCGGGATACAGTCCGGCTGCTTTCATCAATCTAGTTGTAGCGTGGATGGCCAAGTTTCCGAGCGTTCCCCATAATCGAATCTTGGTGGCCGGGAACTACAATGACACCGACGTAAATACTCAAGGTGCCGATTCGCGCCTGGCCGGCTGTCTCCTGAACATTCACATCTACGCCATCGGCAGCACCGACGCGAACCCGGCGAATTGGACCACCAAACTCAAGAACGCCGTCGGGGCCTACGCCAATCGCACGGTGGTTTCGGAATATGGTGCGCCCATGACGAGCGGGTACGACTACGGCGGAGCTGTCAACGGCACTGCGTTCATCGCGTACATGCAGGCCGTCACCAGCCAGATCAGGACTTCCGGAATGGGCAGCTGCTATTGGCCAGGTTTGCGCAATGGAGACTGGTACAGCATCACCACCTTGAAGGGCACGGGCACCAATCTTTCGCTCAGCGTGAACAGCACGTCCGGACTGGCTCTGATACAGTCGGCCTGGGGTATGTAGCGGAGCCGCTATCCCGCGTTCGCGCTGACCGGGGCGGGCGTGTCGCCGTCGGTGTGGGGCCGCTCGGCCACGCTGCCTACGGGGAGAAACACGCGCAGCACAGCCCCGCCCTGCGGAGCATCGTCGACCTCGATCCAGCCTTCGTGATCCTTGATGATGCCCTTGCTCACCGCCAGGCCCAGTCCGCTGCCCTGGCCGGGATCCTTGGTGGTAAAGAATGGTTCGAAGATCTTGTCGCGATCCGCGACAGGAATGCCAGGCCCCGTGTCGGTGACTTGCAACATGAGATAGGGCGAGGGTGGCGATAAGGCCAAGCCCTCCTTGCGGCGGACCATTTGTTCGAGGTCGATGGTCAGGCTGCCGCCATCCTTCATGGCGTGAATCGCATTCATCACCAGGTTGAGGCAGACCTGCTGGATCTCGTCGGGGTCGCCGGAAATTGGCCGCAGATCAGGCGCGGCCCGCACATTCACTTCGATGTTCTGGCGTTTGATCAGCTCGTCCACGAAACTGAGCGCCTCGCGCACCACACGCGTGACGTCCACCTGGCTGAGGCTGGGCCGGCTCTTGTGTGAGGCATCGAGAACCTGGCGGATGATCTTGGTGATGCGCCCGACCTGGTCGGTGATTATTTCGGCGTTCTTCTGCACCTCGGCCGGATCGTCGGGGCGCTTGGCCAGAGTGCGCGCGCGGCCGCCTATCACGTTGAGGGGCGTGCCCACTTCATGCGCGATCTCGGCCGCGACCTGGCCGACAGTGGCCAGCTTCTCGGCGCGGCGCAGATGCGTCTCCATGGTCTGTCGGGCGGTGGTGGCGCGCGCTTCCTTCTCGCGGGCCACACGCAGGGAGTCCATCATCTTGTTGAATTGGCCGGCCAGGCTGCCGATCTCGTCGTCGCGTCCCGGCAGCACCGCGCGGGTCAGGTCGCCCTGGGCCACGGCATCGATGGCCTCGATCAGCCGACGAAGCGGATTCACCACGCGCCGGCGCAGGGTCAGGTACAGAAGGATGCCAAAGGCGAGAATTCCCAGCACGAGAAATGGCAACAGGTGCCAGCCGGTGCCCATGACCTCGGCCGTGATGAAGCTGCTGTCGCAGACCAGGCCCAAAAAGGCGCTGATCTGGCGATCCGCTGCGCCCGACTCGGCGCTGTGCAGGGGAATCGCCATGGCGTAGAACAACGGCATGCCAGCCGGCTCGAAAAGCTGGCCCACCGGCGCGTCCACGCGGCTCGCCTGTTCCACCAGGCCGGCCCAGAAATTGTTGGGCCGCTGCGTGTCCCAGGCAATGGTTTCCAGGCGGAACTGGCCCAGACGCGCATTGGCCGAAACCACCCGGGCCGACAGGAGCGTGCCTGCTTCCGCCGGCGCCAGCGGCTCCATCCCGGCGGCCAGCGCATCCGCCATGGCGTGGGCTTCGCTGTTCAACCGGCGCACCTGGTCGGCGCGCAAGACAGCGAGCACCGCCCAGATCGCGCAAGCGAGCGCGGCTGTCATGAGCAGCGTGGTGACGATGGCGACACGCGGTCCGAGCTTCATTGCAATCGTCGATTATAGTACGGTTCGCTTTTCTCAACCTGGGAGGTATCTCCATGCGTCGAACGCCAAGTTTCCTGCTGTGCCTGACTATCGCTTCCGTTCTCACGCCCGCCGTGGCGTTGGCACAAATGACTCCGACTCCCGAGCCGACATCGAGAGCCACGATGACCAGCGCCACGACTGGTAACGGCCGCGGCTTCGGGCTGGGAGCGGTCGCGTTCTTCCAGCCGTTTGCTGGAGGTGTTTCCAACACGGTTCCGAACCTCCTGCTGACCTGGGGAGATGCGCATGGCCGATTCCACGTCGACGGGCTTTTTGGCTTGTATCACAATACAGGCACCGATTTCGACCTGGCGGCGCGAGGTTGGTACCACGTTCACGCTGCTTCCTCGGCGGACTTTTCAGTCGGGGCCGGGTTGGGGTTTACGAGAAGGAGAAACAACCTGCCTGCTGGCCAGACCAGTGCTCAATGGGACTTTGAGATGGAACTCGGTGCGCAGGTCCGGGCGTTCATCGTGTCCAACGTGGCGCTGCTGGGCTCGGTTGGACTAGGTCTCTACATTCCGGACACGGGAAATACCGTGGTCAATATCTCGGGCAACCTCACCGGCACCGTCGGTCTCGCATACTACTTTCAGTGATGAAAGACCAGCGCAGCGCTGACGAGCCAGATTTCGTAGTTGTCCGCGGTGCGCGCGAGCACAATCTCGACATCGACGAGCTGGCCATCCCCAAACGCCAGCTCGTGGTGTTCACCGGGGTGTCGGGGTCGGGAAAATCCTCGCTCGCCTTTGACACCCTGTACGCCGAGGGGCAGCGGCGCTACGTCGAATCGCTGTCGTCGTACGCGCGCCAGTTTCTCGGCCAGCTGGAAAAGCCCAAGTACGACCAGATCCGCGGCCTGTCGCCCACCATCGCCATCGAGCAGAAGTCCGCGTCGTCCAACCCACGCTCCACCGTCGGCACCGTCACAGAGATCTACGACTACCTCCGGGTGCTCTATGCACGGGCCGGCGAGCAGCGCTGCCACCTGTGCGGGGGCGAAGTGGCGGCGCGTTCTGCGGCCGAGATCGTAGATGAATTGCTGGCCCTGCCGGCGAAGAAGCGCGTGACCCTGCTGGCGCCCAAGGCGGCCAATCGCAAGGGCGAATTTCGCGAGATGTTCGAGGAGGCGCGCAAGGCCGGCTTCGCGCGCGCCCGCGTGGACGGCGTGGTGCAACGGCTGGAAGAGCTGAAGGCCCTGGACAAGAAGAAGCGGCACACGGTCGAGGTCGTGGTGGACCGGCTGGCTGTGGAAAGCAGCCAGCGCGCGCGCCTCAACGACTCGGTCGAGACTGCCTTGCGCGCCGGCAGCGGAACCGTGCTGGTCGAGGTCGAGGGCGAAGATCAGGTGCGCGCCTACAGCGAGGAGCGCGCCTGCCCGAACTGCGGCGTGGGCCTGCCCGAGCTTTCGCCGCCGTCGTTTTCTTTCAATAGCCCGCTGGGCATGTGCGTGGATTGCAACGGCCTGGGCTCCAAGCTGGAAGTCGATCCCGACCTGGTGGTGCCCAACCCGAACCTGTCTCTGCTCCAGGGCGCCATCGAGCCCTGGGGCGAGCGCCTGGCCCGCGATGATGGCTGGACCTCGCGCATCGTCGAGGCCCTGCGGCGCGAATTCGGCATCCCGCTCGACAAGCCGTGGAAGCTGCTCACCCCGCGCCAGCGCGAGATCGTGCTCTTCGGAACCGGCGAGAAGCGTGTCCAGGTAAGCTGGTCCAGCCGCCATGGCACGGGCTCGTGGGCCATGCGCTTCGAAGGCGTGGCCAACAACATCCGGCGCCGCCTGACGGACACGCACTCGGAGATGATGCGGCAGTGGCTGGGACGCTACTTTCGCGAACAGCCTTGCCGCGCGTGCAAGGGCCAGCGCCTGCGACCCGAATCGCGCGCCGTGTACCTGGCAGGCAAGAGCATCGTGGACGTGACCGCCATGACCGTGGGTGAGGCGGCCCAGCACTGCGCGACCATGCCGCTGAAGGGGGCGCGCGCGCAGATCGCGGAAGAAATACTAAAAGAGGTGCGCACGCGCCTGGGCTTCCTGCTCAACGTGGGCCTCGACTATCTCACCCTCGACCGGGTGGCTTCCTCGCTGTCGGGCGGCGAGGCGCAGCGGATTCGGCTGGCCTCGCAGCTCGGATCGGAACTGTCGGGCGTGATGTACGTGCTCGACGAGCCCTCCATCGGCCTGCACCAGCGCGATAACTTGCGCCTTATCGCCACGCTTCGCCGGCTGCGCGATCTGGGCAACTCCGTGATCGTGGTGGAGCACGACGCGGAAACCATCCAGTCCGCTGACCACGTGGTCGACTTCGGGCCAGGCGCGGGCCGGCTGGGCGGGCGCGTGGTGGCAGCCGGTACGCCCGAGGAGCTGCGTGCCAATCCCCAGTCGCTCACCGGCCGCTACCTGGCTGGGCTGGAGCGCATCGAGATCCCGGCGCAGCGACGGCCGCCGTCGGGCTGGATTACTTTGAAAGGCGCACGCGAGCACAACCTGAAGGATCTGACCGCCAAGATTCCGCTGGGCGTGCTGGTGGCAGTGACCGGAGTGTCAGGCGCGGGCAAGTCGTCGCTTATCAACGGCACCTTGCACCCAGCCCTGCGCCGCAAGTTGCTCGGCGGCTTCGATCCCGTGGGCGCGTTCACCGCTCTCGAAGGCATCGACGCCATCGACAAGGTGGTGGACATCGACCAGAAGCCCATCGGCCGCACGCCGCGATCCAACCCGGCGACCTACACCAAGTCTTTCGACTTCATTCGCGAGATCTACGCCATGACCCCGGAAGCCAAGACCTATGGCTTTGGCCGCGGGCGATTTTCCTTCAACGTGAAGGGCGGCCGTTGCGAGGCCTGCGAAGGCGACGGCGTGCGCACGGTGGAGATGCACTTTCTCGCCGATGTGCACGTGACCTGCGAGGTGTGCCGCGGCCGCCGCTACAACGAGGCCACCTTGCGGGTGAAGTGGAAGGATCTCGACATCGCCCAGATGCTGGACAAGACCGTGGCCGAGGCGCTGCAACTCTTCGAGCACCACCACGGTTTGTCGCACATCTTGAAGACCCTGGACGACGTGGGCCTGGGCTACATCGCGCTCGGGCAGTCGGCGACCACCTTGTCAGGCGGCGAAGCGCAGCGGGTGAAACTGTCGCGCGAGCTGGCCAAGCGGGGCACAGGCCGCACGATGTACGTACTGGACGAGCCGACCACCGGGTTGCACTTCGACGACGTCAAGCGCCTGCTGGCCGTGCTGGGTCGCTTGGTCGACGCGGGTAACACCGTGCTGGTCATCGAGCACAACCTCGACGTGATCAAGACCGCGGACTACGTGATCGATCTGGGCCCCGAGGGCGGCGCCCAAGGCGGCGAGATCATCGCCGCCGGCACCCCCGAAGAAGTGGCCGCCGAGCCGCGTTCCTACACCGGCCAGTTTCTCGCCGACATCCTTCGCGGCGTCCGGCGCGCTAAGGAGTAGGTGACCACAATGCCGCAGGGGTGGCGCTATTCGGCCGCAGTTCTGATCCTTATCGGGTGCGGTCGGACCGCCATGAACGGCACGCCACCTACCACGATGGACGCAGCGACCGCCGTCGACAGTTCGGTCGCGGACCTGGGCGGCTTTGCTGATACGCGCATCTTCGCGAACGACTCGGGCGATGCTGGATCTGCTGGGTATTGTGGTTCGCAAGTCACTTTCCAGATCGCGGCAGCGCCCGCTGAGTCGTTCTGTACCTACGGGTGCGACACCCTTTCGACCATGGCATTTGCCTCTCAGGTTGCGCGCTTTACCGCCAGCGATATAGCGCAGCCGATTTGTGTTGCGATTTGCGATCAGTGCGACGCGCCCCCTCTTTGCCACTCTTGTCCAGGGAGCGGCCCGTTTCCAGCCACAGGCATCAGCCGCGTTTGGGATGGAAGCTACTTCGCCAGTGGTGGGACTTGCGGCACACGCCCTTGTAGGGGGCCTCGCCTTTGCGCGCCGGCAGGCCATTACTTCGGAGAGTTCTGCGCGATGCGAGGCGTGGTCTCGGACAACTACTGCACCCCGCTGCAATTCATGCAAGATGAGGCTTGCACCACCGTCGAGTTCGACCTGCCATCGACCACCACGGTCGCGGTGGAAATCGGTTCGTAGAGTGCGTCTGGGGGGAGAGGCAGAACTGCCGAGCCACCGGGCAATGCGGCTCTACGCAGCCGCCGACTGACTCACCCGGTTCCGCCGTCGGCGGATCCGGTCGGACACGTGGTGCCCAGCGGCTGACAAGTTCCCGCCACGCACACGAGAAACGGGCCACAGGGGCGGTTCAGGTCGCAGGTATCTCCCGATGCTCCTGATGGGCTTGGCATCACGCATGTCTCGCCCGAACAGACTGCAGGCGCCAGGCAAGGGCCCAGGCCGGCCCAGCCCGTGTCGTCGCACAGCTGCCCCACTGTCGCGCGCGGCAGGCAAGTGAGGCCGCCGTCGCCGGCTCGGCAGTACGAATTGGCATCGCACTGCAGACCAACGCCGCAGTCCCCGGCGGCCAGGCAGATCCCACCCGCGGCGGCCGAGCAAGTGGTGCCGACCGCGCAGTGCGTGTTGGTACCGTTGCAGGACTGCCCAGGCGCCACAGGGGCTGTGCAAGTGCCCTGGTAGGTAATGGACGGCCCGAGGCACTGGAGATCGCCTTCGCATCCGACAACCGGCGTGCCTCTCAGATCGCAAGGTTCTCCTTCCTTGGCATACACGATCATCTTGGCGTCGGTGCAAAGCCCAGTCCCAAGGTTGCAGAAACTGCCGCCCTCGCAACCGGAGAGGTTGGAAGTGCAGGTGCCGCCCACCGGAATGGCGGCTCGGCAGGCCGAGCATTCCGTGCCATCGCTTAGGCAGAAGTTGCTTTGACACTGGCTCGGGTAGGCGCAAATGGCCCCTTCGGGATCCTTGCCTCCGGCGAGGCAGGCGGGAAGCAGGCTGAGAGCGACGTCGGTGCAGGTCAGCGCCGAGAGCGTGCTCAAGCAGGCAGCGACGCCGGCGACGGTGCGGTTCGAGTCGGCGCTGAAGTAGTAGTCCGGGCAGGCGTTGGCGACATCGAGGTACCTTTGCACTGAGTTTCCGGTGCAGACAGCTCGGCGTTGCGCCTGCGCGATGATGGCGGCCCGGCACACATCCGACGGAGTCATCGCAACAGCCCCGTCGCTGGTAGCGACAGCACTGCCTCCCGCTGCTCCAGTCCCAGTCCCGCCCGCCCCGCCCGCCGCAACTCCGCCAGTGCCTCCCGCCGCACCTCCTGCTCCGCTGCCCGCGGCTCCATCAGCCCGATTCGTCAAGATGCCACCCGAATGACAGGCAGACGCCGCGAGGCTCACAGAAAGAACAGCAAACAAACGGGCCAACCGAAAGCGCATGGCCCGATGATACACGCATCCCGCCTCTCCGATGCGTTCGAGGCGCTGGGCCGCTGGGCCGAACTCAGCTAGAGTCGATAAAGACAAGTTCCGCGGACGGAGGTTGAGCCATGGCAGACCAGAGCGTGAAGCACTACGTTGCAGTCGGTGAAACCATTGAGGTGCACGAGCGTCTTTCCGGAAAAGTCAAAAATGCCAGAAAGACGGGGAAGAAGAAGATCCGGGCGGAGTTCGTGACTGGCGACGATTTTCATCATGCGACTGGGCGCTGGAACAAACTTGACCGCGACATTGACCGCGAGAATGACCGTTACCGGGAAAAGATCGTGGATCCCCTGACTGGAGGTGTGATTCGATCTGTGAACGAACTGCTGAGCGAGCATCAGGGACACGGATCTGCAAAGAAACGGAAATAGATGCGATCACGATGAGCCCGGAATTGGTGAAGCCAGTTCAGCCCGAGAGGCGCCGTCAAGAACGCCGTTGGACCTGAAGACCCTTGCGTGCACGCCTTGTCGTCACAACGTTTTCCCTTTACCAGCCGGCCGACAAGCCGGAGCGGATGGCGCAGCCGCGCCGAGAACCGCACCGGAGCATACTTGGGTATGTGAGGAGCGGAAGCGCAGGCGCGGCAAGCCAGACGCCCGGATCGTCGGCCGCCGGCAAATCGAAGCGCGAATGTCACTCCAAGTACAAATGGCTTCCCGTTGGAGTCCGGCTATAAGCCGGGTTCTGTACCCGCGCTCGTTACCTCGCGCGGGCGATGGTCATTCCTCTGGGCCGCCCGTTGCCGAGCGGCTCGTGCGACCAACTTGGAACCTG
>Ga0265330_10001230_pt1 | contig 15013 bp, 12 predicted proteins | sample 41919metaG_FD_202083 | JGI IMG/M metagenome (GOLD analysis project Ga0265330, IMG submission 202083) | Rhizosphere microbial communities from Carex aquatilis grown in University of Washington, Seatle, WA, United States - 4-19-19 metaG | ecosystem: Host-associated > Plants > Roots > Rhizosphere... | reverse complement strand
CTGCCGACGCTTCGCCCTCGTCCTTGCGAACGACGACGCACGGCTCGGAGCCAGTGCGATTCGCTACTTCTTCACTGTTGGACTTTTTCATTCCTTTCAACTTGCCGGTTTGACCGGCGCACGGAGAGACCCATGATCAAGGACTCAACCCTGAAGCCGGTTTCACTGTTGGTCGGCGTGCTCGCCGTGGGCCTTGTTGGAGCCTGCGGTAGTGGTGGTCCTGGCGGCGCGGGTGGAAATCCGGCCACGGGTGGCATGGCTGCGAACGGAGGCAGCGTCGGCGCGGGAGGCAGCAACGCCACAGGAGGGGTCACCGCGACAGGCGGGAGTGCAGCTGGCTCAAGCGTCAGTTTCAAGACGCAGATTCTGCCCATGCTGAAAACCAACTGCGTGAGTTGCCACGGGCCGACCGAGCAGAGTTTCGGTGTGCGCGTGGACACCTACGAATATGTGACAAACAGTCTCGATTCCGTGACCGAAATGCTGGTGGGTGGAGGCATGCCGCCCAGCGGCCCCCTGTCGGATACGGATCAGCAGCTGTTCCAGGACTGGGTCGATCAGGGCGCGCTCAATAACTGAGCGTGGCCAGGTCTATTCGTAGACGATGGTGTAACTGCTGGGAATGGGCAACGTGGTGGCCTGACCGTTCGACAGATTGATGATTGCGAGTTCGGATGGGCCCCCGCGCGAGCGCTGCGAACGCAGGACTGCAAGTTGCCCAGTCTGATCGAAGAGAATCTCGCCCGTGTAGCGCGCGGCCGCCGAGAAAAGAAGCTCGCCGGTTGAACGGTAGAGCAGCCGGTCCTGACCCGCGGTGGGCAAGCGGTCGAAGGTCCATGAGTAGTTGACGAAGACAAAGCGGCCGTCGGGACTGAGCTGAGCCCCGGGTTTCCATCCAGCGTCAGCCGGGGCCGCCAGGGTCGCAAGCAGGGCGCAGGTTCCGTCGCTGCACCGGCAATACTGGAGCGACTGCGCCTGCAACCGAACGAATGCGCGGTCGGGCTGGCCGTAGCAGTTGTCATCGAATCCATTCCACGGCTGGCTGGTCAAGCTGGCAAGTTTGAACTCCTGCCGCGTGGGCCCGCCCCATAACACCCCGGATCCCTGCGGATCGAAGCGGACAACGTAGTCGTCGGTCACCGAAGGAGGGGGACTTGGGGCAAAGGGCGAGAACTTGCCTTGCCAATCGACGTACCAGGGCAGCGACGAACCGGTCTTGCCAAACACTACGCCGAGCGTGGAAGCCCCCAGCACGTTTGCCGATACCATTCCGGCGTCGCAGAAACTAGGCGAGGCGGCGGGCGTCTCTTGCCCGGTGGCCAGATCGACGATGTGAATGGGCGGATCAGCGCAGCCGTTGGTCGGGGAAAAGGCCAAGTGAGAATCGTCACGGGCAAAGGCTGTGTCGCACAGGTTTCCCTGCCAGACAGTGGTCCCATCCGTCATGCGCGAGACAATTGCGTGTGTGCCCGCGGAACACCAGTACAGGCTGCCCACATGCTGGGCGGCGTACAGGAAATTCTGCGCCGGAGAAACTCGCACATCCATGTGATCGACCGGAACAGCGCGATCGGCGACCACACTGCCGTCCACGCTGATAATTCTCGCCTTGGCTCCTTGGCTCAAGGTCGAAGCCGCCACGACCACGATGCGAGACAAGCGTAGGGGATCATTCAATCCTGGTAGGGGAGCCGGATAGTCATTGTTGTAGAACGCAGTCGCGGTCGCATCCCAGGCAACCGAAATGCCTTCCTGCCTGATGCCGCGCTTTTCGTATCCAGCGCCGAAGTCGAAGGCGCTGTGATAGTCGTGTGCGATCTGTCCGTCGCGGTCGTAGGTCAGGAACTTGTCGGTTGCCGGGTCAATGATCAAGACCCGAGGCTGAATCCCGGAGTTTCCCGCATCGCCGTCCACCGTTGCATCGGAACCAGTGTCAGCCGCGTCGGCGTCGACGGGAGCATCGGGAGCGCCCCCAGGGGCGTCGAGCGTGCCAGCATCGGCGAGGGCATCGGGCGTGGCGCCTGGAACGTCAGGTGTGACACTGGGGCCATCGAGGGCGACAATGCGACCATCGACCAGCGCATCGGGCGTGGCGACCGGGCTGTCCATGGGCGTGCTTGTGGCGAAGTCGAGATTTCCGTCGAGCTTTGCCGCATTCGCGAGGTCGGCGGCCGGCGGCGAGCTATCTGAGACCGGCGGTTTTGCATCGTAGACGCTGCTGCCTCCACCGCAAGCCACGACCACGAGCGGGGCCCCGAAGATGACGAGGACAAGAGAGCGTTGAGCTGGCCTAGTCATTGCTGTTCCTTTCCTGCCGCCAGTCCGTTGCAGACCGAGACGCACCCGAGCGCGACGATTCTACTCGTGCCGGAATTCTTGGCCACCATGAAACGGCACGTCGCTTGCTTGAGCCATTCCCGATATTGTTGGGAAGGAAGGCCTTGAGTGAGACTGACGCCAAAGGGACGCGAGTGAATCGGTCTCGCTCAAGTTCGCCGATGGCCGGCCCGACGTTTTCAAGAACATCATGGATTGCACGGGTTCGGCGTACTACGCAACACGCAGCTGGAACAGCACTTTCAGAACGTATTTCTAGTAGCCAGCCCGTCGGTCTTGTCGGCCTGGCGGTAAGCTGGAATTCGGAGGTACTATGCGGTCATGCTGAAATCCGATGCATGGTTGTGCTTGGCCTTGACGACAAGTCTGCTCGCCTGCGGACGTGGCTCAGGGCGGGTATCCAGGGATGCAGGCGCTGTAGGCGGACAGGGCGGTTCGTCTTTCACGGCAGGCGCGGGCGGGAGCGCTCCACCCACGGCAGGCGCCGGCGGAGGGGGCAGCGTGGCGGCGGCCCCCATTGCCGTGACCGACCTTTGCCCCATTTTCACCAGTGATCTATGCATCTACCTCATGCAGTGTGGTGGCGAGCGGTACAAGGACCTCGATCAGTGCAAGCGAGAACTCGATTGCTACGGCATGACCCAGCTCCTGGATTCGGCGGCCAACCACCGCGTAACCTATGACCCATCAAAGGTGGGCGCGTGCCACCAGACCTTCCTGGCGTCGCCCTGTACGTTTGGTTCGTTCATCTTCACACCAGACATCTACGAAGTGCTGTCCTTCTGCCCTGGAACCCTCACACCCAATCAGGGCGACGGCGACCCCTGCGTCTCCGACGGCGAATGCAAAGCCAACCTGTATTGCTACAAGGGAGCCGACTGGCAATGTCCAGGAGTCTGTCAGGCGAAGGCACAGAACGGCGACTCCTGTGCAGGCAGTGCCCAATGTGCCAGCGGCCTCACCTGTGGCACCGGGCAGGTGTGCGTTCCCGCGCAGAAGGCCGGGGACACCTGCGACTCCTATTGCAACTACTCGTTCGCCTGCCTCGGTTCCGATCCTTGTCCAGGCAACATCTGGTGCGATCAGTCCAGCCACACATGTCAACCCGGCCGGCTTGAGGGGGAAGCCTGCGGCACCCTGTTGAATGGCCTCGCCGACCACACGCCGATTTGCGCCATCAACTTGTGGTGCAACGCCGTGGGCACGGGAACAGGTACCTGTCAGCGTGCCAGTTCCCAGGGTGGTCCGTGCTCCGGCACGGAACTCTCCTGCGCCAAGGGCTTGCATTGCGATGGCTACGTGTCGGACGGCGCCGGCGCCAAACTTGGGACCTGCGTCGGACCTGCGCCTGCCGGGAGCAACTGCTCCAGCACTTCGGATTGTCAGACGGGCATGACCTGCACCGGTGGCGTCTGCGGTGCCCTCGCCCCAGCTGGCGGATTCTGCTACGGGGACTCGGACTGCGCTGCAGGATTGGTTTGCAATAGCCAGACTTGCGCTCCGGCTCGGTACCCGGGCGCCAGCTGCAACACCACTGATCAGCCCTGTGCCTACAGCCGCTGCATGAACGGGACCTGTCAGGATCTCCTGAAAGTGGGCCAGGCCTGCGCTGGTCCCGACGACTGCGCCACCAGCGAGTGCGTGAACGGTTTCTGCTACGACAGCAGCGTGTGCAACGCACCGTAGACGAGCAACCGGCCCATCTCCTCCCTCCGACTCTGCGTCCTCCTCTCGGCCTCTGGTTTCGGCCGCGAAGCTGCCGTCCAAATATTCCTCATTTGCCCGCTTGACAGTTGGCCCCGGGTCGGGCGTTATCGGCGGTTAAGGCCGCACCTGGCCCGCCACCCAAGCAGGGGAATCGGACATGAAACTTCGCCCAGCACCGCCGGACAAGAACCTGGTCGAACGAGGGGAAATTCTCGACGCGGTAGGGATCTCCCGAGTGTTGCGCCGTATCGCCTTCGAGATCATCGAGCGCAACGGCCCTTCGCCCTATCTGGTCGGCATCCGCACCGGCGGCGCGGTGCTGGCCGAGCGTATGGTCGAGATGCTGGCGGCAAGTGGCGAAAGCCGGCCCGTGCTGGGCGCCATCGACATCACCCTGTACCGCGACGATGTGTTCCTGGGCCTGCCCAAACCCGAGATCGGGGCCACCGAGCTGCCCGAGAGCATCGAAGGCCGCACCGTGGTGCTGGTCGACGACGTCTTGTTCACCGGCCGCACCGTACGCGCGGCCATGGACGTGCTGGCCGACTATGGACGGCCTCGCGCGGTCCAGTTGGCCGTGCTGGTCGACCGCGGCCGGCGCGAGTTGCCCATCCAGCCCGACTACGTGGGCGTGCGCTTGCAAACCACCGTCGATCAATCGGTGCGCGTGATGCTGGCCGATCGCGGGGAGACCGACCGGGTCGTCTTGCGAGAGAGGATCGCCAAATGACCAAAGGATTCACACAGCGACACCTGCTGGGGATGGAGACGCTGACCCGCGAAGAGATCACCACCATCCTGGACCTGGGCGAGCGCTTTCTTGAACTCGCAGACCGGCCCATCAAGAAGGTGCCCACCCTGCGCGGCAAGACGGTCATCAACCTGTTTCTGGAACCGTCGACGCGTACCCGCACGTCCTTCGAGATTGCGGCCAAGCGCTTGTCAGCCGACGGGATCAACTTCACCGCTTCGTCGTCGTCCACGGTCAAGGGCGAGACGCTGATCGACACGGCGATGAACCTGGATGCCATGAATCCGGACATCGTGGTCATTCGTCACGCCCAGGCCGGATCGGCGCTGCTGCTCAGCCAGCGCATCCGCGCCGCCATCGTCAACGCGGGCGACGGCGCGCACGAGCACCCGACCCAGGCGCTGCTCGACGCCTCGACCATCCGCGCGCACAAGAAGAGGATCGAGGGGCTGACCGTGGTGATCTGCGGCGACATCGATCACAGCCGCGTGGCCCGCTCCAACATCTTTGCCCTGCGCACCCTGGGGGCGCGCGTCCGCGTGGCTGGCCCGCGCTCGCTGCTGCCCGTGGGCGTGGAGAAACTCGGCTGCGAGGCCTTTGATCGCATCGAGCCGGCGCTGGAAGGCGCGGACGTGGTCATGATGTTGCGCATCCAGCTGGAACGGAAGGCAGGCAGCCGTTTCCCCAACACGCGAGAATACGCTCGCTATTTTGGCCTGAACCCGCGCCGCTTGGCCCTGGCCAAGCCCGATGCCATCGTCATGCACCCCGGGCCCATGAACCGCGGGGTGGAGATCGATCCCGGCGTGGCTGACGGCCCGCGCTCGGTAATCCTGGAGCAGGTCAGCCGGGGCGTGGCCATCCGCATGGCCGTCCTTTACCTCCTGGGGGGTGGCAGCGGCGAGGAATGGAGCAAGTCATGATGGCCTGCAAGCGCAACCCTTACTTGAGGAGCCAGTCTCATGCCTGACATTCTTCTGCGCGGCGGTCGGGTGATCGATCCGGCGCGCGATTTCGACGCGCAGGCCGACGTCTTGTTGAAGGACGGGAAGATCGCGTCCATCGAGCGTGGCCTGGCGGCAGCCGGCGCCAAGATCATCGAGGCGAAGGACTGCTGGGTCGTTCCCGGCCTCATCGACCTGCACGTGCACCTGCGCGAGCCCGGCCAGGAATACAAAGAGAACGTCGAGAGCGGGACCGCGGCAGCGGCAGCGGGTGGCTTCACCGCCGTGTGCTGCATGCCCAACACCAGTCCGCTCAACGACACCCGCGCCGTGACCGACTTGATCGTGCAGCGGGCGCGCGACAAGGGCTCTGTGCGCGTGTATCCCATCGGGTGCATCACGCAGGGCCAGAAGGGCGAGACCATGGCCGACATGGGCGAGCTGCAAGAGGCAGGCTGCGTGGCCGTGTCCGACGACGGCCACGGCGTGATGAACAGCGAAGTCATGCGCCGAGCCCTGGAGTACGCGCGCAGCTTTCGCATGCCCATCGTGCAGCACTGCGAGGACAGCGCGCTCTCGGCTGGCGGGGCCATGCACGAGGGGTTGGCCTCCACGCGCTTCGGGATTCGCGCGCAACCGGCTGCGGCGGAATCCGCCATGCTGGCCCGCGACCTCGAACTGGTCGCGCTCACCGGCGGTCGCTACCACATGGCGCACATCAGTTGCGCTGAATCGGTGCGCCTGATTCGCGAGGCTAAGAAGCGCGGATTGCCTGTCACCTGCGAGGTGACGCCGCACAATCTGATGCTGACCGACGAGGCGTGCGCTGGCTACGACACCTTCTTCAAGATGAACCCGCCGCTGCGCTCGGCGAGAGATCAGGCGGCCCTGCGCGAAGCCCTGGCCGACGGCACCATCGACGCCATCGCCACTGACCACGCGCCCCATTCTTCCGTCGAGAAGGAAGTCGAGTTCGAGCAGGCGGCCAACGGTGTGGTCGGCCTGGAAACCGCGCTGGCCTTGGCCCTGGAACTTGTCGCCGCGGGCGTGTTGACGCCGGCCAAGCTGGTCATGCGCATGTCCGCCGGCCCGGCCAAGGTGCTGGGCTTGCCGGGTGGCAGCCTCGCCCTGGGCGGCGCGGCCGACGTGACGGTCATCGATCCGCAGGCCGCCTGGACTTGCGATCCCACGCTGTTCCGTTCCAAGGCGCGCAACACACCCTTTGGCGGGCGCGCTATGCGTGGCCGGCCGGTGCTGACTGTGGTAGGTGGACGGATCGTGTTTGCCCAGGAGAAGTTCGTTGCCTGAGACCAAGAGCGCACCACCCCCAGCCCTACTGGCCCTTGAGGACGGCACCGTCTACCGGGGCCAGGGTTTTGGCTCAGCCGCTGACCTGACCGGCGAGCTGGTTTTCAACACCGCGATGAGCGGCTATCAGGAAGTGCTGACCGATCCGTCGTACCGCGGGCAGATCGTGATGATGACCGCGCCCGAGATCGGCAACGTGGGCGTGAACCCCGAGGACTTCGAGTCCGACCGGCCTTACTGCTCCGGCTTCGTGGTGCGCGACCTTTCGCCGCGCGTGTCCAATTGGCGCGCGCAAGGCACGCTGGCCGAGCTGATGGAAAAATCGGGCGTGGCCGGCATCACCGGCATCGACACCCGCGCCATCACGCGACGCTTGCGCATCGGCGGCGCCCAACGCGCGGTGATCACGCGCAAGATCGACGACCCCAACGCCGCTGTGGCCATGGCCCGGCGGTCACCCTCCATGGAGGGGCAGGACCTGGCCAAAGAAGTGACCTGCGCGAAGCCCTACCAGTGGGACGAAGGACTGTGGCAGGCGCCGTCCAACAGCACGCCGGTGCCGCCCGTGCGCCATCGCGTGGTGGCCTACGACTTTGGCATCAAGCGCGGAATCTTGCGCCGCCTGCGCCAGAGCGCTTGCGCGGTCACGGTGGTGCCAGCGGCCACGCGCGCCCGCGATGTTCTGGACATGAAGCCCGACGGGATTTTCCTGTCCAACGGTCCCGGCGATCCCGCGGCAGTCTCGTATGCCGTGGAGGCCGCGGCCGAGCTGTGCGGAAGCGGCAAGCCCATCTTCGGCATTTGCCTGGGCCACCAGATCTTGGGCCTCGCCTTGGGCGGCAAGACTTACAAGTTGAAGTTCGGCCACCACGGCGCCAACCACCCGGTGATGGACCTGTCCACGCGCAAGGTGGAGATCACGTCGCAGAATCACGGGTTCGCGGTGGACGTGGGCTCGCTGCAAGGCAAGGCTGTCCTGTCGCACATCAACCTGAACGACCAGACCGTCGAGGGCATGCGCCACGACCGGCTGCCCATCTTCAGCGTGCAGTACCATCCCGAGGCGTCGCCGGGTCCCAACGATCCGAGCTACCTGTTCGGGCGCTTTGTGAAAATGATGGACGAGCAGGCGCGGTGAACGACGACGAGATTAGGGCGCCGCGCCCCGAGGCCGGCCTCATCCACGCGCTGCTGGACCAGTTGGCCGCCGAATTCGCGGCGCCGCCGTTTCGCGCGCAGATCGCAGCCGCGCGCGAGGAGTACTTCACACGCACGGGTAAGGTTTTCGAGGACGATGCCGAGGTGTACGAGGCGCGCACGATAGCGTTTCTCGAATGGTACGTGGCCGAGCGGCCGTTGCCCGAGGGTCGCTCGCCGGCTCTGGTCGCACTGGAACGTACGCCTCCCGACGCTGCCAACGCCGACCGGCGCATGGCCCTGGCCCGCATCGCCACCAGTCACCGCAGTCTGTTCGACATCGCCGAAGTGAAGGGCAATCGCGTGGACCTGGAAGACATTCTGGGCGGTGCGCGCTTTTCCGTGGTCGAAAGGCGCAGCACCATCGGGTTTGAAGTCGGCGCCATCGTGGAAGCGCGCGTGGTGTGGGACGGCGCGGATCCGCTTTTCACCAAGACCTTCTTGTTTCACCCGCGCGACGCTCGCACCGAGATTCTGAATCTCGTCGACGATTCACTCATGGCCGGCGCCGGCCGCGACGAGATCATGGGCAAGCTGTCGCAGTTGTACTTGCGCTGGCACCGCCACGGGCACTTGAACGCGGGCCGTATCTACAAGGGTGCGTTCACCGGGAACACCGCTGGGCCAGTGGTCATCTAGCTCGCCAGCGGCGCATGGGCTCGCGCTCCGTGAGATCCGGGTTGGCATTCCGTTTGTGGCTGGGTCCAGACCCAGATGGGGTATTGTTAGTCGAAGATTGTCTCCCGGGCTGCGCATCCTAGTTCTCTCTGTCGCTGCCAGCGTGCTGAGCGGCCGACCTCTGTTTGCCATGCCACCTTCGCGTGGCGAGGTGAACGTCGTGGTTGCTGGCAGCGACCGCTCCTTCGCCGCCATCGCGAAATCATTGGCCGAGTCTCTGTCGTTCATCGGCGTGACCGCGCAATTTGACCGATCGGCGTCCGTGGACCCACGCAGCGTCTCAAAGCCTCTCCCGCCGCAACCGTCGCTTCTTGCCAACCTGTGGATCGACGCTGCGACGGATCACGATGTCATTCTGTACATCACGGATGCGGCCAGCGAGCGCGTGTTTGTCAGACGCATAGGTTTGGAACACGGTTTGGACAAAGTGGCGGTGGAGGGCTTGGCTTTCGTGGCCCAGAGTTCCCTGGAAGCTCTGCTGGCGGGCAAGCTCATCGGCATGACCCGCGACGACTATGAGCACTCGCTCGCCAGCATTCCGCCTCCGCCCGCAGCAAAACCAGCCCCGACGCCGCCACCTCGCCCGAGCGAGGCGGGCCCCCGCGACCGGCGGTTCTCCCATTGGCAGGTTGGGGCTGGCTATGAACTTCAGGCCTGGGATGGCTCGACCATGCGCCACGCAGCCACGCTCGGCATCGACTATGAAAGAAGGAAGTTCCGCTTCGCGATTGACCTGTTCGGCACGCTGCCACTCCAGTTCCACAGCGGTGACTCGGGCGCCACGCTGCTTTCCAGCGGGGCTCGGCTAAGCGTGGCGCGACCTTTGGCGCTGCCGCGTCAGCTGCGCCTGGTCCCCGGCCTCGGCTTCGCCTTGGAACTGACCCACATGCGGCCAGAGCTGAGCAGCCCAGTCGCTTCGCCCGCGGGCGCGTCCTTCGCTTTCGACCCAACCATACGCGCCGTTGTCGGCATCGAACGCTCGTGGGGGCGCTGGTCGCTGCGCGGGATCCTGGGCTTGGATTTCATGGTGCGCCCGGTTCACTACGTGGTCACTCGTGACGCCAGCACCGAGGTAGTGCGGACACCATGGCAGGAGCGGCCTTTTGCGGCGATCGTCCTGGCCGCACGGCTTTGATGCCTCACGGAAATTGCCGGTAGGCTTCGTAGATCTTGATGGGACCGCCCCCGCGGCGCGAATCGAAGACGATGTGGGTTCCGTCGTTCGAAAGCCAAGGGTCGGCATCGTCGTTGACGTTCAGTTCGGTGGCTGGTTGCGGGGCAGAGAACTTGTCTGTCACGGTGAGGCGACTCGCGTAAAAAAGCGAGTTTGCTGTATTCAGACGTCGCGACGCAAACACGATGCTTCTTCCGTCTTGGTACAGCGCCGGATCCCAATCGAATTGGGGGGAATTCAATTCGGTGAGCGGCGTGGGCGTGCCCCAAAGGTCGGCGGTCGAGGCGCGGGCGGTTTGGTAGAGATCCCAATCCGAACCGCGCAACGAAGCAAACACCATGACCAGCTGCTCCTTTTGCAACGAAGGCGACACATCCTTGTCGCCCCCGACGAAGTCGGTCACCTGCACAGGTGGATCCCAGAGATCGGTTCGCTGTTTCCGATGTGACACCCAAAGGTGCTCGGCCGTGAGGCTCCCCGGCGGGCGCTCACTTGCCAGGTAGATGGTAAGCCCGTCGGCCGATACTTCCGGTGTCTCGTCCAGGTAGGCACTCGACAGTTCAACAACCTTGCTCGGCGCCAACCACGCGCCCGTCTTGCTGGGTCGTTGAACGAGCCAAATGTCCCAGTCGGTCTTGGGATTCGACGAGAAGTAAAGTTCCAGCTCATCGGCCGTCATGCTTGGATCGGCCTGACTCGCGGTCAGGGGCGCAAGCGGAGCAAAAAGCGTGACCGTGCCAAAGGGAAGCCAGGTTTCCGCCAAGGCATCCCCGCCATCCGCGTCACCTGCGTCCGCGTCCCCAGCATCCGCGTCAGCCGCGTCTGCATTAGAAGAGCCCGCGTCACTAAGCAATGTGGAAATCCTGCCCAGCAGACGCTGATCGGCGCTGCAGCCATTCGCCGCCAGCGCGACGATCCAGCCAAGCAGGAGCGAGGGCCAGGCCTTTGGCATGTGGAGCCAGCTTAGCCCACGGCCGGAGCTTCGCCAACACAGGGCAATCGCCACCTCGGAATTGGGAAATCGGTCAGTCAACGTCCAGATGCGGCACGGCGACGAAATCGCAACTTAGCTAGACCCGGATTCTCCCTGCTCCGCCCCCTTTGGGCACGAAGCTCAAATGGGATTCTGCCGATAGCCTGTCCTCTCACAGAAACGAGGTCCGAACATGCAGTCTCGAAGAGCCATCTCACGCGCGCTTCCAAGTCCACTCGGCAAGTTGTTTCTCGTGACTTCCGTCGCGGGCTCTTTGTTTTTTCCTCGCCTGGCGAGAGCGGCTGACGCTGGCACGAAAACGCTCATCGACTATTTCCAGCCGACGCCCATTGCCTGCCCACTGACGTCCAGCGCCTGGGGCGCAGCCGGGGTTCTGCCGCGAGATACCTGCAATGGCCTCGAAGATGCGACCAATAAGCAGTACCAGTATTGGGATGGAAAGGTCTTCAAGGGACCGGACGGCAAGTATCACATGTATGCGGGCCAGTGGCCGCAAAACAAAGGGTTCGCCGACTGGCCCAGTTCGGTCATTGCCGAGGCGGCTAGCAGCGGGACGGTGGTAGGACCCTACACTCTTACCGCGACCACTCCTTTCACTGGAAAGGAGCAGAACGTCACCGGCGCGGTCCTCAGCGATGGCAGCTACGTTCTTCTCGACAGTCTGGGCAAGGGCGGCACGGGCGATATTTATACGTCCACGTCACTCGCCGATCCATGGACGTCGAAGGGACAGTTTCAGATCAGCGGTGGTTCCACTTCGACGCAAACAACGGAAAACCTGACCATCTGGGCCAATGCGGACGGCAGCTTCGAGATCATGAGCCGGAGTTTCCAGGAGATGGTCAGCGCCAGCAACATTCTTGGGCCGTACACAATCAAAGCAACCGTCCCGAGCCTGCAAAGCCAGGGCTATGAAGATCCAGTGATCTGGTGCAGCGGGGGCCAATACCATCTGGTTGCCAACGATTACAATGCTCGAAAGGCAAATCACTACACGTCAGCCGACGGTATCAATAGTTGGAAAAGCATGGGACTGGCCTACGATCCGACCAGCGATTTCGTGCGCTACACCGACGGAACGGTCAACCATTGGTACAAGATGGAGCGGGCCGGCGTGGTGATGGAGAGTGGCCATGTCTCTGCCTTTACCTTCGCGGTCGTCGATGTGGACAAGAACTCGGACGTGGCAAACGATACCCATGGAAGCAAGATCATCGTTGTTCCGTTCGACGGCGTCGCGTTTGATCGCGACAACCCAGGGCCTGGAAGCGCGGCCTGTCCTGCTGATTCTGGCGGCACGCCCGACGCCGGCCCAGCTGGCGGTTCAGGGGGCAACACTGGGGGATCGGGAGCTGGCGGCGCCACCGGCGGCAAGACCGGAAGTGGCGGAGTCACAGCAACCGGCGGCAAGACTGGCACCGGCGGTACCACGACAACGGGCGGCAAGACCGGGACGGGCGGGACCACGGCGACCGCTGGCGCGCCAGGGACAGGCGGCACCACGGCGATGGGTGGCAGCGTTTTCGGCGGAGAGCCAGCGGGCGGCGCCACTGCAGCCGGCGGGGCAACAGCAACCGGCGGCACTGTGGCAACGGGCGGTAGCGCCGGGGCGTTTGAAACTGGTGGCGTGGTTAGCGCAGCCGGTACGGTCGGAGCCGCTGGCACCGTTGCCAACGGCGGCAGCAGTGCTTCCGGCGGATCAGGCGGATTGCCTGGCAGCGCCGGCGCAGCCAGTACGGCCCCGACCAGAGCTGGAGGAAGCGTCGCCGTGGGCGGCGCGACCGATACCGGCCTCACAGGCGGCACGACAGCCACGACCGGCGCGACACAGGCTAGCAGCGGCTGTTCCTGTCGCATCGGCGCAGGCCAGGCGACGAGCTACCCCAGCTTTGCGTTGCTCGCGCTTCTCACGTTCGCATTTCGTCTTCGCAGAAAGCGCTAACGCATAGGCCGATACTCCGGGCCGGATCTGGAGTTCCATGTCGCCGGCGGTCTGCGCTAACCGGCGTCCGTGCTATCGTCCTAGCGTCCAGCTCTTCTTGGCACTAGACGGACATTGAGTTCGGATGCAAATATGGCGCAGCTTTGAGCCGTAACCCGATCTCGGGCCACTGCTTTGACCGACGGCTTCTCTAGACTCAAGCCAAGGAACACGTTGATGGCAAACAGAATTCCGACTGAATCCCGAACCTCCACGCTCTGGCTTACCTTCGCCGTCGCGTTCTGCGCGGCAGGAATCGCGGGCGGATGCAGTTCCGCCGGACCATCGACGGGTGGCACGGCCGGCTCGGAAGGCGGCGCGACCGGGAACGCGGGTGGTACGACTGCTGCCTCTGGCGGCACCACTTCCGCGTCAGGCGGAACGACGACCGCACTTGGCGGAACAACTACCGCGCCTGGTGGAACAACCACCGCCGGCGGAACCACTTCTGCCTCAGGCGGAGCGACGACCGTACCTGGCGGAAACACTTCTGCCTCGGGCGGAACGACAACCGCCCCGGGTGGAACCACCTCGGCCTCTGGCGGAACGGTAGTCGCACCCGCTGCTGGAAGCACTGCCAACTCCGGTGGAAGCACTGCCAAGACAGGCGGCAACACGGCCAACTCCGGCGGCAGCGCTGCCAGCTCCGGCGGATCCACGGCCAACTCGGGCGGATCCACAGCCAACTCGGGCGGATCCACGACCAAGACTGGCGGCTCAATGAGCTCGGGCGGCAAGACGGGCGGTTCCACTGCATCAGGCGGCAGCTCGGGCGGCGCCACCAGTTCAGGCGGCACCACTGGTTCGGGCGGCGCGGTGGCCGGACTGCCGGCTGCTGCCGACATTCTGGCGACCTTGAAGTCGGTAATCCCCTACGAGATCCAGCTCGGGCCAGAGGATTCAAGCTGGGTCAACAAGTGGACCGAGGCCACTTTCTACATCGGCGTGATGGCGGCCTACTTGGCCACCAACGAGCCAACCTTCCTGACCGACGCAACCAACTGGGGTACGAAGAACAAATGGACACTGCTTGCATCGCCCACGCGGAGTCCAGACAACCAGTGCGCCGGACAGGTCTACGAAGACATTTACCTGGCAAATCCTGTCGCCTCTAATGCGAACATGTATGCGAACATGAAGACAAACATCGACGCCATGGTCGCCAGCCCGAAGCCAGGCGTCGCCACCTCTGACGACTGGTACTGGTGCGACACGCTGTTCATGGCCCCTGGAGGTGTTTCTCGCCTGGGCAAGATCACGGGGCAGGCGACGTACTTCAGTTTCCTGGACACTATGTGGGCCGCCACGCAGGCTGGCCTCTTTGACTCGAAGACGGGGCTGTTCTGGCGAGATACGGCGCACAAGACATCCGCCCCGACAGTGTACTGGGGGCGTGGCAACGGTTGGGTCATGGGCGGCATCGTGAGAGTCCTGGAATACCTTCCCGCCACCGATGCCAGCTACAATTCCTACGTCACCCTGCTGAAGACCATGGCCGCCGCTCTTGTGCCCTACCAGCAATCGGACGGCACATGGCATTCGGACATCACACATCCAACTGCCACCGGGATGTCAAACCCGGAGGTCAGTGGCACCGGCCTGATTACTTACGCCATCGCCTATGGCATCAACCAGGGTTTGCTCGATCGTGCAACGTATCTGCCTGTAGTGGTAGCGGCTTGGAATGGCATGATGAAGTGTGTTAATGCGCAGGGCCTCGTTGGCTACATTCAAGCAACTGGAAGTGCACCTGCGGGCGCCGCTGCCACCGAGACCCACGATTACGGTGTTGGTTCCTTCGTTCTCGCCGCCAGTGAAATCTACAATATGGTGAAGTAGTCCCTTCTTCGCCGAGGCAGCGTTCAGACGCGCCTCGGCGGAGGCATCCACCCCGCGCTGCCCGAAGCGCGCTTCTTGCTACGCCGGTTCAAATCTGCCGTCC
>Ga0265330_10001228_pt1 | contig 15053 bp, 7 predicted proteins | sample 41919metaG_FD_202083 | JGI IMG/M metagenome (GOLD analysis project Ga0265330, IMG submission 202083) | Rhizosphere microbial communities from Carex aquatilis grown in University of Washington, Seatle, WA, United States - 4-19-19 metaG | ecosystem: Host-associated > Plants > Roots > Rhizosphere >... | reverse complement strand
CGGTACGGTTGCGTGTCAACTGCGGAAAGCCCCGGTGACGGGGGGGCAGCTAGGACGGCAACGACGGCTTGCCCAGCAATGGGGACGGCACGCCCGCAACCCCGGTCTTCGCCGCCGCGGCTGCGCCGGCGGCAAATTCTCGGTCGTCCCTGGGCGCTTGTGGCGCTTCAGCAGAGCGTTTCGCCAAGTCGATGAACCGCTTCTGACTCCGCCGTGCGGGCTCGCCAGCCTTGGCGTGCAGGCGCCGATAGGTTCCGTCGGGCAACAGCATGCGCGCCTTGACATTGTCCTGCTGGCTGATGGCCAGAATTTCGTCAGTCAAGCGATCACGCAATCCCTCGTCGTCGACCGGGAACATGACCTCAACGCGCCGAACGAAGTTGCGCGGCATCCAGTCGGCCGACGACAGGTACACCTCGCGCCGGCCGCCGGCGTGAAAATAGAAGATCCGGGCGTGTTCCAAGAAGCGGTCGACCACGCTCAGCACCCGAATGTTTTCGCTCATCCCTGGAATCCCCGGGCGCAGGCAGCAGATCCCGCGCACCAGCAGGTCAATTGAAACGCCATCCTGCGACGCCCGATAGAGCGCGCGAATCACCTTGGGGTCGACCAACGAGTTCATCTTGACCACGATGCGGCCCTTGCGACCGTAGGTCCGCTCTCGGTCGATCAGCTCGACGATCCGCTCGGCCAGCCCGAGAGGCGCCACGGTAAAGCGTTTCCACGACGGTGGGGCCGAGTACCCGGTCAGCAGATTGAACAACGCCCCCGCGTCGTCAGCCACGGCCTCGCGCGCGGTGAAGAGCGAAATGTCTCCATACACAAGCGCAGTCAGGGGATTGTAGTTTCCCGTGGACAGATGCACGTAGCGACGAATGGCATCGCCTTCCCGACGCACCACCAGCGAGACCTTGCAATGGGTCTTCAGGCCCACCACGCCATAGACCACGTGCACGCCGGCCTCTTCCAGCACGCGCGCCCAGGTGATGTTCCGCTTTTCGTCGAAGCGCGCCCGCAGCTCGATCATCGCAGTGACCTGTTTGCCATTCTCTGCCGCCCGGGTCAGCGCGGTGACAACGGGTGAATCGGCGCTGGTCCGGTACAGGGTCTGTTTGATGGCCAGAACGTCGGGATCGGCGGCCGCCGTCGAGACGAAATCCACCACGTGATCAAAGGTTTCGTAAGGAAGGTGCACCAGCACGTCGCGCTCGGAGATCACGCGGAACATGTCCGTGTCGGCAAAGGCCGGCACCGGCTGCGGCACGAACGCCTCGTCGCGAAAGTCGCGCAATTCATCGCGCGCCGCCAGGGGCGACAGATCCGCCAGGTGCAACGGCCCAGGCGCGGGGTACACGTCTTCGGGCTGCAGGCGCAGCGCCTTGCGCAGAAATCCCTCCACCTCGGCGGGCGTGTCGTGCGCCAGTTCCAAACGCACCGCCTGATTGCGCTCGCGGCGGCGCAGTTCGCGCTGAATGGTCTTCAGCAGATCGTCGGCATCGTCCTCGTCCAACGACAGGTCGAAATCGCGGGTCACTCGAAAGCAATGGCAGCCGACCACCTGGAAACCGGGGAACAGCTCGCTCACATGCATGGCGATGACGTCTTCGAGCAAGACGAAACAGGCCCGATAGGGCGCGGACGGCGGAATTTCCACCAGCCGCTTCAACACCGCCGGCACCTGAACCACGGCAAAAATGCGGGAACGGCGGGGCGCGCGCTGCTGATCCTTGCGCAGCACAATCGCCAGATTGAGGCTGCGATTGCGCAGCACCGGAAAGGGGTGGCCCTGGTCCACCGCCAGCGGGGTCAGTACCGGCCAGACGTTGCGGCTGAAATGGGTCTGCAGGAACCCCTTCTGTTCAGGATTGAGATCGTTGCACCTCAGGATGGCCAGGCCGGCCTTGCTGGAAAGTTCGGGCGCTATATGTTCCAGGTAGTTCCGGTACAACCCTGCCACCATGTTGTGGGCACGGGCTGAAATGGCCCAGAGCTGTTCTTTGGGCAACATCCCGTCGGCGCCGCTCTCGGCCACCCCACCCAGCAACAGTTGCTTGAGCCCGGCAACCCGCACCATGAAGAACTCGTCGAGATTGGACGCCACGATGCCCTGGAACTTGCAGCGCTCGGCCAGTGGCACATTGGGGTCGCACGCCTCTTCCAACACCCGGCCGTTGAATTCCAACCAGGACAGCTCGCGGTTGATGAAGTGCTGCGGGCGCACTTGCATGCCCGCGCCTGTGCGCGGCTTGTTAACGGAATGATGGTCCTTGGGAGACAAATGACTAGCTTCTCCTTCGCGATGACGGCGTCTTCTGTGACATTTCTGTGAATTCTTTGCAAAACCTGCAAAATCCGCAAGTTACCCGGCAGCCATTCAAATCACCTCGACCCGCAAACGCCGGCGGAACACCTGACGGAACAGTGACGCCTCGCGTGCCGTGTCCCAAAGTTCCAGATCCACCGTGCCTCGCGTGGTCAGGCTCAAAGTGATCTCCTGCGGCCGAACCCGCGCCACCAGCCGTCGCACGGGCCGGGCGTGACTGCGATCAAGCGAGTCAGCCACGCGCAGCAGAGTGGCCAGTTTGCGCACAATCCCCGCCTCACTGCGCGACAGGCCCTCCATCCCGCTGTGGTGCAAGTCAGGATGGCTGCGGCGGTGATAGCGCGCAATGCGCGCCACCAGGTCGCGCTCCCGGTCGGCCAACCCCGGAATATCCGTGTTGCGTATCAGATACTCGGTGTGACGATGGTGCTTTTGGTAATTGACGGCATTGCCAATGTCGTGCAACCAGCCCGCGGCCTCCAGGTAGGGGCGGACAGCGGCCGGCAAACGGTGGACCTGCGATGTCTGGTCGAAGAGGGCCAGCGCCAGGGTTGCCACCTGGCGTGCATGTGCCTCATCGAATTGAAAACGGCGACCCAGCGCCAGCGCCTGGTCAGCCAATGAATGATCGCGCTGGCTCACACTGCGACGGTTGAGCAGATCGACCAGCACCCCGTCGCGCAGTCCCCGATCCACAGCGATGACCGCGTCGAGCGAAAGCCTGCGGGCGACCGCCTCCAGGATCACGGCCCCGGCCAACACAATGTCAGCCCGGCCCGGGTCAAAGCGCTGCCGCCGCACCCGTGGACTCATGGCCGCTAGCTCATCGACCGCGCGCCCGAGCTGCTTCACCGTCGCCTGATTGCTGCCCTCGGCGGTGGTGTAGTCCACCACGGCCCGAATCGACCCTGAACTCCCGAGCGCCACGCGAGGCGCGCCCGGAAGAACCCTGGGCAGCGATTCGGCCATGGCTTCCCGGGCGTATTCACGCGCCAGGCGCACCTGCTTGCTGCTGGTGGTGTGGGCCAGCTTGAAGAGCTCGGTCAGGCGAACCGCACCCAGCGCCAGGCTCCACAGGTGGGTTGGTCTTTCGCCCAGGGCAACCGCGACCTCGGTGGAACCGCCGCCAATGTCGACACACAGCGATCGGGTGCTGGGCCGCTTGCCGTGCAAAACCCCCAGGCAAATCAAGCGGGCTTCTTCCTTGCCTGAGATGATCTCGAGGTCGATCCTCGCCTCACGCTGTATGCGGCGGACGATCTCGTCGCGATTGCGCGCCTCGCGCATGGCGCTGGTCGCAACCGCGCGCACCCGGGCGTGATAGCGGCGGCACAGGGATCCATAGCGCCGCAGGGTGGCCACCAGGCGCTCGACCGCCGGGCCGGGAATAGCCCCCCGGGTGAACACCTCTTGCCCGGGCCGCACCGGATCCCGCTCCTGGTGGGTGATCTCGATGTTGCCATCGTGCAAGACACGCCCCATTTGCAAGCGTACGGCGTTCGAGCCTACGTCCACCGCGGCGATGATTGGTCCGGTTCCTGGTGCTTTCACGTGGTTCTGCGAGCCCCTAATTCCTCGGCCAGAAACGGCCGCAGGTGGATTATGGCAGGAGCATGTGACAAACGCGCAACAATCACCTCACCCGATGGCCAGCAGCTACTTGGCCATGCGCGGGGCGGCCCCGCCACCGGCATTGGCTCGCTTCGCTTGCCCCTTGCGCCGGCGTGCCCGTACTTCTCTACGGTGCTATCCCGACCAGGAACGACGTCGGGTCAGTGGAGCTGCTGGTTCCCGGAATGCTTGCGATGAGCTGACCCGTTGATAGACCGAAGTCGAGTATGCCGTTGAAGTGACCCGCAACAATTATCGAGTCCGCGCCCCCTGCGCCTTTGCTGACCACGACCCGATCAGCCACTTGATTGAAGTCGTCGCCGTAGCGGTGCCCGCAGACTCCCACCCCGGTGTCACCCTTGAGCTCGGCCCAATAGGCGTCGGGAAGAGGATCCCCGGTCACGTCCGGACCCGTGGCCGCGGTCAGCGAGACGCCCCCACCAAAGTCGGCGGTGCCCACCAAGGCGCCAGCCACGATCATGTTACCGTGCGAATCAAAGGCCAGGGCCTGCCCGTCCTGGTCCCAGGTGTCGCCCCAATTGTGCGCCCACAGAGGCGTCAGGGATCCGTCCAGTTTGACCGCGTAGCCATCGGTGTTGGATCTGGGCGCCGCGCCGCCGTCAACACCTGCGCCGTACCCCGCTCCCGTCATGGTGTACGCGCCCACCGTCAACACGCCTTTCATCGCGCCCACCATGCCCAGATTGCCGGCGGCATCGGTCGCCAGAGCTGTCACTTGTTGCTTGAGGTCGTTGCCCCAGCTCTTGGCCACGATGGTCGCACCGGTCGCGCCATCCAGCTTTGCCGCCCAGATTGCTCGTGCCGTCGAGGTGGCTGCGGGTGCCGGACTGAGGGCTCCTGACCCAAGATCGAGCGTCCCATTGAAATTTCCCGCCAAAAACACATTGCCGGCGGCATCCATCGCTGCGGCCTGGCACATTTGAGCGCCCGCTCCCCCGAGTTGACGGCCCCAAAGTACCGCCCCGGTTGCCGAGTTGATCTTGGCAACCAATGCATCGTTCTTGCCGTCACTGTTTGCCGTGGCCTTCGGGTCCAAATCAGTCACGGCCCCAGTGGTGTAGCCACACACCACGAAGGCATCTTGCGCTGGATTCCCGGCCACCGTATTCAACTGGCCGCCTTGGGTATCGAGCGCTTTGGCCCACAGCCCACCGCCATTGCTGTCCACTGCCGCGATGAAGTCGATGGGAATCGCAGCGGAGTTCGTGATGGCGTTTCCAACCACCATGCCTCCGGTAAACGTTCCAACCACGCCCACCTGGCCCGACTTGCTCACTGCAAGTCGCGTCGCGATCTGGTCAGAGGCGTCACCAAACAGCTTGGCCCAACCCGCCGCGCCGGTTGCTGGATCGATCTTGGCAATGGCCAGATCTGCACTGCCCGCCGACGTCAGGGGGATGGAATCGAGATCACCCTTGAAGTAGGTGGTGGCGACGAACACATTGCCGGTCTGGTCCGTGGCCATGCCAAAGATCGAGGGCACGCTGAGCTTCTTTGCCCATTGGGGCGGCAGACAGGAAGCCCCTGCCTCAGTCACCGCCGCATCCACGGGGGCCTTCACGTCCGCGGCGGGGCCGTCGGCGGCATCGGCCGTCGCGATGGGCAGATCCGAACCAGCATCGAGCCCTCCAATGGCGCCACCATCCAGAATTCCACTGCTGCCGCCGGTTCCGCCTGTTCCTGCCCCATCAACACCGGCGTCGACGCCCGCACCGCCCATGACCGGCGTATGATCCGGCGTTCCTGCGTCCACTGTGCCGCCGGCAGCCACGTCCGCGAACAGTCCTGCATCCATCTTGCCAGCGACACCGCCCGTGGCCGTGCTGCCAGCCGCGCCAGCGTCCAGGCCGACTGCTCCCGCCAGCCCTGCACCCCCAGTCGCTACCATGCCACCGGTTCCCGCGTCTAACTTGCCACCGGCGCCCCCGGTTCCCGTCTTGCCGCCCGCGCCGCCGGTAGCTTGAGTGCTGCCACCTGAACCACAGCCGGCCGAGGCAAGTGAAAATGCCACACTGGCTAGAAACGACAGCTTGAACGTCCTGGTAATAGTCGGTCTTGTCACTCTCATGGTTAACCTCTCGAATTTGGACCCAAAGATGCGATTGATGAATTTGTTGGCCACTTGTATTCCGGCTCCCAGCAATTGCAATGTGACGGTTCTGTGTGCTTTGTGTGATGGCTTGGGCCCTATGACCCGAGTCTGGCGGGCACGACCTGCGACGCAACCGAGCCGATGCCGAGCTGGCCCTTCACATTTGCCCCCCAGCACCACAGCGTTCCGTCGCCCGCGACCGCGCAGGTATGCGCCCCGCCCGCTGCCACCGCTGACCAACTGCTGGGCGACGCCGTCACGACCACGGGCGCCGCGCTGGGAAGGTTCGACCCGATGCCAAGCTGGCCATCGGCGTTTTCGCCCCAGCACCAGAGCGTGCCATCAGCCTGCAAAGCGCAGGTATGGGACTGACCAGCAGTCACCACGGTCCACGGGGCTGTGCCCGCCGTGACCTGACCCGGCGTCGTGCTGGCCGTGCCAAGGCCCAATTGCCCGGAGGTGTTGTCGCCCCAGCACCAGAGCGTCCCGTCTGTCTTCAATGCGCAGGTGTGGTAAAAACCTGCGCTTACCGCCGTCCAGTCTGTGCCGGTCACCTGCGTGGGCGCGATTCGCATGTGGTTGGTGCCGTCACCGAGCTGGCCGGAGGCATTGTTGCCCCAGCACCAAAGGGTCCTGTCGACTTGCAGGCCGCAGCTGTGCAGATTGCCAGCGCTCACACTGGCCCACGCTGCAGTTCCGGCTTGACCGGGGGTCGCCCTTCCGGTCGACGGGGCGGCCGGATCGCCGAGCTGGTCCGAACTGTTGTCGCCCCAGGTCCACAGGCTGCCATCCTGCTGAATCCCGCATGCATGGTAGTAGCCGGTCGCGACACTGACCCAGCCAGCACCGGAAACTTGTAGAGGAATACCCACCCATTTCCCGGCCTGGGCTGTGCCGTTGCCCAGCTGGCCCGATCCATTGTTGCCCCAGCACCACAAGCCACCGCCCGATTGAACCGCGCAGGTATCGCCGTACCCAGTGGCAATTGCGCTCCACGACGTCCCAGGAACCTGCAGCGGCAAGAGTCCGTCGCTCGGTTGGCCGGCACCAAGCTGTCCCGAGGCGTTGCTGCCCCAACACCAAAGCGATCCGTCGACGCCCAGGGCACAGCCATGGTCTGTGCCCGCCGAGACCGCACTGAATCGCAACCCTTTCGGCAGTCCGCCCACAGGTGCGGCTTTGCTCTCGCTGATGGGCACAAGGCCGGCGTCCCCCGCAGTCGAAGCGTCAGTTGATGTCACGCCGCCATCACTTGCACCCGTTGCGCAGGTTGGCGACAAACCAATGCACAGATCGACGCGTTCGCCTACATTCAAAGTCACAGTGCCGCTGCCGCTCGCCACAGTGTTCATTTGCAAATTGAGGGCGTCGACCGCAAGAGTGACGTCCCCGTCTCGGTCGTGGGGTATGTGAAACCCGAGTGAGGTGGGCAGGGTGACGGGCGTGGCAGCCGCGCCAGTGGGGAACTGGTGGTAGTCCTGCTCGCCTCCATTGCTGATCACGACCCGCAGATAGTAGACAATTCCCACACTGGTCGGCCCGTCCACACTGACCACGACGAGCGACTGATCTTGTGGCGCGCAGGCGCCTGCCAGCGCGGCGAGGGCGAAGAGAACGGCGATAGAAGAAGACTTCATGGAAATGCCTGCTGGTAGCCCAGGGTGGTGGTGGGCGCGTTCGGACCGTGCGGCCGCTCGAAGTACCACAACAACACCGCGCCTGCGGCCAAGGCTGCGGCGGTGCCGCCAGCCAGAACCCAGAAGCCGGTGCGCCGGTAGAACGGCTGCGCTGGCCCCGGGTCGGGAGGCGATGTTGTCAGGTCAACCGTCGCAATCGCTTGCGGCCGCGGGGTCAGATCCAAAGCCGGGGGTTTGGACGCCTTTTCGACCCTGGCGCTGGTCGCAAGCGGCGGAGGCTCAAGCGCAGGGGGCGCGATGGATTCCGGCGCACTCGGCGGGGTTGGCAGCGGCCGGGAGTCCTTCTGCGTGCGAATCTGAAAGACAATCATTCCCAGTTCAGCCATGAAGCGCTCAACCTGTGCCCGATCGGTGGCGTTGGCCGAGCGCAGGAAGGAACTGCACGCATCCAGGGCCTTGCCGGGCTGGCCTGCCAGGCGGTACGCCTGTGCCAGGTTGAAGAGCAGAGCGGGATCCTGGTTGAGAGCGTAGGCCTCTTCAAAAGCCTTGACCGCCTCTTCATAGTGGCCGGTGTTGAGCGCGACGGTTCCCCGTTTGCGGGCGTAGTAGGCGTCCGGAGTGTCTGTGGAACCCACTGGTGCCGGTGGTGGGGCTGCCGGGTCGGCAGGCCCGGCAGCGCCCTTGCGGGTCTTGCGGCCGTTCTTGGGTTCCTCTGCTCCGGCCAGGCCGGCCGCCGCCATGTCAGCGAGCAACGCCGAAAGCAGAACCAGGCCGATGGCCCGGCGAAATCTCCTCGGTTGCCTCCCGGCAACTGTGACCAAGGTGCGCTTTTCTCTCATGGGTGCAGAACCAGCAGGTAGTCCACCGTTGGGGATGACGAAATCGGAAGAATTCCACTGCCCAGGTCAATGGTGCCACTGAAGAATCCCGCTATGCTGACCACATCCCTTTGTGGGCCAGTGGTGGCGGCGCTGATCGCCACGCTCGAGGCGCTGTCGGCCCACAAATCGCCATAGTTCGCGGCGCAGACGCAGTGGCCGTCGGCACTGCTGAACTTGGCCCAGTACGAGTCAGTCGCTGTTGTGCCGTTGGTGTGCAAGATCGTGTCGGGGACGGCTGGGTCGCCATGGTGAAATGTCGCATCGCCATTGATCAGGCCGACCAGCACGATGTCATCCAGCGAATCGAAGGCCAGGCCGTGCGCCTCCTGGTCATTGCTATCGCCCCAGTTTGTGGACCAGATCGGGAGCAGATTGGTGTCGAGCTTGGCCAAGAAGCCGTCAGTGCCCCCGGCGCTGATCAGGGTGGGCGTCCCGGTGAAGGTCAAAGTGCTCTTCATATTGCCCGCGATCGCCACATTGCCTTTGCTGTCCACGGCGATTCCTTTGGGGTATTGCTTGCCGATGCCGCCAAAGCCCGCGGCTTTGGTCACAGTGCCCGTGCTGCCAAGTTCGGCGACCCACACGCCGAGGACGGTAGCGGGAAAGCCGGGTAGAACGACGCCCGGGTCCATAGTGAACGGCATGAGGGGAACAGCAGCATCGCCAGCAATTCTGATGGTGTTGTAGTAGCCAGTGGCGAAGACGTCGCCCGCGTTGTTCATGGTGACCGCGGCGCAAGCCTGGGTGCCGATCCCTCCGATCTGGCGAGCCCAGATCACGTTGCCATTGCTGGCGTCCAGTTTGGCGATGAGGATATCTGGGAGATTGTCACTGGTGGGGGCACCGCTGCCGTTGAGAGGACCGAAGTTGTTGACCATGCCCTTGGTAAAGCCGCACACCACGAACTCGTCGCGTGCTGGGTTGCTGGCAATCGAGAGCAAGGCACCCGACAGGGTGTCAACAGTCTTCGCCCACACGCCCGCGCCACTGGCGTCGACCGCCGCGATGAAGTCCACCGCTGCTGGCAGGGGATCGGTGATGCTGTTGCCGATGGTCATGGAACCAGTGAACGTGCCAATAATCCCGACCTTGCCGGAACTGCTCACCGCGACTCCTGTGGCGATCTGATCGCTGCTGTCACCGAAGGGCTTGGCCCAAACCGCCTGGCCAGTCGTGGGGTCAAGCTTTGCGATCAACACGTCGGAGCCGCCCGCTGAGGTCACGGTGCCGGAGCCCAGGTTGTAGGAGCCCCAGAAGGTGCCATAGATGAACTGGTTGCCATCGTTGTCTACGGCCACGGCGCTAGTAATGCCTGTACTTTCCAACCCGACCTGCGTGTTCCCCCCGAGTGCGTCCGGAGCAGCGTCTGCACTTGTCCCGTACTGATGGATGAAGCCCACGCTTGGACAGGTCGGCGGCGGCCTGTCGGTCGAGCCGGCATCCTGGCCGAGCAGCACAGAATCGACCGGACCTTGGGCTGCGTCTGCCACAATGCGGGCGGTGTCAGTCGGCGGGAGAGCACCCGTGTCCGATCCGGGCGCATCGACGACGTTCGGCGCGTCCGTCACATCCGGGCCGGGCGCGTCCAGAAAGACCGTCGCATCGTTTCTTGCGTCGATCGGGGCGATTGCCGTGTCGGCAGTAAGATCAGCCCGCACATCCGCGGACGGAGCAGGGGCATCCACTGCGCCTCCACTCGCGTCTGGAGCACCGCCGTCACGGCCGCCGGTCCCAGGCGATCCACCCATGCCTGATCCTCCACTTTCGACGACTCCGCTTCCGCCAACCAGCGCGCCTCCACTACCCCCCGCGCCCGATCCGTTGTTGCCACCCGCGCCGCCACTGCCCAAGCCGCCAGCATCGCCTGTGGCCCCCGGGCCGCCATCCCCGCTGCCCGTGAAACCGTCGACCCCTAGATCAAGCTTGGGAACGCTGACCGCATCACCACTCGGACCGTCCTTCCCGTCGACCCCACTGTCAAGGTTGGTCGATCCTATAGTGGTGCCGGAAGCATCGCCAGTTAGTAAGTTCGATTGATCGTTGGCGGCGGTATCCGGGAAACTGACCAGGTCGGTTGTCCTGCCATCAGGTTGCGTGAATTTGCACGCGGAGCCATCTTGGCGATAGCACGAAACAGGTGGTGCCGGCGTGCCACGGCAGGACACTACAGTCGCTGCCGAACATAGCAGGATCGCAAAACATGCGAATTGGCGAATGTTCGTCGTCATTGAGTGGCTGGGGATGGGTTGATTCACTGGACGTGGCCGTTTTGGTTGGATTCGGCGCCAGACTCATATCCCACAACACCCGTCGCCCATGTGACGTATTGGTTACCGTTCCGTGAACTCCGCGCCACCGCAGCCCGGGCCAGGAAGTGTCACGCACAATTCACCATGGTCGGCTTTGAATGCCGCAAAAGATTGCGCTGCCAATTGGGCCCTACGGCGTGACCGCAAGGTTCCTTGTGAGGCAATTGCCTTCAGCACCACCGAGCCAACCATGACCACAAGACGCTCCGTCCTGTCGAATTCGCTTCTTGCGACCCTGACCCTGTTTGTCCTCTATATAGGCGGGTGCAGCGACCCGAGTTCTTCAGGCAGTGACCATCTTCCCTCCTTTCCGTACCCGGACGGGGGATCGAGCGCCGAGGATGCTCCCTGGATTTCTAAGGTAGACAAACCATCGGCCGACTTCGCCGCGCGGGTTGACACCGCGACGCCCGATGTGCAGTCCGCGCCCGACCGAGCCTTGCTTGACGTTCCCTTCAGCAGGGATGGCGGCATGGCGTGTGCGGTATCCTGCGACGACAGGAACCCCTGCACCGTCGATTCGTGCGACCCAAGCACGGGTCTTTGCGTGAACACAACCGCTGACGAAGGAAGTGCCTGTGAGAACGCCTGCCTTGCTGGTGGGCAAGGGCGCTGCACACTTGGGGTTTGCAAGGGCGCGCCCGCGGCTGACGGCACACCCTGCAGCGATTCGGACCCGTGTACGACAGGTGACAGTTGCAAGAACGGCCTTTGTTTTTCTGGCCCGACAATATCTTGCCCAGCGATTGACATCTGTCACGAGGCCGGACACTGCGAGCCCGCCACCGGCATCTGCACCACCCCGCTGGCCACTGACGGCAAGTTCTGTGATGACGGCCAAGCCTGCACCACGGGCGATCAGTGTGAGCTGGGGAAATGCCTCGGAACATCTCTGACCTGCTCGGCAGGTGCGTCGTGTGATCCGACGGGTACCTGTATCAACGATAGCGGGCAACCTGCATTCCCCAGCGCTACCCTGGCGGTGAAGCTGCCCAATACAACGCTTTCAGCCGTTCCTGCCCTGGCCCGGGATGGTGAGGGCAGCCTCTTTGTTGTCGGGACATTGCTCGCGCCCACCGATTTCGGAGCCGGGCTGCTCTCTCCGGCGGGCGATCAGGGCGATGCCTCGACCAAGCTGGCCAGCGACCTGCTGGTGGCCAAGATCGATCCGTCCACCGGGCTGGCGGTTTGGTCCCAGGTCTTTGGCGACAGGCAGGACCAAACCGGCAACTCGCTGGCTGTCAATCGTCAGGGTCAGTTGGCGCTGACAGGACAGTTTGTGGGCTCCCTGGTATTTGGCGGTAACACCATCACCAATCCCAACGCCGCCCAGATGGAGGCCTTTGTGGCGGCGGTTGACGCCTCTACCGGCGCAGGACTGTGGGCTCTGCGCCCGCAGATCATGGGCAGCAGCCTGGCTGTGGCGGCAGACCCGATCACCTCCGACTTCTTGCTTTGTGGAACAGTCACAAAGCTGCCTGCCGCCGGCCTTTTGCCGACGGCCGGCAACCCTGACGGGGCTGACATCGTGGTGGCGCGTCTCGACGCCAAGACAGGCGCTCCGGTGTGGGGCCGCCAGATTTCCGCCCCGGGAGACCAGACCTGCCGAAGCATCGCCATGGACGCCAGCGGGCGTGTCGTTGTGGCCGGTGAGCTGACCTCGCTTGCTTCGGGCGTGGACGCTGGAAGTGCTGCGCTTGACCTCGGATCGGGTGTCGAGATCGCGCTGCCCGGTCGGCCGTCCGGTGGCACCGCCCAAGTGATCTGGATGGCGCTGCTTGACGCCGGCACGGGCAACGCGATCCAGGGCACCAGCTTCGCCGCCCCGAAGGGCGGACGCCAGGCGGTCGAACAGGTGGTCTGCGATCAGGCCGGGAACATCGTGGTGGTCGGCGGCATGACCGGCTTGGCGGTCGTAGGCCCGAACACGTTGACCACGGCCGGAGGCCAGGACGCCCTGGCTGTCCAGCTCGACAGCCACCTGGTTCCGCGGTGGAGCCGGCAATGGGGCAGTGCCGACGCCGAGCTCGCCACCGCGGTGGCCATCGGACCGGCGGACACACTGTTGCTAACCGGGACCTATTCGCACTCCCTCGATCTCGATGGCATCGCCTTGCCGCTCGGTGCCGCTCGGGGAGTCTCGGCGTTTCTGGCTCGGGTCGACGCCTCGACGGGCACGATCATTTCAGCCCGCGGGTACGGCGCAGCCGAAGCCAAACAGACCAGCTACGGCGTGGTGGCCGCGGGCGCAGGGCAGGCTGCCTGGCTCGCGGGCACGTTCGCTGGACTGTTGCAGACGGGACCGAGCGCTGCAATTCTCAGCAATGGTGGCGACGATATCGGCTTTCTCGCAGAGATCGCTCCCTGATTGTGGCGCGCCGTTAATCCGGCACGAATTCACCTGATTGTTGCATAGGGAAGCGCCCACTTCTTTGAGCGGTCAGGCACACGCCAGCGTCGATCTTCTTGCAGAAATGGCCCCCAGATCTCGGTGCGTTGTTGCATCGCTGGATCGCCGGCTGGTCAAGCGCTGTTTGCAGAGAGTTCGCATTACCTTCGCACGCGCTTTTTCAGAAAGGGCGTATTCAGTTCCCGGATCGAAATCAGGCCCGAACTGGAATTGGGGTTTCCCTGAGCGGTCCAGCTTCAAAACACAGATCAGGAGGCACACAATGACAAGATGGTATCGAGGCTCCGGCATGAAGGGGACGATTCTCCCCGCAACCCTTGCAGTCACCGCCAGTGGTATCGGCGTGGCGGTGTGGGCCGCAGGGCCGTACAACGACGATGGCTCGGACACGCTCGGCGATGTGGCTCCTGCCACGATTGCAGCGTGCGGCGCCAACCTCATCTATCGCGCCATGGGCTCGGGCCAGGCCGAAACCAACATGAACAACCACACCCAGTCGCTGGGTTTCATGTCACGTAACTTCAACCAGAGCACCTTGACCACCCACCCGACCTGGCAGCCACAAAAGCGCAATGTGCTCGGGCTGGACGCTGCCGTCCTGGTCGAGAACAACTACGCTTCGCGCATGCAGGATCTCGCACTGGCCCCGGACCCCAACTATCCTGGCAAGGCCCTGCCTGACTCCGACCTGGCGCTGGTTCTGGGCGGCACGTCTGACATCGAAAACGTGACCATCAACGGTGTCGTCACCCCCATGAGCGGTGCCTCGGGAAGCACCGCCGCCTGCCGCTCGCAGGCCCGCTTGGACGCCCTCGATCGCCTGACCACCGCCATGGCGGTGGATCAGATCAATCACATCTTCCGCAGGAACGACGCCTCCGGCACTTCCGATACCATGAAGGAGCGCCTCAGGATCTTCCGCTTCTGCAATGGACAGGCTCCGGGCGGCTTGAAGAGCGATGGGGTGACTCTGAACCACAACAGTGACGCCGAGGACATGGACCCGATCCGGCGCGCCTGCGTCCCCGCCTCAGGGCGAGCCAACGCCACCAAGTGTACGTACTGGCCGTACAACGTGGCCTGCACCGCTGGTGTAGCCGCGTCCGGGGTTTCGGGAGTTCCCAACGGGACCCCCTGCACCCAGGGCCTGGTGGTCGCGCTGACTGACGTCGATCCCCAGGCCGATGACGTCACAATGAGCATTGCCCATCGCGTGGGTGACGATGGAACCCACAAGACCCTCGGCTACTCGGGCCGCGCTGGGGTCAAGCAACCCGGGGCGCCCACGGCTGGTCCGACCATCAACCGAACCAGTTACGCCGACGCGATCGTGCGTCTGAATCAGTACATGCTGTCGCGCCGCCTGTACCTGAACCACGGCGACCCGCTGCCCGCCGGCCATGATGACCAGCAACTTCAGGAAGACACGCTCTACAACTGTGCCACTGATCCCGACAACGGAGCGTGTGTCATGGAGCCCATCATCAAGCAGTACGGCTTCATCACTTGCGACCCGAGCTGCGACAACCAGCAGTCCGGCTACAACCTGTGCAGGGACACGCCTTTCCCGCCCAACGAGGCACTGCCCTCGCTGTGCATCGCCACGGGCAAGCTCGGCGACGGGAAAGCGCGCTGCTGTGCCACGGGTTTGCTCAGCACGAGCGGCGTTGCCTGCGGCACACCGGTGTGCGCCGCTTCGGGCGAGCCGTGCAATGTGAACGCGGACTGCTGCTCCGGCACAACCTGCCAGGACACGGGTGGGGTGGTCA
>Ga0265330_10001226_pt1 | contig 15073 bp, 21 predicted proteins | sample 41919metaG_FD_202083 | JGI IMG/M metagenome (GOLD analysis project Ga0265330, IMG submission 202083) | Rhizosphere microbial communities from Carex aquatilis grown in University of Washington, Seatle, WA, United States - 4-19-19 metaG | ecosystem: Host-associated > Plants > Roots > Rhizosphere... | reverse complement strand
AATTATTAGAAATGGCTATAAAGATGATATCATACATACTTTATAGCCATTTGTTAGTGTTTTACTACCCGAAAAGTCTTAGTCGGATGTCGTTAGTAGATGTCACTTTTCCTGACACTACTGTTGTAAGCATTTTGGTGATTGTACCTTTAGAAAGCACTTCCCATGCTTCTTCACCAATTTTAACTTGTAGGGTAAGGTTCTTATCGCGTATACCTTTTAGCAGGGCCATTAGATCTAATAATGAGATATCGTCGCCAAACATTATGTGTACTCCTAATCTATCAATGTGGTTTTCTGAATAAACCTAAAGCGTATCGTTTCCAACCTGGTAGTATTCGGGTGCTTCCCGCCTCGACTATCATGCTGCCCATACCCATTACTAAAGCACCTGGTATACCAGCTCCAAGAAATAGAGCTATGAGACCGCTAACCATTCCCCCATGTACAAGTTCTTTTGGAGTAAAGCCTGCTCCAAAGGTTACTGTACCATCTGAGAATGGAGAAGAGTGTTGTGACCCATAATATTCTTGCTGTTGGTATTCATCTTCAGAATATTCCTCTGAGTCAGGAATGAGATGACCTTGATGATTGATATAATAACCGGGAGGTCCTGGACGGAGGTACATAATTATTCCGTAGAATAGTTATTTAGTTCGATGGCCAAAATGTGACAGGTATGCCTATCATCCCATGATGAAGACCATTATTCACACCTGGAACTGAAGGTGGCGTGCCAGAGGGAGCTCCAATGGCTGGTGAAGCGTGAATATGAACAGTTGTTGCGCCTGCACCTGCTCCACCAGTTACAGTCGAAGTAAAGTTCCCTCTTGTGTATGCTTCAGTACTAGTTGACGTTGGTGAGCGAACTTCTGTTCTAGTTGAGGTGGGGGAGCGAACTTCTGTTCGGGTAGAGGTTGGCGAACGAACATCGCTATAAGAATGCGCTACTTCTGGAACTACGTCTTCTCCGAAGTAATCATTTTCTTGATATTCTTCATCATACATATTAGCTGAAGGAGGCGGTCTTTCCCCATTGTCATATTCATATGGTTGTAATGACCTTCCACTTGAAGCAATTACTGCCCCTCGTTCACTAGTTCCCCCTTCGCCAAAACCGTAACTATAGTCATAGGTTGTTGTAGCTCTCAAACGGTAAACACGTTCACGGAGTAATCTAGCTCTACGTGAATTTCCTAATTCATAGAAAACCTGAGCAATCTCAAGGATAGCTTCAGGGTTTTGAGAAACTAATGCTCTTTTGAAGATTGCTTCGTTCATGATTGTTTTCCCTGATATTACTTATGAAGACCTAAAGCTCTTAGTAGTCTAACGAACCAATTATCAATACCAAGCTCTTTAACAGCAAGGGTTGCTCCGACAGTGGCACTAGGGTTTTGTTGGATGGTTCGCATCATATTAACTTTTTCGTTTGGACTATGAGACCTCATACCTAATGATATAGCATATCCAGCATGTCCAGCTGGTGAGAGTGTTAGAGGTTTTGGATTGGCAACAGTTCCAATTCGAGTTGATGCCGCTAAGTCAAACCCATGTTGCTGGGTTTGGTCTAAGCTATTGCGGGTTGTAATTACATCAAACATGCCTACTTTATGTTGTAGTAGACCATTTGCGTAATCAAAGCCATGTGTAGAATTTTTGGTTACAGCAAGTTTTCGAGCTTCATTAAAAACAGGATGGTGTTTGGATTGTTGTATACCACTCTCAACAAGATTTCCTGTTACTTTAGATAATGCTATCCCCCGATGTTCTTGATAGACAATTGCTGAGCCTAACGCGTTGCCAGACTTAATTCCTTTTTGAACCTCAGGTGGTAAATGTTGAGCACCCATACTTACCAATGTGTCACCAAGTCCTGAGTGTAAAGAAGCTTGCATAATGCTTTGACTTTTTTCAGGATGTTTTTTCATCAAGTCAAGACCTATTGTGATATTATTGTGTAAAGGATTTGTTGGTGGAAGTGCTGCTGTAATTGCAGTGATGCGAGCATGTTGTGTAGCAGTAATGACGTTAGCACCATGAGCAAGTTCTAGGCTCAATGATGATGCTTCTGTCATAGCTCTTTTTGCTGAATCAGAAACTGGTAATGCTGAAATGGCTCCGTCAGTGAGAGCTTTATCAATCGGTCTGCCTTTTGCAATCTGTCCAGTAATTGCTATACCAGCAATCAGAGCATTTTTTGCTGAAGGTGGAAGTCCAAGGGCAGTACTTGCAGCTCCGGCAGCACTTTGTTCAAGAGTATTAAAGTCTAATCTATCCCCTTTGGCTACGTGTTGAATAATTCCAACACCAGTTTCTACTGCTGCTTGGACTAATGGTCCGCCAGGTATGGCTCCCATAAGTCCAGCTTTGAGAATTCCAGATATAGGTTGACCTTCTGATAGTGCAACACCCGCTGCAATTGCGGCACCAATCCCTTGTCCAACGCCAGGAACAAGGCTGACAATCATTTCTGCATAAGGAGCTAACTGTTGAAATTCTTTTACTTGCTCCTTTAGAGAATTTAGAACTGCACGGTCAATTCGACTATCCCCTTCTGCGATAGCTACTACCATGTTAGAAGGAGCCATTGCTAAGTGAAAAGTCTTATCAAGAATTGAATGAATTGGACCTCCAATAACAGGAACATGTTTAATAACTCCACTAACACCCCCTTCTACATCTTGAAGGCTGTGTGTTACATGTCCAATTTCGTGACCAGCAGTCTTTACGATATTTGAAGCAAAATGTCCTATTGAATGTACAACTTTAGAACCAAACCAACCAAATCCAACTTTGAAATCAGGCATGTAAAGGCTAACGCCCATATGATAGAAGTCTGGACCTTCCATTGGGCCATAACCTTCAGCAGGTCTTGGTGGATGATTATCGAGATGCCATTCAATTTGAGCTAATACAGGAGTATTTTCAATAATACCTGAAATGCGTTTACCAATCACATGCGATTGCGGCAGTCTTTCCGGATTGCTAATCTTTAGAACTTGGCTAGCAAATGCTAGTACTGGTTTAGTAATTTCATGAGCTTTAGCTCGATGATAACCAGTAGGTTGTGGAACTTGAGCGCCAGGGGTTTTATACTTACCTGGCACCCAATTGTCATTTTGCCCAAACGTTAGAATTCTAGGGTTCTCAAGCCATTCTTCATGACTTTCTTCGTACATAGGACTCAAATCATCATCGCCAGCAAGACTAACGGTAATCCTAGGGTTCTCAAGCCATTCTTCATGACTCTCTTCGTACATAGGACTTAAGTCTTCAGGCTTATCATTAGAGTCAGGTTTGGCCATTGAGTTCCTTTATTCCGTGGAATACGATATGTTACTCGCCAGCAGCTTCACGCCGGTCGATGATGTTTTCAAGTCTACCGAGGTTACGGGTCATTTTGCTGTGATAGAGCTTGAGCAATGCCAACGGCTTGTGGTTTCGTTGTTTGGCAAGTGAAACCTTTTTGCCACTGAGATGCCATTTAGCCTTAGCTTTTCGAGCTCGTTTACGTTTTGCCATGATGTTGTCTAACCTTTCGTAAGTTCAATGCGAACCTAGCTCGTTGACCTAACAAACCAGATTGTTTAGAGGCATCCCGAAGGAGAGAGAGGGGGATAGTCTCACCTTCAGGAATGCCAAGTTGACGGTGTAATGCTCCCCTCTTATACCCCTTCGGGTATTTCCCAGGGTCATGCTTGTGCAGAGCATGTTGAATCCATTTTGACTTACTCCTACGAGTAGACCTTCTACGTTGTTTAGGAGTAATTGAGGTCATTAGATTACATTCCCAAAAGAGCGTCTTCGATAACACGTTGAGAACGGTCTAAGTCTTTTACAACTCCTTGTAAACGTGCTTTGACAGCAACCCCCCTTTCAGTTTTATACTTCGTTATAGAAGCAATTTTGCTAGAAGCCTTTTTACGGCGCTTTTTACGATGAACTACAGTTTTAGTAACAGTAGTAGTTTTTGAGGCCTTCTTACGACGACGTTTCTTAGCAGCCATTAACGTTTCCTTTCAAGAAAATGAGTGGAGAATTATTCGTATAAAGAGCCGTCTTGTGCAGCTTCACGAAAAATCTCATCTAGTGATTTTTTACAATTATAGATGAGATTATTTGAACTATGCACTTCATACTCTTTAATGATTTGTAACATCAGTATTTCTCCTAGATAACTTGTATGAATTCTAATGGTGAAGTGATTACTCGGCAGTAATGCCTTCTCGTTCAGCTTCGTCAAGGGCACTACTGAATGCATGCCGTCGTTGAGCATGCTTAGCTTTTCTTGCTAGATGAAAACCTGCATTTACCGTTTGGTCAATACGGTTTACTTTGTGATTGATCTTGTTGAGAAGACCAAGTTCCAACGATGCAATTCTGGGAGATGTTGCTACGACAACTCTCTTTACTCGCTTCTTTCGTCGCTTAGTCGTTGAAGTGACAGCGACTCTCTTTGAAGTCTTCTTGTTCTTAGAACCCTTTGGACGACCGCGTTTCTTAGATGCCATTGTTTTCTCCTAAAGGCTATTATGCCATGGAATATGATTTGACGTAAGTAACTAAATTTGACATTTCAGTATAATTTTTAGCTATTTTATCAGCTTTAGTTTTATTACCAATGACTAATTCAATAGGACCTAAGTATTCTTGACCTTTTATCCAAATAGCCCATTTAGTCATAAATTTTAGTAATGTGACGTTTGTGGATTAGCGTAAAAACTTGTGGTTGCAATTGGAGCAGGTGTTGCTGAACTAGCTAAATGCAATGCAGTTTTAGTCTTTGGTCCAGCAACACCATCAGGTGTTAGACCATGAACTGTTTGAAAGCTCTTGATAGCTGCAACGGTTTTAGGTCCCATTTTACCATCTTCAGCCAATGGAGGGGATGCGCCCATAACGTTTAATGAATGTTGAACGTCTTTTCCACCCATATTCAAAGCTGGTGCTGTACTGATTATAGCACCTGAAGGATGTTTAACAGTTCCTGATTCAGGTTTGCTGTTATGAACCATTGTTCCAATGACGCTTCCACCACCAGCTGTATGTGTCAATGCGGCAGATAAAGCGGCTTTCGTAGCCCCACTAGCGTTACCATCTACTACAAGACCATTTCGACTTTGAAATGTCTTTATAGCATTGATAGTCTTTGGTCCAAGTTTTCCGTCTTCGGCTAATGGCGGATTAGCGTGACCCAGTGTATTCAATGCATGTTGAACGTTTTTTACTGTGCCAACAGCAATACTTGCTGACCCATGTTTTGTAATAACAATGGGTGCAGGTTGATAAATACCACCATGTTCTGCAACAGTAATTGTTCCAGGGGGTGCATAGAACATACCTTGACGAGGAACAGTTGTTGGCACAGGGTGATATATAGTACGCTGAATAACGTGAGTACGCTGACGTGGAGGGTGACTCTGAGGAATGGTCGGAGGACCATAATATCCAGGTGGGTATGGGTATGACCCAGGGAAATGGCCGGAGGGCCACATTACCTGTACTCCACTAGGAGTTCCTGTTTGCTGTGCAGGTGTGACTGATTCAGAAATAGGAGTTGCAACTTTGACAGGAGCTCCCCCCGCGTCTGTACCATTCATTGATTGAAAGACAGGTTCTGGTTGTTTTTTGAAATTCTTGTAAGCTACGTAACCAATACCTGCAATTCCTGCTGCCATTATAGCTAGATTCATTGTAGTCCGCCATTTCCTTTCGTAGTCAGTTGTTTTTGGCTGACTATTTCTTCACTAGGCACTTGACTTAGAGCTTCACTTTCTTTACGTTTTTCTTCTACAATAGCTGCAAATTGAGCGGAAAGTACAAGTGCCTGTTCTTTCGTTATTTTACCCATTGCAACAAATAAATCTAGGTCTTGAGGGCTTATCTTTTCAGCAATCATCTCAAGTATCTCAGCGCGATTAGACTTCTCATCAATTATTTCGCGACCTGTAAGTCGATTAGCTATCTTCGGAATGAAGTCAATAACCGCCTTCCTCATTTGTAGATCTTGAGCCGCTTTAGATTCTTCAATTATGAGTGCTTTACGTTCTCGATGCATATCAAGCATCGCGTCTTTCACAACTGCAACAGCTTCAAGTTGTGACTGGATAGACTCACGAACTAATCCCGACGGACCAAAACACATGGTGATAATAGCATTGGCTGTAGTCATGTTAGCCGTTACTAATTGATTGTTCTGAGCGATAAGAGCTTCAATGTGTTTCATCTGCTGGCCTAAAACTCCTGTAGGAGTAGGCTCATGAGCAGACATTACAGTCTCAGAACGTGACATGAGACTGCCATCAGATGTTGTGAAATGAAACGGATTATGAGCTTCATTACTTCCATAAAACGCAATGAGCTTGAATGTGTTGAGACCTGGTAGGTCTTGACTGAATCCTTCTGCTCGTCCAATAAGATTTTCAGCAAGGTCGTGAGGATTGACTGTACCTTCAATAGGTCTGGTTGTTACTTCCTCACTAGCTCCGCCAATACCTTTTAGGTGGAGTAGAGATATTGCTGAACAACCTTTGCCATCAATAACTTCACCGATGGTCGCTTCAACCCAACTATCTACTGTATGTCGTTTTTTATTAGCCATTGTATACCTTTGAGTATCTTGTATATTCTGTGGAATAAAAAAGTTTATTTCTTCAATCTATCATTAACAACACGTTGTAACACTTCAGTATTTGTTATTCCAAAGTGTTTAGCATTGTTTTTTACTTCAAGTATAGTCAAACCTAGAAAATCTGCTGCTTTTTTTATAGGAATTCCTCGTTTGAATACAACAAGACCTGAAGGAGTGTGAACCCTTTTTGTAGAACGTTTTTATACGTCGTTTTTTAGCGGCCATTGTATATTTACTTTGCTAAATGCGATGCTATTGCTAATGGAGAAGACATTCTAGCAAGTAAGAATAGACTTGCTAATGTTGCAACTCCTATTAGGATAACGTTAGTCGTTGAGATGCCTAAACCCTCACCTGCACCTTTAGCTGCACTGCCTAATGCTTTACCAGCAGTATTAGCGAGATATTGAACGGTACTTTGACCAGTTCGTTTTAGCCCTTTAGCAGCTTCATCTACAACATGTGCAGCAGCATTGGCTATCTGTAATGAATCTATTGTCATAGGTTGTGGAGTATCAATATCGTTTTTCCCAGTAGTGCCTAGAGCATTGAGTCTATTAGCAACGTCTTCATAACTCCAATCACCAGCAGCCCATTTATTCTCGCGCCAATGAGGATTCAAAGAATCTAAAAGTCTTCCATACTCATCAGTTGCGTCTGTAAATACTAAAGGTGTTGGATGAAGAATGCTTCTAGCCTTATCAATAACTTTTTGGGCTCTATCTCGCGCTTGTCCATAGCGTTTGACTAGCGCATTATAGGCATCTTTAGTACCACTACTGGTATATTCAGGTTTCTTGAATATCTCCATTACTCTATTTGCCAAATTTATCATTGCAGCGTCTTTAGCTGCTACAATGTCTAATAAATCTGAAACAGAACGTTTGTCGGTAGCGGCTCCGAAAACTGGAGTTGTGTTCCAACGATAAATATGTTCATAAAGCAATCTAGCTTTACGTATTTCTCCCAAAGACTCAAAAGCCTGAGCAACCTCTAAGATAGCTTCAGGCCTTTGAGAAGCCAACGCCTTTTGAAAGATGATGTCATTATTATCCGAACCTCCAAAAGCAACTGAAATGCCACTAACAGGTTTAGAGTTGTATTCAGGGATAGGTGTTACAGGAGTACCTTTGATTTGATAGTATGTTCCTGAATAAATCTGCATTGCGACTAAGTCAGTCGGTCTTATCATGTCTGGGTCAAGTGTTGAGGGGAGCACTCCTACTTGCTGAAGTGCTGCCCCTGCTAATTCACTACAGAACCAGTTAGCAATTGGTTTTGGATTTTCAACTGTTGGTGCAACAGGAGTAGAAGTCTGAGGTAAATAAAAACTGGTAATCTTACGCCAGTAATTCATTCCCTCCTTTTCTAGTTCTGTACTCATACTAGCAATCTTATGCCAGTATTCTGATTGCTCCCATTGAAGCAACGCGCTTTCTATAGCACCCCAAGTGTCATATTGTTTACCTTTTTGTTGAAGTAACCAATACTCAAGTTTCTTAGGGTCAACTTTCTTTTGTAAGTCAAGTCGAAGTGGTAAGTACCAAATGAATCCAGGATAATACGTTGCACGCATTATCAAGTCAGTAACCGTTACACCCTGAAAACCACCAAGTGACGTTGATTCAATAATTTTAGGCTGAACTGGTTTATCATCAACAGATGATTGAGAAGTAAGGACTATACCAACATGGGAAACAATAGAACCTGTTGCAGTACGGACTAAGTCTGATACAATGTTCCCTTGACCTGAAAATGCTAGAATGTCTCCCGGTTGAACCATGGAGACAATATCTAAGACTTTGAGGGATTCTAAAGGCATATGGATAGTCCTACAATTATTCTACGGAATATTCAAAAGTGCTTGAGTAACTCAAAGGCTTTCTTCCAATCATCCGGATAAGTCTTAGCTATTGTAACTAAAAATTCAGCTCGTTGATTAGGTTCGGTCATTATGCCGATGAATTGGTCAGCAGCAAATCCAATGGAATAACCGTATAGGAATTTTGCGAGTTCTTCATCATTGGATGCTTTGAGAGCTTCTCGAAGATGTGACGCAGCAGGATTTGCAACTGGTTCAGATGTTGATTGTGACATTATGTATCATCTCCTATCGTTTCTTGTATCTCAGTATCTTCAACTGGAATGAATGGCTTTGCAGTGCCAGCGCCATTACTCTTCTTAGCGGGTTTTACTTCTAGACTTTCTTGGAATGCCTTTTCTTCAGCTTCGGCCGCTTCAGCGGCTTTTTGAGCTATTTCAGCCATCATCTTTTCTTGAATGACACGAACGTGTTCACGAAGAGCTGAAGCTTTCTTAGTAGCTGTCCACCCCTCAAATGCAAAGGCTACTTCTAATATAGCCTCTATATTGTCACTTTTGAGAGCCTTTTGGTAGACTTCTTCATGAGCTTGCTTCAATTCAGGAGGTCTACCGCGCCATTCTGCTCGCCGTTTGAGCATTGCAGACTGGGCTTTTAGTCCATATTCACTAAAAAGACGCGCCTCTTCAATGAGCGCGTCTGGCTGGTGACAATACTCCATAGCATTGCGGTAACGTTCATCTCGGGAAGGGGTTAGAACGCCGTAGTCTTTCTTATTCATCTCACGAAAGACGAGTGCGCCGGTACCAACGAGCAGTATTGTTAGTGGGTCCATATGTATCACACGACCAGTATACGGTCATTCTTAGGGTTAGGAACGAAGAAACCGATAGCAGGTGCTATACCTGCAACATGTATTACACTTTGATTGTTCATCACTTCTGGGTGTTGAGCCCAAAAGAATTTTCTAGCTTCAAATTCATCTTCGGCATGAAGATAATCTTTATGGGTTGTAACTTTAGTACCAACGATTGTTTCGTAGCAAATACAATAGAGTCTCCTTTTATCCCAATTCTTTAGAACAGAACGACAACCAAATTGGCATTTGCAACAATGCAATTCTGGTAGTGGTTTAGTGTCACCATGCTCTTTTGGAGGATTAAAATCACTTCCAATGAAGCCGATATTGTTGCATCGAGGGCAGGCAAACATAGCCTTGACGTCAAAACCCTTCTCAGCAAATCTTCGTTGGTCTTCTCCGCTGACTAGTGTCCACGTGCCAGCAATAGGACGAATTGATACTATCTTACCTTCAGGGGTGCGAGTAACCAACCATTCCTCACAAGGGAATTCAATGGTTTCAACTGATTGCGACGTTGAGGAGTGGTCGGAGGACCAAGAAGCTGATGAATTATTCATAATATCATTCCGTGGAATAACTTTATCCGTCAATACCCCATGTAACTGAAAAATTAACTATTTGCCCACCACTAGCAGCAAAATTAACGAAAAGAAGTGTATCAGCTTGTGGTGCAAGAGGTACAAATTCATAATTTATTGGGTTATACTCTTTGAGTACACCTGCTATTGTCGATGCTTGTGAAAAACCAAATTCAGAACCAGTAAAAACAGTTCCAGGATAACTTGCAGTAACCATTACTGAATTAACTCCAGCATTTCGGGGAATTGGAACGTTTAGATGGCTAGCTCCTGCAAGAGAGAAATTCCCAAATGCAATACTTCCAGTATTAGTATTAGTAATATACGTCTGATAAGTAGGTGGTAATGATGTAGAACCACGTACCCCACTAGCACAAGTAATGGTTACATCATACTGTGTTTGATTTGAAGAATCACTAGGGTCTGTTTCATCAGTTGCGTTGATTGAAAAATGTTCAGCAACACCTGTAATTACTGCTCCATCATAAATTGAAATTAACCTACGCTGGGTGTTTCCACCAATTGACCAAAGAATTTCCCCCACAGGCGTAATATTACCTATTGCAATTGGAGGTGGAATGATGGGATTAGCCGGAACGGATGGTACAATATAACCTATACGATTGCTAACGAAAAACTGTGCTGTAAAGTTCTGAGCTTTACCATCAAAGTCATCTTGCATCTGCACGCTAAGACCTGCCTTTGAAAGTAATTTACCTGTAGCAGACTTAGCGAATGACATATCATCTCCGTTATCTAATTCTGATGACGCACAACCAATAAAGAGTAAAACTAAGGAAGTCGTGAGTAATTGAGTAATTATTCTGTGGAATAACATTGTATCATTTCTCCATGATTAGAGATGGTATCCGTGTATCTAACTCAAAGAGTATATCACGCCGCGTGTGGAACTGCAACAGGCGGAACTGGTGCTACTGCCATTGCAGGAGGTGGCTGGTCATAATAGGATTCATCGAGATTTGGGTATGCTTTGGTATATTCATCGATGAAAAATGCTGACAACTGAGCCCTCTGATTACCAGCTCGTGACTGCTCACCAATACCCTTTGCCATTGCCATTGCATGCTGGTCACCAGCACGACAACGTTCGACAATAGACCTAGCACCATGCATCATTTCATGTATCTCTTGAGCTTTACGGAAAAGGCTCTCTGCATGATACGTAAGACCTTCAGCTCCAAATAAAGCTGCCCCTCGTTGTAGTTTCTGAGGGTCGATACAGTTGTCCATTAAGTCTCCATGAATTGCTGCATGGACAGGCGTTATCTTTCCAGAAGCTTTAGTAGAGCTATGTGCAAAATGCGTTATCAATGCTCCACCTAAAGCACCTCCGAGAGCCCAAATAAATCGTGTCATGATTTTATATTCCTGACGTTGAGTAAGAGCTTTTTAGACTAGTTTGGTGAGAGCTTCTTTGCTAGCAGCATAAATCTGTTTGCCATAAGCCACATAATCACCCGGAGTCTGACTCACAGCTCCAGAATTGTAAACGGTTGCAGCCGCAACTTCCATTACTACAGAACCTATCTGTGCATTGTCACTATCAGCAATCGGAGAACCTACTGCATTTTGAACAATAAATTCGTCTGCAATCGCTCGTGCGGTAAGAGCAATATTTGCATAATCGGTTGCTGTAAATGAACCAACATATTTACTTGCCATCAGGCCAAACATTACACCAGCGACACATGAATTTTGAATAACTGATACAGCCATGATACTATTACCTTTCGTAAATAAAGTTGAGAAGTTTTCTTAGTTCAATGTAACGGCATTGAAGTTGACAGCTGTCTGTGATAGACATTGCCCAAACATTACAGCATTTGCACCTAAAGTGATATCTGTAGCACAAAGAATAATGCCATAAAAATTTGAAGCTGCGCCAATAGCTGTATTACCAGCTACCTGCCAGAATACATTTTGGGGTAATACACCTCCAGATAGAATGATGCTTTGTGCTGCCGCAAGACTCAATACACCAGCAATTTCAAAAATGAATACAGAAGAAGAATCACCTAGTAAAGTGATACTACCTGAAATAGCAACTCCTGTGCTCCATTTGTAGACACCAGGTGTCAATACATCGCCATTAAGCAATCCAGCATGGTATTCTGTAAAGTTAGGAGCACGTCCAGCGGCATTAGTATATGCTGCTTGCATATCAAGTACAGCTTGTGTGAGCGTTGCTGGTGTTGGTGCAGTATAATTGGCTGCATACACTTTACCGCTCCCATGAACTTGAGCACTGGTTGCAAATGTTCCTCCACTATCAAGTGAAAGTGCAAAGCCAGTAATAGCAGTTGACGCAATTGGGCTAACTCCCATATTAGCCGGACTAACTGTACTGCCAATATTTGAAGTACCAGTATTCGTAATACCAGATTTTGCAAGTACTGCATAGTTTGCTGATGTAAGCAAAGGAACAACTGGTACAGTAAAACCAACTAATTTTGTCAACGCTTGTTTACTAGCAGCATATATTTGTTTGGCATAAGATGTATAATCAGCCGGAGTTATACTTGTTGCCCCAGATTCAAAAATAGTTGCAGCAGCAACTTGTATCACTAGAGGCCCTATCTGTGGATTGTCCCCATCAGCTATTGCAGCACCACTTGCAGTATTTTCAACAATAAATTCATCTGCAATCGCTCGTGCAGTGGTAGTAATGTTCGCATAATCAGTTGCTGTGAATGAACCAACATATTTACTCGCCATTAGGGCCTTCATTACCCCTGCGACGCATGAATTTTGAATAACTGATGTAGTCATGATTGATTTTCTTTCTATTCCACGGAATATGTTTTTGAGAGCTAGTTCAACGTATCACTATTGAAGTTAACAGCTGTCTGTGAAAGACACTTGCCATGCAGTGTAGCACCTGCACCTAAAGTGATATCCGTGAAACCAAGAATAATACCATTGAAGGTTGCAGCTGCACCAATAGCTGTATTAGTAGCTGTTTGCCAGAAAACATTAGATGCTAATACACCACCAGTCAGCAAGATACTCTGTGCTGCTGCTAGCGTTAATGCACCAGTCATCTGAAAAATAAATACTGAATTAGAATCACCATGTAAAGTAATACTAGTTGAAATACTTACAGCTGTATTCCACTTATAAACACCAGCTGTTAGTGTTTCACCACCAAGCAATCCAGCATGAAAATCTATATAATCAGGAGTGCGACTAGCTGCATTGGTATAAGCTGCTTGCATGTCAAGAACAGCTTGTGTCAATGTGGCTGGCGTTGGAGCTGTATAGCTAGCTGCATACACATGTCCTGTAACTTGTGCACTGGTTGAAAACTGTCCACTACCATCAAGAGTGAGAGCAAATCCTGTGATAGCTGTCGCTGCAATAGGACTTACACCCATTGCGCCAGTAATATGTGAAGTGGCAATATTCGTAATACCAGATTTCGCAAGCACTTCATAGTTTGCTGCTGTAAGTAAAGGAATTGCAGTTGGATGTGGAGTAGGAGAATTGATATTGTTCGGTAAAAAAGCGTAGAACAAAAACGGTAATGCGGCAGTTAGTGTTACTGGAGAATCATTAGGATTATCAAATACAATATGAACTTCTGAAGTTGTGCCATTCTGTACAACATATGAACTCCAAATACACTTAGCACCTACAACCTGTGTCCCCCATACAGCCCCTTGAGGTGTTACTGTACATGACATTTGTTCAATGTTTGACGAACCAAGGATACTTGTTAGAAGAGGAAATACTACATCAACAGTGCCAAGTGCTGGAAGTACAGTTCCACTAGGAACGCTAAGTCCAATAGACACTCGCATCTGCCGACTAAGCTGAACTGTTGTAGATCCCTGAAGGACTGGATTTTCTGGTAAGGCACCATAAGTACCATCAATAGTAGGAACATTGTTACCAGCTGCAACAATAGTGCAAATGCCACTTCGTGCTTGACTGTTCTCCATTATGATATTAACAGTTTCACCAGCATTTACATTTCCACGTTGGTCGGCATTGATGTCACCTTCCCAAGTAGAATTGAACATCTGTAAAGTAGCACCACTGTCTGTACCTGCCCACACACTAAGTGGCGCTCCTGAATTAACACCAGCAACATTTTCCCAAATTGCTCCACCACCTTTTTGAAGATATTCACCAATAAGTGTACATCCGTGCAATTCAACATTGTCACTTGATGCCATGATTACTGATAAACCAGTAGTAAGTTGACAATTTGTAAATGAAAATGAATTACTTATAGTAGAACTAGAACCAGTAAAATCTATATCAACAGTATTACCACTAAGTTCACAATTAGTAATCCATGCAACTTGATTTGCTCCTAGAAAACTAGTACCAAGACTTATGTTACCAGAAAGGTTTGCTGGATAAGTAGAGTTGAGCGCTGATTGTGTTGGGTCAAAACCTACTATCTTAGTAAAAGCTTTGATAGCAACATCTTCAGTATATTCTCCAGGATAGAGAATAATTTCATAAATCTTTGAAGCTGACGCGTCAGTAATTACTGATTGAGCATGAAGTATTGTTTGAAAGGGATTAAAAATACTTCCGTCACCCGTTGTATCAGAACCCCACGTAGCAGCAACCCATAACTCTTGAGTTATAGTGAATGAAGGACCCGTACCTCCTAAGGGTGGAAATACAATACCACCAGCGGTAGCTGTCGAATCACCTTTTCTTATCATAGCAACTAATGCTACAGCTACGATAGTCCAGTTAGCTTGAGTGATAACAGCACCTTCAATAGGCCAACCTGCTCCTCGAGCAAAAAGGTTGTCAGCTGCATCGGTAATAGCTTCAATGTCATAAGTATTTGCCGAGTTTGCACCCCATGCCGTATCAACAGCTTGAGCGAATACTGTTGCAACGCTAATAGGTAGTGCGTAATCATCGGATACGGGATCTGTAATGAAAGCTCCCGTTGGAATTCCAGTACCAGCCACGGCACCTGCGAATGCAGCTGTGTAAACATTGATATTGAGTGGTGAATATGTCATTGTTCCTCTTTATGCCGTGGAATACCTAGGTAATTCCTGTACACTGCCCATACCTAAAATTCTACTTGGACATTCCCATTTACCGTTTCCGTGTAGAATGAGAATGTGAAACATTGTCCCCCACCCATCAGTGATGTTACGAAACACTGGCATAGCAGCTTT
>Ga0265330_10001225_pt1 | contig 15077 bp, 9 predicted proteins | sample 41919metaG_FD_202083 | JGI IMG/M metagenome (GOLD analysis project Ga0265330, IMG submission 202083) | Rhizosphere microbial communities from Carex aquatilis grown in University of Washington, Seatle, WA, United States - 4-19-19 metaG | ecosystem: Host-associated > Plants > Roots > Rhizosphere >... | reverse complement strand
TGAGGGCGATCCTCATAATAACGCGTCGTGCCGGTCGTGAAGCAGGCAACGGCGCCGCCGCAGACATCCAGGGCGACGAGAAAGAGAAGCAGCGCTTTCCACCATTCCATTGCCGCCACGCGGGACTGGGCGAATACGAGTGCGAGAATACCGGATGCAATGCCAACGGCGTAGACGAGGAGCAGGTCGAAAACGGTCGCAGACTCGCCGTGCAGAAAACGAAGGGGGCCGGGGATCGCGATCTCTCTGTCCATCAGTCCACTCCTTGGGTGCTCTGAGTGTAGCGACGGGTACGAGACTCTGTCAACGAACGCGGTGTGGCTGCGGGCATTGCCCCCCCGCGCCATCAGGCGTATATTATGGACATGCGCAAGGGAAGTCCCTTTACCGTGATCCTCTTCAATTTCGCGTTGGCTTTCTGTGCGCTCGTGCTCGTCGTGGCCTTCATCGCCGTCGGGGCAGGGCTGGTGGCAATCTTCGCCGTATTCACGACGTTGTGCATCCTCACCTTCCTGACATTCTTTCCCCGTTCCCCCGAGCCTGTATTCGTGCGCCGCGTGCAGCGGCGACGCTCGACCCGCGCGCCTCCCCTTTTCTAGTTCCTCTTTCGCGGACATCAAACACTCGATCCGGGAGGCGTTATGCGCTTGCAGCATGCGGGCCTCCGGGCGCGTGACAGGGTCTCTTATGCCCTGAGCACGGCCCGCGGGGTCTCAATTCATTATGATCTCAAGGAATACAGATCCATCGTCGCCGACATCCGTGCCGTCGATCTTTCTCGGCTCGATGACGGGGCTCTCACTCGTCATGCCCGGGAGATGCGCCGCCGCATCGCGGCAGGGGCGGATTCCGACAGCGAGCTTCCGGAATGTTTCGCCCTCGTGGCCGCGGCGTGCTCGCGCGCACTCGGGTTTCGTCCCTTCGATGAGCAGCTTGTCGCCGGCATCGTCATGCATCGGGGGATGCTCGCTCAAATGCAGACCGGAGAGGGGAAGACTCTGTCCGCGGTCTTTCCGGCCTGCCTCAGTGCGATGCAGGATGCCGGCACCCACATTCTCACGGCCAACGACTATCTCGCCGGCCGCGATGCGCGTTGGATGGGCCCCGTGTACGCTCTCCTCGGCTTGACCGTCGCCGCCATAGGCGCGACTACCTCCGCGGCGGATCGACGTCAGGCGTATCGCGCCGATGTCACCTACCTCACCGCCCAGGAGGCGGGCTTCGATTACCTGCGTGACGGCATGTGCTACTCCGCGCAGCAGATCGTTCACCGCGGCATGGGCATGGCGATTGTAGACGAGGCGGACTTCATCCTCATAGACGAGGCACGGGTTCCCCTTGTAATCGCCGGCGCCGCCGAGGCGGATGAGGTGAGCGTGGCGACCGTCGATGCCTGTGTCCGAGGCCTTCGCCGGGGCGTGGATTTCACCGTGGACCGGGAGGCGCGTCGCATCCTGCTCCAACCTTCGGGGCACCTTCAGGTGGAGGAACGGCTGGGCGTTGCCGGCATTCACGAGGAACGGGGGGCCGAATGCTTTGCCCGGGTGTATGCGGCGCTCCACGCCCACCATCTCCTGAATCGCGACGTTGATTACGTGGTAAAGGACGGCCGCATCGATCTGGTGGACGGCTTTACGGGTCGGCGAGCGGACCGAAGACAATGGCCGTGGGGCATTCAGCCGGCGCTGGAAGCGAAAGAAGGGGTTGCGATCCGACCGGAAGGCAGAGTGTATGGAAGCATAACCATCCAGCATCTCATGAGCCGATACCAGAAGACCGCCGCGATGACAGCCACCGCGGTACCATCGGCGGCCGAGCTTTCCGAGAGCTACGGGCTTGCCACGGTCATCATCCCAACCGTTATGCCCTTAGCGCGGGTGGACCAGCCGGACAGGGTCTTTGCGACGCGGGATGAGAAGCTCCGAGCCCTCGTGGCGGAGATCGCAGCGCTGCACGGGCACGGGAGGCCGATCCTCGTTGGCACCGGGTCGGTGTTGGAATCCCGGGAGCTCGCGGCGGCTCTCGGGGCGCTGGGGATCGCGAGCGAGGTGCTCAACGCGAGCAATGACGAACGTGAGGCGCAGATCATCGCGGCCGCGGGCCGATTCGGAGCGCTGACCATTTCCACCGCCATGGCCGGCCGTGGCACGGATATCCGTCTGTCCGGTGATCAACGCGTCATCGACGCCGGTGGGCTGTACGTGATCGGCACCAATCGGCACGAGAGCAAGCGCCTCGACGACCAGCTGCGCGGCCGTGCCGGCCGGCAGGGAGAGCCCGGGTCATCACGTTTTTTCATCTCACTCGAGGATCCCCTTTTTGAGCGTTATGGCGTACGGGAGTTTCTGCCGCGGGGTGGCGACCCGCACGATCCTCGGGTCGTACGCGAGATCGATCGAGCGCAGTCCATCATCGAGGGCCAGAATCACAGCATCAGGCGAACACTCGCAAAATACTCCCTCCTCGTCGAGATGGACCGCCAGGACGTGCGCTCCCTTCGTGACCAGGCATTGCTGCACGGGGTTCTCCCACCGGAAGTGGAGGGCGCCCTGCCGAATCCCGCTGTGCGGTCCCAGGCGTTGGTGGCGTTTCTGTGTCTGGTGGATCAATTCTGGGCTGACCATCTTCTGCTCGTTGAAGAGGTGCGCGAGGGCATCCATCTGGAAAGATACGCGGGACGTGATCCGAGCCTCGAGTACATCAGACGAGTCGGACGCGCCTTTGAGGATGGGATGGAGGGTGTGATTGCCGCGCTCGTGGAAGCATGCCAGAAAGCGTGGGAGGATCCCGAGGCCTTGAGTCCGGGTCGGATGGGAATCCGGATCCCCGCGAGCACCTGGACGTACCAGATCGACGACGAGGCTCCGATCCGTTTCACCTTGGCGAGCGGCGTTCTCGGGGCGGCGGCTCTAGTGGCCGCGCCACTTGTCCTCGTTGGCGCGCTGGGATCCGCTGTGAGGTCGGTTGCAGGGGCGCTGAGACGGCGTTTCAACGCCCGGCGATTTCCTGCAGCCAGTGGTAGCACGTCGCGGCCCAGGGATGGCTGAGGTCCCGGCCCAGCCCGTGCAGACCGCGGTCGAAGATGTGCAGCTCGAAGGGGACCCCCTTCGCATGGAGGGCATCGGCGAAACGGGTGCTGTTGCGGAAGGGCACAAGCTCGTCCTCTCGGGTATGCCATAAAAAGCACGGCGGCGTGCGCGGGCTCACGTGCAGATCGCAGGAGCACTCCGTCAAGAGCTCGTCACGCGGGTCGGGTCCCAGGAGCATGTCACGTGTGCCCCGATGCCCGAGCTCGTCGCGCAGCGATATGACCGGATAGCAGAGCACGCCGAAGTCGGGGCGCAACGCCGCCGAGGAGCCGTATGGCTCGTAGGCCACCATGGCGTGCGCGGCAAGATGGCCGCCGGCAGACGAGCCCATGACGCCGATGAGGTTCGGGTTGACCCCGAGCGCCGCTGCCCGCGAGCGAATGGTGGCCAGCGCGGCTAGGGCGTCCTCGAGCATGGCCGGATGTCGAAACCCCTGCGAGCCCAGCCGATAGGCGACGACGAAACAGCAGATGCCCCGGGCGGCGAAGTGTCGGGCATACCCCTCCCCTTCGTAGTCGGCGAGGAAGCCGTACCCGCCTCCCGGGAATATCACGAGTGCCATGCCGGATAAGGCGGGCTCCGTGGCGGGATACCACCGGATGCGGGGCGCGGCACCCGTCGTAGACGATGCCAACGAGCCGCGAAACTCCGTCATGCCGGCATCGGGCCCCGTGCGCGGTTGCGCCACCTTTTCGAAGCACACGGAAAAGGCGTTTCCCTCGTACTCCCCGTAAGGCGGGATTTCCCGGTACCCCGTGGCCGTGTAGAGGGCGATGGCCTCGGGCTGCCGCGTGCCGGTTTCCAGACGCAGCAAACGGTAGCCGCGTGCGGAGGCGCGCTTTTCGAGCTCGGCGAGGATTGTGCGGGCGATTCCCTGGCCCCGATGCTCCGGAAGGACGAACATGCGTTTGATTTCCGCGCACTCCTCGTCCAGCGGTCGAACCGCCCCGCAACCTACGGGTTTCCCGTCCTGATAGGCGACGATGAAAATGAGGGCGGGATCGCGTACGTCGCGCGGGCGCAAACCGTGGATGAATTGCAGGGGATAACGCTCGAGAAGATCCTCGTCGAGTCGTCGAATGAGCGAGCGGCCGATCTCCGAGTCCGGTCTGTCCTCGAAGAACGTGATCAGGGAATCAGGTCCGATTCCATTGCTCATGCGACTCGATCATAGTCGGGGAGGCACGGTGCGACAAGAGATCTGGATTATCACTTTTTCAGCCAGGCGGTGCCGCAGAGTGCCGTGAAGTCGCACCGCGCGCAGGCGGTACGTAGATCGGGGGCCGGGGTGAACGGCACCTGGACGGAGACGATTTCCTCCAGCAGACCGAATATCACCGCATCGAGCTTATTCCATCCCGCGGCGGCCTCGCTCGCATCGTCGAACAGCGGCACTTCGATCTTCTCGTCCATCTCGGTGCGGCCCAGGAGCAGGAACAGCGCCTGGATTTCGGTGGCAGGGATACCCGCCTCGGCCGCATAGAGCAGCATGTAGAATGGAAGCTGAAGGGTCGGGATGGCCGCGGACCATGTCGCCCGGTCCTCGGCGTCGAGCATGGAGAAGCGCACGGCGTAGTTGTGTCTATTTGCCGACGACTTGTAATCGATGAGGAACGGCTTTCCATCGCGTTCCTCTACGACGTCGAGCCTTCCTCGGAGCGAGAAGCCTTGCTGCTTCGTGGAGATATCGTGCTCCACCGCCTTCACAATGACACGATGCCCCGAGACGAGGTCGTGCATGTAGTGGTCGAGGAAATCCCCCAAGTGCCGTCGCACTTGGTCGCGGAGGAGACGGTTCGCCCCCGTCACGGCGGGTCCGAAGCGCTTGACGAACGCGGTGTCGATGATGCCGCCGAGCACCGCCGTATCCATGTCCAGCGTGGACAGCGGCTTTCCCACCCGGGGCCCGAAATACTCGCGCAGCACGTCGTGGACGAACGAACCGATGTCGGTGGCCTCGATTTCGCCGGTGGTTTCCTCTCGCGGTCCGAGCTTCAGGACCGTCTTATAATAGAAGCGAAGAGGGCACTGCAGATACGCGTCCAGGGTCGTCGCGCTGAACGAGTATCCGGCGAGCCATTCCGCGACCTCGGGTGTCTTTGCGATCGGCTGCGGCGGTGTGGTGCCGAGATTTACGCGATACTGGATGCGTTCTACGATGCTGTGCTCGTCCAGGTTCTTTTCAGCCTTCTGGTGTTCCCAGATCAGACGCTCGACGAAACGGGATCGCTCGTTTTCTCCGGATTCCTGATAGAAGAGATGGATCTCCTGCGCGCCGGCCTTCAGGAGCGCGAAATGATACGCGGCGATATCCTCCTGGTCATGATAGGTCGAGAGCCCCAGCGTGGAGCGTACGGGCAGGGGAAGGAGCGTGCTCTCCGCGCCTGTTTCTGGAAATGTTCCCTCATTGGCGTCCAGGATGAAGACCTTCTCGAAGCTCAGAGAGCGTGTTTCGAGGGCTCCGAGGACCTGCAGCCCGTGCAGCGGCGTACCGGGGAACGGCAGATAACGGGTTTGGAGATAGCGTCGCAGCAGCACGAAGTAACTCGCCGTATCATTGAAGGACTTCTCCGCCATGAGCGAGCCGCGAATGGTCTCCAAGGCTCGGACGAAGGCCTCGGAGAACGGCGTGAAATAGGGATGATCGCGCGCCGTGCTTTCATCGTGCACCCAGGAGACGAGCCGGATGCAGCGTTCCGCGAAATCGCGCACGCTTTTGAAGCTCTGGAATTGGCTGATCGTACGTGCGTGGATATCCGCGAGGTGATCCCTCAGCGCGGCGGCCAGCGCCGGCTCATCCGCGCCGCCCATGCGACGCGCCGCCTCCGCGAAGAGGCCCTCGGACGATTCGATCTCCGCGAGGGTGGCGAATCGACGCGTGCGCTCGGCCGCCAGGCGCTCTTCCAGCGCGTGGAAAAGCACGCGTGTCGCTTCGGCCGACGCTCCCAAGCGCAGGTTCTTGACGTAGGGGTGGAGCACGAATGAAACGTAATCCGGCAAGTAGACACGATCCCCGTCCATCGACCCGACCAGCTCCATGAGGTCGTTGAGGAAGCCGTAGAGCGGGGTGCGCTGCAGGGGATAGGGAAGCGAAACGTTGTATGAATCGGCGTCGAATCGCGAAAGGCAATGACGCACAAGGGGGAAAAGGGTGTCTGGTTTCGGCAGCACGACGAGAGTGCCGGGGCCTGCATCGGGAAGCACCGCGTTGAGGGCGAAAACCTGGCCATGGGTATCGGGGCTCGCGTAGAAATGCACGGCGGGGCTGGAGGGAGAGCTCGATTTCTCGGGCAGGACGCCCCGAAGCGGCAGACCGTCGAGCTTTTCCAGTAACCCGGGCCCATCCTGAAAAAGGAATGAGACACGGCCGCACGAATGAAGGCGCGTGAGGAGCGACTTCTCCGACCGGGTGAGCGCGTAGAATCCGACAAAATAAACGCTTCCCGCCGGTGCGAGGTCCTCTTCCGCAATGGCGAGGCCCACCTCGCGGTAGCGCGAGGAACGGGTGGAGAAGTCGCGGCTTTCGATGGTGGCGTAGAATTCCTCGTAGAAATGGGCGAGCGACCTCAATCGCTCCCGCGATCGCGGAGGCACCTCTTCCTCCACCAGGGGTTGGACATCGGCGACGGCCTTCACCGCCACTCCCTCGATGCACAGCTCTTCGATATCGTTGTACACCTTGAGCCCGACGGGGAGGAAACTGTCCAGCGTCATGAAGGCGCTGCCGCCCAGCGGATGAGGCGCCGCTATCTGGATGTCGTGGAGTATCGCCACGGCATCGATGGGGTCCAGGCGCGGCGTGACGGCGCCAAAGTGCCGCTTCTCGTATACATCGTCCACCAGCTCGTCCATGGACAGAATCCTCGGCGGGATGAAGCTCTCGCCACGAGAGGCCGCCAGGCGATGGCGAAGGAAATGCGCCGGCCTTTTTCCTGGAAAGACGACGAGCGCGGTCGACGGATCCTGTCCTGAGCTCTCAATGGCGCGCGCAAGCTCTTCGACGAGGTTGGCGTCGGAAGCGAGCATGCGCGCGTTCATCGCAGCTCCCGGATGGCGGCGTGATCCACGTAGGCAATCAAAGCCTCCACGGCGTGATGGGGATAGACGGAAGAAAGTATGTGCATATAGGTCCGCAACTGCGCCTCGTGCGCGGCAGGATCCTCGGCTCCGGTCTTGAAGTCGATGACCGTCACGCGTGCGGGATCGACTACCACCCGGTCCATGCGGAAGAGACGCCCCGTCTCATCGCAAAACTCCTGTTCGATGAGGAATGTCCTGCCCGGGGCTGCCGTGAACGCCTCGGCGAGGGCGGTCCCGCGGATCATGTTCCCGAGGCTTTCCGCCAGAGCCTCCAGCTTGTCCGGATCTTCGCGGGCTTCGCGTGCCGCGCGCGCGGCCGCCGCCGAAAGACTCGCCTCGTCGACGGCCTGGCCGGCACCGGCGAGCTGGAGGATGCGATGGACGAGCTCCCCGCGTCGCCGCTCCTCCCGACCCAGGCGCCCCCCGCCGACGGTGACGGGCACCGTTCGCGTCCGGTGTGAAAGTGGCGCCACGCGCTCCACGGCAGCGGGTTTTGGCGCGGCCTCCCCCTTTTCCCCGCTGGGTTGGAAACCCGCCGAAGGCAGGAGGTCGAACGGATATCCGTCGCGCTCCCGCTTCACGCCGATGACGTAGATCTCCCTCTGCGCCCGTGTCAGAGCGACATAGAGGCCGTTCAGCGAATCGACCTTTCGCGCAACGAGCTCCTCGTCATAGAGGGACTGAAGCTCGGAATCGTGGGCGGCTATTTCGCGGGTGACTTTCACGAGCCGCATGCCATCCGCATCGCGCAAAACGGCGTACGGAAACCCGTGATTGGACTCGCCGTAGAGAAGCACGATCACCACGGGAAAACCCAAACCCTTGGCCTTGTGAACGGTCATGGCGCGCACCGAGTTCGCGCTGCGTGGAACCGAGATGGACCACTGATCCCCGTCGCCGGCGGCTTCCGCCAGATATTCGCGAAGACTGTTCGCTCCGGAGCCTTCGAACTCCTTCACCGTTTCCAGAAGCTTGGCAAAGGTCGCCTCTTCCTCCGGTGCCCGTTCGAAGGCGGAAAATCGTGCGTACGCCTCGCTCACCAGGTCGTACAGCGGCATGTAACCGGTGGATCGGAAAAGGGCGGCGAAATACTGCTTCCAGAGCGCCGGGAAATCGCGTTGAAATGCCTTGTAGAGCGGTTTCTCATTGCGGCAGCGAAAGAGGAAGTCGCGGATCTCCCCGCCTCGCGCCGCGGCGCCGGCATGCAGGAGAGTCCGGTGAAAAAGGTCCCCCATGATGAAGGTGGCGAAGGAAAGGTCGTCCGGTGGCGAATCCAGAAAAGACAGAAGTGCCAGAATCTCCCCGGCGATCCGCCGACTGCGCACGTCGAGGCTGCTGAAGGAAATGAACGGGATCTGCATCTCGTTCAGCCACGAAGTGGCGCGGACCACGTGCTCGTTCTTGGTGGCCAGCAGGGCGATGTCGCCCCACCCGTACCCACGAGCGGAAAGCTCGGTCATGATCTGGCGCAACGCTTCCCGCTCGGGGGGCACTTCGTCGTCGCGCTCGAGGACCCGCACTTCAGCGTAGCCCTCATCGCTTCCCGGGCGCGGCTCCTGCGTCCAGTCGGACAGACCGCTGCGCGAGGCTGCTTCGCGGTACTCCTCGAGATGGGAGGCGGTTGCCTGAAACACCGCGCTCGCCAAGGCGAGGACGCGGGGCCGGCTGCGCCAGTTGGTCCCCAGCTCGCGCAATGTATGGCCGGCTGAAGCGAAGGGGTTTCGCGTTTCCAGGGCGCGCATGATCGTGTAGTCGGCCTGTCGGAATCCGTAGATGGCTTGCTTCGTATCGCCGACCACGAAGAGGCTGCCGCCCATGGCAAGGGAGTTCTCCACGAGCGGGAAGAGATTGCGCCATTGGAGGGGAGAGGTGTCCTGAAACTCGTCGATGAGGAAATGCCAGACCCGGTCTCCGATACGGAAATAGATGTCGGGCACGATGTCGTTGTCGAGGTAGCCGGCAAGCGCGCGACTGACATCCCCGATGTAGATCACCCCCTGGCCGCGTTTCACCTTTTCAACCGTGGCGGCGAGCTCCCCGTGAAGGCGCAGCGTGGGTCCATAGAATGCCCGCGCCCAGCAGGATACGTAGGCGCTGACTTCCAACCCCACCTCCTGCCACGCCTGCTCCACGTCCTGGTAACGACCCATCGCCCTTTCGTCTTTGGCCCCCGGTTTACGCACCGGATTGGTCTTCATGCCGCGTCCGATGAGATCGCTGAATCGGCCGGCGCGCGCGCTGGCCAGGACGCTCGGAAAGGTGGAGCGCTGATTGGCCTCCAGACCGGATGAGGCAACGCACTCGGCCGTCCGCTCCAGAGCCCGCAGGACCGCCTGCTGTCGGGTCTGAAGTGCTGCCGATTCATCGTCCGGCAGGGGAGCGACGTCCAGAGTGGAAAGCCGACTGTCGATGCCGCCGAGGGCCTCGAGCAAGGGCGTCGCCGGATCCCAGGGAAAGGAATCGTCACTCGCCTTGAATCCGACAAGGGCGGCAACCGTTTCGTCCAGAAGCGCCGCGCGTGGGCTCCCTTCCCGTGCGTCGCGGAGAAAGAGATTGAAGGCGTATTCGGCCGCGGGAGCCGCGTCCATCACGATCTCGAACTCGGGACTGTAACCGAAATCCAAAGCCGAGGCGCGAAACACCGCCGACATGAAGCTGTCGATCGTGCGGACCTGGAAATCGGAGTACCGTTGGAGGATCTCCTCCACCATGTCTCCCGCCGAGCGCGTTATGCCGACATCGCCGCCCGTGGTGACGGAGGTCATGGCGAGAAGTCGTTCGGGATCCCCGAAAGCGAGCAGCTTCAACCAGGAAAGGACGTTCTCCCTCATCTCGCGAGAGGCGTTGTTCGAAAAGGTAATGGCGAGGATGTTCTTCAGGTCGTTTTTCACGATCCGCGGGGAAAGAAGGAACTGGACGTAACGCTGCGTGAGGGCGAAGGTCTTGCCCGAACCGGCGGACGCCTTGAGGACCGTGAGGCTGGGCAGCGTGAGCTGCGTGTCGCTTTCCAGGGCGGGCATGCACGGTGATGATAGCCGGCCCTGTGCGCATTGACAATCCACGCGGCTTTGGCTCCAATACGGGCAAAGGCACCACGATAAACATGAGAGTTCGATTCCTCCACGACGTCGCATTTCTTGCGTTCTCTGTTCTGGCCCTTGCAGCGTGCACGAGCGCGCCGGGAGCGCCCGTGGCTCCCGCCTCCCTCGACGTGAACGGGACGGTCGATTTCCCCTCCATCGCCCGATACTTCCAGATGTATCGCGTCATGCGGTACAACACGCTGGAGAACACACGCGCCGTAGTTGGACCGCAGTACGATCACTTCGATATCGTCGACCTTCCGGCGACCAAGAACGTCTATATGCTGGGCGTCCTCGACAGCTCTCGCCGACAGGAGATCATCATCCGCGGCACGGCGAATTTCCGAAACGCGTTGTCGGACATCAATTTCGAGCCCGAGAAGGATGCGAAGCTGAAAATCGAGCTGCACGAGGGCTTCGCGAGCATGGCGCGCGCCGTGTACACCGATGTTCTTCCCCGTCTGCGAAAAGACTACTCCGTGGCGGTTTTCGGCCACTCGCTGGGCGCCGCGGAGGCGGTGATTCTCGGCATGCTCCTGAGCGTTGACGGATTTTCCGTGACGCAGATCTACGCATCGGGGCAGCCGCGCGTGACAAATGCCGAAGGCGCGTTGAAATACGGTTCCCTTCCCATCTTGCGGATCGTCGACGAGGCGGATCCCGTTCCCAATCTTCCGCCCATGACGCTGCCGTCCGCGTCGAATCATTACGTTCACTTCGGCACCGAGCTCTATCTGCTCGACGGACCCTATTACAGTCTCGTGGGTCGCGACACGGGTGACGATGCTTTGTCCGCCGATGTGTGGCGGGCGCTCACCAAAGCAAAAGAGGATACACCGATTCGCAATCACTATATGACAGGCTACATCACCCACCTCACCCCGAAGCTCACGGGCGCCATCCAGGTTCCCTATGCGGATCGCGCAAAGTACATCAAGCCGTCGCAGTAATCATTGACTCCCCGAAGGCCGGGAAGTAGCTTTGTCGGTAACGAGGCGAAAAGAATGGCAATAAAGATGGGGAAGGGCAAATTCGCGGGCATCAACGCCTGCGCGAATGCCGCGGGTGTCATTGCGGCCGCGGCCATGGACCAGCGCGGCTCGCTGGAAAAGGCCATCGGCAAGGCGCGCGGCGCGCCGGCGAGCTCCGAGGATCTCATACAATTCAAGATCGCCGTCTCACGCGTCCTCACGCAGCACGCCAGCGCGATCCTCCTCGATCCCGAGTTCGGCTTGCCGGCAGTGCAGGCGCGCGCCGCGGGAACCGGCGTCCTCATGTCCTATGAGAAGACAGGCTACGATACGAAGGACGATAGTCGATTGCCCGATCTCCTTCCGGAATGGAGCGTCCGCCGTCTGGTGGAAGCCGGGGCGACCGCCATCAAGATCCTGCTCTATTACAACCCCGTGCATCCGGAATCCATCAATGTGATCAAGAAGGCCTTCGTGGAACGCATCGGCGCCGAGTGCCTGGCCCTCGACGTCCCGTTCTTTCTCGAAGTCATCTGCTATAACGACGCATTGGGCGACGCGAAGGGGCTGGAGTTCGCGCGTGCCAAACCGGGATACGTCACGGCCTACATGAAGGAGTTCTCCCTTCCCCGCTACGGGGTGGACATCCTGAAGGTCGAGGTGCCCGTGAATATGGCGTACGTGGAGGGCACGGCCTCCTACGCCGGCACGAAGGCATATTCCCGTTCCGACGCCATGAGACTGTTCAAGGAATCCGCCGCCGCGGCAAAGGTTCCCTTCATCTATCTCAGCGCTGGGGTCACCGATGCGATATTTCGGGAAACCCTGGAAATTGCCGCTGAGGCGGGCACCCCGTTCTCCGGTGTGCTCTGCGGACGGGCGACCTGGCAGGACGGCATCCCCGTCTATGCGACAAAGGGAACGCAGGCGCTCACCGCATGGCTGGAAGACAAGGGAGTGGCCAACATCACCGCCCTCAACAAGGTGCTCGCCAAAGGCGCGCGTCCCTGGTGGGATTTCTACGGCGGGAAAAAGAACATTCAGATCATCGGCTAGGAGCTGAAGCCCAGGGCAGACGGGTCAGGTCCACGTTTCCTCCCGACAGCACGATTGCCACGCTTTTCCCCCTGACCGGCAGGTTGCCTTCAAGGATGGCGGCCAGGGGAACGGCGGCGGACGGCTCGACGACAAGCTTCATCCGTTCCCAGATCAGCTTCATGGCGGCCGCGATACCCTCTTCGGATGCAAGAGCTATCTCGGAAACGTACTCACGTACGATCGGGAAGGTATTGGGTCCCAGCGAGGTCCGCAGGCCGTCGGCTATGGTCCGCGGGTTGCCCGAAGGAAAGAGGGTTCCCGAGAGAAACGATCTGCGGGCATCATCGGCCGCCGCGGGCTCGGCTCCCACGACGCGGGCATGCAGGGAAAGCGCCCTCACCGCCAGAGCCGTTCCGCTGAGAAGCCCCCCTCCGCCGACCGGCGTGACCACCAGATCCACGTCGGGCACCTCCTCCAGGATTTCAACCCCGCAGGTGGCTTGTCCCGCAATGACCCGCGGATCATCGGATGGATGCACGAACTCGGCCCCCGTCTCCTTGGCCACTTCCGCGAGGAGCCGTTCGCGGTCCCCGGGCGCATTGCCGGCAAAGACGATGCGCGCGCCGTACCCTCGCACCGCCTCCACTTTCACCGTCGGCGCGTCCTGCGGCATGACGATGCACGCGCTGATTCCGCGTAGGCGCGCCGCCAGTGCGAGGGCCTGCGCGTGATTGCCCGAGGAGTGCGTCACGACGCCCCGACGCGCCGTCTGGTCGTCCAGCGAAAACACCGCGTTCACCGCCCCGCGGAATTTGAAGGCGCCGACCTTTTGAAAATTCTCGCATTTGAAAAAAAGGCGGCCGCCGGTGAGCGCGTCGAAGGTCGCGCTGGTCAGAACGGGTGTTCGGTGGGCGTAGGGGCGGATCCGCTCGGCCGCCGCCATGATGTCATCGAGGCTGGGGGAGGCGCTTGGGGTTGACATGGGTGTAAGGTACTCAGGCCGAGCACGCGCCGCAAGTGAAAAACCCGCGTGTCTTTTCGTGATGCGATCGGGTTCTGCCGCTTTTTTGCTGGCGCCCCTGCCGCTCAGGGGTTATACTGATCGCCATCGAAACACGCGCGCGTCCGCTCATCCTCGTTCTCCTGATCGCGGCCTCGATTGCCGCCGCGCTTGTCCTCTCCCTCCCGCTCCTCGCCGTGGCGGCCCCCGCGCTCCTGCTGGGCTTCGCCCTGGCCTTCCGCCGCTCCCCGCACACTCCGCCACAGCTTTTGGACGAGGTGGGCCACGGGGTGCTTCTTGTTCGCGCGGGTCGCGTCGTCTTTGCCAACAACGCGCTGTATCGTCTCCTGGGACGCCGGCCGGGCAGCTTGGAGGGAGAGCTGCTGGAATCGCTGTGCCGACCTGCGGAGGCGGAGGCGCTGCGCGCCCTCGGGGCAGCGCAGGGTCTGCCCATGGAGCTCCCCCTTCTCCGCCCGGAAGGAGCTTTGCTGTGGGTGCAGCTCAGCGCCGCATCGCCGCGGCGCGACGGGAGCCAGATTCTCACCGTGAGCGACGTGAGTGCCCGTCGGGAAGCGGAGGAGAAGCGTCGGACCCTCGCCGATCTTGCGCGTCGCCAGGAGGAGCAGCTCGAGCATTCCACGCGCCTTGCCGAGCTGGGCGAGATGTCGGCCGCCATCTCGCACGAGCTCAATCAGCCCCTCACCGGCATCCGGAACTACGCGCGCAACGCCTTTTATATGCTGGAACAGAAGCCGGGAGCCGAAGCGGAGGTCAAGAACAACCTGCGCCTCATCTCCGAGCAGGTGGACCGCGCCTCGCGCATCACCAACCAGATGCGGGAGCTCACGCGCCGATCCGACAGCATATTCGTCCTTCTGGAAATCAACAGCGTCGTTCGCGAGAGCGTCGATTTCCTTCTGCCGCAAATGAAGCTTTCCGAGGTCGCGGTGCAGCTGGACCTTGCCGAGGGTCTGCCTTCAGTCTGGGGGGACCGCATACGGCTGGCGCAGGTTTTTCTCAATCTCCTCTCCAATGCGCGTCAGGCCATGGAGGGCGGGCCGACGCGGCGCTTGCTGATCACCAGTCGGCTGGAGGCCGGCGCGGCTCTCCCGCTCGTCGTGGAGGTTCGTGACACGGGACGAGGGTTCACCATCGAGCAGGCCCAGAGACTTTTCCAGCCCTTCTATACTACACGTGTGGGCGGACACGGGTTGGGCCTCTCCATTTCTCGCGCCATCGTGCAGGACCATGGCGGCAGCATCGACGCCACCGGAACGCCTGGCGCGGGGGCGACATTTATCTTGCGTCTGCCGCCGGCTCGCGGCGAGCAGAGTCAAGCGAGGAGAAGCGAATGACGGGCGACGAGGAGAGGGGAGAGAAGGCGGTCATCGTCGTGATAGACGATGACGAGGCGGCGCGCCACTCCATCGGGCAGATGCTCGGTCTGCGGGGCTGGGCCGTGGAGATCTTCTCCTCCGCGGAGGCGGCGCTGGCGTGGCCCGGTCTTGCCGATGCCTTGTGCATCGTTACCGACGTCAAGATGCCGGGCATGGACGGGGAGGAGATGCTCGCGCGGGTGCGCGCCCTTCCCAGCGCGCCGCCGGTGGTGATGATCACTGGTCACGGCGACATCGCCATGGCCGTCCGCTGCCTGAAGGCGGGGGCTTTCGACTTCGCGGAGAAACCCTTTGACGACGTGGTGCTCCTGGCCTATGTCGCCAAGGCCGCCGAGCAGACCCGTCTCATTCGGGAGACGAACGATCTGCGCCGCCGGTTGACTCTCTTTTCCCCGGGGGAAGACGGTCGGTTCGGCATG
>Ga0265330_10001216_pt1 | contig 15196 bp, 11 predicted proteins | sample 41919metaG_FD_202083 | JGI IMG/M metagenome (GOLD analysis project Ga0265330, IMG submission 202083) | Rhizosphere microbial communities from Carex aquatilis grown in University of Washington, Seatle, WA, United States - 4-19-19 metaG | ecosystem: Host-associated > Plants > Roots > Rhizosphere... | reverse complement strand
TTTCAGGCATAAGAAGAACGAGGTCATCGTTATGCAGGTGCTCGATCCCCTGGAGCGCTCGTTTGCATTCGGCGGCGATGCGACGTTTCAGGACCTTGAGACCGGCGAACGCCTCACGACGCACCCGTGGCACATTGAACGCGAATACCGGAGCGCGCTTCGTGCATTCGTGGAACGCTATCGCCGTCAATGTCTGGAGAATAATGTCGAGTACGTTTTGATGGACACGTCTACGCCCTTCGATACTGCGTTGACGGAATATCTCAGCAAGCGGAGACGGCTTGCGTAATGCGGCAACACTCATGAATGACATTCCACCATCCAATTCCACCGATTCAATTGTTGTCCGTGGCGCGCGCGAACACAATCTCAAAAACCTCGATGTTGAGATCCCCCGCAATGCACTCTCCGTTGTGACCGGACTCTCTGGGTCAGGGAAATCGAGTCTGGCCTTCGACACCATCTATGCCGAAGGACAGCGCCGTTTTGTCGAAAGTTTGTCGGTGTATGCAAGGCAATTTCTCGATGTCATGGAACGGCCCGACGTCGACTCCATCGACGGCCTGAGTCCCGCCATATCCATCGAGCAGAAAACCGTGAGTCCGAATCCTCGTTCGACTGTGGGAACAGTGACAGAGGTGTATGATTATCTCCGCCTGCTTTTTGCGCGTTGTGGCACACAATTCTGTCCGGTATGTGGCACGCGTGTCCAGAAGCAAACCACAGACCAGATCGTCGACAGCATCATGAAGCTTCCGGACGGGTCGAGGGTACAGATCCTTGCGCCCGTGGTCCGCGGCCGGAAAGGGCATTACCGGGAATTGTTCCAGGAAATGGTGAGAGATGGCTTTCTCAGGGTGAGGGTAGATGGGGAAGTCAGAGAGATCACGGAGGGGATGACGGTTGACCGGTACAAAGTCCACACGATTGAAATTGTCGTCGACCGGATCGTTGTCAAGCAGGATGTGCGCTCCCGTGTGGCCGATTCGGTGGAGGTGGCGTTACGGTTTGGCAGCGGAGTGATGACGATGAGTCCTGAGGGGGCTGCGCCCGCCAAAAACGCTTCCCGGAAGAAAGCTGAAAAGGCCGCATCTTCCGACGTCCTTTTTAGTCGGCATTTATCTTGCCCCACATGCGGTCGGAGCTTTGAAGAGCCTGCTCCCAACTCGTTCTCCTTTAATTCTCCGTTCGGCGCCTGCCCGACGTGCAACGGATTGGGGGAGACAAGAGAATTGGATCTTGATCTTATTCTCCCGGATCCCGCAAAGAGCATCAACGAAGAAGGTCTGGCCCCTCTTGGAAAGCCGAGACAGACATGGGTGTTCAGCCAAATCCGGGCAGTCGGGAAGAAGTATGGTTTCGACTTTGATCTTCCGATCAGGAAGTTCTCAAAGCGGGCACGGGAGGTCTTGCTGTACGGAGGAGAAGACGAGCGGTTCGATATTGAATACACGTACAAAAGCGGCCGCACGGTCATCTACAAACATCGCTTCAATGGCCTTTTGGAAATCCTGAAACATTACTACGCCGAATCAAAGACCAGCAGTATCCGCGATTGGGTGGAAGCATTCATGAACTCGACCACCTGTCCGGACTGCAAAGGCGGCCGATTGAAGCCCGAGTGTCTGGCAATCAGGATTGAAGATGTCACAACGGGATCGGCGTTCAATATCCATGACATCGTGCGCTTGTCCATTGCCGGGGCTCTTCGCGTAGTTGGATCTCTTACACTTGGAGAACGCCAAACGATTATCGCGGCCCCCGTTCTTAAGGAGATAAGGGAGCGACTTGGTTTCCTCCGCGACGTCGGTCTGGAGTACATCACCCTTGACCGCGCAGCAAGAACCCTCTCTGGTGGAGAAGGCCAGCGCATCCGGTTAGCCACCCAGATCGGTTCACAGCTTGTTGGGGTGCTGTACATTCTTGATGAACCCAGCATCGGGCTTCACCAACGCGACAACATCAAGTTGATCAACTCACTGAAACAGCTCCGTGATTTGGGCAACACGGTCATCGTTGTTGAACACGACCGGGAAATGATCGAGAGTGCCGACTATGTGGTGGACCTCGGACCCGGAGCTGGGAAACATGGTGGACGCCTCGTCACAGCAGGAAAACCGTCGGAACTCGAAGTCGAAAACCTCTCGTTGCCTGTTGACGACAGCCGGTTTCAACCGATCTCCTATACTGCAAAGTACCTTCGGGGAGATCTGGCAATTCCAACTCCTAAAAGTCGAAGAACGGGAAACTCCAAGTCCCTGGTTCTTCAAGGCGCCCGTGGCAACAATTTGAAAGAGGTCACCCTGCGCCTGCCTCTGGGAACATTTATTGCCATCACTGGTGTCAGTGGATCAGGAAAATCCACACTGTTGGATGAAACGCTATACAGAATTCTTGCCAGGAAGCTCGTCGGATCCCGTCTCGTTCCCCTTCCCTATGAGAAGATCTCAGGGATCGAGCACATCGACAAAGTCATTGACATCGACCAATCGCCCATCGGAAGGACGCCGCGTTCGAATCCCGCAACCTACACCGGTCTTTTTGGACAAATCCGGGATCTCTTTTCGCAAATGCCTGAGGCAAAGATCCGCGGTTACAAACCCGGGAGATTCAGCTTCAACGTCCGGGGAGGGCGGTGCGAAGCGTGTGAAGGAGATGGAGTGAAGAAGATCGAAATGCACTTCCTTCCGGACGTATACGTCCTTTGCGATGTTTGCAGGGGAAGACGGTACAATCGCGAGACATTGCAGGTGCACTACAAGGGGAAATCAATTGCCGATGTCCTGGCGATGACCGTGTCCGAGGCGACGGAATTTTTCAGCGAGATCCCGGTGTTGCAACGAAAACTGAATACGTTACGGGATGTCGGCCTCGGGTATATCACCCTGGGGCAGCAGGCAACAACTCTGAGCGGTGGCGAGGCACAGCGGGTAAAACTCTCCTCCGAGCTTTCCCGGGTGAGCACAGGAAACACCCTGTATATCCTCGATGAACCCACAACAGGACTTCATTTTGAGGACATTCGCATGCTCCTTGATGTGCTCTCGAAACTGGTCGATCGAGGGAATACGGTTATCGTGATCGAGCACAACCTGGACGTCATCAAGACAGCCGATTGGGTGGTGGATCTCGGTCCCGGAGGGGGAGATGAAGGGGGGAGAATCGTTGTCGAGGGGACGCCGGAACAGGTGGCACGCGACAACCGTTCATTTACGGGGGCGTACTTGAAGAAGGAACTCGCTGTTCGTGCCCGAAACTGACTACTGATTCCGTGCTACCAGACATGGGTATCGGAAAAAACGTGCTTTATCTGTCTGCTTTCGCCTGAGTTTGAACTGCGATTCAACACAATTGTTCTTTAAGAAGGAATTCATACATTAGATTCTATGCCACGATCTTCAAGAGTCTTCAAACTTGCCCTTTTATGCGCCGCACTGATGATCGCTTCCTGCAGAACCATGCAGGAAGGATCCTCCGAAGAGAAGATATTTCTTGGAACTGTGTACATGGTTGGGCACGAGCCGTTTGCCGAGCCAGCTATCCAGACTGCCGACGGGAAGATTTATCGTATAAACGGGTCGGAGGAAGTCCGTCGAATGCTTATGGCGAATCAGGGACATCGGGTCCGAGTAAAGGCCTCTGAGATAACAAGAACCGACGAGGTTCAGGTGCTTAAGGCGGTTGCTGTAGAAATTGTTCCGGAATAACCCAGGGATTCACAATGAAATCGAACAGGGTACCTTTCTTTGCATCACTTGTGGTTCTCGCTGCCTCGATGATTCTCGTTGCGGGGCCAGGGTCTATGTCGTCGGCACGTGCACAGGGGTTGACCCCTCCTGTTTCCCTCGCAGATCCTCTGCGTGCACTTCCAGATTCCACTGCTGTTTGCGGTTCTCTGCTTCTCCAGGAAAGTGATAGAGCGATCTCTCGCTATGTCAAGAATCATCCCGAGGTCCAGTCGAATGCACGACTTCAAAAAACCGCTTGGAGTTTCGTGGTTGGAAGCACGCATGCGTGGTACGCAGCGAATTTTACCAACGGCACGAATTATTTGACAAATTCCACTTGCCGGGCTGTTGGGGTGAATTGCTACGTTTTTGTCGAAGACTCGATGTGGACGACCGGCAGGGTGACCCAAAGCGCAGTCGATTCCGTGATGGGGGCATTTGACAACCACGTTCCTGCCAATCCTTCAAAAGGTGTCTACCAAATGGATGTTGACGCATTTGGCAACCCGCCCGATGTCGACAACGATCCGCGAATAATTCTTTTCTTGTTGAATATCAGAGATGGCTTTAGTGGGAGTGGCGGTTATGTGGGGGGGTATTTCACGACCAGGGATCAGTACAACATGCAGGGAAGCAACCTTGCCGACATATTTTACCTCGACGCCTATCCGCAAAACCTGAATTCTGCCACCGGTTTGCGGGCGGCGATGAGTACTACCGCGCACGAGTTCCAACATATGATCCATTTCAACTATGATCATAACGACAACGAACTTACATTTCTGAATGAAGGTTGCTCGCTCGTGGCTGAGGTAAACTGCGGATACCCCATCTATGACCAAAGCCTCTTTTCGTCGGAACCAAATCACTATTTGTTCGATTGGCGGAGTGACAGCATCAATGTGGTTTTGAAGGACTATTCGAGAGCCGCACGGTTTACCACCTATATTCGTGATCGGTTCGGCATGGGCTTTTTTAAGGGGTTCGTAACAAACAATACGCTGCATGGTATTAACGGAATCAACGCGGCACTCACCGGGTATGGGGTTCCGGATCAATTCAATGACGTGATCTATGGCTGGTTCATTGCAAACACCCTCGACAATAGAAGTGTAGATTCTACGTTTGGGTATGTGTATCCAAACCTGCCACAAGTAAAGAACACAAGATTCTCGACTCCCGTCGGTGCGGTCGGGACCTACACAGTGAGCAAGCTGGCCGCACAATATCTCTCATTCGTTGGCAAGAACAATTTTAATTTTGTGGCAACGTGGGCAGACACTGCAGTGAAGCTTCGAGCGGTGGAAATTGGTACCCCAAGCAGGGTGCTTCCTGTGACTTCAGGATTGGAATTTTCGGAACCAGGGTACGGGACGAGCTACAAGACAATATACCTCGTGGCCATGAATACGTCCCCAACCACCAACTTGAGCCTCAGGATCGATTCGGTTTCAACCACAACGGTTACACCCGGCTCAACGCTCGTTCCACGCAGCACGGCGTTGCTTCCGTCGTATCCCAATCCGTTCAATCCTGAAACAACAATTCAGTTCTTTCTGAGGGATGCGGGGGAAATCTCCCTCAGGATCTATTCGATCGATGGAAGTGAAGTTGTGACGCTCCTCCAGGGGTGGGTGCCAGGCGGGGAGCACCATGTCGCATGGGTGCCGAAAGGCCTTGCCTCCGGGGTGTATATATGCCGACTTGACGCCGATCATCAACAGTTTTCCCGCAAAATTGCATATATAAAATAGGGACACCCTAACACCAATGCTGAAACGCTTACTGCCGGTTGTTCTGGCGCTGGGGCTGTGCGCATTGCATTGTGCCCCCTCCCGGCAACTAACATCGGCTGAACTGGCGAAGATTGACCCGTACCTTCTGCCTGTGCTCACCGGTGGAAGCGTGACAAGTGAGGCGTGCGTGACTCACCAAAGGGCCGATGGGGTCACGACGTACAGTGTCATTATCCGTGGATCTGTGGATGATGTACGAAATGCAGGCATTACCACCAATTCGGCTATCGGCGACGTTATCACGGCAAATCTCACCGCTGACGAACTTCGGCGGGTGGCTATGATTGCCACTGTTCGGTCCATCAGTTGCGGGTCAACGAATACAATCCAGTGAGTCACACATTGTTGGTCATGCACGAAAACCCTGCATATCTTGTTCTTCCATATCTCTTGAGGTAAAGCTATGAGCCTTGGGTTACGACGCTTGTCTGTTCTCGCCGCGGTAATGGTTGTCCTGATGAACGTAGCCTTAGCGGGCTCTCTCACATCGATACAACTAGCGAAGCTTCATCCAGCGCTTCAGGCACTTGTCCGGCAGAATGCGCAAACTTTTAACGGGCAACCCGGCCTTGATGCAGTCCCCCTTGTAGGTGGAAAGGCTGAGCTCATTATTCGGACGGACAATGCAACGGCACTACGTTCCGCCGGGATTCGTGTCGTCTCTCAGCTCGGTACTGTGGCCACAGTGCTCGTGAGTCCTCAAGAGTTGGAAACACTGGCGAGTCTTGATGCAGTGCAAACTGTTGAAGTCGGGTCTGTCAACTATCCCCAAACCGACGTCAGCGTGCCGCAAACCGGGGCGACGCTGCTCCATGGCGGTTTTCTGAACGGCACACCGTACCGAGGACATGGGGCGATCGTCCTCATTTATGACACAGGAATCGACTGGCGGCACAGGGACTTTTGCGATCCATTGGATTCAACAAAGACGAGGATTCTTTCGATTTGGGATCAGACCCTCAGTAATATTATAGGTGAGAACTCACCTTCTGCGACTTTGAATTTTGGTCCTGAGTACACAAAAGCGCAGATCGAAGCCGAGTTGAACGGGACGACAACTGGATTCATCCGCGAAGCGGATGTCAATGGGCATGGCACGCATGTAGCGGGAACCGCGGCAGGTAACGGTTCCACCTTTGGAGGTAAGTTTGAAGGAATGGCACCTGACGCTGATATTGTCGTCGTTAAAGGAGGCAATGGGAGCTTTAATGAAGCCAATATGATTGACGGCCTTGCCTATGCGGAGTTAGTTGCTGAACGTGCGGGCAAGCCCGTGGTGTTGAATTGGAGCATTGGCGGCCATCAAGGCCCCCACGATGGGACGCGCGCCTATGAGGCGGCTGTAGACGCATTTGTAGCAAACCCCGGCAGGGTGGTTTGTATTTCTGCAGGAAACGAAGGCGGTTCATTCATCCATCAGGGGGGCGACTTCTCCTCAACGCAAACCATTACCATTGCTGTACCGACGTATACTCCCACAGGAGGAGCGGAAAACGATAGGTTCTTGTTTGATATCTGGTTCACAAACGCCGATCCCATTGACGTATCCGTTCACTCTCCCGGCGGATTTGTGGTAAGCCGGTCAAGTGGGAACATCTCCTCGCCTACCACTGATGGGACAATAGATCTCTCTGACAATTCTGGTACGACAGTCAATGGCCATAGGAATATCACGCTTTATGTACATGATGCCAACGCCAGTAACCCGCCGGCGCATGGAAGCTGGACCATCACGCTCACGAATTCCAACGGAATTGCTGAATCGTACGATGGCTGGCTTGTCTCGCGGGCAGTCGGTCAGGCGACTGTCACCGTTACTGGAGCAGACAACAACAAATCCGTTGCCATGCCTGGGACGTCCAATGGCGCCATTACAGTCGGATCGTATGTCACCAAGTGGACTTGGCCGAGCTATGGTCCGCAATACTTTTACACTGGCCCCGCCGATCGGACTGAGGACATTTCCACGTTCAGCAGCATCGGGCCAACGGCCGATGGCCGTCAGAAGCCGGATCTCGTTGCGCCTGGTCAAGGGATTGTTGCTCCACTTTCCAGGTCGGTGGATACAACAAATTTCTACCCTTGGATTTATCCTGACAAAGAGCACTTCGTCGACCAGGGGACAAGCATGGCCTCGCCACACGTCACTGGCGCGGTTGCGCTGCTGCTAGGGATGAATCCAAACCTTTCAGCCGCAGAAATCAAAACTATGCTTGTAGGGACGTCGAGAACAGATGCATTTACCGGATCCGTTCCCAACTACGTCTGGGGAGAAGGAAAGCTGGATATCCTGAACGGCATGGCCGGGGCTGTTTCAGCCGGTGGATCCGTCACGCGGACGACTGTAACGTATGATCAACCGACAGCAAACAACTACCTCTTTCTCAACGGGACGCAAAAAGCTGCAGTGCGATTCATTGCTCCACCACTTTCTGGAACAGTCACCGGGATGTTGTTCAATATCGTCTCCACGAATTATCGGCCGTGGAATGGACTTGGAAATATTCAAGGTGAACTCTATAGTGACAACGGCGGATTGCCCGGAGCGCGGATTGGCTCCCTTGTCTCGTCGCCAATATCCATGTTTAGTCCAGGCACAATGGACTATCTCCAAATGGTAGGAGCTGGGACAGAAGTGTCGGGGGGTGGAACATACCACGTCGTCCTTTCTCTCTCAAATCCTCTTGACACTATTGCATTGTTTACTGATCAGGCGGCGGCAGGTGGCCGGTCACATCGGTCTAATGGGTCCTCGTGGGTTTCACTCTCAAATAACATCAGAATACGTCCCATCGTGACTTCCACGTCGGGAATTAACGCGGTGGCGCGTGTGGGCCAGAACCCACAGGAATTCTCCTTGCACCAAAACTATCCGAACCCATTTAACCCGAGCACCAACATAGGCTATACCATAGCAAGCAGCAAGGAGCAGGTAGCAGGTAGTACGAAGCAGGTAGGGATGGAACGGGTGAGACTTGTGGTCTACGATCTGCTCGGCCGGGAAGTGGCCGTTTTAGTCGATGGGTACCAGACGCCGGGAGAGCATCGGGTGGCGTTCGATGCGCGGACTCTTGCGTCGGGCGTGTATTTCTATCGGCTTGCTGCGGGTGGGCAGTCGCTGAGCAGGAAACTTGTTTTGCTGAAGTAAGGCTAGGAGTATGAAGTAAGAAGTATGCAGTAAGCAGTAAACATAAAGCTGTTCACGGTTCACTGTACACTGTTCACTGTCAACTGTCTACTGAATACTTCCTACTCCTGGCTCTCACAGGCTCTGGTGTGTAGTTCTATCGCCGCCAGAGTGGAGGCCTTGCACGTACTCAGAAAATGTTGCTCATGAGGTGAGCCGCTCGTGCAATCGGGAAGATGTACATCGTGCTGGATTCTTCGGGCATTTCTGATGCTCTTCATGTCGGAGATCGCTCACGGCCAGGTATGTGTGGAATCTTCAATGCCCACAGGGTCATTGATCTATTCCACCGAATCCGCCTATGAATTGCGCTGGGATGTAGGTGAGCCATTCGGCTATATGGCGTTGCAGGATGGGGACACGGCGTGTGTGACATTTCCAGCGATTCCGGGGGGGAAGCTTGACTCGATACGAGTAGGGCTTCGACGGGCTGGGAGCATTAGTGGAGGTGTCTGGTCGCTCCGGGGAACTGGGTCGCCGCTGGGCGCTCCTTTGGCGGTTCCTATCTCCGCAAATTCCACGTCAGAGCCGCCCGTGCCGTACCCGGTGCCATTTCCTAATTGGGCGACCATTGACCTGAGTTCACAGAGTGTCAGCACGAACTCCGCATTTGCCGTGGCATTCGTTTGTCTTGGGGATCCTCTTACACAACAGCGATTGATGATCGCGATTCGGCCGGACACGCCTGCGCACAATTATTCCTATCTCCATGCTCCTGGTCCGGGGAAGAGTCCCGGTTGGTTCATCATTCCCATCAGGGATTCCTCAGACACAACCTGCGCCTATCTTGTTCGTGCATACGTATCGACGCTTACGGCTGTGGCAAATGATCGGAATGGCCTGACTCCACAGGAGTTTGCGCTGAATCAGAACTATCCTAACCCGTTCAATCCAAGCACCAACATAGGCTATACTATAGCAAGCAGCAAGGAGCAGGTAGCAGGTAGTACGAAGCAGGTAGGGATGGAACGGGTGAGACTTGCGGTTTATGATTTGCTTGGACGCGAAGTTGTCGTGCTCGTAGACGGGACGGAGCAAGCAGGATCGCATACGGTCAGATTTGACGCAGCAAACCTCTCCTCGGGGGTGTATCTCTACCGGTTGGAGGCAGGCGGAAGGACGTTGGCTCGTGCGATGCTGTTGATGAAGTAAATACGGTTCTCCGTGGCTGAGGACGATGCGACCTCATTGTCCATGCTTTACGAGGAAGTGGTTATCCTCTTCTCCCCTCGGACTGTTTTGGTCTTTCCTTCGCCCGACGGTTTTCCCTTTGAGACAAATGAACTATCACGCAGGAAGAACCGCCATCGGTGGCTCTGGCCTGATTTGATTCCAACCCGGGTTGTTCTGGATATTCTCAATGGGAGAGAGTTCGGTTCTTCGGCAATCCAGAGCGCATTGCCCGTAAGGTCAATCCCGTTGTCAACACGGGAAATACCGAAAGCCTGACAGAGTTTTCCCGGCCCGTTGCAGAGATTGACAAGAGTTGATGCCGCGAGAGTGCTTTCTACGGTATTGTGTTCTTGAATGGCAAATCCCCGTAGCCGTGCCATGACATCTTCTCCCTGAATTGGCTCGAGTGCGCGCAGAAGCACAGCTCTCCCTTTTCCCTCAGGTTCAGTGACCACGTTGCAGCAAAAATGCATTCCGTACGTGAAGTACACGTACAGGTGGCCACACTCCCCGAACATGACGCTGTTTCTTTGTGTAAGCCCCCGATAGGCATGGCTGGCCGGATCTTTCTCCCCGAGATATGCCTCCACTTCGACAATCCTTGCGACAAGGAGAGTGCGTTCCCTTCGTCGGATCAGGAGCTTACCGAGGAGGTCTCGAGCGACGACGAGGGTTGGCCGCAGGTAAAATTGGCGAGGCAAACTGGGCAATCGACTGAACATTGTTCCATGATCCAGGAAATCGGAAGAGGTGGGAAGAAATTCTCAAGGGCCGAATTAATTCCCTTCATGCCATCAAGGCAAAGCGTCTCCACCAGCGGTGAGAGGAGTCCCTCTCGATCTCAACTATCACCAAACCCAAGGGATATCTGCGAGTCAGGGCCGCTCTTGTCCTGATTTTGGGCTCGCTTTCTGATCCTGCCGAAATGGAGAAACGCCTTTGAAGTTGCTTCGCGCCCGCGGGGGTTGCGGGAAATGAATCCTTGCTGGAGAAGATACGGCTCATACACCTCCTCAATAGTGCCGGGGTCCTCGCCAACGGCGGCTGCGATCGTGTTGACCCCCACCGGTCCGCCATCATGCGTGTCGATGAGATACAGGAGGATGCGCTTGTCCATGTCGTCGAGGCCAGAGCGGTCCACTTCGAGAGCCTGCAATGTGTGTTCCGCCACTTCAATCGTGACGGCTTGATGAAACTCCTTGAGGAGGGGATCGGCCTGCGCAAAATCACGGCAGCGGCGAAGAAGCCGGTTGGCGATTCGTGGGGTACCGCGTGAGCGGCGGGAAAGCTCGATCGCACCGCGGTCGTCAATCGAAATCTTCAGGATTTCCGCCGAACGTTTCACAATGCTGAACAGCACTTCGGGGTCGTAATAGTCAAGCCGACTGGTCACACCAAACCGGGCACGCAACGGGCCGGTAAGGAGGCCTGCGCGTGTTGTCGCTCCGACCAGGGTAAATCGGTTGAGGGAGAGCTGGACGGTACGCGCATTTGGCCCCTGGTCGATGACAATATCGAGCCGGAAATCCTCCATGGCGGAATACAGGTATTCCTCAACAGACGGAGTCAACCGGTGGATTTCATCAATAAACAGAACTTCGCCGTCCTGCAGTCCTGTCAGAAGTCCGGCGAGATTGTTAGGTTTGTCCAACGCCGGTCCGCTTGTCATCTTAACGTTTGTACCCATCTCGTTTGCGATGATCAGGGCCAATGTTGTCTTTCCAAGTCCGGGAGGGCCGGTAAACAGAACATGTTCAAGGGGTTCGCCGCGACGCTTGGCGGCTTCAATAAAAATTCGGAGATTCCTGACGATCTTGTCCTGTCCAGCAAACTGATCGAGGTTCGGCGGACGAAGTGTTTGCTCCAGCTCGTCGTCAATCTCGATATGCTCTGGTTTTGAGTAGTCGGATTTTCTCATGACGACAAATTACAGGTTTGTTCAATGAAAACCAAATCAGGGTTTTCCGGTCGTGAGGACGGAAGGCTGGAGTCGCTATGGGTGAGCTTTGCGGATGGCTGCTTTGACGAGTCCTTCGAGGGAAGTGCCAACTGTGGGATTTTCATGCAGGACAACCTGGATAGCACGTTCCGCGTTTTGCCGACTGTAGCCAAGGGATGTCAGGGCAAGGAGAGCTTCAGAACGGATCTGGAATTCAGGAGATCCAGGAGATGCAGTTCCAGGCACAGTGGAGGGAAGTTTGCCAATCTTGTCGCGCAGTTCGAGAATAAGCCTCTCCGCAAGTTTACGCCCCACACCAGGGACAGCCATCAGCAGGCCGGTATTTCCCTGGGTGATCGCGCCACGCAGGTCGGGAACCGAAATGCCGGAGAGTATGCCGATCGCCATTTTGGGCCCTATGCCGTTGACGGAAATGAGTATCCTGAAGAGATCACGCTCTTCCGAGTCGGCGAATCCATACAGTTGAAGGAGATCCTCGCGAACAATAAGATGGGTGAGCACTGTGACCTGCGTACCGGGCTCAGGGAGTTTTCCGAAGGCAGAGAGGGCTATGGATACGGCAAGACATACGCCACCGACATCTACCTGTATTTCCGTGGGAGTTTTAGTGACCAGTGTTCCGCGAAGGGAGGCAATCATGGAAGAAGCCGTTCCGGATGTTGGGCAACAAATGCCTTCCAGGACGAGGAGGGCCGTTTCGACGATCCGGACCGATGGAAGTGACAGAGTGCAACGGCAATTGCGTCGGAAGCATCAAGAACCATGGGACTCTTGTCGAGATGAAGAATGGACTTCACCATGTACTGTACCTGCTGCTTACTTGCGCCGCCGGTCCCGACCACCGCCAACTTGACCTCTCGTGGTGAATACTCGCCTGTTGGGAGACCGTTCAGTGATGCTGCAAGGAGACACACTCCTCTGGCTTGACCAAGCTTAAGCGCAGATTGGGCGTTCTTTCCGTAAAACGCTGATTCAAGCGCAAATTGAACCGGGTGATACTGAGCGATGAGTGCCTGGAGGCCCTCGAAAATCCGTTTAAGCCGCAGCGCCATCGCTTGATCAGATGAGTTCTTTATTGTCCCAGCTTCCAATAATGAAAACGAACCATTGGTTGCACAGGAGAGAACTCCGTATCCGGTGACCAACGTTCCGGGGTCCACGCCGAGGATGATTGCCCGTACCGTTTGTGTCTTGGCGTTGTGCCCGAGCTTACCCATTGAGAGAGGCGAGTTCTTTATCGTCTATGTCGAAGTTGGCAGCGACATTCTGCACATCGTCGTACTCTTCAAGTGCTTCCATGAGTTTCACCACGTTCTCAGCATCTTTTCCTGCAACCTTCACCGTGGTTTGCGGCACCAGGCTGATGGCCGCATGCTCAAGAGTAATCCCATGATCGTCGAGGGCCTTCTTCACGGCATCAAACGCTGCGGGGGAGGAACTGATGGTCAGCTCATCACCTTCGCTCTGCATATCATCGGCGCCGGCGTCAAGGATAATGCTCATGATGTCGTCTTCGCCAGCCTTGTTTTTCGACTTGAGGATAGTGAAGGTCCCCATTTTCTGGAAGAGCCGCACAACGCTCCCTTTCTGACCGAGGTTTCCGTTGTTTCTCGTAAAAAGATGGCGGATCTCGGACACCGACCGGTTGGGGTTGTCGGTTACCACCTCGATGAGAATGGCAACACCACCTGGTCCGAATCCTTCGTACGTAATCTCTTCATACGTCGTTCCCGGAAGCTCGCCCGTCCCCTTCATGATGGCGCGTTTGATGTTATCGGCGGGCATGTTGGAGGTTTTTGCCGTTTGGATAGCGAGTCGAAGTCGCGGATTCCCTTCAGGATTTCCGCCTCCCTGACGGGAAGCGATGGTGATTTCCTTGATCAGACGGGTAAACAGGCGGCCCCGGGCTGAGTCCGTAACTGCCTTTTTTCTCTTGATGGTTGCCCATTTCGAGTGACCTGACATGGTGGCTTCTCCTTGCAATAGTTCAACGGGGAGTTATCGAAGATCCTTAACCTTGAGCTGGGCGGTCGTCTGGCCCGAACGTGCATCCCCACTCGGCGTCCAGTCGTTCTCTTCCACAGTGTACACCAATTGGAGATCGCGTCTGCCGACGATGTCTTTCAGCCGTTCGCCCAGGCCGAATCCGATGGCGTCAAATACACATCCGTTCTGACGCACTTTGAATCGGAGGTGGTTCTTTCCCACGATCCGGGGAGATCCAATGACCTCAATGTCGCGTGTAAGGAATACCGGACGCATATTTCCGGGGCCGAACGGGGCAAACTCATTGAGGAGCGTTCTGAAACGCGGCGTGATGTCCGCAAAACCGATTTCCACATCGATCCGCATTTCAGGCGTCTTCATCTCCTCGCTCATCAATTCGCGGACTGCAATATTAAATGCATCGCGGAACTCGTCAAGGCGCGCAATTTCCACGGTTAGACCTGCCGCGTACTTGTGACCGCCGAACTGAATGATCTTCTCTTCGCATCGCTTGAGGGCTTGGTAGACATCGAAACCCGAGATGCTGCGCGCGGATCCCTTTGCCACGCCGTCCACAGTAGCCATCATGATTGACGGTTTGTAGTACTTTTCCACCATCCGTGATGCCACGATTCCGACTACTCCCGGGTGCCAATTCCCGTCGTGGAGCACCAATGCGGCGTCGTTGTCGCCGCTATAGAACTTCTCTGCGATCTGCTGTGCCTCCAGAAACGTGTCCTCATCGAGTTTTCTTCTGGTGCGATTCTCTTCCTCCATTATTGCAGCGAGGGAAGCAGCCTCCACGGGATCCGTAGACGTCAATAGCCGCACGGCACGCATTGCATCGCCAAGTCTTCCCACGGCATTGATACGGGGAGCGAGGATAAACACGATTTGACCGGTCTGGATCTTTCCCGGTCTTACGTCTGCGGCCTCAATGAGGGCTTTGATTCCGGGGCGAGGGTTCTCGTTGATGGACTGCAGGCCGAAGCGTGCAATAACCCGGTTTTCGCCAACCAGGGGAACGATATCCGCAGTACTCGCCAGCGTGACAAAATCCAGATACTTGGTGATGAGGGATTCCCGATCCAGACGGCGGGCGACGCCCTGGATCAATTTAAACCCCACGCCGCATCCACAGAGTGATTTGAAAGGGTACTTGCATCCCTTCATGATTGGATCGAGGATGGCAATTGCCGCCGGAAGTTCATTGCCCGGTTCATGATGATCACAGATAATGACATCAAGCCCAAGGCTGTTGGCGTAGGCGACTTGCTCGACCGCGGTGATGCCGCAGTCAATAGCCAGAAACAGTTTCATCCCATTCCGGCGCGCAAGGTCAATTCCCTGGTGGGAAATTCCATAT
>Ga0265330_10001210_pt1 | contig 15234 bp, 13 predicted proteins | sample 41919metaG_FD_202083 | JGI IMG/M metagenome (GOLD analysis project Ga0265330, IMG submission 202083) | Rhizosphere microbial communities from Carex aquatilis grown in University of Washington, Seatle, WA, United States - 4-19-19 metaG | ecosystem: Host-associated > Plants > Roots > Rhizosphere... | reverse complement strand
CGGCACTGGCCAGGGTCGCTGGCGGGTGCTTGCTGGGCCTGGCTCCCTATGCGCTGGTCTTCCTGACCTTCTCGTCCGCTGGCCTGCGGGCCTTTCGCCACCATGTCTTTGCCTATCAGTCGTACTTGGAATTCTGGGGAATCGAACTCTTTCTGCGGGTTGGCCAGGGCCTGACCCGTCGCGCGGCGCCTGGATTCGCGACTGTGCTAGAAGAGCTGAGTCGCCTCTATTGGCACAACGGCGCCTGGTTGGTTCTATTGGCCGTGGCTGGGGTGGCGCTTTGGCAATGGCGAAAGCGCGGCACGCAATTGGATGGCTATCAATGGGGGGCTGTCGTCTTTTCCATGTTTCTGGTGTTCGGCTCGGGCTTCGGCGTGCAATACACGGGCGCGGTCGTGCCGTGGTTGCTGATGGTATCCATTTCCGCCGGCCTCCGTTTCGCGACCAGCGCGGGTGTGTTCATTGGCCTAGTCTATTTCTACTTCCTGCGAGTGTTCTATCCAGCAGCATCCCTGCACCTGCCCTATCCCGCGGATTTCGTCCTGCCGGCTTTCATCACCTGGATGATCCTGGCCACGATTTGGCTCAATTTGATGCGGGGGCGACTCTATCTTGATCGGCTGCCGGTCATCGCGCAGTCGAAGCCAGATGCCGCGCCCGTCCCGACTTGCGCCGATGGCAACCAGTAGAGGTGGCCGGAGAAGTCATGTCGGACATAGGCGCCAAGGTGCGATAAAGACCTACGTGGCGTCCATTGTCGCCCTCATGATTCTCCAGCAACGGCGCGACTATCCTAGGACGCGGGGTGCCACCTTTGGCGGTGAGGTACTGAACAAACCTCCATGTGAAACAGGCACCCCCGTTCTCGGGTGAACGTGTACACTACGTCTTGTCTGGACGAGGGCCGGGTTAGGAAAACGAAACTAGACGAGGAGAGAGAACATGCGAACTGCGTGGCGATTGCTGCCAATTCTGTTGGTGACGGGGCTCGTGCCCAACGCGATCGCGGGGTCGAAGACAACGTCAGAAGAACCCCAGCTCAATGCGTGTGGCTGCTACCGAAACTCCGTCGGCGTTTGCCTGTGCGGAAAGCGGGGCAAGTGCGAGTGTCCGGGTGAATGCGAGCCCAAGGGCTGCTCGGAAAAACGCCAGAAGGATCTGGATCGAGAGATTCAAGAGGAAACCAAGCGCGCCCAAGAGGCGGAGAAGAAACGGCAGGAAGAGGCCGCGGAGAAGAAGCGCCAAGAGGAAGCGAAGCTGGAGGCGAGCACGACCGGCGAGGATTTCGCCGAAGGTTTGACCGCCGCGGACAGCCCGGTGGCCGAAGACCAAGATCAGGCCAAAGACAAGAAGGGCAAGGACAGCAAGAAGGGCAAGAAGGCCGACAAGGGCGACACGGCTGAGAAGAGCGACAAAGCCGACCAGCCGGAAAAGGCCGAACCAGCCGAGAAGATCAAGAAGGCCGACAAGACCGAACCCGCCGAAAAGATCAAGAAGGCCGACAAGACAGCCAAAGCCGAGAAGGCCGACAAGTCAGACGCCCCGTAGCTAACCATGAATTGCCGGGAACCTCCGGCCAACCTCCGGCATCCAAGCTGCTGAGAGGGTAGCGCTGCAGTTGCCGGGCAGCGGGTGGCTGGTCATGGATGTGAAAGGCTTGGTGAGGAAATACATTGGCGAGAGCGTGGCGCCCTCGGTTGGCGAACAATTGGCCGACAACTCGTCGCTCACGGGTCAGGGCATTGTCGACTCGGCCGGTGTGCTGGAATTGGTGGCGTTCTTGGAGGATGCGTTCGGGATTCGGATCGGCGACAGCGAGCTTGTCCCGGAAAATTTCGACAGTCTGGATGCCATTTCGTCCTACCTCGAACGCAAGCGGGTTCCGGCGCCAGGATAGGTCGAGGCGAGTGGCCTAGCTTGACCTGCGTGCCACCGGTTTTGCGGGAATTCCGACCACTGTGGTGTCGGCCGGCACATCATGCAGGACAACCGCATTGGCGCCTATGCGCGCGCCGTCGCCGATGTTCACGGGACCGACGATCTTGGCGCCACACCCGATGAAGACGTTGTTGCCAAGGGACGGGCTCTTGCCTTTTTCCGCGCCGATGGTCACTTGGTGCTCGATGTGAACGTCGCGGCCGGCCTGGACCGCGCCGTTGATGACAACGCCTTGAGAATGAATGAGGACCAACCCCGGGCCGAATTCCGCACCCCGGCCGATAATGCATTGGCCGAACACCGTGTTCAGCTTGTTGAACAGCATTTCCGCCGGTGCCAGGCCGGCGTGGTGCGACGCCTGCATCAGTCGATAGAGCACCACCGCCAATGTGCCGTCGCTCAGCAGAGCCCTCAGCATCTCCCGCGGGCTGTCGGATTGGTAGTTCCAGTTCGCCTTGGCGCGGACATCTTCGCGCAGTGTCCGCACCAAACCACTTGCTCGCGCCATCCAATCCGTGGAACCCTTCATGGTCTATTCTCCAGCTCCTTGGCAACCATAGGCTTTTTCAGCGATGGTACACAATAAGATGCATTCTTCGCCCAAAGCACTCCTGGTTTCCTACACTTTTCCCCCGACCGGGGGCGCGGGCATCCACCGCGTGCTCAAGCTGGCCAAGTACTTGCCAGCGCATGGGATGTCCCCGACCGTGCTGACCGCGCAGAACCCGTCGGTCCCCCTGCGCGACGAATCCCTTCTGCGCGACATTCCGCCGGACATGCCGCTGCTGCGTGCGCGCACCCTTGAGCCGGGCTATGCGGTGAAGGCGCAGACTTGGAAGACATCCAGTGACAAGGGAGGCGCTTGGCAGACGCGGGTTTTGCAGCGGGCGATGTCCGGGGCACGACAGTTGCTGCTTCCCGATCCGCAGATTTTGTGGCAGCCGGGCGCGCAGCTGGCGCTGGCGCGGCGTCTGGCGGGTGCCGACCGGCCCGACGTGGTGTTCATTACAGCCCCGCCGTTTTCCCAATTCCTGCTCGCCCCGCTGATCCGTCTGGCGCGTGGCACGGCACTGGTGCTCGACTATCGGGACGAGTGGTCCACCCTGCGCCAGCGCTACGAAATGGTGGCTGGCGATCTTCCCCGCATTGTGGGCGACGTTTTGGAGAACCGGCTGCTTCGTCTGGCCCATGCGGTGACCACAGCCACCGAGGCGTTTCGCCAGAATCTGCTGGCGCGCTTTCCGTTTCTGCAGCCTGAGCGCGTGTTTGCGATTCCCAATGGCTACGACCGCGACGACCTTCCCGCGTCCTTGCCGGTGCCGAGCGGTGATCGATTGACGGTCACCTACGCGGGCACGATTTTTCGCCTGACCAGTCCTGCGGGCTTGCTGGGCGCGGTTCGCCGACTGAACACAGTGTCGCCCGCGCTGGGCCGCTTGCTGCGTTTGCGTTTTCTCGGCCGCATCGTCGAGACCGAATTGCCGGGCTTTGCAGGGACCGAGGCGCTCGGTGTGGAACAGGTCGGGTACCTGCCCCACGACGCCATGATGAAGGAAGTGGCGGCCAGTCATCTCCTGCTGTGTCTGCTCGACGAGACGCCCGGCGCCGAGTCGATTTACCCGGCCAAAATATTCGAGTTGATGGCGCTGGGACGACCGTGCCTGACCCTGGCGCCCGAGGGAGCTCTGGCCGAACTGGTGCGCGCCACCCGCCTGGGCGATCTTTTGCCCCCGCGAGACGAGGTGCGCATCGCTGAATACCTGGCGCGCCTGCTCACCGATTTTCGCGAGGGTCGCCTGCCGGCGCAGGCCCCGCCCGTCGGCATCGAGCGCTACGACCGCAAGGCCCTGGCCGGCGAATTCGCGGAAGTATTCCGTCGCGCCATCGCCTGGGCGCGCGCGTAGCCCTACTCTCCCGAAAGCGCTGGATGCTCGACGTTCGCACCACGATTACGCGAAAGGTTAGCATGCCTTTACCTGCTCTTCAGGCCGTCCATGGGAAAATAGACCTCGGCGAATCCACGCCGCCAGGCTCGTAGAACCGAGCCCGGCTGCCGACGGCGAACGCACATTCCGGCCGGCCCCCAAAGCGGCTGCACCCCGGCGCGCGTGTTTGATCACTTCGCAAGTTTGCAGCCGCGATTCAAGAGCCTACGCCGCTGCGGTGTCCACGCTTGCGGCCGGCGCGCTCGCGGGCGCGGCGCCCAGGCGCGCGTTCTCGGCCTTGCGTAGGTCGACCAGTTTCTGGCGTAACTCATCAACAAGAGCCGGGTGCTCGGCCATGTACTGGCAGGCCTTGTCGCGGCCCTGGGCAATGCGCTCGCCCTGCCATGAATAGTAGGCGCCTGATTTTTCCAGCAGGCCGGCCTCACTGGCCAGATCCACCACTTCGCCCACCACGTTCACGCCACCGCCGTAGAGGATCTCGAATTCGCACTCGCGGAAGGGCGGCGCCACTTTGTTCTTCACCACCTTGACCCGCGCCTTGGTGCCGACGATCTGCTCGCCGTCCTTCACCACGCCGATCTTGCGGATGTCGAGTCGCACGCTGGCGTAGAATTTCAGCGCGTTGCCGCCGGTGGTGGTTTCGGGATTGCCGTACACGACGCCAATCTTTTGGCGAAGCTGGTTGATGAAGACCACGCAGGTCGCATTGCGAGAGGTGGCCGCGGTCAGCTTGCGCAGGGCCTGGCTCATCAGACGCGCCTGCAAGCCCATATGCGAGTCGCCCATTTCGCCCTCAATTTCGGCCTTGGGCACCAGAGCCGCCACTGAATCGACGACGATCATGTCGACCGCGCCTGTGCCCACCAGTTTGTCGGCGATTTCCAGGGCCTGCTCGCCATTGTCGGGCTGGGATACAAGCAGGTCCTCGATGCGCACGCCCAGTTTGCGGGCGTAGGTCACGTCGAGCGCGTGCTCCGCATCGATGAAGGCGCAAATTCCGCCCGCCTTCTGCGCCTGGGCGATGGCGTGCAGGGTCAGTGTGGTCTTGCCTGACGATTCAGGGCCAAAGATCTCCACCACGCGACCGCGAGGCAGCCCGCCCACGCCCAGCGCCAGGTCAAGACCGATCGACCCAGTGGGCACGACCGGGATGTCAGGGGTCTCGCCCCCGGCGAGCGCCATGATGGCGCCTTTCCCAAATTGTTTCTCAATGGCTGATAGAGCGGATGCGATGGCTTTGAGTTTCTCTTTTACTGTGGACATGGGCATTCTCCTTATTGGTTAACTGTTTTTCACTACGGAGGACACACAGAGGGATTGAAAGGGGCGAAAGCGGCGCACGCCTTGTCTCAAGGTCGCGCCGTTGAAGTTGATCAGGAGCCCGAGATGGAGTCCGGAAAGCCGAAGGTACGAAAGAATTTGCGCTTGGTGGACCGGCAGAAAATGCTCGACCGCCTTGATCTCCACCACCACCTGCTCGTCCACCACGAGATCCAGCCGATACGCACTGTCGATCGGTACGCCTTTGTAGACGATGGGCAGAGGCTTCTGCCTGTCGACCGCATGTCCGCGAGCGATCAGCTCGTATTCGAGGCAGGCTTCGTACGCCGGTTCCAGCATTCCGGGCCCTAGGTACTTGTGTACTTCGATAGCCGCGCCGATGATCGACTCCGAGAGTGCATTCAACCCCTTCTCACCACCCTCGGTGTCCACTGTGCCCTCTGCGGCGAAACAGAATTCTTCTCTCATGACTTGACCTCTCGATCGAGGAACCGGTATTGCAAGGCCTCGGCCAGGTGCGGACCGCGTATGTCGGGCGACATATCCAGGTCGGCGATAGTCCTCGCCAGACGCCGGACGCGTTCCATGGACCGCGCCGACAGGGCCAGGCGCTCCACTGCGCGTTCCATGATGCGATGGCCGTCACTGTCGAGAGCGGCCGTGCTTCTCAGTTCTCGCGATCCCAGGCGCGCGTTGCAACTTCCGGCCCGCTGCAATTGCGTGGCCCGCGCGGTTTCCACCCGGGCGCGCACAGTGTCGCTGGCTTCGCCGGCCTCGCTGCAGGCCAATTCGCGGTATGAGATGGCCGGCACCTCGACGTGCATGTCAATGCGGTCAAGCAGCGGCCCGGACAATTTTGCGCGATAACTGTTGATGGCCAATTGTGAGCAGGTGCAAGTGCGCAGTGGATTTCCGTAGTGGCCGCAGGGACAGGGATTGAGCGCCGAAACCAGCATGAAGTCCGCAGGAAAGGTGACTGTGCGGCGGGCGCGCACCACCGCGATCTCGCGTTCCTCCAGGGGCTGGCGCAAAGCCTCCAATGCGTGCCGGCCGAATTCCAGCAACTCGTCGAGAAACAGCACCCCATTGTGGGCCAGCGAGATCTCTCCGGGCCGCACCATGGGTCCGCCGCCCACCAGGCCGGCCACGCTCACTGTGTGGTGGGGCGCACGAAAGGGCCGCTCGGCGATCAGTGACCGCCCGGCCAACATCCCCGCCACGGAGTAGATCATGGTGGTTTCCAGCGACTCGTCGAAGGACAGGGTGGGCAAGATCCCAGGGATCCGTCGGGCCAGCATGGTCTTTCCCGATCCGGGCGGGCCAATGAAGAGCAGGTTGTGTCCACCGGCCGCGGCAATTTCCAAGGCGCGCCGGGCGACCTCTTGCCCGCGCACATCGGCCAGGTCAGGCGCCCCCACCGGGGCCGGCCGCGCTGGCAGCGCTGCGACTGCCGCCGGCCGCTGTCCGTGCAAGACTTCCAGCAGATCATTGAGGTGGCCGACAGGCACAACGTCGCACCCGCCCACCACCGCGGCCTCGGCCGCATTGTCCCGAGGCACGAACAGCCGCTGCACCGCCCGCGCCCGCGCGTAGGCGGCCATGGGCAACACCCCCTTGACCGCTCGCACGCTGCCGTCAAGGGCCAGCTCGCCGACAAAGAGGGCGCTGTCGAAACTTTCGGGTGGCAGAAATCCCGCACCGGAAAGAATGCCCATGGCAATGGGCACATCAAAAGCAGCACCGTCTTTGCGCAGATCGGCCGGGGCCAAATTCACTGTGATTCGCCGCAAGGGGAATTTGAACCCGCTATTTTCCAGTGCGCCCCGGATGCGTACGCTGCCCTCTCGCACGCCAGCGTCAGGGAGGCCCACAATGTTGCAGCCGGGTAGCCCTTGCGACACGTCCACCTCGACATTGATGGGCGCGGCTTCAATGCCAATGACAGTTGCTGAAAGTACGCGAGCGAGCACGCCGCCACCCAAAGCGAAAACGGTGCCAGGCCGGCCGGCACAGCTTTCCCGCCACTTGCCCTTGCGCATGCCAGGCGTCGGAACGGATCTCGGCCGCCTGGCCGTCCTGCCCGCCGGTCAACGTCCGAACCGGCGTCAGGCTACTATTCGACCGACAGCTCGTACTCGCGGAAGAAACAGAATGGGATGGGCCGGCCGTGGTCGAGGTAGGGCCTGAACTTGAACAGCTTCAACTTCTCGACGATGGCCGGGTCCACCGCGGGATCCGACGACCGCACGATCGTCACTTTGCCAACCGAGCCGTCCTTTTCGACACACAACTTGAGCAAGAAAACGAATCTTGCCCCTGGTTTGCGCAGGGGTGGTGGAATCACCGGCTGGTAGCGTGATTCACTGGGGTCGATGGCGAGCTGGCCATTGCCCTCGGCGGCCTGCAGGATTCTAGGTGGTGCGTCCGCATCGGATGCCTGGCCCACAGGCGCAACGACCGCCAAGTGGCCGGCGCGGGCTTCGCCGTCGCCAATCGGCGCACTCACCGCCAGGTTACCGACTGTGTCCGCCGCCGCAGCTACGGTGGTTGCCTGAGGACCGGCGGAACCCGAATCCGCGGCGGGCGTCTCCACCGGAGGCGCTGAACGATGGGCCAGGTGTTCAGACCGCAGTCGGGTGACCCGCCTATAGAAACGTCCGACCTCCGACGCCGTTGCCGCGGACTCGGCCACCGGGACAGGGGGCGGCAAAGGCGCGGCTGACTGGACCAGAAATTCAATCGGCGCAGCCACAGGCGTGCGCGGCCGCGGACGCGCGGCGATTCCGGCAGAGAGGATCACACCGACGTGCACGCACACCGAAAACGCCAGCGCGGTTCGCCACGTCCCGGCGTGCTTCTCCATCGCGGCGATTGTAGTGAACGCCATTGGCCAGGCCTCAGTTTGCATCTAAGAAGGTCACGCTCAGTCCTTGCAGCAGAGCACGCCCCCGAGCGACGAATCAAGCTTGGTCACCAAGCCGGCTTCGAGCAGGCTGTCGCTGGCGTCTCCGCAGCTCCATACGCCAGTCGCGGCACAGGCGGCGAAATCCATGCGGCGATCGAGGGGAGGACAGCCACCCGTTTCAGGCTGGCCGATCGATCCACAGCCGTGCAGATCGTTTGCCAGCAACGGATCGGGGTAGCACACACCCTGGAACGAGGCGCCCGTCATGACCACGAAGAAGGCTTGCTCGCCCGGTAACAAAAGGCCCGCGCAGTCGCCCGTGGGCGAATGGCTCGCCACTTCTGGGCCGTTGGAACAGGGGTGCCAGGTGGGGGCGCACAGATCAGCAACGGAGCAAAGCATGTCGGTTGGATTGGGAATGCCATTCCCAGCATTGTGGTTGCAGGCGGGGGTGCGCGACTTTCCGGTCAGCAACCCGACCACCTGCCACCCACCCGCGCAAGCGGCGATCCTTGGCCAGCGATTGATGTCGCGAAACCCCTCACGGGTGCCGTCGGAGCATCCCACGATGGTGGGATCTGTGGACGCAGGTGTGCTGTCGGTGAGCCCGCCGTCATCCGATCCGGCCAGACCGGGGACCGTCGCTGCCTCGTCCCAGGCGTCGCCAAATCCGGCCGCCTCCCCGCCGTCGGAATCTGCATCCTTCATGTCGCCGCCGTCCCCGACGCCGCCGCCACCGACCAGACCGGCCGTGTGGATGCGACAACCACAGAGGGCTGGCAAAAACAGCCAAAAAAAAGAACCCGCAAGCGCAGCCCTGCACCCTATAGCCGCGCCTGCGGGCATGTGCTCGGTCAGCTTGCCCCCGGCTGGGAACGAGATTGTCGAAACCCGGCTCATTTCGGACAAGGTTACATCTGCCCCGTCACGGCCACCACAGGGATGGTGAGGCGGCAGAGAGTCGGCGAGAATCGCCGCGTTCAGCGGGCGGCCAGCTCGGGAGTCTTCTGGGGAAGTGCCGGGCTCACCCCGGTGCTCTGACTGCTCTCGATCTGCGCAGCCAACGCCCTTTCGCGCGAAAAGCTGTAATGCGCGCAGCGAGTCGCGCTGTTCTGCCAAAGGCCTTGGTCTTCGACCTCGGTTCGCGTCTCGACCACTGTACGATCCGAAAAGACGCCCACTTTGATCCGGTCGCGTATTCCAGCCATTCCGGCAGGATTGCTGTAGGCGACAAGGGTGAAGCCCTTGGGATCAGCCTGGACCACGTTCCATTGCTCGCGCTGGGCCACACTTTCCAGCGCTTGCCAGCGACTCTGCGCAGACACCATTGTCTTCTGTTCAAAGGGCACGTAGGCCTGCGGCCCAGCGCACGCGGCGGCGCCCAGCGACAGAGCCAGCGCAGCGGCAGCCAGACATACATTGTCGCCAAGATTTGTTTTCGGAACACGGTGTGGTCGGCTGTGGAAAGACACTTGTTGCACCTCCACCTGTCCTCCGGTGCATGGCAGGTGCCAAATGCGGGATGAGCAAGATCGGGCAGTTGCACGCTGACTCGGCGGTGGTTCGACGACCTTCCGGCCATCCCGACCGTCGCTGCGCCGACAGGCCGACCTTCCCCTACCTCGACTCCTGTATCCGAAGTTTCTCCGCGATTCTTGCGGGAATGGGCCAGCCAGGGGCGCGGCGCTGCGCCTCATCCAGGTAGCGAAGGGCGCTCGCCCGATCGCCAGCGGCCCTGGCCAAATTGGCCAGGTTGACCAGCGGGGTGGGCGTCTCGGGAAATGCAGTCGCGGTCGCCTCATTGAGGGCGCGGTCATCGCGCCAGTCGGGCCAGCGCATGACTGTGCGCAGACTGAATAGCAAGACCAGACCGAGGGCGACTCCCAGGGCGACTCGGCGCTGGCGTCGCACCGCCCACGCGAAAAGCGCCCCCAGCGCCAGGGCGAAACCGACCGAGGGAAGATAGAGAAAGCGCTCTGCAGCGACATTCAAAATGGGAACCAAGTGCATGACCGGCAAAAGGCCGAGGGCCACCCAGGCGAGGCCAATCGCGCCAGCCGGCGCGCGGCGGGCCGCGAGCCACACACCCAATCCCCATGCGCCCGCCAGCAACAAGCCAAGGCCCGTCTCAGCCGAGAGAGACGCCGACGGCGGAATGATGAACCAGTCGTAGAATGGGCATAGCCGGAGAGGCACAACCAGCAGCTCTGCGTAGAGCGCCACGACCCGCATCATGGTCAGCGCCACCACCGATCCGCTGGCCGTGCCGAAGTAGGTGACGCCCGATCTTGTCACCACCACCGAGCGCACGGCCATCACCGCCAGCGCAGCCAAACCCATGCTGCCAACGCCCCAGAACAGGATCCGTCGCCGCGTTGGCGCCAGCACCACCCAGGCCGCCGCCAGCAGAGGCACCACCACCGCTTCCTCTTTGGCCAGCCCGGCGGCCGCAGCGGCCAGCGTTGCCCACGCCAACCAGCGGCCTGTCCTTTCGCGATCCATCGCGCGGCCGAGGGCACACAAGGCGGCCATGGCAAGCAGCCCTGCCAAGAGAGTGGTCTGATAGCAGACCGCCGCAATCGCCTCGGTGTGTACCGGGTGGACAGCGAACACCATTCCCGCCACGGAAGCCGCGGCCACGCCGCCCAAAATGCGCAGGGCCAGTGCTGCGCAAAGCCCGGCGGCGGTGGCGTGCAGCAGTAGGCTCACCAGGTGCCAGGCCCAAGGCCGCAGCCCAAACAGGGCGAATTCCAACGCGTACAAAATGCTGGTCAGGGGGCGAAAGTAGGCCGCATTGACGTCGGCGTGCCCTGCCCCGCCCGCGCCCCCACCCCAAGGTCGGGCAAAGAAGCCAGGAATATTGCCCAAATCTCTGATGCCCGGATTGTCAACCACCAAATAGGAGTCATCAATGACAAATCCGCCCCGCAACACCGGCAGACACACCAGTACAGCCACAAATACACACAGACCCACCGCCCACCGCGGTGTAAGACGCGAGAGTGGCGCACCGATTGGGTCAATCGCCATCGATTCGACCGGCGCCCCGACGCTCAGACTTGGCCCGCCTGCAACTGCGCCAATACGGACTCTCTTCTTGCCAGGGCGAACGGCCCCAAGAACAAGGCGTCCATGTCGGTGGTGAAGAAGCATTTGAGCGCATCGGCGACGGTATTGACAATGGGCTCGCCCCGAATATTGAACGAGGTGTTGAGTACACAGGGCACGCCGGCGAGCTTGCCGAATTCCTCAATCAGCCGGTAGTAGAGCGGATTGCTCGTCCGGGTCACGGTTTGCACCCGGGCCGTCCCGTCCTCATGTGTGATGGCCGGCACCACGGTCCGCTTGTCCTCGCGGGTGCGATACGCGCGCAGCATGAAGGGCGATTCGATCCCCGGCACAAAGAGTTCGGCCGCGCGCTCGGCCAGCACGCTCGGGGCAAAGGGACGGAATGGCTCGCGGAACTTGACCCGCTTGTTGAGAATGTCCTTCATCTCGGCCTTGCGCGGATCCGCAACGATGCTGCGATTGCCGAGCGCGCGCGGGCCAAACTCGGCGCGCCCCTGAAACCAGCCGATGATCCTTCCATCCGCCAGCAATCGGGCGGCGCTGGCCGGGGCGTCCTTCAATTCAACATAGGACAGCGCCGCCTTGTCCAGTTCGCGTTTGATGTCTTCGCGCGAGAATTCCACGCCCAGTGTGTCAATGGCCTCGACCATCTTGCGCGGCACCCGATGAATTCCATGGGTGACCCACAGGGCGGCGCCCAGGGACGTGCCGGCGTCACTGGCCGCCGGCTGAAAGAAGTACCGTTCAAACCCCGATTCGTTGACCATGCGGCCATTGGCCACGCAATTGAGCGCCACCCCGCCCGCCATGGCCAGATTGCGCATGCCCGTCATCTTTTTGGTCAATGCCACGAGATGCAGCAGAATTTCCTCAGTCACCAATTGCAGGCTGCCCGCAATATCGTAGTGGCGCTGTTCCAACGGCGATTCAGGCACGCGGGGCGGGCCCAGCCGCGCAATCAGCCGATCGCTGGTCCGGCGCGGGGCCTCGTGGAAATACGAGAAATAGCCGAGGTCCATGCGATAGCCGTCGTCAGTGGGCCAGATCATCTCGCGCAGCACATCGGCATAGCGGGGCTGCCCGTAGGCGCCCAGGCCCATGACTTTGCCCTCATCACTGTTGGCCTTGAAACCCAGGTATTCGGTAAATGCCGCGTACAGCGATCCCACTGAATGCGGAAATTCAATGGTGTGCAGAGTTTCAATGTTCAGCCCGCGGCCCACAGCAATGTGGGTGGAGGCCCGCTCGCCATAGCCGTCCACAGTGAGCAACGCGGCCTGTTCAAAGGGCGATCCGAACAGCGCCGAGGCGGCATGGGCCAGGTGGTGGGTGACGTAGTGGATGGTCAGCTTGCGCCCGCTTTGCATGCGGATGGTCTGTTCCATCGCGGACACGCGATCCTGGGGAAACAGGCGCAATAGGTTGTTCGGGACGTTGTATAGGTATTCGAGATGATGCCGGGGCTGGCTGCTCTGCCGGCGATTGAAGATCTGTGCGTGAATGCCGGGATTCCAGAAGAAGCCCACCGCATCCACGTCTTCAAGCTTGGCGCCTGCGCGTTTGAGGCAGAAATCGACAGCCCGGGCGGGAAAGTTGGCGTCGTGTTTGATGCGCGTAAAGCGTTCCTCCTGCGCGCCACCCAGGATCTCACCGTCGCGCACGATGCAAGCGGCAGCATCGTTCGAATGGTTAATGCCCAAAACTAGCATATGGTCACGGTAACATGCGTGTGCGACGACGCAAAGAATCGAAGACCACGCCGCCAACCCTCAGCGCAACTCGTCCACCTTGCGTTGATACTCTTCCACCAGGGTAACCAGCGCCGCGTGTGACCAGGCCAGCGGCGCCACCGACAAAGGCGCGCCGGTCAAGGGATCCAGCTGCTCGGCAAGCACGCCCGAGGGCAACTTGTGCGCCTCTGCCCAGCGCAGAACGTCCCGCGCTGGCTCAAGCTCAGACAGGCTTTTTGCACAGGCCACCGCATGCATGCCGGTCCAGATTGTGCAAAGAACCCACGGGTTGCCCGGGACATTGTCGAGGTCGCGAGACACCTGGTGGTAGTAGTCGTCGCGATAGCGCGCCACACCCCCCACCGGCGTGCGACAGCTGAGTTCATCCCGAACCGCCTTCATGGTGGCCACCACGCGCGGATCGTCGCCGGCAAAGGCACCGAACATGAACGCCCCGGCCAGCGACGCGTCCACAGTCGCGTCCACGCTGATGTCTCCCGCGCCGTTCACTGTGATCATGCGGGCAAACCGACCCAGCTCCGGTCGATAGAGATGGCGGGCCATCGCTTGCCGGATCTCCGAAGCCGCCGCCGCATATTCGGCGCCCAGCTCGTCCTCGCCAAAGGCACGCGCGAACTCCGCCGCCGCGTCCAGACCAGCCACCACAGCGCCGCAGGTGAAGGTGCAGATGCCCCGCCGTTCCTCCCACAAATCGTAGCTTGGCCCGGGCAAACGCGTGACGGGATCGCGATACCTGGACAGGAAACGCGCGCTCTTCTTTACCAGGCGGCCGTACAGCCCGCGAATGGCCTCCACGTCTTGCCAGCGTTGGAAATGGTGCCAGAGGGCCCACACCACTAGGGCCGTCTCATCTTCCTGGATGGGCAATTGCATCTCATAGCCGGCCGGGGCCTCGCCAGCGCCCGCCGAGCAGGCGCTGATACCATCGCACCCCTTGCCGCCCGCGTGGGCACCCATCCACGGATGCCAGGATGAACCGAGCTGTCCGTCGGCTGTGTACTTGTGCAAAAGGTAACCGTCGCTGGTCAGTCGATCGGCACAGAAATGGTAGAAGCGCAGCGGCGCCTGCTGAAAACCCGCCATATCCAGCGCACGGGCCGCCAGGGCGCCATCGCGCGGCCAGCAATAACTGTAGGTGTCGCGGGAAAAACTCAATATGTCACTGTCCACCGCCGCAATCAGCGCCCCGTCCTGATCAATGTGGGTGCGCAGGATCAGCAGTGACCGCCGACAGAGATCAGCCACGCCCTCGGGCAATCCTGCGTCTCGTACCCCATCGCGCTTGCCCCACAATTTCCAGTAGTCGCGCGTGCGCGCAAGAAAACTCTGCGGCCCCCGTTCGACCACCTTTGCGTTCAGCTCGCGTACGGCGTCCCAACTACCCGTCCACTTCGGCCCCATGGCGATCCAATAGTCGATTTCGGCGGTAGCGCCTGGGGCAAGGTCGCAGTGGGCCGCCACCACCGAGTCAACCGCTCCCTGGGCCACCAGGCCGTGGCCAAGCTCGCCGTCCTCGGCATCGCGGAAGGTGCCCTCTTTGCCCGGTAGATTCTTTTGTCCGATGGCCCAGTGCTCGACCCCGTAGCGCCCGTCCACGCGCAGGTTGACCAAGAAGTAGCGCGGTCCCTTGTAGTGCACGACGGCGCGAGCGACCGGGTCGTAGACCGCGGTGTCGCCCACGTCGCTTTCGCTGATGGCCAGGTTTTGGTGAAAGAAGAGCCGAACCTGCCGCGCCACCGAGCGCTGGTTGTGCACCACCACATGCCGCAAATAGAGGTTTTCGTGAAAGTCCACGCAGTCAGAACAGGACAGCAACAAACCCATGCCCGCGTGCCGGCATTGCACGTCAGTGCCCAGTGTGTCCGGCTGGTAGCGCATGGCCAAATCCCAGCCCCGCGCGCGTTCAATCCATGTAAACGTACCGTCGACAAAAACCCCGAAACGACAGAGCGCCCCGCGTACGTGATTTTCACAGCCCACATGCGGATAGCAAAGCTCGCGCAATCGGTAGTCGCCATCGAAAGCCACCAGCACTCTTCCATTTCCAAGCGGTAGGTCGCGCGGCATGGGTGTTCCTACCGTAGTCTGCCTCCCTCAGCGCGGATCGTCCACAGCGGGAGCCGCAATCGATCGGCGTCGGCGCCACAGGTGCAGGGCCAGCGCCGCAGCGAAAACACACAAGCTGGACAAGCTCACCGCCAGCGCTGCGTGAAAGTGGAGCGGCTGGAAGTTCAGGACAAGACGGTGTCGGCCTTCGGGCAGCCAGACTCCCATCAAGGCGACATTGGTTGGCAGCAGTTCAACCGGCTGTCCGTCCACAGTGGCGCGCCAGCCCGGGTGCTCA
>Ga0265330_10001209_pt1 | contig 15241 bp, 14 predicted proteins | sample 41919metaG_FD_202083 | JGI IMG/M metagenome (GOLD analysis project Ga0265330, IMG submission 202083) | Rhizosphere microbial communities from Carex aquatilis grown in University of Washington, Seatle, WA, United States - 4-19-19 metaG | ecosystem: Host-associated > Plants > Roots > Rhizosphere... | reverse complement strand
GATATCTTCGTCTTTAGCAAGAACGCCTCGATAGCCGGCCTTCTCGACGAAAAAGGCGAGGCGCTTTAAGTACTTGTCCTGCGTTGCATAGTCCTTGAAGTCCAATGCCATTACGGAAGGTATCATGTCCCAACGGTAGAGCGAGAAATCGTTTACCGGTCCTTCGTCGCGCATGATGCGCCCTAAATCGGCCAGTCGATAATCGGCGCCTTTTAGCGACGCCGCGTAGAAAGTGGATATTTCCAGATCCGTCGTCGACCATAGCGTTATTTGCTCAGCGTCTTCAGGAACTATGCTTTCATCGAGGACCGTCCGCATCCCCGCTGGATGGCTGCGCAAACGGAACGCGCGTTCGCTGCCGTCCTTTAGGCGAACGTCGATGCGAATGACCGAAGTCTTGGGAGCCTTTCCGTACTCAATGAGGATTCCCCTCTGTGGATCCCCGGGCTTTCGCTCCGAAGCTTCAGCGCCCGCGAAGGGCCTCGTTATGGTCATTTCGCGGTTGGCGCCTTGCAAAGCCATCGTAAATCCCGAAGAAACGCGGATAGCTTCCTTTTGGCCTTCGATGCCTCTAAATGACTGGACCGTCTCGATGGATGATATTTCGAAAATCGATCCCGACCCTACTGCGCTCACCGATAGGGAGGCGATGAGCGATCTCGTGTCGATACCTATGATCAGCTTCGCCTTATTTTCTAAAAGAGGGAAGGAAGCGGTAGCCAGGGGCAATGAGCCGTCCACCTTCGACGAGAGCGAAAGGTTGATTCGGACGGAGTCGCCCTGCTCGCTTCCTTTGTTGCCACGGCGCGTTACGAGAACTTCTATCGCCTCTTCGGGATCGATGGTCAGAGCTTGGGCTGGAATATAGCGATTGGTCGTGCGCTTCGGGCCGAAGCGTCCTTCCTCTCCCTCGGGCCATGCCGAAGCTTGGGAAAATAGAATCGCCTTGCCCGATGAATCCTTCCATTCGAATCCGGTTACCGCCGGAGCCTTGCATGAAGCGGCGAGCGTCAGAGCCGCGAAGAGCGAGGCCGTCTTTATAAAGCGGGCAGCATGATTCCTCGAGAAATAGATCATTGGTATTGCGTCATTCGAAGGATATGACGCTACGCGCGATCAGCTCGGCGACTTCGTACTTCTGCACGCCGCTGATGCTTCCGTTCGAGCGAAGGAGGGTTTCCCAGCGCCCGATGAAATTGTCAGGCAGGCGCTTGAGGTCGCGTAGCCGCGTCGAGACGTAACGATGCGAGGGTTCGAGCTTGTGGTTAGCCATGAATAGCGAAGCGGCTGTATATCGAGTGAACCCGGCCAGGGATATCCCGTAGAAGTATCCATCGTCTCCGAATGAGGCTGCTCCCAGGTCCGCCAGGTAATGCTCCATCTTGGCGACGAATGCCTCCTGGAGCCCCTTCCAAAAGACGTCGGGAAGATGCGCGATATCATGCCTTACCTGCTTTATCCAATCGCTTTTCTGGAAAAGCACCTTTGAATTCAGCAATCGGTAGAAGGTGTAGGTACCCGAGTTCTTCAAAATCCATACAGTGGTCGAGTCGGGTCCCTTGCTGCGCAAAATGACTTCATCGATCATCGCGACATTTTTATACTCGACGCGCAGAGGAAGCTCCTCTACGAAGAATCGGTCTTTGGCTTGAAAGGCAGAGCTTTCGAAAGCGCCCGGCTGACCGACCGCTCCGACGAATGAGGCTTGCCTCTCCTCCGTCGAAGGCGGCTCGCCGCGGAGATATACGTCGATGACGAGGGCGAAGTGCGGATCGAGTACGTCTGCCTCTGAATGCTCGCCGAGCGTCACGCATTCGACTTCTTTCCATGCGGAAACGGCGCTCGTGATGGAGCTCGCGATCCTTTCCACTTTCTTCTTCATGCGCCTTCCTTTACACCGCCTTGCGGCGATTGTATCATGTTTTTCCGGATATGCAAATTGACGGACCCATGACCAGAATTACCTCCAAAGAGTCGTGCCTTGCGCTCGCCCTTGAGCCGCCCGGCAATATCGCGCGGGACCTGGCCGCCTTCAAGCGCAGATTCTTTGCGGAACTCGGAGAAACCTCCGGCCTCTTTCTGCCGGAAGTGGCGCCTCTGGCCATCGCCCATCCGTGCTCAGCGAGCGCGCGTTCACGATCGGCAACAAATTGCGCTCTCAGTGAAATTTGGATGGGTATCGGCGGAGCCTTCATGTCGGGAGGGGCAATCGTTTCACAAGGTATCATATACCTCGAGCTCGAAGGTCCTTACGAAGACCTCGTCGCGAAAGCAAAGAAGGCATTCGATACGCGAGCGTTAGTGCCTTTTTCAGGAGCGCCTTTCGAGGCGGGAAGGGGATTTTTCCTTGGCCGTTCATCCGGGTCCGAGGCCGAGCGCAGGATCATCCAAGCTCCGCCAGTTATCTCCTTTCGCGATTGTTCCCTTGTCGTTCTCGGTCTGCGTTTCGGGGAGGCTCCCTATGCGGCAAGCGCTTGGCACGAGCTTGGGCGAGTCAAGCGACGCTCCGGGCCAAGCCCTCGGTTATAGCGCTCATCTCGAGGATTCTATAATTACCCTGTCGCGACCGCCTTCCTTCGCCCTTCGGAGCGCGCGATCCGCAGCTTCGATAACGTCCGAAGGATTTACGAAATCCGGATACGATGCGATGCCCGCCGAAAGCGTCACGGAAAAGGAACTCCCCTCGAAATGGAATGAAAGCCGGCTAAAGCCGTCGCGCAGCTCCTCTACCAACCTTGCTGCGCCGCGGCAGTCAGAGCCAGCAAGGATTACGCCGAATTCCTCTCCGCCGTAACGACCTACAATGTCCGTCCGCCTTAGGCGCTCCAGGAGAAGCCTCGATAGGCTCCTCAAAATCCGGTCGCCCGTCAAATGGCCATAGCTCTCGTTTACGAAGGCGAACCTATCGACATCGATCTTGGCGAAGGAAATAACCTCGCCCGAACGCCTGGCCCTCAGCACCTCGTTGGAGAGGCGCTCGATGAGAGTCGTGTGATTGAGAAGACCTGTAAGGTAATCCCGCTCCATGTAGAAACGAATCGCTCGCATGCGCTCGGCGCGCATGGCTACGCTGCTCACCAGGTGTTCCGGCTTGATGGGCTTCTCGAGAAACTCGTCTCCCCCTTTCCGAATGGCGCCGATTTGCTTTTCGAGATCTTTCTCGACCGATAGGAAAATGATGGGAATAGGCGCGAAGGCTTCATTCTGCCTCAGTATGCCCGCAAGCTCGGGCCCGGTGCAGGAAGGCATATACATGTCCATGAGGATGATATCGGGCCTAGTCTCCACGAGCAGCGGAATCACCTTGGAGGGATCGGTGGCGGTCGTAGTGAGCATGCCGGCGCGTTCCAGAACCATGGAATTGAAGGCCACTTGCTCGGGGTCGTCGTCTACGATGAGGACGCGATAGGGCTCGGCGTCTCGCTCGTTGAACAGCGAATCGATCTTCTCCGCGAGGCGCGATGCATCCATCGGAAGCTGGAAAAAGGCCTCTCCGCCGGCACGAACGGTCCTCAGCCTGACTTCAAAATCGTCTCGATCGGCATAGAATATCACTCGTAGATCCGAGCCCAAGCTCTCTTTAAGACCCGTCAGCCCCGCCACGAAGCTCGTTTCCTTGAGTATGCGCTCGGCATCTACGAGGAAGAGGCCGGATCCCATGGAAGCGGTAAGTCGGACGACATCGGAGACGTCTTTAACCTCGCGTACGGTAATACCGTAAATACGAAGCTGCTCAAGAAGCTCGGCACTCAATCCCTTGTCCCCATCCGGGATGAAAACATTCTTCACCGAATCACCTCATGACGGATATACGAATTATCGTACTTTACACTCGCTCACCAAACGATGCCAGGGGCGTAACCAACGGAGTGCCCGCGCCTTTTCAAGATACCCTGCCCGATGGTATAGTACGCGGGTTATGAACGGAGGCATCATGAAGCTATCCAGTGCTGCGGTTCTCTTCGCGGCGCTCATCTTCCTCCCATTCCCAGCCTTGGCAATTGAAAAAACGATCGTCCAGACGGACGACAGCCGACCGGCGGCCCCTGCCGACGGCGATTCGGATGCGCCCTCGAACCCGGAGGACGCCAATCCAGTTCCTTCGAACAGCCCCTATCTCCCGGGTGAGCAGACGATCGGAATCGCCATCGGATTGCAGATCCCCTCCTTTATCCTTCCAAAGACGGACCAGGGAGCCTCAAATATAAGTCTTGGCGGGAATTTCGGATTTTCCTATCAATACTTCGTGGCTCGCGGCTTCGCGATCGGGGGCGACCTCTCGGCGTCTTTTAACTCGACGATCGGAGGGTCTTCCGTCTTCATATTGCCCCTCGGCATGACCGCCGCGTATTGGTGGACCAAGCTTCCCTTCGAATTTTCGATCATGGGCGAGGGTGGCGTCTATATGATGCGCGAGAACCAACAAGGAATCTTCGATCCCTTTGCGAAGGCTGGCTTCGGAGCCTATTGGCGCGTCAGCTCCGGATGGAGCCTGGGCATACAGCCCAGCTTCTGGTTCATCCCGGAGATACACTACGGGAAATATTCGTCACTCACCCAATATGGCGGCTTTATCGATACTTCCATCGCAGCCGTCTATCACTTGTAGGAGATTTAGCAGCATGCGAAGAATGCGATGCGCCCTCGGCGCTATGGTAGCCCTTGCCTCCTTCCTCGCCCTCTCCTGCAATAATTCCTATGGCATCTTCAATGACGTCCAAGGCCAGAGGAAGGAGGAAGGATCCGACGCATTTAAGAAAACCGCATCGTATTCCCTGTTCCGCCTCGGTTCGACATACTACGCCTCCACATCCAGGCTCTACGCGCGCAGCGTGGATTCCTCGACATGGTCGCAACTCTCGATCGGAGGGAGCAATTCTTACTTCTTGAGAAGCATCGTCTTGGTGAACGCCACGATCTATGCCCTCGTCGGGGAGAAATCCACTGACGTAGCGTTGTACTCGTCTACGGACGGGGCCACTTGGTCCGCGGTCGCGAATATTCCGAGCGGGAAAGTCTTCGACGCCCTCTTCTCGGCCAATGGTCATCTCTTCGCGGTTAGCCACACCTACATCACCACAACCTCGACGGATACCGGCACTAGCTATTACGATCTGTATTATTACGACGGTTCCGCCTTCTCGACGGTCAATAATTTCACGAATCTCACGGTGACGATCCGAGGCGTCGCGTCCGACGGCACTAATTATTGGTTCGCCTCCGAGAACATGCTTTATACGGCCATGAATCCCAACAACTCCGGCGGATCGTCTTTGGGCACACCTCCTGATACGATCTGGTATATCTCCTATACCGGAGGCTACCTCTACGTCTCCATGACCAACGGAAACCTCTATCAAGGCGGCTTCTCTTCATACGATAACGTCTCCTCTGAGCCCCTTAGCGTCGTGCTTCAAGTGCCTTCTCCCTCCGGCAATATACTCGTCGTAGGATCCGACACCGTAGACAGTAGCTCCGCCTATGGTTATTACGAGGGAGCCTACGGATCTCTGAACATAGGCAGCGATGATTCCATAGTCGCTCACTCTTCGTCGATCTATAACACGACCGTCTATGATTCTCCCGTTCACTGCTTCTATTATGACTTGATATTGCAGAACCTCTTCATCTGCATCTCTCCTAGCACATCCAGCAGCAGCTATTACGGCCTATACATGAGCCACTGGAACGGAACCTCTTGGGATGGATGGGAAGCCCAGTAGCAGGAGCGCCAAGGACGACTCTCTCTTTGCATCGTCCCCCGGCCCGGCGGCCTCTAGCGAGCCCCTCGCATCGAGGATGCGTCCCAGGAGCCTGGATGAGTTCGCTGGCCAGGAGCAGATAGTCGGCCCCGGGCGACTCCTGCGAAGGGCGATTCAAAAAGACCAGCTCTCTTCGATCATCCTTTCCGGACCGCCTGGCACGGGCAAGACTACCCTCGCGCGGGTCATCGCCAATAGGACATCCAGCCGTTTCGTCACTCTCAACGCCGTGCTTGCCGGCGTAGCGGATATCCGTACCGCCATCGAGGAGGCGAAGCGGCATCGCGAGCTCTATGATCGACGGACCATGCTCTTCGTCGACGAAGTGCACAGATGGAACAAGGCCCAGCAAGACGCCCTGCTTCCCTGGGTCGAGAACGGCACGATCCTCCTCATCGGCGCCACTACCGAGAACCCATTCTTCGAGGTCAACCGAGCCCTCGTCTCGCGCTCGCGCGTCTTCCAGCTCAAGGCCCTGGAGCCACCCGACCTCATGGCGGTGGCCTTCGCCGCCATATCCGATCATGAGCGCGGATACGGCGAGTGGAAAGTCGAATTCGAGGATGGCGCGCTCGAGCACCTCGTCGACGCGGCTGATGGCGATGCGCGAAGCCTGCTTAACGCCCTGGAGCTTGCCATCGAGACGAGTTCCGAGCCTTGGCCTCCCGCCCCGGGAAAGATCGTCAACGTGAGCCTCGCAGCCGCTGAGGAAAGCATTCAAAGACGGGCCGTCCTTTACGATAAGGACGGCGACTATCATTACGATTCGGCGAGCGCTTTCATCAAGAGCATCCGCGGCTCCGATCCGGATGCGGCGCTCTACTGGCTCAGCCGCATGGTCTATTCCGGGGAGGATCCTCGCTTTGCTTTCAGGCGCATGCTCATCTCCGCCTGCGAGGATGTCGGCCTCGCCGATCCTTCCGCCCTCCAGGTCGTGCTCGCCTGCGCCCAAGCCTTCGACCGCATCGGCATGCCCGAGGGGCAGTTCCACCTCGCCCACGCGGCGCTATACCTCGCTACTGCCCCTAAGTCGAACTCCGCCCTGGGCTTCTTCGACGCCCTCGCCTCGGTGGAGGCCGAAGCGGCCGAAATTCCCTCCCACTTGAAGGATGCGAGCCGCGACGCCGTCGGATTCGGCCATGGGGAAGGCTACCTCTATCCGCACGCATACCGCGACCATTGGGTCGCTCAGCAGTACTTGCCTGACAGCTTGAAGGGCCGCATCTTCTATCAGCCCGGTTCTCTCGGCCTAGAGGGTCAGAGACGCCAGTCCACGCTCGAGCGGCGCGAGGCCCAAGTCGCGTCTCTCTACGAAGCCTCTTCTCAAGAGTCCCTCGGAGAAGCGCCCGCCGTCTCCAGCGGCGAATCCTTCGTCTGGTCCAAGGCGGGGGAAGGCAAGCGCGAGTGGCGTTCCAGAGCCGAAGGGAATTTGCCGGCACGCCTTTCCCTTATCAGAAAATCCCTGTTCGATAGAGCATGCCCCGCGCGAGACGACCGGATCCTCATACTCGACGCCCGCGAGGGATATCTCGTTTGGGAAGCGATGCGGCGCAGCCCCGAAGGCACAATAGCCGCGGCCGCGCATAACCCGAGCGAAGTCGAGCTCATTCGCCAGTACGCGGCGACCCTGCCGGAAATCGAACGGCCTATCGTCGCCGAGCTTCCCCTCGATTCGCTCGGCGTCTCTGCTCTCGAGACGGCTTTCGGCTTTTCCAGCTTCGATCTCGTCGTCGCGCGCGATATCCTCGCTCCTCGAAATTCTTCGTCGCTGGCGATCGATGCCGGTACTACTCCGGGAGGGATTATCACGCGTCTCGCTTCCGTTCTTCCCGAAGCGAGTCTCGCCATCGTACAGACCCTCCCGCGTGAGAGCGGCAGGCTATCCGAAGTCTTTTCGGCCAAGCTCGGTCCGGAGCTGGCCGGGATTCTCCGCGAGTTCGAGGATTGGTTTTATGCAAGGGTCGATTTGCCGGCGCTCGGCCCGACTAGGGATTCCCTCGAAACTTCGCTGGCTAGCCTGGAGCTCGGCGTCAGTCTCGACCACTACCGATCATCCTTCCCGCGCTTCGTTTCTCCCTCGGAGATCGAAACCTGGCTTTCAACTTCTTCGGCCTATGGCACCGCTCTAGCCGATCGACTCGGGGGCGATACGGTATCGCAGATCGCGGACTCCCTTGGCGCAGCCATGGACACCCAACTCCGCCGCCCCCTCGACTGGCCCCTTTCCCTCCTCTTCGTGAAACTGGATCGTGCATGACCAATCGATTCGCCAGCTCCGAAGATGTATACGAGCGCCTCCTCGATTTCGTCAATGTCGAAAGAGGCCAGAAAACCATCTTCAAGCTTGATAGGATGCGCGAGCTCTGCGCATCTTTCGGGAATCCTCAGGACGGATGCAAGACGATCCATATCGCGGGCTCGAAGGGCAAGGGTTCTGTATCCTCGATGATCGCCCGCGTGCTCGAGGCCGGCGGGCATAGCGTCGGGCTGTATACGAGCCCGCATCTCCTGCATTGGAAGGAGCGCATCAGCCTTGCGGGAGACGAAATGCCCGAAGCGATGCTCTTGGAAGCCTCCGAGGAAGTGCTCTCCCTCGTGGACGGGAAACTCGGTACCGACTTCCCGGGAAACGAACTGCCGACCTACTTCGAGCTTACGACGCTCATCGCCTTTCTAGCCTTTAAACTTGCGGGCTGCGATCGCGCAGTCATTGAAACCGGGCTAGGGGGGAGGCTTGATTCTACCAACGTCGTGCTTCCTGCGGCCAGTGTGATAACGCCCATCGAACTCGAGCACACCGAATTGCTAGGCGACACGATACCCCTCATCGCCTCCGAAAAAGCCGGTATCATCAAGGCGGATAGGCCTTGCTACGTCTCTCGTCAAAGGCTCGAGGCTAGGAAAATAATCGCCGACAAGGCCGAAGCGCTTCATAGCCCTTTACGCGAAGCGCCCCTCCTCACATTTATCCATGAGTTATCGGTAAGTCCCTCAGGAACTTCTGCCCGTCTCTCCTTCGCCGAAGGATCCCCCCTCGGCGCGCGATATCCTGCAGGCATCGAGGCGCATACGCCGATGATCGGCAGGATACAAGCCGACAACATGGCCCTCGCCCTCCTTGCGGCCGGAGAGCTCGAAGGCGACATCGGCGAAGATGCGGCAGCACGAGGACTAGCAAGGGCTTTCCTACCCGCTCGCTTCCAGATACTTGCCCTCGACCCTCCCCTCGTCGTCGATGGCGCCCACACGCCGGATTCCGTTCGCCTTGCCCTCGAGAGCTTCGCGTCGCTGTTTCCCGGGCCTGCCGCCCTTCTCTTCGCCTGCGCCGAGGATAAAAAAAGCGACTCAATGGCTGCAGCCTTAGCGTCGAGCTTCTCCGACATAACGCTGACGAGGCCTGGCACTTTCAAGAAGGGGAATATACACGCTGTCGAGAGATCTTTCGCTAAAGTCGGCGGGTCGTATCGCTCTATCGAGGAGCATGAGCAGGCAATAGCCTATGCGGTCTCGAAGTCCAGGGAACTCGATATCCCCCTACTTGTCATCGGCTCGTTCTATCTCTGCGCCGAAGTAACGAGGTTTATCAAGCGCTAAAGCTCCGGCAAACGCTTAGATTAGCGATACGCCGATGCTGCCCTCTCAGCCTGAACCTGCGATGCATAGATATCTAACTCCGAGCCGCGCACCCAGCCGTTGAATCCCTCGGACGTGATGCCATACCACAGCATCGGCGCTTCCCCCGAACCCGAACCCGAATCCGACGAGGACCTATGCTGATCTTCCATGACTCTAGAGTTGAGCTCGAAAACACCGCCTCTGCGAAGATGATCCATATCTCTTGCCGATTCCGAGGGTTTCTCTTTCAGCCTGACGTAGGCATCCTTTACGACACCCCAACCCAATCCCCCGGTAAGTATGGGATTGACCGGCAGCTTAATCGCTGATTCGCCCATTCTTAGGCAAGAAGCCAGGGCCATGGAAAGCATTGCAAAAAGGAAAATCGAAGCTATGCGCGCTTTTCCGGACATCGGGGAAACCTCGTTTCGGTTTGATTCTACCCCAAAATGGTCACATGAAAAAGGCTCGACGAGGCCTATTTCTTCAAGCGTGACATGCAAAGGTCAGCGCGTCAAAGCCGGAAAGTCCTTTGCGTCCAGAGGGTAAATCAGCGCTTCAGATAGGAGCCGAGATACTCGTAGAGCTTGATCGCCTCTTCGCGAGTGAAGGTAACTCCCTTGCCCATGCGCGAATGGCCATCGTTCCAATCGCGTATGTCCAATTTGGGTTCTCGCTCGTTCCAAGCGACGACATTGAGCTCTTTCCGCCAGCCCCTACCGTTGTCGGAAAGCGTACCGAATTCACGGATTATCTCGAACTTGATTTCCTTGGCTTCTTCCATTTTTCCCTCCATCGAGGAACTTACGCGCTTGAGTATCCCAGGCGATTGAGCCTATGCGAATTTGCTAAACAAGACCCGCTATATGACCTCTTATATTCAGCGGATTCCCCTATGCCCTAGGTCTAGACTGCGAAGTCGTCGCGGCCGTCTTTGGCGAATTCGGGGAAAAAATACACGACTACGCCGCTCGAGCGAACGCGCATTTCGGCATTTCCTCGAGAGGCCAGCTTTTCAAGGACTTTTCGCGCCTCATCGACACTCATGTCCCCCTCGAGCGCCGCCTCTCCGGGAGTGACGAATCCCCCGTTTGCCCTCGCGACGCGAAGCACGGTCTTTTCAGGATCTTCGCTCTTGGCGCGAGCGTTCGTAGCATAGGCGGCCGTCCCATATCCGTATCCGAGCTCTCCGCGAACCCTCGCCTCGACTTCATAGCGGACATTGGCTTCCTGAACTTGACGCGAAAGCGTCACGGCGTCATAAATGCACCCGATCCCGAACATGCCTCCGGAAAGCATCCAGATCAGGCCCGTTCCTATCTTCCCGAGGTAGAAACGATGGAATCCCAGGGCGCCGCATCCGGAGCAGAGCCAGAGAAGATATGCTAGGGTTACATTGTATCGCACCGTTGTTGACCCCCGTATTTATTCCGATATTTTACAGTATCGATGGGCGCGCGTGAAGGCCGGGATCGTCGCCGAGCCATCCTTCGAAAAATGGTCGGACGCTTCGAGGCATTTGACCCTTGAAGCCCATTCGTGATAAACCATCGCATCCCTCGGCGGGACGTCGGATTGCATGCGATGCCCGTTAAGTTTCGACAGGAGCAAATAGCCATGCGCCTTACGATCAAGGAGATATTCGATCTTCCTCCCGACGGCCGCAGGGTTGTCGTAAAAGGATGGATCCGTACTAAGCGCGAGACCAAAGCAGCTGTCTTCCTCGAGGTCAACGATGGTTCTCGCATGGGTAATATCCAATGCGTCTTCGACGAGGTTGCGGCCTCCGAATCCTCCAAGGAACTCCCCCGCGCGAGCACCGGCGCGAGCGTCAGCGTCGAGGGCAGCCTCGTTCCGTCGCCCGCTTCCGGCCAGAAGCTCGAGCTCAAGGCTTCGTCGATCGTGGTTATCGGAGAATCTCCTTCCGAGACCTATCCTCTTCAGAAAAAATCGCATTCCTTCGAATTCCTCCGGGAGATCGCGCATCTCCGCCCCAGGACCAATACCTTCGGCGCAGTCGCCCGCGTCCGAAATCGCATGGCCTTCGCGATCCACGAATTCTTCCAGGCTCGCGGCTTCCAATATGTACATACGCCTCTCATCACGGCTTCGGACTGCGAGGGCGCCGGAGCGATGTTCCAGGTCACGACCCTCGACCTCGAGAGGCTCGCCCGCTCCGGCGGGTCCGTCGACTACTCGAAGGATTTCTTCGGAAAGCCCGCCTACCTAACCGTATCAGGCCAACTCAACGTCGAGACCTATTGCCAGGCGCTCAGCCGCGTTTACACATTCGGTCCGACCTTCCGCGCCGAGAACTCCAACACCACGAGGCACCTTTCGGAATTCTGGATGATCGAGCCCGAAGTCGCCTTCAACGACCTTTCTGATAACATGGAGCTCGCCGAGTCCTTTTTGAAAAGCCTCGTCGACGTCGCGTTGCGGGACTGCACCGAAGACCTCGACTTCTTCGAGAAGCGCGTCCAGAGCGGCCTCATCGAAGGCCTCGTATCCGTCCTTTCGAAGCCCTTCGCCCACATGACCTATACCGAGGCGATCGCCGCCTTGGAGAACGACGCCTCGCTCTTCGAGGTCAAGCCGTATTGGGGCCTCGACCTCATGAGCGAGCACGAGAAGCACCTCTGCGAGAAGATCGCGGGCGGTCCCCTATTCCTCACCGATTACCCGAAGGAGATCAAGTCTTTTTACATGAAGCAGAACGCCGATGGAAAGACCGTCCGCGCGATGGACCTCCTCGTGCCGCGCTTCGGCGAGATCATCGGCGGCTCCGAGCGCGAGGAAAGCCTGGACCTCCTCCAAAAGCGAATCCGCGAGCTTAGCCTAAATGAGGAAGCTTACTCCTGGTACCTGGACCTCCGCCGCTTCGGCACTACGCCCCACTCGGGCTTCGGCCTGGGCTTCGAGCGCCTCATCCTTTACGTGACCGGCATGGCCAACATCCGCGACGTCATTCCATTCCCGCGAGCGCCCAAGCTCGCCGACTTTTAACGATCGAGAGGAAGGCTGAAGTAACGAGATGAAGCTCGGCAAAGTGATCAAGAAGGGCGCTGAAGCGCTTTTAATACCCCTGTTATTGCTCTTCGGAACGAGGCTTTTCGCGGCCGTCGATCCTTCGGGAGAGGCTTCGCCGCGAAGCGCCCCGAGCGTCTTCGCAAGCGCCGTCATGGTAATGGACGCCGAGACCGGGGCTATCCTCTATGCAAAGAATCCCGACTTGGTCATTCCGCCCGCCTCGCTCACCAAGCTCGTGACTCTCCATATCGTATACGAGGAGATCGCGGCCGGTCGTCTTTCCAAGGACGAGATCGTCACAATCGACAAACGGGACTGCTCCCCCTACATTCCCTACGGTTCGAGCCTCATGTACTTGAAGCCGGGCATGCGCGTATCGATCATCGATCTCATGCGAGGCGCCGCCGTCGTCTCCGGCAATGACGCGGCCTTCGCCCTCGCCAGGCGCGTCTGTGGTTCCAACGAAGCCTTCGCGGCGCGCATGAACGCCGCCGTCCATGAATTGGGTCTCTCCGATCTGTATTTCGTCGAGCCTTCAGGCCTCTCTGAACTCAATCGCGCGACTGCCCGAAGCTACGCCGAATTCTGCAGGATCTATATGCGCCTTCATCCCGAGGCATTAGGCGAGCTGCATTCCCTCCGCTACATCGAATTCCCGCGGATCGAGCATTCCACTCCCGACTTCCACCCGACGGCTTCGATCATTCAACACAACGTCAACAACCTCATCCGCACTTACCCCGGCTGCGATGGTTTGAAAACCGGATACATCATCGAAGCGGGCTACAACCTCGCGGCCACCGCCAAGCGCGGGAGTACTCGCTTCATCGTCGTCACGCTGGGCGGCTCGGGCTCCGGCAGCTCCCTCGGCGGCTCCGCCCAACGCTCCCGCGACGGGGTCTCCCTCCTCGACTGGTCCTTCGCCTCCTTCGTCACGATGCGTCCGGACCTGGGGCCCCTGCCTTCGCCGCGAACCTGGTATGGCGCGAAGGAGCGCGTGGCGCTGGAGCCCGAATCCCCCCTCGCGGTTACCTTGCCCTGCTCGCTCGCCCCTTTTCTCGAGGCTCGCGTCGACCTGCCTGTATCCCTCGACGCTCCGCTGCGCAAAGGGCAGCCGATCGGCGAAGTAGTCTACTCTGCCCAGGGCAAGGTAATCCGTAGAGTCAATCTCGTTGCCGCCGAGGAAGATCCGAAGGGCAACATTCTCATCCTCATTCGCGACGCCTTCGCGAAACTCTTCGCTACGATACTCGGCCGGGACTGACTCAATCGCCCAATCGATAGATCCCGCAGGATTCGGCCACGAATCCCTCGGTCTTCAATTCGCCCAATGCCTTTTCCACCCGCTCCCGTGAAAAAGGCAGGGCCGAAGCCAATTCATTCGCGTCCGCCCTGCCCCTCGATCCCAATTCCTTCAAGAGGGAGCCTCTGATGCGCCGATGCGAATCGGCGAAGGGGCTTTGCCTCGCGTAGTGCGCGCTGCGAGAATTGGGATTGCCCAGGCTGCGTTTCAACATGACGCCGTAATCCATGAGGGCGTAGTACCAGGTCCTTGGATCACTGCGATCCAAAGTGGCTTCTACGAGCGGCGCTATGCGCGAATCGGCGACACCCTCTTCTGCGGCGAAGAAACGGTGGAGAAATACCGATCGGATATTCGTTTCGATGAGGACGACGGGTCGATCGAAAGCGAATGCGAGCACAGCCCTTGCGGTATAGGGACCCACTCCCGGAAACTCTAAGAGAGAGTCCTCGTCGTCCGGGAATCTCCCCAAGGAGACGATGCGGGCCGACGCGCGTACCAATGCGAGAGCCCGCCGGTTGTAGCCGAGCCCGCTCCAAAGCCCCAAGACTTCGGCCAGGGGCGCCCGAACCAGCTCCGAGGGCTCCGGGTATGCCTCGAGCCAAGCGATATACTTAGGTACGACCCTGTCGGTCTGCGTTTGCTGAAGCATGATCTCCGACACGAGTATAGCCCATGGATCGCGGGTCTGGCGCCAGGGGAAGCTCCGCCCCGACTCGCTGTAATAGTCGAGCATCTCTAGGCGGAAAGCGGCTATCTCCGCCTCGGTCGGAGGATCGACGACTCGCTCTAGCATTTCGCCGTCTTTTCGCATGTCATCGACCCGCTTTTCGGCTGTATCGCGACGAGCCTCGGCGCTCAGGCACGAGCCTAGTTGCCGTAGATATGGACAAGCTCGTGAAGAAGCTCTTCCGCCTTAGGCTTACAGCCCCCGCACACAGTACCAATCTTGGTCGCAGCCTGGAGCTGCTCCCAATTCCTCGTCCCGTCCTTGACCGCCTGCTCTATGTCCTTGTCCGTAATATTGAGACAGTTACAAATGACGACCGCCTCCTCGCCTTTAAAGGCGCCGGGCCGGCCCGTCTTCTCGAGATAGGAATCGATCGCGGCCCGAAGGGCCTTATCCCCGAGGACCGAGCAGTGTATCTTGTTTTCGGGCAAGCCTCCGAGCCGGCTCGCGATATCCGCGGGCTTGATCGAATAAGCGTCGCGGATGGCCATGCCCTTTATGACCTCCGACAGCATCGATGTGCTGGCTATCGCGCTAGCGCAACCATAGGTTTTCCAGCGCACATCGTCGATCCTGTCGTCCTTGATCTTCAGCATGAACATCATCTGGTCGCCGCATTTGACGTTGCCCACGACTCCTTCCGAGTCGGCGGTAAAGCCTTCCTCCGGATCGAAGACGTTCTTGGGGTTCATGAAGTGTTCCTTCACTACGGGTGAATACAGCCACTGGAATGTATCGCTCATCTTCTCTATCCTTTCCTTTAGCGCTACCGTCTAGGGCCGCTCAGGTACTCGCCGCAAC
>Ga0265330_10001206_pt1 | contig 15266 bp, 11 predicted proteins | sample 41919metaG_FD_202083 | JGI IMG/M metagenome (GOLD analysis project Ga0265330, IMG submission 202083) | Rhizosphere microbial communities from Carex aquatilis grown in University of Washington, Seatle, WA, United States - 4-19-19 metaG | ecosystem: Host-associated > Plants > Roots > Rhizosphere... | reverse complement strand
CATGCGGCTGCCTGGGAACGCCGACAGCGAGACTCAGCAGGCAACCAGCAAATCACACGGCCCGTGGCTCGTTCAGGCAGCCGCATGAGCGAAGCCATTCCCGCCACTAAAACCACGGGCTGCTAGCATGATGCCTGTGCGGTAATCAGAAAGACGCCATATTCCCGCACCACGCCTCCTGCGCCCTCCCTTGCAAGGCGGTGGGCGGTGCGATCCGACACGTTCACGAAGCCGATCTTCATCATCAGCTGTTTCAACCACGCGCGGTCAAATCCCGGATGCTCGACGCCCGTCGGATCGGGGTGAAAAGTTCCGCCATCCGGATCCAAATCGGCAGCAGCAAGCCAGCCGCCCGGCTTGAGCGCCGCGTGGAGCCGTCCGAGAACGACCGCGACGTCCTTGATGTGATGAAGCGTCATCGAGCTGACGACCACATCGAATGCCGCTCCGGTGAACGGCTCGCGCTGCAGATCGCAATGGGCCGTCGTCACCTTTCGAATCTTCGCGGCGACCAGCTTCTGCGTCAGCACCTTCAGCATCTCGCGTGATGTGTCGACGGCTACCACCTCGCCGACCACCGGCAGTATCTGCAAGGCCACGAGGCCGGTTCCTGCTCCGTAATCCATCACGCGCATGGATGGGTCGAGGGGCAGGGACTCTCGGATGCAGTTCGAAACGGCCATGGCGAGCGCCGCTCGGTCGGGGTTGGAGTCCCAGTCGGCGGCGTTGAGATCAAATCGGGACGGAGCCGGGTCGGGCGGCGCGGCTGCGCTGCTATTTCTCGCCGGAATCATCGTCGTCCTCCTCTTTCGAGCACCAGTGAGCAACCTCGATCCCGCCACGAAGGATCTCCAGCATTTCGGGACCAGCCTCGGCTTCGCATTACTCCGTTGGCGATCGCGGCGGCCACGGCCAGCTCGATTGCGCCGCCAGTGTACGTCGTGAAGAGCTGACGGTTGGGGCCCTGGTGGAATTCATGGATCCTCTGGTCCAGGTCTTGGGCAGTGATCGCACCGCTGCGCCACCGCGCGAACTCCTTTTCTAGGACCGTCAGCTCCCGAGAGAGCTCCCGGTCATAGGCAATCCCCGCGAGTTCGCGGATGCGTCGCCGCTGTGATTTTGTGAGATCTTGTCTCATGACATGTCCTCGTCCGCCGAAAGCCTTGCCGTTCAGCGCTGCAACGGCTTTATGATAGCGCGGCCGTCGAGAAGCGCCCCGGCTACTGTGAGGGTCCGGCATCTCGGACGATGGCCGCTACGCGCGCGGTGTTGAAGACGAAGCCGAAGCCAAAGTTGATTAGGCCGGTGTCGCTGACCAGCTTGCGCGGGGGATGATAAAAGGGTTGTGCCTTCTCGAATGCTTCCACGGCGACATTGTCCAGGAAATCCAGCCCCGAGGAGCACTCGATGGCGACCCGGTCCAGCGAGCCATCCGCCCGCAGGTAGACCTGCAGACGCGTGATCAGGATCTGCCCACTTTGGGGCCTTCCATCGGGATCGTGCGACCGGTACGCCTCCGCTGGGTGCCAGTGATCGCGGACCCTCTCAGCTACTCGGTTGAAGAAGGTGGCGTGCACCCATCGTTTCGCGTCGCCAGCAGTATCAGTCATGCCGACGGTGGCGGCGGAAAAGGGAACGTTCGCCTCGTCGGGCCTTTCCGTGCACAGCACCGGCGGTGCCACCAGTGGACTGGCGGTAGCGGTGTCCGCGGGAGAAGACTTCGCCTCGCCGGCCCCTTCCGCAAACCGCGCTGGCGCCACCACCGGTGGGCGTGGAGTCAGGCAAGCCGTAGCTTGCACCAATATGACTGCGGCAAGGAGCACTGTCATTCCATTCATCGCTAGATCTTCTCCGCGGATCCAATGCGCCTAGGAGTCACTCGTCCCACACCGTAATATCCCCGCGAGAGTCTCGCAAGCTGTCGGGTGCGGACGCGGGATGGCTGCGCGGCGGCAGGAGCCTCGGATGGGCCGGCGAGAATGCTTGATAACACGATAGGGAAACACTGCAGGGTCGCTGGGTTTTGGGGCTGCGAACGCCGCAAGTCCCGCGGTTCAGGACATGGACTGGCGGAGAGCGGACGCAGCATAGCCGGCAGCCAATCCGCCTAGCGGTGCCCGTGGTGCGATTCGCCGTGTTCTCTGTGCTGCTCCCTGTGTTCCTGGTGCTCGCTGTGACGTTCAAGGCGGCCGCGATCGTTGTGTTCGGCGTGTTCTCTCCGCTGGAACTGGGCCTCGCCTCGGTGCCCGCGCATCTCCCGGCGTGGTTCGTTCATGCGCGGACCCTCGGCGTGATAGTGCCGGTATCGGCCGGGGGGAATGCGCACCAAGCCGCGTGGAACCTCTCGCCCGCGAGCGACGACCCAACCGCCGCGATGGTCGCGCGTGCGGTACCACGTTCGCCCCGCGCGGTGCCAGTACCAGCCGTCTACAAAGAAGACCTCCTGCTCGTATTCTGGCACCACCTGAATGCCGGGGCTGACTTCGACCAGCGCGGGTGCGGTTTCGAAGCGGATTGTCGGTACGCCGACTTGCACCTGAAGGTTCACTTGCGCGGCACTGTTTCGGGGCAGGGCGACTGACAGCAGCACCGGGGCAATCGCCACGCACGAGATGGCAAACTTGATTCGCATAGATGGTTCTCCTTTTCGGTCGCGCCTGCTCACTGGCAAGATCGGCGCGAATCCAACGCGCGCAATTGTAGCCTCATGCCAGACCGGCGCCAGCGACGTGTTCAGGGAGGCGCGACTCTCCCTGAATCGTCACGATCACCGTTCGGCGGTTTCGCGGGCCGTCGAAGTCGCACAGGAAGATGTTCTGCCAGGTCGACAGGCCGAGCTGGCCATCGCGGATGGGGATGACCTCGCTGGGGCCGACCAGGCCGGCTTGGATGTGCGCTGAACCGTTGTCGTCGACCCGATCGTGGCGCCAGCGGCCCTGCGGGGCGATGCCTTCCAGGCAATCGAGCACGTCCAGGGTGATGTTGGGATCATCGTTCTCTTGAATCATCAGCGCGGCCGTGGCGCCCTGGGCATAAAGCGCGCAGATGCCGTTGCTGATGGCCGAGCGGCGCACTTCTTCGCGCACCTGCTCGGTGATGTCCACCAGCTCGCGCTTGCGCTGGGTGCTGACCTGAAGCGTAGCCAGGAACTGTTTCATGGAGAGCGCTGGCATTCTATCGCACCCAGGCGCGCGCCCGCCCAATTTTGCACGCCGCACCGGAAGGTTGTCCGCTAGTGATTGACCCTGACGAAGAATCTGGTTCACTTAAGCCACATGCCCAAGACAAGATCATCAGGGCGCGGCGTATCCTACCTGGCGCTAGCGGAACTTGGCCTCGCGTTGGGGGGATGCTCTGCTGGCGTTATCGCAGCGTCGCCTTCCGGGGGCGGCGTGCAGGCCGGGGTTTCAGGTGCGGGGGGCCAGCCGTCGATTGTTGGCACTGTCGGAGCCGGTGGTTTTCTCCTCGCCACCCTTCCATCAAGCGCGGCCTCGGCCGGCGGTGCCGCTGGCGGCACTACCGAGATCGTCCCGTGTACCGATGGCGAGGGCTGCGATTGCTCTGCCCTCTCGGTGGCGGTCATCGGCAAGCCTGGCAAGTGGGGCGCCGATCCCAACGGAGATAGCGACACCGCTTTGCAAGAGTGGCTCAATTCGAGCAGCGCCGGTACCGCGAAGGTCGTCAACTACACCGACAAGCCCACGCTCACTCCCGATCTTCTCGCTCCCTACGGTGTCATCATTCTGGCTTCGCTGTCAGACGACTCGCTGACGGGGCCATTCTGGACGTTCGCCGATTCGGAAGTCGCGGCCATGCAAGACTGGGTGGAAAACAAGGGCGGCGGTCTCATCACGCTCACCAGCTACACTGGCGACGGCCGGGAAGTGAATCCCACCAATCAACTGATCGCCTTTTCCGGCATCTCGTACAACATGGACGGGATCTACGCGACTTGCATGGACTGGCGCGCTTGCGGGTGCGCCCATTCCAACACACTGTCCACCTTCAATAGGACCGATCCAGTCATCGCCAACCTCAGCAACAATGTCACCTGGGTGGGCCTGGACAATGGTCGCTCCATCAATGCTCCGGCCGACGCGCATGTGGCGGCCACTGTGGATGGGCCCAAGAATGCACTCGTGGGCAAGCTGGCCGGGAAGGGGCATGTGCTGGTCTATGCCGACGAATGGATTACCTACACCAGCCAATGGACCGGGCAGGGCAACTCCAGCGAGAATGATCCGACCTGCGCGGGGTTCCTGCCCGAGGAGGACTATCAGATCGCTCAGTTCTGGTACAACATGCTCAAGTGGTCGCAGCCGAGCGCGACCTGTTTCAAGATCGTCGACGTTCAGCAGCCTGTCGTCACTTGGTAGGCCGCTTGGCCGAGGGTTCTGTCCGCCACCCCGACTCATCGCGCACGCCGACCTGGCTGGGCATGAGCGCGGTGGTTGTGGGCGCTAGCATCCTTGGCTTGTCGGCGATCTTTGTGAAATGGGCCGTGGCCGGCGGAGCCACGCCGCTCACTGTGGGCGCCTACCGGTTGCTCTTTGCGCTGCCAGGCGCCTATTGGCTCGCCCGCAGCGAAAAGGGCCTGGGCGCGGGCAACGGCCGCTTGTGGGCCATCCTGGCTGGCGTGTTCTTTTTTTGCGACGTGTGGGGCTGGCACACGGCCATGGGGCTGACCAGTGCCGCCAATGCCACTTTCATCGTGGCTGGCCTGTGTCCCATTTGGGTCGCGTTGTTCTCGGTATTGGCACTGGGACTGGGCTACCGCTGGCTGGGTTGGCTGGGGCAAGGACTCGGCTTGGCTGGGGCGCTGGTGTTGGCCCTGGCCAAGGGCGCGCGCGTGGGCGACGGACATGGCGAAGCCCTCTCCATTCTCGCCAGTTTCTGCTACGCCGGCTTCACCCTATCGCTGGGACGCAGTCGGAACACCTTGCAAGCCCGCCAGGCGATGTTCTGGTTCACCCTGTCGTCTTTTGTCTGCTTCGCGCTGGCATCGACGGCCGCTGGAGACGCATGGGCCGGATTTTCGGGCCGCGCCTGGCTCAGCCTGATCGGGCTGGGCTTGGTGGTGCACCTTTTGGCCTGGTTGCTCAATAGCTGGGGCCTCGGTCACGTGGACACCGCCTTCGGCGCGCTGGGCTTGCAGGGCCAGCAGGTGGCGACGCTGTTCCTCGCCGCGTGGCTGCTGGCTGAGCCCATTCGCCCTCTCGGTCTTGTGGGCGGCGTTCTCATTGTGGCCGGTATCGTGGCCGTGGTTTTCAGCCCGAAGCGCTAGTCGCCACCGCAGGTGTTTCGGGCTGGCCATGGATGAACATAGAGCCGCGCGTGAATGCTTCGCGGGCGACAGTCGCACGCGTTTGCAACCGGAGTACACTTGGCCGGAGGTTTCTCATGAGCGAAAGGCTTGTTGCCGGTCCTTTGAGTCGCGGTCACTGGCTGGCAGTTGTCGCTGCCGTGTGTCTGAGCGCCTGCGGCGGGGCGAATTCCAAAACCAGCAGCAGCGGGTCAGATGCGTCGACGTCCGGTTCCGGCGGACAGCCCAATTCGGGCGGAGCGGGCGGGGGTGGCGGTATCGCGGGCAGCAGCGCATCGAGCGCGAACGGCGGGGCGCCGGGCGGCAACGTATCGAGCGCGAATAGCGGAACATCGGGCAGCAGCGTATCGAGCGCGAATAGCGGCACATCGGCTGGCACCACATCGAGCGCGACCGGCGGGGCATCGGGCGGTAGCGTCTCGAATGCGATCGCAGGAACGGCGTCTGGCGGCAGCGTGTCGAGCGCGAGCGGCGGCAAGTCGGGTGGCAGCAGTGGGTCCAGCGCGGCTGGCGGGGCATCAGGCGGCAGCGTATCGAGCGCGCCCGGCGGCACCCGCATAGGCGGCGCGACCAGCTCGGGCGGCGTGGGCGGCGCAGCCGCTTCTGGCGGACGCAGCGGCGGCACTACGAGCGCGTCCGGTGGAGCGGGCGGATCGACTTCCGTCTCCCCGGCCCTGGTTCCCGGTGCGTGGGGCGATCAAGGCGACGGCACGTTCAAGAACCCGGTGCTGTGGGCGGACTATAACAACCTTGACGTCATTGTCGTTGGCAGCGACTTCTACATGATCGCGGCGTCGCACCACTTCATGGGCATGCCTGTCTTGCATTCCAGCGACGGTGTGAACTGGACGCTGCTGGCCCGCATCTACCGCAGACTGGACATCGACCCGCGCTACAACACGCCCGGCCAGGCCTACCAGGACGGTACCTGGGCGCCGGCCATTCGCTACCACGACGGCCGTTTCTTCGTCTACGTGACGACACCAACCGAGGGGCTGATCATGACGTCAACCGCCGACGCGGCCGGGCCGTGGGATCCCTGGCTTGTCGTGAAGGCCGTCGCTGGCTGGGAAGATCCTTGCCCGTTCTGGGACGACGTGGCCAACGCCGGCGGCGACGGCCCCAATGGGGAAAAGGCCTATCTCATCAGAAGCCAGACCGGGGCCGGACCCCTCATCATTCAGCAGATGAGCTGGGACGGAAAGCAATTGCTGGGTACGACGACGACCGTGGCCAACGGCCCGACCCTGGAAGGACCCAAGCTGGGCAAGCGCAACGGCACCTACTACATCTTCGCGCCTGAGGGCGGAATCGACGCTGGCTACCAGGTGGTGTGGCGATCGTCCGCCATACTCGGCCCCTACACTAGCAAGACCATCCTCGAGCAAGGCAGCACCACAACCAACGGTCCGCACCAGGGATCGTGGATCGATCTGCCCAGCGGACAATCGTGGTTCTACCACTTCCAGCAGAACGGCGGCTGGGGCCGCATCGCGCATCTTGAACCCGCGCAGTGGGGCAGCGATGACTGGCCCAAGGTCGGCGTGGACCTGGACGGCAACGGAATCGGCGAGCCCGTCGCGCAACCCAAGAAACCCGACGTGGGCGCCACATTCCCCATCGCGGTTCCAGCAAGCTCGGACGAATTCGATGGCACTGACCTGGGCGTGCAGTGGCTGTGGAACCACAATCCCGACGACACGAAATGGTCGCTGAGCGCGCGCCCCGGTTGGCTGCGTCTCTCGGCCCGGCCGATCGCCAACAAGAGTGGCACCAGCGCGGCGTCAGGCGGCGTGCCGTTCGTCGAGGACAGCATCATCTTCGCGTACAACACGGTCGTGCAACTGGCCATGGGCAAGGTGGCATCGGCTGTCACCTCGCTGGACACCTCGGGGATGGTCGACGGGCAGCGCGCCGGAATCACGCTGTTCGGACAAACCTACGGCTGGATCGGTGTGGTGAACACGGCTGGCAAAGGCACCGTGCGTGCCAACATCAACGGCACCTATACGACTGGACCCGCGCTGACGGCCACCACGGTGTACCTCAAGGCCAGCATGAGCGCGTCGTCGCAGATCTCGTTCGCCTACTCGACCGATGGCGTGGCGTTCACTGCGCTGGCGGGGAGCGTGACCGTGGGACGCACCTGGTTCGAGGGCATCAAGTTCGGTCTCTTTTCCTACAACCTGAGCACGGCCACGGCTGCCGGCGTCGCCGATTTTGACTACTTTCACTACACCCAAGACGGCCCTCATCCGGCACCTTGACGGTCTCTGCTGGCCCTCCGGCGCCGATAGGGTCAGGAACTGATACAATTCTGCCGAAGTCTGCCTAGCGCACCGAACAATCCGTCCAACTGAGAACGCCCTATGACCAGCAGGAAGAGCTACGCGTGGCGATGGTTCCTCGTTGCGGTCGTCGCCACGCTGGCGTGGCCCGGCTCAGCGACAGCCAGTCCCACCACCGGCGCAATTGTCGGCCGAGTGGTCGACCAGGACACGCGCCAGCCCCTTGACGGCGTGACTGTGGTGGTTTCGGGACCGCAGGGCGACCAGGCCGCCCTGACCGACGCCAAAGGACAGTATGAGCTGCGTGGTTTGCCCATTGGCGACTACGTGGTTCGCTTCTTCCGTGGTGCTGTGGCCATCGAGCAGTCCGCCACGGTTTTGATGGACCAGACCGCGAAGGTCAACGCCCGCCTGCCGTCCGCGCCCGAGGCGATAAAGACCATCGCGGTCACCCAGCGGGCGCCCGCCATAGACGTGGGTTCGACGCGCGTCGGTGTCACGCTGAACAGTGAGTTTGCCGCGAACGTGCCCAACAGCCTCAGCCTGAGCGGTCTTCTTGAGAAGACGCCCGGAGCCACTTCGGATGCGGTGGGCTTGGTGCTCTCGGGCGGAACCGGCCTGGAAAACGCGTACTACCTCGACGGGGTCAACATTACCGCGCTCAAGGACGGGGCGCTGGGGACCAACTTGTTCGTGCCCTTTCTCGAGGAAATCGAGGTGGTGAGTGCGGGCTATGGCGCCGAATACGGTCGCGCCCTGGGCGGCGTGGTCAACCTGGCTACCAAGTCAGGAACCAACGAGTGGCACGGCAGCGCATTTTCTTACCTGGCTCCCGGGGCTTTTTCCGGCACCCAATCACGCGTTGTCAGCCGCTCGACCTCGCTGACCGGCGTGACCGAGCCGGACTACACCACCAACATCGGCGCCGAAGTGGGCGGGCCCATCATCAAGGACAAGCTGTTCATCTGGGTGGGCTACGCGCCCGAGATCACCCGAACGCATCTCGTCCAGTACGCGGACAAGTTCGTCGAGCACGTTGATCCAACCACCGGCCAGCCCGATGGGACCCAGGCCAACAATCCCGACGGCACTCCGCTGACGGTGCCGCTCTATCGACGCAGCTACGCGGGCGAAACCACCACCCAGCACTACGCGGGAAAGCTGACCTGGAAGATTGCGCCCGAGCAGACGGTCAGCCTGGGCCTGTACGGGATCTATTCGCAGCAAGAGTACATGCGCGGGGCCAACATGGACTATCTGGCCGGCATGACCAACGAGAAGACGCGCACCACTGACATCACGGCGCACTGGACCGCGGCCTTCTTCCAGCGGCGCTGGCGCCTGGATGCGACCCTGGGCATGCACATCGAACACTACGACAACCACTCGCCTTTCCAGGACGTGGAGCAGCTGAGAGACGTCAACTGGCTCACCCCGCCTTCGCTGGCACAGTTCAATCCCAGCGTCGCGAGCCAATGTGCAGATGGCGCGACCGGTTTTCAGAGCTGTCCGCTGGGCGGCTACCTGTCGGGTGGATACGGCTCGAACGACACCACCGATGCCTTCCGCCTGGCGGGCCAGGCTAAGAGCACCAACATCTTTCACGCCGGTGGACTACACGAGCTGAAGTACGGATTCGACGGTGAGCTGGTCCAGTATCAACACTCGGTGTGGAATTCCGGACCGTACGGTGGGCGGGCGTCGGTCGACATGCTGGGGGCCAATACCTACTACCAGTCTCTGTTTCGGTTGCCCGCGGAGGTGCAGGGTTCGCAGCTGGACCAAAGCCAGTGGCCCTTGCTGCTGAGCAAGTACTACCAGGATGCGATCCAGGCGACCACTCAGCAGTTCAACACGGCCCTGTTTCTGCAGGAGAGCTACTCGCCGCTTTCCAACCTGACCGTCAACCTGGGTGTGCGCTGGGAGACGCAGACGTTGCAGGACTACCTTGGCAACTCGGCACTCAGCATCAACGACAACATTGCGCCGCGGGTTGGGTTGATCTTCGATCCCACAAAGGAAGGGCGATCAAAGATCTTCGCCCACTACGGGCGCTACTACGAATCCATCCCAATGGACCTGAGCGACCGCGGGTTCGGCGGCCTGGGTACCTTGGGCAGCCAGGGAACGGGCTCCTCGCTTGCCGACGCCATTCCTCAGCGCATCCTGTCCGGCGAGATGCTGACCGTGCAGAAGGGGCTCAAGGGCAGCTACAACGACGAGATCGTGGTCGGCGGACAGTATGAGGTGCTGCGCGATCTGGTGGCCGGGATCACCTTCATCGACCGCTGGCTTGGCCGCGCCATAGAAGACACCTACGATCCCAACAACCCCGGTGGCGGGCCTACCTTGTTGGCCAACCCTGCCGGGGCCACGCGGACCTACCAGGCGGTCCAGTTGACCGCGAACAAGCGCTTTGCGCACCGCTGGTTCCTGGCCGGCTCCTACACCTGGTCGCGGCTGCGCGGCAACTACGTGGGTCTGTACAGCGCGGACAACGATCAGCGCGATCCCAACCAGAGCACGCAATACGACGCCCCTGGCATCATGGTGAACCGCAGCGGGCCCTTGCCTAACGATCGCCCGCACCTGATTCGCCTCGACGGCTACTACACACACCCCTTGGTCAATTCAAGCCTGACCGCTGGCTTGGGGTTCGTCGGCCGCTCCGGCCAGCCGCTCAACGCCCTGGGAAGCTTCCAGATCGCGGGCGACACCGACTCCTTCATTCTCCCGCGAGGTTCCCTAGGCCGAACGCCCTTTGTCACGCGCTTCGATTTGCACCTGGCGTATCGGCGCAAGCTGCCCGGCAAGCTGTCAGCCGAGGCGTTTGTCGACATCTTCAACCTGTTCAACCAGCGCACGGTGCTGACCCAGGATCAACTCTACACGTCAGACTACGTCACGCCGATAGCCGGCGGAAGCAAGGCCGACCTGAAGAATCTCACTGCGGCAGACGCGAATGGCAATCTCGTGCCGGCCATCAAGAACCCCAACTTCCTCATGCCGACTTCCTACCAGGCGCCCATCGCGGGCCGCTTGGGCGTGCGTGTGATGTTCTGATGCGAGCCGATCACAGCACGCGAAGGATCCAACACTTGAGATGGCCGGTCTCCGGCACGCCCGCCAACTCGGGGTGATCGCGACCGGCGCCGCGCCGTTCGAGGATCTGCGTCGAGCGGCCACTCTGGGCCGCGGCGGCTGACACCAGCTCGTCAAACTGCGCGCGCGACACGCGGCCCGAGCAGGAACAAGGCACGGCCAGGCCGCCCGGCTTGGTCAGGCGCAGGCCGCGCAGAATGAGCTCCTGGTAGGCCCGGAGAGCGGCGTGGTCGCCGGCTTGGCGTTTGGCCAGAGCGGGCGGGTCCAGGACCACGACGTCGAAACGTTGCTTGTCCGCTTCCAGGGTGCGCAGAAGCTCGAAGGCGTTGGCCTGGCGCACCTCCAGGGTGGGCAGGTGGTTGCGGGTCGCGTTGGCCTGGGCGCGCGCCACGGCCTGCGCATCTTCGTCGCTGGCCAGCACCGAGCCTTTCCGTCGCGCCAGGGCCAAGGCAAAGCCGCCATGGTAGGTGAAGGCGTCCAGGCAGCGGGCTCCGGTCGGCGCCAGCGCAGCCACCGCGGCATGGTTGTCCGCCTGATCGAGAAAGCCGCCGGTCTTGCTGTCGGTCAGCAGGTCAGCCTGCAGACGATTTTCACCGAGCCGGTAGATCACCTCGGTCGTGCCTTTGCCGGCGGCGATCTCGCGCACGCGGGGTAAGCCCTCGAAGTCGCGCGCCGATCCATCGTCACGCACCACAACCACACGCACGGCGAGGCGTTTCTGCAGCAGAGTCGCCAGCGTCGGCCGGGCCGCATCCATGGCCACGGAGGTCGTCTGCATGACGGCCGCATCGGCGTAGCGGTCGACGAAGAGACCGGGCAGGCCATCGGCTTCGCCGTGCACCAGGCGCATAGCATCGCGATCCAGCGCCAGCCGCTGGCGCCAGGCCAGCGCGGCCTGCAAGCGCTCGGTCACCAAAGCCATCAGTTCCGGAAGGGGAGCGCCTTCGCTTCGCCGTTCAAGCACGCGCAGGGCGACCGGGGACTCAGAGGCCCATGTCGCGCTGGCGAGGGGCCGCCGCCGTTCGTCGACCACCGCCACCAGCGCCGGTCCGTCGGTGCGCGCATCGGTCGCGGGGCCAGAAAGCACGTCCTGCCGAAAAACCCAGGGATGCCCTGAGACGATGCGCGCGCGGCCACGCGCGTTCACGACAACGGTGGGAATGGCTGGCTCGCGCACGCTTGGTTGAGGCACCCTATTTGCCAGGTTTGGCTGGTGCTGCGGGCGGCGCTTTGGCGCCGGCGGCAGACTTCTCGGCCGCAGGCGCCACGGTTTTTTCGGTCGCTGGCGCTACGGGTGGAGCGGCGGCACGCTCGGCCAGCTCGGCGTTGATTTCGAGTTTGACCTCATCGCTGACCACCATGCCGCCGGTATCGAGGGCCTTGTTCCAGGTCATGCCCCACTCTTTGCGATCCAGTCTGCCGGTTGCCATCACGCCCTTGACGATTCGGCCGTAGGGATCCTTGATGGATGCCGACGGTCCCTCGACCAGCAGCACCACCGGCTTGGTCACGCCGTGCATGCTCAAATCCCCAGTGATCTTGAGCTTTCCCTTGCCGGCTTTCTCGATCTTGGTCGATTTGAAAGTCAGCGCGGGGAACTTGGCCGCGTCGAAGAAGTCAGCAGACTTGAGATGGGCATCGCGCTTGGCCTCGCGCGTGTCGATGGAAGCGGTATCGATGCTCACCTCGATCTTGGACTTGGTTGCATCCTTTTCGTCCAACTCCACCGTGCCCGAGACCTTCTGGAACTGACCCTTGACGGTCGTGACCATCATATGTCGGACGCTGAATTCCACGGTCGAGTGGGCCGGGTCCACGTCCCAGGTGCTGGCCTGGGCCAGGGCCGGCGACAGAACCAAGAAACTCGCGGCGAGCAGCGGAAGGGGTTTCATGTGCATTTCCTTCTTGGGGGTTGGAGGGAGACTATCCGATTCATGGTGTTTTGTGTCTCAGATGCTTGGCGCGGCGAAACGGTGCACGGTTCTCTGATGGAGCCTGCTCACGTGTCGAATGACCGATTGGCAGCGGCTTCACCGACCTGGCGCAGCACCACCGCGCGCAATCGCAGCACGAGCTGGGCCAGCCCTTCACGGCTCGCGACGATGGAAAGCGGGGCCAGAGTCTTTTCGAGAAAGGCCACTTGCTCGCGATCGTCGAGGTCGGCGAACAGCAGGGCGGGCAGGCCAATGCCCTGGCTGCGCAGGTACTGCAAAATGAGAATCCCTTGCGCCGCGGACCAGCGAGCGCGCTCCTCGGTCGACGGCGCGTGCGACGACGGCCCGGTTTCGCCCAGCAGGCGATCAGGCGGCAGACGCCGGAAATCCAGGTCCAGCAAGAGGCCAGTCGCCCGCTCCGTGCGTGCAGCGGCCTCGACCTCTTGCCCATCCACGACGCGGCGGAAGCGGAATTCGCGGCCCAGGAAGCGCTCGAAGCGCCGTGTGTACTCCTCGCCATCCTCACACACCAGAAACAGCGGAAGCGCCGCGCTGGTCATGGGAACTCCTCCGGTGGTGCGGAAAACTGAACGCCCACGGCCTTGCTGAAGGGGGCCGGCTCGGGCCGCGCGAAGATGTGGCCGCCCCAGCGCCGCGCGGTCTCGCGCACAATCCCCAGACCGCGATCAGCCGCGCGCGCCTCGATGTCCTCCTCGCGCAGGGCGCGCGGCGAAGAATCGACGATCATCAGGCTGACGGTGCGGCCTCCGGTTCCATCGCGGCCCTGCTCCACGCGTACCTGCACCGATCCCGACGGCTGCTGTGCCACCGCGTCCACAGCATTGCGAAGCAGATTGCTGAAGATCGAGCGCAGGGTGGATTCATTCATGGGAAACGCGATCTGCGCCTCCTGCAAGAAGAGTCCAGGGGCCACCCAGGCAGGCCGGCCCGGCTCGCTGGCCACACCGTCGATCCAGCGCGCAAGCAAGCCCGCATCGAGTCGCGTGCGCGGGCCAGAGTGCAACAGCCGCTGCAGTCCATCAGCGTGCGGCCCGCGCAGACGTTGATCCAGTAGGCGCAGCTCGGCGTCGTGGCGCGGGTCATTGCGGCCGAGCAGTTCCTCGACATGCGCCAGATCGCGCACCAACGGTCCGAACACAGGCTCTCGGCCGAGTGGGCGCAAGTGCACGCCCAAGGCGCGAGCCTCCTGCACCATCTGCTCGAAGATTCCTGTCACCTCGCACGAGGCAGGCATGGGTTCCAGCAGCGCGCGGACCACGTCTTCCCGGTTGGTCGTGGGATCGGACAGCAGTTCCAGCGCGCTCGCGCGGTGCTTGATGACATCGTGGCGGACCTTGCCGATGGCCTGACTGAGGGCAGGAAACAGCGGGGGCTGAGTGCGCAGGGCACGCCTGAGCGAGAATCGCCGCGCCCAGCGCCGAAATGCGAGAACCAGCAGGATCAGCGCCACGCCCCCCGCCAGGGCGAGCCCGCGCCTGACCCGCTGTTTCTGCTCCACACGTTCCTGCTCCATGGCAGCGCGAACGCGTTGTTGAATCTCGCGGGCTTCCGCCAGACGCGGCTCGTCGGCAGAGGCGCCTTTGAAGAAGACGCGCAACTCCCACTCGGCATCAGACCACAGTGCGTGCGCCTCGTCCAAACGAGCCAGCGCGAGCGAGGCCAGGGCCACGCCAGCGCGGGCGGCCTCTTGCAGACTAGGACGAAGTCGCTCTAGCTCCCTTGCCGGCAGTGCGGCGGCCGTCGCGCCCAGTCGCTCCCACGCCCGCTGCATCTGTGCGGCGCTCACCTGCGCCCGGCCGCTGATGGCGATCTGGTAGCAAGCGAGCGCGCGGCGCGCGTCGCCCATGTACTCGTACACGTGCCCCAGGGCCAGCAGGTTGTCGACGGGCAACCCGACCGCGCACGAGCCGCCCAAGGCCGCCAGCGCCTCGGCGGGCTTGTCCGCGGCCAGGCGCAGATGAACCAGACGCTCGGGCGAATCAGCGACGGTCGCCGTGCCCAGTGTGACCCGCAAGGCGCGCGCCTCTTCCAGACGCGGCGGCGAAGGCTCCGCAGCCACGTAGTTGCGCAGATCTTCCAGTGCGCCCGTCCGATCGCCCGCTGCCGCTCGCAGCGACGCGCGAGCAAAGCGCGCCTCCTGCACGCCCAATTCCACGGCGCGGTCGATCCAGGGCCGCGCCAACGCCGCCGCCTCGCGGGTGTGCAGGCCCGTCACCTGCGTTGCCAGTCGCCACAAAGCCGCGCCGTCGTTCCACAGCGCCTTGACCGCGGTCGCAGGAACCGCGCGCTCAAGGTTGTAAAGGGCGACCGCCGCCTCCACGAGCCCCGGCGATTCAGCCAGAGCCTGACGCAACAGCGGCGCCGCCAGCTCGGGCGCTTCCATGCCGATCCAGCTCTGCGCGTCCTCCACAAGCTGGCGCGCTTTGGCCGTGGGCTCAGGCACCGATTCGCCCTCGCTCTTGTGCCCGCCGCGTGTGCGCTTGGCCGCCACCTGGTTGCGCAGCTCGCGCAGATCCGCCCACGACGGCTCCAGCGCCAGCGCCTGGCGCAAAGCCTCGTCGGCGCGTTCCGCCTCGAAGCGACCGCCATGTAGCGCCA
>Ga0265330_10001202_pt1 | contig 15337 bp, 8 predicted proteins | sample 41919metaG_FD_202083 | JGI IMG/M metagenome (GOLD analysis project Ga0265330, IMG submission 202083) | Rhizosphere microbial communities from Carex aquatilis grown in University of Washington, Seatle, WA, United States - 4-19-19 metaG | ecosystem: Host-associated > Plants > Roots > Rhizosphere >... | reverse complement strand
CCTGGGCTGTGGGAATCGGAGTCCTGGCGTTCCTTTTCAAGATTGGCGTGCTTTCCCTGGTTGTCGCTGCTGTTGAATCAACGAATGCCAAGCTGCGTCTCTTTCGCGTGCCCGAACTTCTCATGGTGGCATTCATCTTGTCGCTTCTCGCACTGATATTGTATTTCATCATTGGATCGTAGAAATGGGAATCGCAAATCTTCAAAGTATCGGACTTGTGATTGATATTCTTGCCGCAGCAATTCTCGTGACAGCGTTCCTTATCGTCTCGAGCCGAAACCTTGTCTTTTACATCAGGCTCTTTGCCATTCAATCGCTCTTGCTTGGGGTTGTGGCGCTTCTCGTGGTTGTGGGTTACGGCGAAATGCACATTCTCATTGCGGCGATACTCACGATCGTCATTAAAGCCGTAGCCATTCCCCTTGTCCTGACAAAGATTATCGAGCGCATCCAGGTGCAGAAAGAGATCGACTTCAGCATCAACATCACTGTGTCATTATTGCTCTGCGGGGGGATGGTCATTCTCGCTGACTCCGTGGCTCAGTCCATCCTCAGTGTTCAACGACCAGATATCCCGGCTGTTTCTCGGGTGCTCTCCGTTTCGATTGCCATGATGCTTATCGGTCTGTTCGTGATGATGACAAGAAAAAAGGCGCTTACGCAGATTATCGGCCTGCTCACCATGGAGAATGGGGTATTCCTTTCCGGATTGTCCATTACCTACGGAATGCCGCTTATTGTTGAAGTGGGGATCTTCTTCGACATTCTGGTTGCTGTCCTTATTCTGGGAGTCTTTATTTTTCGGATTAACAAAACTTTCGACTCCATCAGTATTGATCTGCTGAGGAGCCTGAGGCATTGAGCACGGTCCTCTTCACACTCCTCCTCGGATTGCCGATTGCAGGAACCGTCCTTTGTGCGCTGCTTCGCGGGCGAAAGCCTCTTGAAGTGGTTACTGTTGTTGGATCCGGACTTACGTTGTGTTCCGGAGTATGGATGATGTGGAAGGTGATCACTGAGGGCGTTGTCAGTTCGCCTCAAGGGTGGTGGTACGCCGACGGGTTGTCTGCCTACATCATCCTCATAGTGTCTGGAAGTGCATTTGTTGTTGCCCTCTACTCAACAGGTTACCTCCGCCGCCAGATCCGCAACAAGAAAGTCGATGATCAGCAACTGTGGCTCTACTATCTCCTGATCAATGTTTTTCTCTTTACCATGATGCTCGTGTTGCTTTCCAACAACTTGGGATTCCTCTGGATCGGGACGGAGGCAACAACACTTGCCACGGCATTTCTTGTCGCATTTTACGAACGCGAAAGCTCGATCGAAGCGGCGTGGAAATATGTCATCCTCTGCTCTGTCGGGATCACCCTTGCGCTCTTTGGCATCATTCTCACGTATTTCTCTGCACTTCACGTCGTTCATGTCTCCGGCAACGCTCTGCTGTGGTCGTCGCTCATCCAGGTGGCAAAAGAACTTGACCCCGGTGTGCTCAAGCTCGCATTTATCTTCGTGCTGGTGGGCTTCGGGACAAAGGCCGGCCTTGCGCCTATGCATACATGGAAGCCCGATGCCTACAGTGAGGCCCCTGCTCCCATTAGTGCCCTGATGGCGGCGGGATTGGTAAACATGGCCTTGTATGCCTTGATGCGCTTTTCAATCCTCGTGAACAGAGCGGTAGGCGAAGGGTTTACCTCAACCCTGTTCATGATCTTCGGCCTTGCCTCCATGGCTGTGGCAACGCCATTCATTCTTGCGCAGCGGGACTTCAAGCGGCTGCTTGCGTATTCCAGTGTGGAACACGCCGGAATTATCGTGTTTGCGCTCGGCATAGGCTCGCCGCTGGCATTGTTTGGCGCGCTCCTGCATCTTCTTAATAATGCCATCGCAAAAATCCTTCTGTTCCTGACGGTGGGAAATGTGCAGATGGCGTATGACTCAAAGATCATGCGCAAGGTGACCGGGGCGATCAAGGTCGTTCCGGTGTCGGCAACGTTTCTTATGATTGGCGTGTTTGCACTGTCGGGATGGCCCCCGTTCGGGATGTTTATCAGTGAACTCACGATCATCAGCGCGGGGTTTTCAAGCGGAGCTGTCGTTCAGGTTATCGCGTTTATTGCCATCCTGGCGACCATCTTTGGAGGGTTTATCTACTACACATCGAAGATGGTCCTGGGCGAGCCGTCCGCAGCAGCGAAAGGTGGCGATGCTGGGAAATGGTCTCTGGTGCTTATCGGCTTGTTGCTCCTCGCATTGCTGGTGCTCGGTGTGAGTATTCCGCCTCCGTTGAAGATGTGCATCGAGTGTGCTGTGAATGTGTTCAAGGGGTAAGAGAATGAAGGGAAGACAAGCGTACATGGAATTGCTCGCTCGGTCTCTGGGAGACCGCCTGACCATCCACGAAGGTTTTGCCCCGAATGAAATTGTCTTGATGCTCAGGGAGGATTCGCTGGGCTCGCTCCAGGATATTTGCGCTCTCCTGCTGGAATCTTTCAAAGCGCACTTCACAACGCTCATCGCAAATGATGAGCAGCCGATCAACGGCAAGGTGTTCTTCTACTATGTGTTCTCACTTCCGGCAGACGACCTCTTCCTCCTCCTGAAGGTGCCGGTGGATCCCCGCCATATGGAAGTTCCTTCAGTGAGCGCGATTATTGAGAGTGCGAATTGGTTTGAACGGGAGATTAAGGATTGGTTCGGTGTGGTGGCGTTTCCCAATATTCACAGGCTCGCGGTGCATCCCGACTGGCCCGAAGATGTGCATCCAATGATGAAAAATGTGCCCTGTGATGTCGCGGTTCCCCGCGTCAAAGGGAGGTTCGAATTCGCGCGTGTTGAAGGAGAAGGGGTGTTCGAAATCCCGGTCGGCCCTGTCCACGCGGGAATTATCGAACCTGGCCATTTTCGCTTTAGTGTTGCCGGTGAGCCGATCATCGACCTTGATCTGCAGCTCTTCTATACACACAAGGGAACCGAGAAGATTGCGGAAGGGCTGACTCCGCAAAGAGCTGTATTCCTGGCTGAGCGTGTATCAGGGGACTCCTCCTTCGGCCATGCCGTCGCTTTCTGCCATGCTGTCGAACGCCTGATGGGATGTGAAGTTCCGAAGCGTGCGCTTGTTATCCGGACCATCCTGCTGGAACTCGAACGGCTGTATAATCATGTCGGGGATATGGGAGCTATCCTTCTCGATGTGGGATTCTCGGTCGGCGCGGCAGAAGCGTCAGAACTCAAAGAGCGCCTCCTTGGTCTCAATGAGATTCTGACCGGAAGCAGGTTGCTCCGGGGTATGGCTGCGATCGGGGGCGTCAGGCGCGATCCGGAAGACACTCCTTGCAGGACCCAGGCGCTTCTGGAAATGCCGGATTGGGTGGGGAAATCCCTTGACGAGCTCATCAATTTGGTGATGTCGAGCTCTTCCGTCTTGGATCGGCTTGAAACAACCGGAACGCTGGCTTACGCCGACGCATACCGGCTTGGCGTTACCGGCATTGCCGGACGTGCCTCGGGAATTGATCGCGATTATCGCCGTGGTCATCCTCATTGTGCATACCCTCATCTCGACTTTCAAGTTGCGACCAGAAAGGAAGGGGATGTCCTCGCGCGTTTTAACGTTCGCGTTGACGAAGCGCGTGAATCACTCGCCATTCTCAGACAACTTCAACATCAACATGTCGGTGAACCCATTCTTGCCGCTGTCGGCGCGATCCCGGCAGTCCGTCATGCCCTCGGTTATCTCGAAGGGTGGAGGGGGGAGATCGTTCATTGGGTCATGAGTGATGCGACCGGGAAGATTTACCGTTGGAAGATCACCGACCCGTCGTTTCACAACTGGCGGGCACTCAGGGCTGCTGTGCGCAACAACATTGTTCCGGATTTCCCGGTGATCAACAAGAGTTTCAATCTGTCTTATTCGGGGAATGACCGCTGATGCTCAGAATTATCACACGAGCGTTCACGCGTGGCGTGGCGACCAACAACTTTCCGACTGTTATTGCCGAGCCGGCAGATGGGTTTCGAGGGAAGCCGGAGATTGATTTCGCCCGATGCACGGCATGCGGTGAATGCGCCCAGGCGTGTCCCACAAGTGCGATCACAATCGGGAACGGCAGGGCGGAGAATGAGAAAGTAGTCTCCATCAACTACGGTGACTGCATATTCTGCGGCGAATGTGAAGCAGCGTGCCCCGACGTCATCCACTTGACGAAACAATCGCGTCTTGCCGCGGCAAATAAGCGGCAACTCACCACCAGCGCCCGGTATCGCTCCAGTGATGGCGTGACCTACACGTTCGAGGAAGTGCTTTCAGCAACACCTTCGTCCATGACCCCGGTGGAAGAGGTCGGGCTTGTGCTGAAGAAGAAGATCCGCGAGTTGTTGGGCCGGTCACTTCATATTCGCGAAGTCGACGCGGGATCGTGCAATGGCTGCGAGATTGAGATCACTGCACTGAACAACCCGATCTATGATATCGAACGCTTTGGCGTCCACTTCGTTGCATCTCCCCGGCATGCCGACATGCTTCTCGTGACAGGGCCCGTAACGCGCAATATGGAAATTGCGCTGAGGCAGACATACGAAGCGACGCCGTATCCCAAGCTTGTTGTGGCTGTTGGGGCATGTGCGATCGGCGGAGGGATCTTCGGCAAGAGCTACGCCTCTTGCGGCGGAGTAGATGCCGTTGTTCCCGTCGATGTGTATATCCCTGGTTGTCCTCCGCGGCCTGAAGCATTGTTGCACGGCATTTTACTTGCGATTGATGGGTACCACAGGTAACAAGTCTTCACACCTCCGTTCAATGCATTCGTTCTCTTATCTTCATCAGAAGCATCCATTCCACCCAATCCCTCAATGCGACGAGCTTACGGTAACCTGTGCGTGTATGGATTTACAAGCAGCTGTGAATTTTAGCCATATGCACAGAATTGCTATAGTCTCCAAGGCGCGCCGGCCGTAATTGTCAGGAATCGTAGGGAATTCCCACTTTTTGCTTGGCACCGTTCTTGCAGCAATCGGTTGGGGGTCTTTTGTTGGAGGTACTGTTTCATGTATGATTGCTGCCGAGACTGCCGTCACAGAATAGTGAAGGCTAGGAGTGTATTCTATATGATGCGCGGCTGGTGGCGAGAATACCAAGTCAAGAAGGAGTTCAACGATGGGATTCCCCGATGTCCATAGGAAATAGCATCCGGAGGGGGATATCCTCTGGAGCCCTTGTCATAGTACTCTTCGTTCTCCATCCATTCGAAGCAAAGGCGCTTGATCCCTCGAAGACAATCAATCAGTATGGTCAGGACGTTTGGCTCAGGCAAAATGGGCTGCCGGCAAGCGCTGTGAATGTCTGTATTCAGACTCGCGACGGCTACTTGTGGCTCGGAACTACTGCGGGGCTCTTCCGCTTCGACGGTGACCGCTTCGAACGAGTGGCAACCGACACGAGTTTGGTGGAAACCCCTGAAACAATTTCCTCCCTTTGCGAAGCGAGTGACGGGAGTCTTTGGATCGGCACTGCGAACAACTTCCTGTGCAGGATTAAAGATGGGCATGTCCGTCGATATGGAACGGGAGAAGGAATCCAGAGCAGAAACTCCAATGCCCTTTTTGCGTGCAGGGATGGACACATTATGCTCGGCACTTCTGCAGGGGCCTATAGGCTCAGCGATGAAAGGTTTACGCCAATTGGCGATGGGTCGAAGTATATTGCAGGCATTGGGGAGGATGCAAAAGGAAGAATATGGGTGGGAAGTCACTCCGGGATCCAGGTATATGAAGACGATCATGGAACAATTAGACCCAGTACCATTGCCGGACCAGCCCAACTGATCGTCTCTTCACTCTTTGTTGACCGGCGTGGGATCATTTGGGTGGGAACGTTTAATGGACTTCTTCGCTGGGATGGCGACCAGATGCAGAGCTTCTCAACCGCGGATGGTCTCTCGGATGTCCAGATTACAGCGATCTGTGACGACCGTAATGGAAACATTTGGGTCGGCACAAGCAGCGGAGGAATTAACCGGCTTGCCAATGGGAAATGGACTTCCTTCACTTCGTCGGATGGATTGGCCAACAATCACGTTCTTTCGATTGCAGAGGATCGAGAGGGAAGTCTCTGGATCTGTACGTCCGATGGCCTGAATCGGCTCAAGGATGTAAATATCACTACCTACACGACAAAAGAAGGACTCGGCAGCGACTACATCTCCAGCATTCTCCAGACGCCTGATGGAATCATGTATTTCCTGAGCGACGTGAATTCCACTGTCACCCGCATGTGGGGCGGCAAGACTGAGATTTTGAACAATGTTGTGGGGCCGGCATATGTGGGACGGGATGGAACACTCTGGATCGGCCAGACCGGTCTGCTCACGAGCATCAAAGATGGCCGCATTCATCGTTATGACACCAAGGATGGCTTTCCGAACAAGTGGATTTCGGCGATTGGCGAAGACGACGAAGGACTAATCCTCTTTGTCAATGAGTTTGGGGTCCAACGGTTTGACAAAGGTCGGCTGAAGCCATTCCTCCTCAAGAATGGCCAGCAGTATGCTTCAAAAGAATATGTCTCGTCGTTCTGTCTCTCTTCCGATGGAATACTCTGGATCGGAACTTCGAATGGACTCGTGAGAGTGAGTGGGGGAGAAGCAAGGACATTTTCTGTGGGAGATGGGCTGGCAGACTACTTCGTCAACTCCATCATCGACGATCATCGGGGCAGCCTGTGGGTCTCCTCTCCTCAGGCGGGATTGACGCGGTACCGGGACGGCAAGTTCACCGTGTACTCCACCAAAAGTGGTCTTTTTACCAATGAGATAAACTGCGTTCTTTATGATAATCATGGTGACCTCTGGTTGAGCAGCGTGCGAGGCATCGGGCATGTGAGCCGTCAGGATCTTGATGATTTCGAAGCAGGCCGCATTCCCGCAGTGCGCACGCGAGTGTACGCGACCGCCGACGGGATGAAAACCGATGAATGCTTCGGCCTATGGCAGCCCGCAGGGTGCCGGACGCAGGATGGGCATCTCTGGTTCGCGACGAAGAAAGGGGCGGTGATGATAGACCCCGATGCTCTTCACCGTAACGAGTTGAAACCTCCTGTACTGATCGAGCGAATTGTCGCTGACGAAGAGGTGATTCCTACTGACAAACCCTTCACGCTTGCTCCTGGGACCGAGAAGGTTGAGTTCCACTATTCAGCCCTCAGCTTCCTTGCGCCGGAGCGCGTGCAGTTCAAGTACCTGCTTGAAGGATATGAGAAAAACTGGGTGAATGCCGGCACTCGCCGTGTCGCCTACTACACGAATCTCCCGCCAGGCAGCTACCGTTTCCGCGTCTTGGCATGCAACAATGACGGGCTGTGGAACGAAACCGGCGCCTGGGTGGAATTTGTTCGTTCGCCGCATTTCTATCAAACCTACTGGTTCTACGGTCTCATCACAGGCCTGGGGGGACTACTCATTTATGGCTTCGTGCGCCTGCGCGTGAAAACGATCAAAGCGCGTGAGCGCCATCTGGAAGGGCTGGTGCAGGTCCGCACGAACGAGCTTCAACAACAGCGATCATTCCTCAGAAAAATCATCGACCTGAACCCAAGCTTCATCTTTGCGAAAGACAACAAAGGACGATTCACGCTGGCCAATTTGGCGCTTGCACGGGCGTACGGTGTAACACCGGAAGAGTTGATTGGCAAGACGGATTTTGATTTCAGTCCCAACAAGGAAGAGGCGGAGGAGTTCATGCGGGACGATCTTGCTGTGATGGAGTCCAATAAGGAAGAATTCAAGCCTGACGAAGAGTTTACAGACTACAACGGCCGGCGACACTGGATGCAGACGATGAAGATACCCATTGCTATGGAGGAAGGGACCGAGCGGCAGCTGCTGGGTGTGGCCACCGACATCACACAGCAGATGGAAGCAAAGGATGCCGCCGAAGCGGCGACCCGATCCAAGAGCGAATTCCTCGCGAACATGTCGCACGAAATTCGGACGCCCATGAATGCGGTCATTGGCATGACGGGCCTGTTACTGGATACACCTCTGACCGCCGACCAGCAGGAATTCGTTGAGATCATCCGCAACAGCAGTGATTCCCTCCTGACGATTATCAATGACATCCTCGACTTCTCAAAGATCGAAAGCGGGAAACTCGACCTTGAGCAGCAGCCATTCACTATTGCGGGATGCCTCGAAGAATCGCTCGACCTCTTGTCGTCAAGGGCGGTGGAAAAGGGAATTGAGCTTGGCTATACGATCGACGAAAACACACCACACGATATTGTGGGAGATATCACAAGGGTACGACAGATTCTTGTGAATCTGCTGAGCAACGGGGTGAAGTTCACCCAAAAGGGTGAGGTGTTTGTTTCTGTCGCTTCGCGGCAATTGGAGGGTGTGAATTATGAACTGCAGTTTTCCGTGCGGGACACAGGTATTGGGATCCCAGCGGATCGCATGGATCGGTTGTTCAAATCCTTCAGCCAGGGCGATTCTTCCACTACACGCCAATACGGCGGCACAGGGTTAGGACTCGCCATCAGCAAGCGGCTCACAGAACTGATGGGCGGCACAATGTCGGTGGAGAGCAGGGAAGGAATAGGCTCAACATTTGTTTTCACCATCATGGCTGCTTCCGCTCAGGCGGCGGAACGGTTGTACCTTCAACGGGATCAACCGATGCTTGCAGGCAAACGCCTGCTGATTGTCGATGACAACGAGTCAAGTCGCAGCGTTTTGGTTCAGCAGTCTGAATTTTGGGGGATGATTCCAGAGGCCGTGGAGAGCGGAACGGATGGCCTCGCGGCACTGCGAAGCGACAAGGTGTTTGACCTGGCCATTCTTGATCAGCACATGCCTGGCATGGATGGCGCAACACTTGCCGGAGAACTTCGCCGAATGGAACGTACGCAAACAATGCCGTTGATCATGCTCACCTCATTAACATCAGGGAGCTTGCTTTCGAAGGAGGATTATGGAAAGCTGAATCTCGCCGCCTTCGTTACCAAACCTCTCAAGCCGTCACAACTTTATGATGTTCTCATCGCGGTATTTGGCAACAGACATGTTCCCTCCCACCCTGCGACACCTGCTCTCAAATTCGATAGAGAATTGGCAAAGCGTGTTCCCCTTCGAATCTTGTTGGCGGAAGACAATGTTGTCAACCAGAAGGTGGCGTTGAGAGTGCTCGGGCGATTTGGCTATAGGGCCGATGTAGCCGGGAATGGGATTGAGGTCATTGACGCTCTCCGTCGTCAGCAATATGATCTTGTCTTGATGGATGTGCAAATGCCTGAAATGGACGGATTGGAAGCCACACGCCGCATTTGTGCTGCATGGCCGGATGCGCGGCCGCGAATCATCGCCATGACGGCCAATGCCAGCAAAGGCGACAAAGATGTATGCCTCGCCGCGGGAATGGATGGATTCATTAGCAAACCAGTCCATATCGAGGAACTTCGCGCCGTCATCGAACGCTGTGGAGCCAGACAACTCTCCTCCTGATTGCCTCTTATTCGGAAAGAATGCTAGGTTTCAACCATTACAGTGGCTATATTACACCAACTTTGATTCATAGACATTCGAAATTGGGGCACTTTTGAGCGAATCACAGCACACCTTTCACATCCCTGTCATGGGTACTGGCCATTCAATCGACACGCCGATTCGCGTGGCTCACTTGGGAATATCCTCCGTTATCTCGATCATCGACGATGTCCTTATTGAAAAAGTCAGGGAATACTATTCCCGCAAATTTGGACTGCCATACGAAAAGATCTATCGATTTGATTCTGATGCACGAGCACGAAGAATTACCGGGTACCTCGAAACTGTACAGAAGATCGTGCACCAGAAGATGGAAGAAGTAAGACGGCTTCCGTATTTCCAGCGCAACGAAAAACAGACATATTTCGAGCTGCTGCCAAATGACAGTCCGTTGAAAGTCGATTATCTTCGCATGTTAACAATGCCTGCCGGACAGGAGCGTGAAGCTCTGGAAGGGTCACTAACGGCAAGAATGCGTCCGGGAGATATTGACGTAAATATCATGACGAAGCTCGACCGGACGAATGTAGACCAGTCGGGTCAGCCATTGAGTGAAGAATTCTCCGACGCGAAGGCAGCCTTGCGCGGCTACGCAAGCAGCAGCCTTCAGTCGGCCGTTGAGTTTTCGGCCGGGCTGAATCAACGGCTGTTCAACTACCTGGCGCAGTTCCGTGATTTCTATCGCACTGAATCAGGCGATCTCAAGAAAAAGATTGTCCTGAAGGTCAGCGATTTCAGATCTGCTGTTGTCCAGGGGAAAATCCTGGCAAAGAAGGGATTGGAAGTTCATGAGTTCCGGATCGAGTCCGGGTTGAATTGCGGCGGCCACGCATTTGCGTCCAACGGATACCTCCTGCCGTCGCTTCTCAAGGAATTCAATGACAAGCGTGATCAGCTGAAAGCGGAATTTCAGCCGCTCATCCAGAAATTTTACACCACGATGGGATGGAAATATCCTGATGCGGCGGCAAACGAACAGCCAATCGTCACAGTCCAGGGAGGCATCGGGACGAGCGGTGAAGATCGGCGGCTTCGTGAACAATTTGGAATGGACCGGACCGGCTGGGGAACCCCGTTCCTGCTTGTCCCCGAAGCGACATGTGTCGATGATGCAACGCGCCGGATCCTCCAGTGTGCGACAGAAGAGGATGTCTATCTCAGCGAAATCTCTCCACTGGGCATTCCGTTCAACAATGTCCATGGAACAGGCTCCGAGCTCGCAACCCGGAAACGGGTGGAGGAGGGAAGAGCTGGATCGTCCTGCCCCAGAGGATTCCTCGTCTCCAATACAGAATTCACTGAGGAACTGATTTGCACGGCATCGACGCAATATCAAACGGCCAAGCTTGCCCAGGTGGAGTCTATGGATGTTTCAAGGCAGGAGAAGGAGCGGCTTGTCGAAGGGGTGGTGGCAAAGGCATGCATCTGTGAGCACCTCGGGAATGGTGCTTTGATTTCGCTTGGGGTTGCAGAGCCGTCAAAGGCGCCGCAGGCCATAAGCCCAGGTCCAAACATTGCCTGGTTTGACCGGTTCTATAGCCTCATCGAGATGGTCGATCATATCTATGGCAGGGGCAAATCACTTGTTCCACCACATCGCCCTCACATGTTTGCACAGGAAATAATCCTGTACGTCGACTATTTCAAAAGGCTCGTTGCAAACTGCACCTACTCACAGCGAGAAGTCTCAACACTGAGGGAATTCAAGGAGAATCTTGAAAAGGGGATGGCCTTCTGTCTCGATCTCGCTGATCAAGAGAGGTATGGCGACGAAAATCTCTCCTCCATTCCCCCTTGCGTGAGAGAGCAGCAGTCGCGCCTGAGAGAGATCGGCATTCTGTTCGAACAAACCGTCGCGGAGATGGCGGCGGAGTCTTTGGTCATCGCGTAACTCAGGGCAAACCTCTGTTGTCGTTTCAACTCTGTCAACCTGTCGTCTATGGTGCGCTGTGCTGACCTCGCAATGGGACGCCGTGTCCTGGCGCTCACTTCAGTGAAAACTCTCTGCTAATGTCATAAGGCCTTGCCCCCCATCACCCCATAGTGTTCCTGCAATCCGTTTATATGATGCCGAACGTGCCCTGCCATGATAAATGCGAGAGCACGAACAGAGATCGGTTTGCTGCTTGCCGTCCCTTGGCGCTTCCATTCGATATCCGTTAGGTGCCCAAAGCACTTGAGATTGGCATTTCTCGTCAGAGTGAACTCCTCGACGAGATCGTTCAGCCGTGAGTCGTTATAGCGTGATTCGGCGACGTACGTGTTCTCATCAAACGCAGGAAGCGGCGCCTGTTCTCCCCGGCCGATGCAAAAGGCCCGATAGCCGAATACCCGCTCACAATCGACAAGATGACCAAATACTTCTCGAATCGTCCACTTATCGGGTGCATACCTGAAGCTCTCGCGCTCAAGAGGCACCGCAGACGCCAGCCTGGTAATCTCCCCGATTTGCGTATGCAACACCCAGAGAGCGTCTGGTTCAGGAACCAACGCGACATAGCGGGAAAAATGCGGTGCGTATTCGGCATCAGATGGTCTTGCGGTCATCGCTTTGCAGTCTCCTGTGTTTGTAGGATACCATTTTCCAAACCCTCCAACACTCATTGCTGATACTACTCAAACGTATGCGACTTTTGTTCAGGTTCGGCCAATAGCTAGGATTGCAGTATAGGTGTACATTCTGGATTCACAAACGAGGCAATCTCTGCCGAAAAATGTGGAGTTCGTTTTTCATTCACGCAGCTCGATCGATGCCAATGTGCACTCAACAACAATGTCGATGTACCTTGCTCCAAGGCTTTAGTGTTGGATAATTGTTGTCCTATGGGTGTGGCAGAATGATTTCTACCCCGTATTCCTCATCCCTGCCGCAATGCCGTTTACCGTGGAGCGGAGCAGGCCGAGAAGCTTCTGGCGTTCAACTGCAGATTTGCGCGGGTTCCGGTATTCTTTGATGAATCGGACCTGAATAAAACTGATGGGATCAAGATACGCATTGCGCAACAAAAGCGACTGGCGCAAGGGGAGATTACTTTCCAGCAAGACTTTGCTCCGTTTGATTTTGAATATCGCGGCTTGCGTCCTTCCGTATTCATCCTGTATCTGTTTGAAGATATTTTGCGCTCCTGTATTGCCATTCGCGCATGTGAGATAAAGACTCCCGACAGCCATATCCGCCTTTTGCAAGACCATCTCCACATTGTCCACCAATGACCTGAAGAAGTACCACGTTCTATACATCGTCTGCAAATCTTTCCAACGAATCTCGCCTGCGTTGATGCTCTGATAGATTGCCGATCCGAATCCATACCAACCGGTAATTGCCTGACGATTCTGTGTCCAGGCAAACACCCAGGGAATGGCGCGCATGGATTCGAACGAGACGTTCTTCGACCGTGACGACGGCCTTGAACCGATTTCGATTTGCTCAATGATGTCGATGGGGGAAACGTTGCGAAAGTACTTCCAGAACTCCGGTGTGTGGATGAGTGTGCGGTATGCGTCCAGAGACCGCTGCGCTACTGCGGCAAACAGCGCACGCCTCCTGTCGCGCGCAGCAAGCTCCTTAGGTCGAAGGGGAGTGTTGCTTCCAAAGAGCATCGCTGCCGTCATCACCTCCAGATTATACACTGCTGCCTGGGGCATGAGGTATTTCGTGGAGATCATTTCCCCCTGCTCGGTGATCTTTATCGATCGGCCCAGGGTTTCCCGCGGTTGTGCCAGAATCGATTCATACACTGGTCCACCACCTCGGGACGTGCTTCCACCCCGGCCGTGGAAGAACGTGAGCACTATCCCGAATTGTGCAGCAAGCCGGTGCAAAGAAATTTGTGCATTGTACAAAGCGAAGGCTGATGAGACGATGCCTCCATCCTTGCTGCTGTCGGAATACCCGATCATGATCTCCTGCGTGTTGTTCCGCAAAGCGAGATGAGACCTGTAGAGGGGTAACACGAACAGTGCCCGCATAATCTCGCTCGATCGCTCAAGGTCATCGATTGTCTCGAAGAGAGGGACGATGTCTATCTGCGAAGCATGAATCCCGCCATCGCTGACGGAAACCAGGCCGGCCTCCTTGGCAAGAAGAAGCGCACCCAAGACATCGCTGACCTGCTCAGTGGTGGAGATGATATAGGTTCCCATCGACCCCTCATCCGCCGTGGATTTTGCCCACGCGATGACTGCAAATTCTTCAAGCGCTCTCACCGACGACGCTTCTAATGATAGCCGGGGATGATGCAATGGACGGTGATTCGCGATTTCACGAATGAGCAAGTTTTGCTTTTCTGACTCCGTAAGCCTGTCGTACATTCCTTCTACTCCCGTAGCCCGGAGGAGGTCTGCGATGGTTTGCCGCAACACTCGTGAATTCTGGCGCACGTCAAGCCTGGCAAACGCAAATCCGAATGCGTGCACTTTTTGAATCAGGGGGACGAGGTAGAGATCCGCAGCACTTGAAGCCATGTTCCTGACAAGGCTCTCCCGGATACGGTTGAGGTCGGCAATAAAGTCCTTGCCAGTCTGGTAACCTCCGGCTTCGTTCAACTCGGTAAGGCCGAGCTTTGTGTGGAGGATTCTCAACGATAAGCGGTATGCCTCCGATGGTTCAATTCTCGAGGAGTCCCCGCGATTTTGCAGGAGGCGTTTGTTCCTTCCAATCCATTGTGCGAGCGTTGGCGAGACCGGCACAATCTGTTCAGAGGGACTGAGAAGATCATAGAGCTGGCCAATATCGCGCAGGTAGAGTTGAATCAACGACGTGCGAAGAGTCGTCACTGTCTGGCGTGTGATTTCCGGAGTGACAAACGGGTGACCGTCGCGATCACCACCCATCCAGGAGCCGAGCGAAATGGGTGGGCGATCAAGAAGTCCATCGAGATCCTGATCTGTGGCCGCTTCCCCTATGGACCGGCACAAATGGGGAATGGCATCATAGAGAATGTTCTCGAAGAAGTAAAGTCCTCGCTGTACTTCATCCTGCACGGTGATGCGATTGAACCGGAGCTCGCTTGTTTGCCACAACAGCGTCACCTCCGCTTCAATTTCCTTCCAGATGCGGACAGGATCCGATGGCGTATGCTGTCCCGGGCCGTCACGGAGCAGAAGCTCCGTGATCCGCCGGACTCTCCGGAGAACGGTCTGACGCGTTGCTTCCGTCGGGTGAGCAGTAAACACAGGAGTGATGTGGACGTTGGAAAGGAATGATCGCAGCGAGGCGCGCAGTGTGCCGCGTGAGCGAAGTGCCTGCACCACGCGCCGCAACGGCGCGGGCGACTGTCGCGAACGAATATTCGGGACTTGTGAACGAATTCGGTATGCCTCATCGGCCGCATTGGCCAGAAGAAAGTAAATGTGGAAAGCACGGACGGTGTCCCTCGCTTCTTCCACCGACAGTCCTTTGACGACCGTCTGTACGCGCTCGAATCCCGCCGTTCTTCCTGAGCTGCGAAATGCCTTCGTCAGTCTGCGAAGGTTCTCCACCTTGCGATAAAGGGCATAGCCCTTCTGTGCCTGGAGCACCTTGCCAAGGATTTCGCCCAGGTGATGGATGTCTTCACGCAGCCGCTTGTCGATATGTCGGGTTTGGATGGGCTTGGTTCTGGTCATGGGGTGAATATCAGGAAAAATCGATTGAGAACCCATAGTCTTTCTGTTGTAATCATATGATTGCGTTGACCATGGTTGGGGGAACTGAAGATTTTCGAGAAGACCCGCTTGGATGGCATATCGGCCTTGCGCATACTCGTGTGCCGGGTTCGTCGATGTGTCGGTCGATAACTCACAATCCGCTTGATGCT
>Ga0265330_10001197_pt1 | contig 15385 bp, 17 predicted proteins | sample 41919metaG_FD_202083 | JGI IMG/M metagenome (GOLD analysis project Ga0265330, IMG submission 202083) | Rhizosphere microbial communities from Carex aquatilis grown in University of Washington, Seatle, WA, United States - 4-19-19 metaG | ecosystem: Host-associated > Plants > Roots > Rhizosphere... | reverse complement strand
AGCCAAGGCCAGCAGTACCTCAAGCGGCTCATGGATTCCGAGACGGCTATCGACCAGACGGCGGGCAAGATCGCCGAAGCCCAAAAAACCAGGGCGGAGGCCCTCTCGGCCTACGAGCGCTACCTGGCGGAGCTGAGCCTCTGAGCGCAAGGAATGAGCTCCGACCGCCTCACTTGATTCCGCTCGACATGGTCCCCTGGATGAAGTGCTTCTGGGCCGCCATGAAGATGACGAGCACGGGGACGATGGAGAGGAAGGAAGCCGCCATCTGCGGACCGATGAGGACGTCGAACTGCGAGGCGAAGTCGGCCATGCCGAGAGGCAGGGTCTTGAGCCTGGGAGAGCTCAGGTAGATGAGGGGCGTGAAGAAGTCGTTCCAGAAGTAGCGGAAGCTGAAGATCACGAGGGTCGCGAGCACGGGCTTGGACAGGGGCAGCATGATCCCCAGGAATATCTTCCCCTCCGAGGCCCCGTCGATGCGCGCGGCCTCGACGAAGCTCAGCGGCACGGTCATGAAGAACTGCTTCACGAGGAATGTGCCGAAGGCGGTGAAGATGGACACCGCGATGATGCCTAAATGCGAATCGTAGAGCCCGAGGTTCTTAACGATGACGAACTGGGGGATGATGATCGCCTGCACGGGAATCATCACCGAGGAGACGTAGAGAAGGAAGAGGGCGTCGCGGCCCTTCCATTCGAGCTTGGAAAACGCATAGGCTCCCGTCGTGGCGGTCAGGAGCTGGAGGACGACGATGATCGCCGTCAGCTTGAATGAATTGAAAACGTACAGGGGGAAGTTGGCTTCGAGGGCCGCATAGTTCGCGAGCGTGGGCGCCTTCGGAACGAGAGTCGCCGGGAAGGCGAAGATCTCGATCTCGTCCTTGAAGGAACTCGAGAGCACGATGACGAGGGGGGCGAGGACGATGGTCGCCGTCGCAAGAAGGGCGATCGCCGCCGCGAGCCGACCGACGATCGCGGCCGCGCTGTATTTAGACGACGTCATAGCTCACCCACTTCCGCTGCCCGCGGTTCTGCGCGATCGTCACGGCGAGAACGATCAGGAGGAGGATCACGGACTCCGCCGACGCGTAGCCGAAGCGAAGGTTCGTGAAGGCGTTCACGTAGATGTCGAAGACGAGGACGTCCGTGGCTCCGGCCGGGCCTCCGCCGAGCTGGCCCCCGGTCATCATGTATACCTGATCGAAGACCTTGAAGGCGTTGATCACTGCGATGGTGAAGGCGAAGAAGGTCACCGGCGTGAGCCCGGGCAGCGTAACGTTGAGGAATTTGCGGATCGGTCCGGCTCCGTCGATGCTCGCCGCCTCGTAGAGGGCCGCATCGATGGACTGGAGCCCGCCCAGGAAAAGCACCATGTAGTAGCCGAAGCTCTGCCACACGGCGACCATGATGATGGTGGCGAGGGCGGTGGACCTCGACGCCAGCCACAGCGGCGGCCGTATGCCCATGGCGGCGAGGGCCTGGTTCACCGGCCCTCGCTGGGGATTGAGGAGAAGCATGAAGGCGAGGCCCACGGCGATCGAGGAAAGGACATTGGGCAGGAAGAACAGGCCGCGAAAGAGGCCGCGGCCGCGGAATCCCTTGTTGAGGAGGAGGGCGAAGGCGAGGCCGAGGAGGAGCTGCCCCGCGACTGTCCAGAGAGTGAATCTCGCGGTCACGCCGAGGCTGTTCATGAAGTCCGGGTTCGAGAAGGCGCGCAGGTAGTTGGAGAGCCCGACGAAGCGGAAGCGCGGTCCGCCCGAATAGTTCGTGAAGGATATGGCGAACGCCATGACGAGGGGAAAAGCGAGGAAGACTACAAAGCCGACGAGGCCCGGGAGGAGGAAGAGAAGGATGACGCGCGGCGGCGTCCGGGTAATGCTTCGCATCTCGACTCCTGGCGATCGGGGGCGGAGGGGGCGGCGCGAGCGGCGCCGCCCCGAAGGCCCTACTTCAAATCGGAGACGACGCCCTCGAAGGCCGAACGAAGGCGGGCGGCGAGCCCCGCGTCGTCCACCTTGCCCATGAAGTACTCTTCGGCCACCTTGATCGTCGCCTGCTCCTGCATGCTGCCGTACTTGCTGAACTGGAAGGGCAGGACCTTGATCGGCTCGGTGTAATAGGCCAGGGACCCGGCGTCCGGGATGACTTTGGCGAAGATGGCCTTGACCTCGGGAGTCCGGATGGGCGGGTAGAGGCCGTTCTCCGCGATGACCTTGGCGCCCTTGGCGCCGCCGAGCCACTGGGCGAAGGTAAAGGCGGCTTCCTTGTGCTTCGATGCCGAGGCCACGCAGGTGAAGGTGGGTACGCCTATGGACGCGTACTCCTTGGTATCGCAAGGCAGCCGCGTGATGCCCCAGTCGGAATAGTCCAGGCCCTTCAGCGTCCCCTTGTCCCGGGCGGCGAGGAGCTGGCTGGGGAACCACTCGCCTATGGGGAGCATGCCCACCGTCCCCGAGAAGAAGGCGTTGGAGTAATGGGTCTTCGTGACCTTGAGGTCGACGAGGGACCAGATCGCCTTAGCCTCCTCGAGCTCCTTGCGCATCTTCATCGCGGCGACGGTCGTATCGTCGATGTCGACTTTGCCGTCTCGGGTGATCATCCGCCTGCCCTGCTGCATCGAGGACATGACCATGTTCTGGCCCCAGACGTACTGGAGGGCGCCGTAGACCTTGCCGTCGCCGGAGGCGATCTTCCTTGCGACCTCGGCGTACTTGGCCCAGGTCCATTGGCCGCTCTTCACGTAGGTGTCGGGAGTCGGGATCCCGGCCTGCTTGAAGAGCTTTTTGTTGTAGTACAGGAAGTACGCGCCGCCGCGGTAGGGGATGCCGAGGATCTTCCCGTCGACGATCACGGTGTCCTTGTACGCGTCGACCATCGAGCGGTCGGCCTTGGTCCTCGCGAAGTAGGAGTCGAGGGGCTCGACGAAGCCATTGTCGTTCTGGGAGAAGACGTCGGTCTGGCGCTTCTCGGCGTAGACGTCCATGTCGGTGCCCGCCGCGAGGAGCGTCGTGAGCTTGGTTTCGTACTCGCTGGCGGGGAGGATCTGCGGGCTCACGAAGATCTTCGACTGGCTCGCGTTGAAGGCCTCGACCGCCTTCAGCAGCGCCGGCTCGTTGTCCCACGCGTACAGGATGATGGTCTCGGCTCCGGCGGGCGCCTTCGCCGGCGCGGCGGCCTGGGCCAGCGCCGCGGGCGCGGCCGCGAGAGTGAGGGCGGCGGCCATTATTGCCGCGGCGCTTCGTCTCATGATACTCATCGTTCAGCCTCCTTAGAAAGCATTCCTATCGCGAAGCACGGCGCGATCCGCCGCCTTCAGAATCCCAGCTCCTTCGCGACGATCACGACGTGAATCCGGTCCTTCTCCTTGAGCCCGTCGTGGATGATCGCGGTGTAGTTGCACATCCTCTCCGGGATCATGCAATCCTCGCATCGGCCCGACTCGGCGCAGGGCGTCTTGTGCCCGAGGCGCCTGCAGTTGAGCGGCGCGATTCGGCGCAGCCTCGCGAAGGCCCCGTCCAGGTCCTCGACCGATTTGTTCACGCCCGCCACGACGACGACGCGGGAGGGGCCGAAGATCAGCGCCGCGGCGCGGTTCCCCGAGCTGTCGACGCAGACGAGCTCGCCGGAGCGCGTGATCGCGTTGACCCCGGTGAGGAAGACCTCCGCCCCGAGGGCTCGCCTGTAGGCGGCCATCGTCTCTTCCCAGCCCCTCGTCCCGTAGCGATCGATCATCTCGTAGGGACCGGAGCGCACGGCCTCGACCGCGCCGATGGCCTCGAGGGTCATCGAGCCGCCGAAGCCCACGCTCGCGCCCTCGGGGATCAGCGCGAGCGTCGCCGCCAGGGCCTCCTCCTCGTCCCGCGCGACCTGCGCGACGAAGCCCCTCGCGCGCAGCGCCGCGGCCATGCCCTCCGCGGTCTTCAGCATGAGCCAGCCGCGCTCCTGGGCGCCCGCGCTCACGGATTCCTCCCGAAGCCCGGGCCTATGTCCAGCTCGATCCGCCGCGAGCCGAGCAGCGCGACGCCCATCCCCGCCTCGGAATCGTAGGCGAAGCTCGGCCTGTCCGACCAAACGGAAGCCGCTGCTCCGGCCGCGGCGAAGCTCGCGCCGCGGCCCGCCATGACCGCGCAGGCGAGGATGCTCCCGCCCTTCCCGATCCTTCCCCGGAGGAGGGGCACGAGGACCCTGGGAAAGAGGACGTTGAGGTTGGGCTCGGGCTTGTGGAGCTCCGCCCTGCGACGCGGCGCCCCCGGGCTCAAGTCCGCGATGCCCCCCGCCGCCCGGGGGAAGGACGCGAGGATCGCCCCTTCCTCCTCGAGGATGCACGGCCCGATCGGGGGCTCGGGGGCGCTCGCGTCGGGAAGGGAGAATCCGCCCTCGGCCGTGTCGAGGGCCCTGCCGGAGACGATCGCGTGCACGCGCAGGTGCCAGAGTCCGAAGGGGAGGAGCCAGGTGACGATGCCGACGTCGGGCCAGGGCGACCACGCGGAGCGGACGAAGTCGGCGCAGGAGTAGCGATCGCTCGTATGCCTCCTCTCCCGCCAATAGCCGTCGCCCTCCGACAGCATGAGCATGGAGTCGCAGCCCGTCTTGGACAGGCCGAAGGAGCCGTGGGAGACGCAGAAGCCGAAGCTGTTCGAGTAGGCGAACTTGGCGTACTTGGCCGCCGCCTGAACCGCCTCGTAGCAGGGATACTGGCCCGCCGCCAGGGCGAAGACCTCCTCGTCCTCCCCCGCCCCGGAGCGGCAGTTGAGGATACCCGCCGGAGCGTTGCGCGACACCGGAGGCAGGCTCGGCAGGGCCTCTTCCTCCGCGGCCCAGAAGGGGTGGGACTCCGGGAGGGCGAGGACGAGGTAGGACTTGAGCGCCCAATAGGGCGAGCCGGGGGCGTTGTACTGCTCGGCCATGATCAGGTTCGGGTAGCCGTAGCCGATCGTAAGCAGGCCCTCGTGGTCGAAGATGGGCTTCCCGAGCCAGTAGCGCAGGTTGCGCAGCACGATGCCCTTGATCCAGCCCCAGGGCAGGACCTCCTCCCCCGCGAAGGCGCAGGCCGAGAAGAAGGAGGACGCGGCGAAGCGATAGGTGAGGGACCGGCCGTAGGGGAGGCAGGAGCCGTCCGAGCCGAACCAGGGCAAGTACGAGAGGGCGAAGGCTCGCGCCCTTTCCCGGAAGACGGCGCTCCTGAGGGGGTCCTCGTCCCTCATTAGGGCCGCGTAGACGAGACCGTAGAAGTGGAAGGCGAAGGGATTGTAGTAGTCGTAGTTCGTCTCGTCGATGTACCATCCCTCCTCGCGGTAGAGCCCTTCTATGGCCGCGAGGCTGCCCTCCAGGCGCTCGGAATCGTAGGGACGGCCGACCCGCATGAGCGCCGCGTTCACGAGGACTCGGAAGAACTCCCAGTTGTTGGGGGGAAGCTCGGCCCCGTTGATCGAGGCGAGCCAAGACGCGAGGTCGCAGCGCTCGCTCTCGGCGAGGGGCTCCCAGAAGGCCGCCGGGGCGATGAGGAGGGCGAGGGAAATCGCCGCCATCTCGACGTACCGCTGGTCGCGGTCGGCTCCGACTCCCCAATAGAACGGGCCCTTGGAATCGGTCCCCGCCTTGAGCCCCTCGACCATGGGCCCTAGGAGGGGCGAGCCCCCTCCCCCGGCGACGAGGGGGGCCAAGCCCCAGAGGAGCCTACTATAGCCCTCCAGCAAGGCCGCGACGTCGTCGTAGTGGGCCGAGCTGTTGCCGACGTGGAGCCCGGAGCCGCCCCTGACGAGACGGGGCCCCAGGGGCTCGAGGATCTGGGCGAGGCTCTTCGCCAGATCCGCGCGAGTCAGGAGCGGGTTATGCGAAATAGGAAGTTCCCAGGCCTTCATGCGCGCACCCTCACCAATACGGCTTCCAGGATCTCGTCAACCTAACGAGGGATTCGAGGTAGAAATAGTCGCCCCAGACGCAGCATTCGTCCACGCCCTCTCCCTTGGGCTTGTTGTAGACCGAGTGGAGGAGAAGGCCGTTGCCTTCGCTCCCGCTCGCCGAGTAGGAGCTCGCGAGGGATCGGGCGATGCGCCCCGCGGCATTCTCGTAGCGACGCCTCCTCGGGTCGATCGGGGGCAGGTGCGAAGCCAGCTCGAGGAGGCCGCAAGCCGCTATCGCCGCGGCCGAGGAATCCCTCTCCGCGGCCGAGGTGAGGGATTCCGCGGCCGCGGCCGGGGAGAAGGAGAGGTCCCAATGGCAGACCAAGTCCTCGGGAAGGCGGTTCAGGAAATAGAGGGCGAGGCGCGAGGCCAATTCGAGGAGCTCGGGATCGCGGAGATAGCGGAAGCCGAGAGCGAGGCCGTAGATGGCCCAGGCCTGGCCCCGGGCCCAGCAGGAGCCGTCGGAGCGTCCCTGCGCCGTCGCTCCCCGGAGGGGCTCGCCCGTTTCGACGTCGAAGAAGTAGGTGTGGTAGCTCGAGGCGTCGGCCCTGATCAGACTCGCGTCGGCCGCCCTGAGATGCGCCGCCGCCGCCTCGCGGTAATAGGGATTCCCCGTCTCTTCGCTCGCCCAGAAGAGCAGGGGCAGATTCATCGCGCAGTCTACGATGATGCGGCCCCGCTGCTCCGGATCCGAGAGGTCCCCCCAGGCCTGGATGATGCCGGCCTTCTCGAAGTAGCGCGAGAGCAGCATCGTGGCCGCCTTGAGCGCGGCTTCACGCGCGGGGCGATAGCCGACAAGGCGCCAGGGCGCGACGCAGGAGAGGGTATAGAGGAAGCCGAGGTCGTGGGTATCCACGCCCTCGCGCTCGTCCAGGCGCCTGCGGAAGTCGGGGACCCGCGCGAGGCCTTCGTCGCGGAAGCGACCCACTCCCGTCGCCTCGTAGGCCAGCCAGAGCATGCCCGGCCAGAAGCTCGTCGTCCATTCCGAGTTGCGGATCGCCGGATAGACGCCCCCCTTGCTCGAGGGCGCGGGGTAGAGTCCCGGAGGGAAGCTCCCGAGGTTCGATTCGACTCGCGATACCGCGCCGCCGAGGGCCGCCTCCCAAAACCCGGGCTCGGCCTCGGGGGGACTCGCGAAGCGCTCGGGCTCCCGCAGCGCCTCTTCCTCGACGTCGATCATGCGCTCTCCGTTTCCCCGACCCCGCTCGACTCGCGGACGATGAGGCTGTGCCCCAGGATCGTCCGTATCGAAGCCTCGATCGGCCTTTCGAGGAGGCGGGCGAGGATGTCCACCGCGGTTCTCCCCGCCTCGTAGAAGGGTATGCGCACGCTCGTCACCGAAGGGTGCGAAAGGCTCGCGGCCTCGCTGTCGTTGACGCTCGCGAAGGCGAGATCCCCCGGTATGCCGAGCCCCAGGCCCTTCGCCGCCCGGATCGCGCGCAGCGCCGCCTCGTCGTCCATCGCGAACCAGGCGTCGGGCCGCGAGGCCCCCGCCGAGAGAAGCCTCGCCGCCGCCGATTCGAGGCTCTCCTCGGAACGCCTCGCGACGAGCTCCTCGGGAACCCCGAGCCCCCGCGCGGCGTGGGCCCTCCGCCAGCCCTCGAGCTTCTCCCGCGCCACGAGGTACTCGGCGGAGCCGTCGTCCCAGACGGCGACGCGGCGCCTGCCCGAGTCGAGGAGATGACCGACGGACTCGGCCGCGGCGGCCCGGAAATCGGAGCCGACGTAGCTAACGGGAGCGCCGTCGATCTCGTCTATCCTGCGATTCACGAGGACGAAGGGCAGGCCTCGCGCCCGGAGCTCGCGAATCTCCGCCTCCTCCTGGACTATGCTCTTTCCCAGGATGACGACGGCCGTCTGAAGCCCGGATGCCGCATCGTCCGAGCGGCCGCCCTCGCCCGCGGTCAGCCTCACGCTTATGCCCTTCTCCGCCGCTCGCGCCATCACTCCCTCGACGACCGCGGCATAGCCGCGGAAACCGCCTAGGGTAGCGGGCGCGGATACGAGTATCTCGAATCTCGTAGCCGCGATGGAGAGGCCGGGAACGACGTAGCCCGAACGCCTCAACGCGGTATCTATCGCCTCGCGTATCGCCGGACGGATGCTCTTTCCGCCGAGATAGCGAAAAACCGAGCTCCGCGATACCCCCGACAAGCGTACGACGTCGTCGATCGTAGCGCGTTTTCGGTAGCCGCCGAAATCCATAACCTATACTTGCACGAGTAGGTTGCAGTGTCAAATAAGTTTAGTTACTGACATATATAATGAAACTTATAGTTTCAGTGATAGAAAGGCTTACTAATCTCAAGTCCTGTGGGAATTTGAGTGGAGCGAAAGAGATAGCATTTTAGAAGGTTTCCTTCTCGCACTTTCTCTTCTCTATGATTGGAGATGTTTTCATCGATAGTAATTAGAATTACGTAAAAACACTTCGTTAACAAATAGCCATAACAGTTACGCAAAAAAACTACTGTACTCTAAATAATTCTGCCTTCGTGGATCTGTTTTTTTCTGATATATGAGATATATTTCAGTTAGGTGCTCAGTGGGGTCAGACCCCGAGCGAGGAGGCTAGCCATGAACAAGATTGCAAAGTATCCGACGGCGCTTTTGGTTCATGCTCTGGCAGGTTCCTCCCTGGCCGAAGAGCTGCTTCCGGGCCAGGTCGAGACGCTGGATCACGGCAAGGGCAAGCATCTGGTATGCACTGCCGGAAGGCTATGGGTGACCCTCGAGCACGAGGGCAACGACCACATCCTCGAACCCAACCAGAGCCTCGACATCGATGAGAACGGGAGGGTCGTGATCAGCGCCCTCAACGCGGGCGCCTTTAAGGTCGCGTGACGCCAGGCCTTCGGCCTACGCGGCCCTTTGTCGCCTTCAGTAGTGCGGCGGTCTCTCGTGCTCCGGCAGGGGCGACTGCCCTTCGCCCGAGACATCCTTGAGCTTGTCGCGCAGCGCTCGCACCGTAGCCTCGAGCCTGTCTAGGCGCGCGCCCTGCTCGATGATCAGCTTGCTCAAGTCGAGAAGCGCCGCTTCCTGAAAGCTCGCCTTGGTCTCCAGCTCGACGAGCCGCCGCTCGTTGTCATCATTCATCTCGTCTCCCCTCGCTCGCCGTTGGCCGCGATGAGCGCGTCGTAGGCCCCGGCCAAGGCGGCGAAGACCGGCCTCGCCCCCGAGCCGACAGGCCGACCGTCGATCGACCCGATCGGGATGATTCCGCTCGCCGCCGAGATGAAGGCTTCGTCTGCCGAGGAAAAGAACTCGGGTACCTGGAATTCCTCGACGATACCGATGCCTAGATCCCGAGCCAAGTCGAGGACTACCCGCCTCGTCACGCCGGGCAGGATGAGCTTGCCGGTCGGTGCCGTATGAACGACGCCATCCTTGACCGCGAAGCAGTTGGAGTGGGCCGACTCGGTGACGAAGCTTCGCCCGCCCTCGTCGCGCACGAAGAGGACCTCGTGACAGCCGGCGGCGCGGGCGGCATTGCTCGCCAGCACGCTGCCGAGGAGGTTCAACGACTTGATGTCGCAGTAATGCTGGCGCTCGTCGGGGTAGAAGATCGTCGATATACCCTCGGCGAAGTACTCGGCGGGATAAGGCGGCCTCTCCCTGATGAAGCCGGAGAGGATCGATCGCAGGCCCTGCGCGGCGGCGTGCGCCCTCGGCGACTGCAGGCCCCTCGTCCATTGGAGATAGACCATGGCTCGCGAGAGGCCCGAACGCGCGAGCATTTCGTCGGTGAAAGCCTCGACTTCGGCGCGCGAGTAGCTGGGGATTATCCCGATGGCCGCGCAGCTGCGCTCGAACCTGTCCAGGTGCTCGTCGCGGAGGAAGTGCCTCTTCCCGAAGACCATCCAGGCGTCGTAGACGCCGTCGCCGAACTGGTAGCCCCTGTCCTCGAGCCGCACCACGGGCTCGTCGCCGCGGACGAAGCGGCCGTCGTAGAAATAAACCTCGCTCATAGCCAGCCGAGTGTGCCCTTCTTCGTAGGGCATGGTCAAGCTCGAGACCTTGCGCGCGGCTCCGCCGGAGCCCTACTATCGCTCAGGAACGGCCTGGCGCAGGCGAGCGCCGAGTCCGACGGCGACCTGCCCGAGCCCGAGAGGAGGAAGCATGCGCGTGTTCATAACCGGAGCCGGGGGCTTCATCGGACGAAGCCTCGTAAAGCGCCTCCAGGCCGAGGGTCACCGCGTTACCGCCCTCCTCATGCCCGGGGAGCGAGAGATGTTCTCGGAGATCGAGATCGCGCGCCGCGACCTCACCGAAACCGAAAGCGACCTCGCGGGCCTCCTCGAGGGCCACGACGCGGTCGTCCACCTCGCGGGGGCGGTCGGCTTCCAGAGCTGGGAAGCCTGCCGTTCCATCAACGTCGAGGGTACGCGCCGCGTCGCCGCAGCGGCCGTAGCGGCCGGGGTCAGGCGCTTCCTCCACATGAGCTCGGTCTCCGTCTACGGCCGCGTGCCGAACGTGCCGCTCACCGAGGAATCGCCCCTGCGGGCGATCGGCGATCCCTACGGCGACACGAAAATCCAAGCCGAGATTCTCCTCCGCGAACGCGAGGCGGCGGGCGAGCTCGAGCTCACGGTGCTGCGCCCGACCGTCGTCTACGGCCGCGGCGATCGCAAGTTCGCCCTCAACCTCTTAGGCCTCGTGCGGAGCGGAAGGGCGGTCCTCCCCGGAGACGGCAGGAACCGCGTCGACCTCGTCCATGTCGACGATCTCGCCGAGCTCGCGACCGCCGCGCTCGCTTCTCGCGCGGCCATCGGCCGCAGCTACAACGTCGCGAACCCGGACAACCCGAGCCTGGGCGAGCTAGTCCGGGAACTCGCCCGGCTCATGGGCGTCGAGTTGGAGCTCCGCTATATTCCCTTTCCGATCGCCTTCGCGGCCGCCTTCCTCGCCGAGCAGGCCGCCCGCCTCACGGGCAGGGCGCCGCGCCTCAGCCGCTACTCGGTGCGCGTGATCGGCCGCAGCTACTTCTATATCGCCGACCGCGCGATGAAAGAGCTCGCGTTCAAGCCGCGCATCGGCCTCTTCGAGGGCATGAAGGACGCGCTTGAGCACGAGACGGATGCGCTCTAGCGCAGGCCCAATCACCCCCCGCTCTCTCGGCGCGAACCGCCGCGGGCGGCCGCCTTGACGCATCGTATCGCATGATTGATATTTGATATAAAAGGAGAGGAGGCCGACATGGCATTACCCGATTGGGTCATCGACATGAAACGCTTCGAAAAAATCGACGACGGCAAATCGCTCCGGGAACTCCTCAATTCCATTCTTCCCTACCTCGCCATCTTTGTCGCCATGTGCTTCGCCTTCCATTTCGGCCTTCCGTACTGGGCGCTGATAATCATGGCGATCCCCGCCGCGGGCTTTCTCGTCCGTACTTTCATCATCCTGCACGATTGCGGCCACTATTCATACTCGAACGAGCCCAAGCTGAATTCGACCTTCGGCTACATCTGCGGCGTCCTCACCTTCGCTTCCTTCCCGGATTTCCGCCGCTCGCAAGCCGGCAGGGGAGACATCCCTGGGATTAGCGCGCCGAGCGGCGCCGAAAGAAGTCGGAAAATAAGACCGGCTTGCATTGGCCTTGACGGGAGGCTCGAACGCGGTACAATTGCGCCTGGATATGAAATAACCGCGATACCTGACGAGAATCGCGCGATACCCGGGAAATTTCGGTTGATGTAAAAACAACAGCCCGCCCCGATGAAGACTACCGAAGCTAAGGAGGGAAAAATGAGCAGCAAGACTACAAGAATCGCATTGATCATTCTCGTGCTTATGTGCGCCGCGTCGGTCCTCGTCTTTGCCGAAACCATTAATGATTTCAACAAGACCTACATCGTGCCGGCGGGATACGAGGTACAATCGATAACGCCAAGCGCTATTCAAGTCGGCATGAAAGTGCAGGTCGTGATCATGGTTGTCGCGTATAACTCGAGCGCTAAAGAATACGCATTGCTCACCTATGCGAGCGACAATCCCCAACCCGTTCATACGACGAAGTTCGTTCAGCAACAGTAGATAGTCGACGATCGGCGCTCTTCAGCCATCCAGGGCTGGGGAATTGCGGAAGAGCGCCTTGAATCGGTCCCGCGTTCAATAAAACGGACAATCTTCATAATTACCGTTGTCCTGTAATTGCTTGCCCAATAATCATGCCCGGAGGGGTACTTGAACCCCAAGCCCGTGACCGCGGCATGCCGTTTGTCCTTTGCTTTTCGGATACGTGACGATCTTATTTTAGCTGTAGCTCACGCCTTCATTCATCACAGTGCAAAGCCGAGGCCCAAGCGAAAATTGAAGCCAAATGTCGTCGTATCTAAATAGCTATTGGTGTATAGCACTCCGCCGGCCTCCGCAAATCCCGTCAACAGATCGAAGAGCATTATGCGATAGCCGAGATCGAGTGCTGCTGAATTATTCGTTTCCATGCCTTCCAATAGAATATTTTCCATCGGGCTAATGTAAAATCCGATACCTTCAATAGTGAAAGGGTAGATTCGAGATCCAATCGTGAAACACCCGTAGTCGACTTCGGAAAGGGAAAAACTCCCGGAAAGGAAAAGCGCCAGATTCATGTTCCCGGAAGGGAAAGCATACTCGACTTCCGGTCCGATTCCGTATTTATCATAAATGCATTCAACTCGGAGCGGCTTTATAAAAGAATACTGAGCCATTGCCCCCGAAACCATCGTGCATCCCGCTACAAGGCATAGTAGCAGTCTTTTCCCGAATGACCTTCCGTTCCTACATCCCATAAAAGGCCTCTCCATTTCAGCGCTCAGTTTACCGCATGTGGGCCATTTCAAGATACTCCACCGGCTCGTCTCCCCTGCGAACGTGCGCTCACGCGAAGGGATAGAATCGGGTATCCGCAGTCGCCGGCTGCGGTTAGCCAGTATTTTTTTTAATTCTTTCATTATTCATTAATAAGTTAGTATCTTTACGGGATCCATGGAGGAAAAATCATGAATGAGAACGGAAACAAGAACGCTCATACGAATATGATGCTATCTCGGCTGCAGCGGGAGTTCGACGAGTCCAAGGACACAAAACGCAAGCAAGAAATCCAAAAAGAAATGGATAATCTTCGTGGGGGGCTGGCGAGATAGAATACGTATTAAACTTCCCTCAAAGCGAACAGGCTGGCGCGCGCGGGGAAGACCGGGCGGCCTACGGCGCGGCTTGCCGCAGGGCATCGCCAACGGCCTCGGGCCCAATGGCAGCGCATTCGGCGACCTCACGCCCGCGTTCCCGACGCTGCCGGACATACGGGCCGCCTTTTTTCCCGCCTGTTTTGCATCTCAATCAAAGTTCAACGAATACTTCATTTCCTCGAACCTCGGTTCGATAGCTCTTCGCATCCTTCACGTTCATTTTCATGAAAAGGACTTTAGCCGGAACGACGCTTCCCCCGGTCGCAAGCTCGAATGTCGCTCCATGGTTTGGGCATTTTATTCTAGTGCCATCTAAAACTCCCGCCGACAGAGAGCCTCCCAAATGAGGGCATTTATCGGCAAGAGCGTAGAACTTCCCGCCCACATTGGCGAGGATGAGTTCTGTTTTCCCAGCCAGTACCTTCTTCTTGCTGCCTACTGGAACCTCAGAAACCTTGGCGACGGCGATCAAACCCATAGCATCCTCCTTAATCGGACTTATCTTGATCTTGCCTCGACCCATGAAGGCCATTTTTTTGAAGCGCCCCTCTCATTAGTAGAACGATACTTCGGCCCACGCCGAGGCGGCGGCGCGTTCCCCTCCTCCCGCCAAGCATAATGCTTGTCCGGATGAATAGAAATACGCCTCACTTCACCACGAGGCCGAAGACCCCGTCTCAGTCCGCGAGCGGCGGGACCATGGTCCCTTCGCGGAGCCGGGCCTCGGATCACGCGGGATGAAAGGACCTGGTGTGAAGCAGCCCGATGTAGAATATGGGGAGGGTCCTCATGTTAGTCCGTGTGCCAGCGAACAGACACCGGCGATGGATGAGGCCGTTGCTACATTATTTCGCGATGACATCGGGGAGCAGGCGCTTGAATTCCTTCCGTACGACCTCGTAGCACTCGCAGACTCGCGCCTCTAGGCCGGGCCGATCAAGCAAGGTGATCTTACCCCGGCTGTAATGTATCAGTCCCGCCGCCTGCAGCTTCCCCGCCGCCTCGGTCACGCCCTCGCGCCGAACGCCCAGCATGTCCGCGATCAACTCCTGGGTCATGCAGAGTTCGCTCGCGCCGCCCAAGCGGTCGAGGCTGAGGAGAAGCCAGCGGCAGAGCTGCTGATCGACCGAATGGTGGCGATTGCAGACGGCCGTTTGGGCCATTTGGGAAAGCAAGGCGAGGGTATAGCGCATCAGGAGGTGCTGCAGGGCGCCGGAACGATTGAATTGCTGATTGAGCGCTTGGCCGTTGAGCCGATACGCGTAGCCGGAGCTCTGCACGAGCGCTCGATTCGGCATGCTCTCGCCGCCCATGAACAGCGCGATGCCGACGACGCCCTCGTTGCCCACCACGGCGATCTCGGTGGAGGCGCCGTTTTCCAGGACGTAGAGCAGGGATACGATGGCGGTAGTCGGGAAATATACGTTGGTGAACACGTGGCCGGACTCATAGAGGATCTTGCCGAGAGGGAGATCGACCAGCTCCAGGCGAGGCAGGAGGAGATTGTAATCCGCCTCCGGCAGGGCGGCGAGGAGATGGTTCTGCTTTGGATTATGCTTAATGTCCGAAGTAGATACGTCCGCCATATACTACTCCTTCGCTTGCGGTCATTTTCTCCTAACGAATACATACAATGGAAAATATGCAGCGTCAATGGGCGTTTTATCTTGCGCCAGGGCGATCTGTGCGATAGCGAACGGACGCCCGCACGGGGAATAAGTAACTTCCCGTCGTATCGATTCCGCGGGATGCGCCGCCACGCCGCTCGCGGGATCCTGGATCCGCCATGAGGTGGATATATCCGATTCGAGCCATGGAGGAGTCATGAATAAGCTAGGTAGAATCGTCGGTTCATTGATCATTGTCGGCTTTCTGGTTGGCTGCCAATCGGCGAAGCCGACACCCCAACCCGTGACACCGGTACCCCAACCTGTGACGCCGGTACCCCAAGCCGTGGAGCCGGTCCTGTCGTTGTCTCCGGGCCTGAGCTTTATCGATACAGAGGCTCTCGGATTCTCGCCCAGCTCGGAAACCGGAAAGACGACCATCGATTTCTCGCTTCTCTTCGCGAATCCCGAGGCGGTCAAGTCCTGGAAGGTTTCCATCGCAGGCGAGGCGGGAGAGCAGAGGAGTTTCTCCGGGAAAAGCGCGAAGCTCCCGACGGCGATCGTCTGGGACGGCAAGGCTTCTTCGGGCGCTCTCGCTCCGCAGGGGAAGTACAAGGCATCGCTCGCGATCGATTATGGAAGCGCCTATAAGGCAAGCAAGTCGACGAGTCCGTCGTTCATCCTAGACAGCCAGAGTCCGACG
>Ga0265330_10001195_pt1 | contig 15396 bp, 11 predicted proteins | sample 41919metaG_FD_202083 | JGI IMG/M metagenome (GOLD analysis project Ga0265330, IMG submission 202083) | Rhizosphere microbial communities from Carex aquatilis grown in University of Washington, Seatle, WA, United States - 4-19-19 metaG | ecosystem: Host-associated > Plants > Roots > Rhizosphere... | reverse complement strand
CCACCACGCAGGCGGTGGCGCTGGTGGGGGTCGGCAATCTCGGCCGCGCCCTGTTTGCCTATTTCTTGGGGCGCCGACCGTTGCTGCAGATTGTGGCCGCCTTTGACATCGATCCGTCGAAGGTGGATCGCATGGTCAACGGTTGTCCGTCATTTCACATCAGCGAGGCCCGCACCGTCATGCGCGATATGGGCATCAATGTAGCTATGATTGCCGTACCGGCTGCGGCTGCGCAAAGCGTGGCCGACATTCTGGTCGAGGCGGGTGTGCGCAGCCTGCTCAACTTTGCCGACGTGCGTCTGCGCCTGCCCCCGGACGTGTATGTCGAGCACATCGACATCGGAGTCACATTGGAGAAAGTCGCGTTCTTTGCGCGGCGGCCGCTGGCGACAAAGGACGCGCCCACGCCGTGAAACCGAGCGACCTCTCTCTGGTCAGTACGATCCGGGAGCGGTGCCGTGTTTGCTATACCTGCGTGCGCGAGTGTCCGGCCAAGGCCATCCGCATAGCCGGCGGGCAAGCTGAGGTCATCCCGTCCCGCTGCATCGGGTGCGGCTCATGTGTGCTGGTGTGCAGCCAGGGCGCGAAGCGCGTCTTGAGTTCGGTCGACGAGGTGTTCGGGCTTCTGCAAAGCGGGGCGCGGGTGGCGGCGTGTGTGGCCCCGAGTTTTCCCGCGGAAATAGGCGATCGTGATCCGCGACAACTGGTGGGATCGCTGCGCAAGCTGGGATTTTCGCTGGTGTGCGAGGTGGCGTTCGGTGCCGACCTGGTGGCCCGCGCCTATCGCGAGCTGTTGATCCAGCGCCCGGGCGAAAGCTTCATCGCCACGGCCTGCCCAGCCATCGTCAATTTCGTGGAACGCTATCACCCGGACTTGATGCCCCATCTGGCCCCTATCGCGTCGCCCATGTTGGCCACGGCGCGGGCCTTGCGCGCGCGCTACGGCGCGGACACCAAGATAGTTTTCATCGGGCCTTGCATTGCCAAGAAGGGCGAGGCAGCCACCCTGACGGGACCGGATCGCGTCGACGCTGTGCTGACCTTCCGCGAGCTGCGCGACATGTTCGATTCCGAGGGAATCAAGCTGGGCGGGGCGTCCCCGTCGGACTTTGACCCGCCCCGCGCCGGCATGGGCGGCGTGTTCCCTTTGCCGCGGGGAAGCTTGCAGACCGCGGGCATTGACGAGGATTTGACCTCCGGCGAGGTGGTGTCGGCCGATGGTCGTTCGGCATTCCCCGAGGCCCTGCAGGAATTTTCCGCGGGCCAGCTTGGCCCTCATCTGCTTGAGTTGCTTTGCTGTCGTGGAGGCTGCGTGATGGGGGCGGGAATGAGCGTTGACTTGCCGCCCTTTGCCCGGCGGGCCCACATCAGCCGCCACATGCAAGGCCAGCGCGCCGATTTCGATCGGCCGGCGTGGGCAAAAGAGATGGAGCAATTGCGGGACCTGCCGATGGACCGCGGCTTCCAACCGGTCAGCCAGACCCTGCCCACCCCATCCCCGGACCAGATCCGCGCCATCATGACGGAAATGGGGAAGCTAGGGCCCGACGACGAATTGAATTGCGGGGCTTGTGGCTACGAGACTTGCCATGCGCACGCCGTCGCCATCTTCCGCGGGCTGGCCGAGGACGAGATGTGTCTGCCGTACACTATTGAACGGCTGAAGAAGACAGTGCGGAAGCTTGACCTGTCCAATACGAAGCTGGAAAGCACACAGCAGGCCTTGGTCCAGGCGGAAAAGCTGGCCAGCATGGGTCAATTGGCGGCCGGCATTGCCCATGAAGTGAACAATCCCCTTGGCGTGGTGTTGCTCTACGCTCATGTCTTGCTCGAAGCTTGTGAGCAGAATTCGCCGCAATCGGCGGATTTGGCAATGATTGTCGAACAGGCTGACCGCTGCAAGAAGATCGTGTCTGGGCTGCTCAACTTTGCCCGTCAGAACAAGGTCGTCCTGCTGTCGACCAATATCGCCGAATTGGTTGAGAGCTCACTGCGGGGCGTACCGATGCCTAGCGGGATTGAGACCGTGGTGGAACACCAAGATACCGGGGTTTTTGCCGACCTCGATGCGGACCAGATCCGGCAGGTCCTCACCAATCTGCTCACCAACGCGGTGGCCGCCATGCCGACGGGCGGGCGGCTCACGGTGCGCACCGGCGCCACTCAGGAACAGATTTGGTTTGCGGTCGAGGATACTGGGGTGGGAATTCCTAAAGAGAACGTCAAGCGCGTGTTTGAGCCATTCTTCACCACAAAGCAGATGGGACGAGGAACTGGGCTGGGGCTTGCGGTGAGCTACGGCATTGTCAAAATGCATCGGGGCAACATCAAGCTCAAATCCAACGCCGACCAGTCTGCTGGCCCGACCGGTACGACGTTTACCGTGACCTTGCCGCGATTCGAGCGGCGCGAAGAAATGGTGGGTTTCTTGCCGCCAGACGACGATGGAACCAAGGATGCCCAATGACGACAGCAAGTGGAAGCCATTGTCTTGCGCGAGAAGTGCGGAGCATTCCCTGGCTATGAAAGCAGCACCAAAGCAGAACGTGATAACGGAGAACCTGGAGGCTGTTCCCATGGACACGTTGCGCGTATTGGTCATTGACGACGAACTTGGAATGCGAGCCGGCGCGGCGCGAGTGCTTAACGGATTCTGTGTGGCTTTGCCCGATACCGGCGGACAAGTGCGACTGGAGGTGTCGGATGCGGAGAGTGGTGAGGAGGGATTGGAGAAAATGGAGGCGGGTAAGTACGACATCCTTCTGCTCGACCACAAGTTGCCCGGAATCTCAGGCCTGGAGGTGCTGGATCGGCTCAACCAGAAGCACGACGATGTCCTGGTCATAATGATCACGGCGTATGCCTCACTTGAGGTCGCGGTCAGCGCCACCAAGCGGGGGGCCTTCGATTTTCTGGCCAAGCCCTTCACCCCTGAAGAGCTGCGCGATGCGGTTCGCAAAGCGGCCCGGCACCACCTGCTGCGTTGGCAGGCACGCAAACTAGCGCAAGAAAAGCGCCAGGTTCGCTTTCAATTCTTGTCCGTGTTGGTGCACGAGCTGAAGGCGCCGCTGGTTGCCGTGGAAGGGTATTTGCGACTGCTGCAGGAGGGGGCGGCGACGGACCCGGAGACCGCCAAGCGCGCGGTCGATCGCAGCCTGGTGCGCCTGGACGGCATGCGGAAGCTGATTGTGGATTTGCTGGACCTGACCCGGATTGAATCGGGGCAAAAAGCGCGCGAATTCGGCCTGGTCAACGTGGTCGAGGTGGCGCGCGCGGCAATCGAAACCGGACTGCCCGCGGCGCAGGAACGCGGCATTACCATGGAATTGCACGCTCCCGCGCCCGTGACCGCGCAGGCTGACAAGGGCGAGATTGAGATCATGCTCAACAATCTGGTATCGAACGCGGTCAAGTACAATCGCGACGGCGGCCGGGTGGATGTGACGGTATCGGGCGGGACCGCGGGCGTCACCCTCGCGGTGAAGGACACCGGCATTGGTATGACGAAAGAAGAAACCGCCAAGCTGTTTGGCGAATTTGTGCGCATCAAGAACTCCAAGACCCGCAACATCATGGGTAGCGGGCTGGGGCTGTCGATCTTGCGCAAGCTGGCCACTTTGTATGGAGGCGACGTGACAGTGTCGAGCCAACCCGATGTGGGCACGACCTTCACTGTGCGACTGCCGTCGGCCGCCACAGAGCAAGACGCCGCCTAGAAAGGATGCAGATGAGCGAACCCCAAGGATTCATAGACGAGAGCGAAATCGTTCGCGTGTTGACGGCGCCGGCAAACAAGGATGCCGCGCAGGTGCGTGCTGCCCTGGCCAAGGCCCGGGGCCTGGCTGGGTTGGATATGCAAGAGGTGGCCACTCTGGCCGCTGTGAGCGATCCCGAACTGCTGGGCGAGATCTTTCAGACCGCGCGCGCTGTCAAGGACCAGATCTATGGGCCGCGGTTGGTGCTGTTTGCGCCGCTCTACGTGTCGAATCTGTGTGGCAATGATTGCACCTACTGCGCCTTTCGCGCGCGCAACAAAGAGGTCAAGCGGCGGGCACTGTCACAGGAGGAGATTCGTCGCGAGGTCGAGATTCTGATTGACCAGGGACACAAGCGGATCTTGCTCGTGGCCGGTGAATCCTATCCGCGCCAGGGCTTTCAGTACGTACTTGATTCAATCGCGACCATTTACAGCGTGAAGCGGGGCAGGGGCGAAATACGCCGCGTGAATGCCAATGTGGCGCCGTTGACAGTCGAGGAATTCCGCGCCCTCAAGGGTGCGCGCATCGGTACCTATCAACTGTTCCAGGAAACCTACCACCACGCGACCTACCAGGGCGTGCACCTGGCGGGCAAGAAGCGGGACTACGACTGGCGTGTGACGGCCATGGATCGCGCCATGGAAGCGGGAATCGACGACGTGGGCATTGGCATTCTGTTTGGGTTGGCCGATTGGCGCTTCGAGATTTTGGCGCTGATGCAACACATTCGGCACCTGGAGGCGCGTTTTGGGGTCGGCCCGCACACCATCAGTGTGCCGCGACTGGAGCCGGCCATTGGGTCGGAGATTGCCTCAACGCCGCCCCACGCGGTGTCTGATATCGACTTTCGCAAGATTGTGGCGATTTTGCGCCTGGCGGTGCCCTACACCGGCATCATCATGTCCACGCGCGAGACGCCCAACATTCGGCGCGAGACCTTTGCCCTGGGGGTCTCGCAGATTTCGGCGGGCAGTCGAACCAATCCGGGCGGCTACGCCGAAGCCGAAGCCAACCCGGCGGATTCGAGCCAGTTTCAGCTTGGGGATCACCGCGAGCTGGACGAGGTGGTGCGCGACGTGGCGGCCATGGGCTATGTGCCGTCGTTCTGCACCGGTTGTTACCGGCTGGGGCGCACCGGTCAGGATTTCATGGACCTGGCCAAGCCGGGTGCCATCAAACTGCACTGTGACCCGAATGCACTGTCGACCTTCACTGAGTATTTGGAGGACTACGCCGGGCCGGAGACACGGAAAGTGGGCGAGGCCTTGGTGGGCAGCACTTTGGCCAACATGGACGCGCGCCAGAAGGAGATCTCCGAGGGGCTGGTGCGCAAGGTGAAGGGCGGAAAGCGCGACGTCCTTGTGTGAGGCGCGCCGGGAAACATGAACGAACTACGCCGCGAGCGCGACCTGCTGGGAGAAAGGGATGTTCCGAGGGGAGCGCTCTATGGCGTGCACACAGTGCGGGCACTGGAGAACTTTCCACTGTGCGGACGGCCGGTACACCGGGCCCTGGTGCGGGCCTTCGGAGCGGTGAAGGGTGCGTGCGCGATCACCAATCAGCGGTTGGGCGCATGGAGTGAAGACGCGGCCAAGGGCGACGCTATCGCGCGTGCGTGCACGGAAATGGCGGACGGGCAGCTCGATCAACACGTGGTGGTGGATGCCTTGCAGGGCGGGGCAGGGACCAGCACCAACATGAACGTCAACGAGGTGCTGGCCAATCGCGCCCTGCAGATTCTGGGCGAGCCCCTCGGATGCTATGAGCGCGTGTCGCCGTTTGACGACGTGAACCTGCACCAGTCGACCAATGACACATTTCCGACCGCCCTGCGGGTGGCGGGACTGTGGCTGCTGCAGGCGCTGGAAAAGGAAATCGTGGCACTGCAGGAGGCTTTTCAAGCGAAGGAGAAGGCCTTTGTTCACATTGTGAAGGTCGGCCGCACTGAGATGCAGGATGCCGTCTTGACCACGCTGGGACGCGAGATGGGCGCGTACGCCGAGGCGTTCACCCGCGATCGATGGCGCATCTACAAGTGCACGGAACGTCTGCGCGTGGTGAATCTGGGGGGCACTGCCATCGGCACCGGGTTGGGGGCGCCCCGCCACTTCATCTTCCAGGTGGTGGATGCGCTTTCACAGTTGACGGGGCTCAGTGTGGCGCGCGCAGAAAACCTGGTCGAAGCCACCCAGAACGCGGACGTCTTCGCCGAGGTCTCGGGGATCCTCAAGGCATGCGCCGTGAACCTGCTGAAGATCTCGTCTGATTTGCGGCTGCTGTCGTCCGGACCCGAAGCGGGATTGGGCGAGATCAAGCTGCCCGCCCGCCAGGCGGGCTCCTCGATCATGCCGGGCAAGGTGAACCCGGTGATTCCCGAAGCCTGCAGCCAGGCTGCGCTGTTGGTGATGGCCAACGACGCCGCCATTGCGCAGGCCTGCGCAGCCGGCAGTCTGGAATTGAACCCATTTCTGCCTTTGATTGCCCACTGTCTGCTGGAAAGCCTGGACCTTCTTGCCGGGGCAGCGCGCATTCTGTGTCGTTTCTGTGTGGAAGGCATGACTGCCGACGAGGCACGCTGTCGCGCGCATGTGGACGCTTCGACCGCGGTTATTACGGCACTGGTGGCGCGTGTAGGCTATGAGACCGCCTGCGCAGTGGCACGCAAGGCGAGCGAGCGCCAAAGTTCCATTCGCGACGTCGTCCTGGGAGAAGGGATTTTGACTGCAGCGGAGTTTGCCGAATTGACCACGTCTGAGGCGGTGTGCCGTTTGGGCTCGCCCGACAGGGGAGGGCAACCATGACGAAACTCTCCACGCCCAAAGGCATGCGGCTGCACATTGGCATCCTGGGTCGGCGCAATGTCGGCAAGTCTAGCTTGCTCAATGCAATCGTGCGCCAGCATGTGTCGCTGGTGTCAGAGGTGGCGGGAACCACGACCGATCCCGTTGAGAAGCCAATGGAGCTTCTGCCGCTCGGTCCGGTTCTGTTTATTGATACGGCGGGCATTGACGACGAGGGCGCGCTGGGTGATCTGCGCGTGAAACGCACCACCGAGGTCTTCGACCGCATTGATTTGGGCCTGATTGTGGCTGCCGGCGACTGGGGACCTTTCGAGGAGGCCCTGGTGCGCGAGATGCAATCGCGGCAGGTGCCGCTGGTGGTGGCGTTCAACAAGTCGGATGTGGCGGTTGCCTCGCCGGTCGCTCTGGCGGCTTTGCGTGAACGCGGGTTCGCCACAGTCGAAACCAGTGCGGTCACCGGTGCAGGACTTCTCGACTTGCGGCAGGCGCTGCTCAGTCAGGCCCCGGCTGATTTTCTCGATGGCCGTCCCATTGTGGCCGATCTGGTCGGCCCGGGCGAGCTGGCCGTGCTGGTCGTGCCGATTGACAAGGAAGCACCCAAGGGTCGCCTGATCCTGCCGCAAGTACAGGTCCTGCGTGATCTGCTGGATCACGATGCCTTCGGCTTGGTGGTCAAGGAGCGGGAGCTGCGTGCGGCGCTGGATCGCCTGCGCGCACCGCCGCGCCTGGTGATTACCGACTCGCAGGCATTTCTCAAAGTGGCCGCTGATACGCCGGCGACGGTGGCGCTCACCAGTTTTTCTATTCTGTTTGCGCGTCTCAAGGGAGATTTGGTCGCGCAAGTGGAGGGCGCCCTGGCGATTGAGCAATTGCGGCCAGGCGATCGCGTGCTGATAGCTGAAGCCTGCGCCCATCACCCCATCGGTGAAGACATCGGCCGAGTAAAGATTCCGCGGTGGCTTACGCAGTATGTGGGCGGTCGGCTTGACTTTCACCATGTGCAAGGGCACGACTTCCCGGCGGACCTGTCACCGTATCGGCTGATTGTTCACTGTGGTTCGTGCACACTGAACCGGCGCGAGGTCCTGGGTCGCATCCTGCGCGCGCGCGCGGCCGGGGTTCCTTTCACCAACTACGGTCTTTGCATCGCCTACAGCCTGGGGATTTTTGCCCGCGCCCTGACTCCATTTCCTGCGGCACAAGACCTGCTTTCCCGCCATGAGCAAACTCGAACAAATACTCGCAAAGCCTAGGCCCGATCTGGACGACCTTGTGGTTCTGCTCGGCGCCGATACGCCAGCGGAACAGGCGCAATTGCTTGCGGCGGCCTATGCGGTCAAAGTGCGCGAGGTTGGCCCGGTGGTGTATTTTCGTGGCCTGTTTGAACTGTCGAATGTGTGCAGCAAGGACTGCTTTTACTGTGGCATTCGACGCGGCAATCACCAGGTCGAGCGCTATAGCATCCCAGTTGCGGAGATCTTGACCGGCGCCCGATGGGCCTTCGAGCAGGGATACGGCTCTCTTGTCCTGCAATCGGGCGAGCGCAGCGATCCCGCCTTTGTCGAATTGGTCACGGAACTTGTGACCAAGATCCGCGCTCTTTCGGACGGCCAACTCGCGATAACCTTGTCAGTGGGCGAGCAATCGGAAGAGACATACCGCACCTGGTTTGATGCCGGCGCTGAACGCTATCTCTTGCGCATTGAAACCAGTGATCCCGCGCTTTACAGTCAGCTGCATCCTGCGGATCACAGTTGGGAGCGCCGCCGCGATTGTCTGCGTCTGCTCCACAGCATCGGCTACCAACTCGGCTCGGGCGTGATGATTGGTTTGCCTGGGCAAAGCGCCGAGCAACTCGCCCGCGATATTCTGTTCTTTGAGCAAGAGCAGGTTGTGATGATCGGCATGGGCCCGTTCATTCCCCACGCCCAGACGCCCATGCGCGATGCCATTCGGAACTTTGCCTGGAAACGGCACGCGCAACTGGCGCTGGCCCTGCGCATGATTGCGGCCACGCGCCTTTATCTTCCTGATGTGAATATTGCGGCCGCGACGGCATTGCAGACCCTGGCACCCGATGGTCGAGAACAGGGCCTCATGGCTGGGGCGAACGTGATCATGCCCAACCTGACAGACCCGAAATACCGCAGTTCCTACCAGCTTTACGACGGCAAACCTTGTCTCGACGAATCAGCAACCCAGTGCCGCGGCTGCCTGGAAACGCGCATCGCCAGCCTGGGGGAAAGCATCGGCTTCGGGCAGCGTGGGGATTCGCGGCGTTTTGTCGAACGTAACGGGGCTATTGCTCGGGAACTTGTGGGGGCGGCGTCGCCGGGCCGAGCAGAAGCTGGCGGGCCGCAGCCACCGCGGCGTCAGTCCCAGTGAAGACCAAGACATCCCCTGCGCATAGGCGCTCGTGCGCGCCGGGATAGATGACGCCTTGCCCGGCGCGCTCGACTGCGATCACGGTCGCGCCGGTCAGCCCGCGCAGATTCAGCTGGGCCAGGGTGCGCGATACTGCGGGATCGCCGGGTGAAAGACGCAGGGTCGCGGCCTCGCCGAGACCGGGAACCATCCGGCGCGCTTCCGAGGCCTGGGAAAGGGGAGTGTCCGCGCTGCCCTGGAGGGCGAGCGCTTCCAGCAGCACCTGCGCGCCTGCTCGCACGTGTCCGTGCAATTCGTTGGCGCTACGCCAGAAGGGCACGACTGACAGTCCGACCGCGATGAGCAGAAGCGCAGCGCCGGGGACAGAAGGCAAGAACGGCTGCGTGACGGCAACCAAAGGAACCCCGGCGGCCAGCAGCGCGCCCAGCTGCATGGTCACCAGCAAGGCCCGGCGTGGCGCCGCTGCCAAGTACAGGGTTGCGCGTTGCGATGGGTCACCGGGCAGCGCCTGTTCGGCCAGCAGCGTGCCGAGCGCCCGCGCGATGCGAACCGCTCCCCAGGCAAACGGCGAGGCCAACAGGATGGCGAACGCGGCGACGGCTGCGCGGACCCAGACGGCGCCGACGCCGACCCGGGTGGATGCCAGTTGAACCAGCCGGTCGACATTCAAAGACGCGCCGATGGTGATGGCCGCGATGAGAACCGTGTCGAGTGCGAGGCGCAGAACCAGCCTGCGCACCCGGGCGCCCGCGGTGTGGGCCTTGGGTCCGGTTTTCAGTGTGGCCAGCCAAGATCCGTACAAGCTGACAAAGGTCTGCACCGGGTGGGGAAGCCGTCGGTCGACAAACGAGGCGACCGGCCCCGACGCCCGCATCAAGAACGGCGTGGTCAGCGTGGTCAGGGCCGACACCGCGACCGCCACAGGATAGAGGAAGCGGCCCACCGCGCCCAGCGACAACCCCAGGCCCGCGATGATGAACGAGAATTCTCCAATCTGCGCCAGACTCATGCCCGCCTGAAACGAGGTGCGAACCGAATGGCCGGCGAAGAAGGCGCCCAGGCTCACGCCCACCACCTTGCCCAGCACGACCACCAGGGTGAAGGTCAGAATGGGCAGCCAGTAGTGCACCATCACCGCCGGATCGATCAGCATGCCCACCGACACGAAGAACACCGCCGCGAACATGTCGCGCACGGGTTCCATGGTCCGCTGGATGGTTTCAGCCGCGCCCGATTCAGCGACCAGCGCGCCGGCCAGAAACGCGCCCAGCGCGACCGAGTAACCGAAGCTGCGCGCCAGCAGCGCAAGCGCGAACGAGATCCCGACACAGGCCACCACGATGGTTTCCGCCTGGCCCGCGCGGATAATCATGCGCACCAGGCGCGGCACCAGCAGCAGCCCAAGCGTGAGTGTGCCGGCCAAGAACGCGGCCAGCTTGCCCACCGCCAGGGCGACCTGGGCCAGGGAAAGTCCGGCGCCTGAGCCGAGCGGGGTCAGAAGTGCCAAGAGCACGATCGCGATCAGATCCTCGATGATCAGGATGCCGAACACGATCTCGCTGAACTCGCCCTTTTCGCCGCGTTCGCTGAAAGCCTTGACGATGATGGTGGTGCTGGAGATGGCGATGACCGCCCCGGAAAACAGGCATTCGAGCTTGGTCCAGCCAAACAGCCGACCCGTGCCATAGCCCAGCCAGAGCATGAAGCTGCACTCGATGATCGCGACCAAGGTGGCCGCCAGGCCCACCCGCGCGAGCGTGCGCAGGCGGAAGTGCAGTCCCAGCGAGAACATCAGCAGGACCACCCCGATCTCGGCCATTTGGTGGGCCAGCGCCTTGTCTGCAAAGAGAGGAACCGGGACATGCGGGCCGACAATCAATCCGGCTGCCAGATAGCCGAGCACCACGGGTTGTCGGATGCGACGGAAGATCACCGTGGTCAAGGCGGCCACGCACATGATGACCGCGAGGTCTGTCAGCATTATCTTGAGTCCCCATGATAGCGCCATATCAGCCGGCTGGCGCAGGCTCTTGCGTGCAGTACAATCCTGCCCCGCTGTGACCTCACCTAGCCCCTCTTCCAACCTTTCGTCGGTTCGCGTCCGTTTCCGGCGCCTGCGGCCATCCGCGCTGCTGCCCCACTATATGACGCCCGGATCGGCTGGCATGGACCTGGCGTCCGCTGCTGACGGGGCGGTCACTGTGCCTGCCGGCGAGCGCGTCGGCATCCCCACCGGCTGGGCAATGGAATTGCCCCCGGGCTACGAGGCCCAGGTACGCCCGCGATCCGGCCTGGCCTGGCGTTCCGGGCTGACCGTGGTCAACGCCCCGGGAACCATCGACAGCGACTACCGCGGCGAGGTGGTGGTCCTGCTGGTCAACCTGTCCCAGCAGGCGGTGGTGGTGCAACCCGGGGCTCGGGTGGCCCAGATGGTGATCGCCCCGGTCATCCAGGCCGCGATAGAGGAAGTGACCGAACTGTCCGGCAGCGAGCGCGGCGCGGGCGGTTTCGGCCACACAGGTTGATTCGGATCTGTCGAGTATGATTAGGTGCTGCCATGACGAGTTCGACCCCAACTGAGTTTTCCCCGAAGCGCGCCGGCATTGTCGGCGTGTCCGGCTATTCCGGGATGGAGCTGGCGCGGATTCTGGCCAGCCATCCGCATTTCACCCTGGCCTTGGTGACCAGCGACAAGTGGTCAGGCAAGCGCCTGGGCAATCATATCGCTGTGGCGACACCGGCGGCGGGCTTGACCTGTCTGTCGCACGAGCAGGGCCAGGCCCACTTCGGCGAGGTGGACGTGGTCTTCCTTTGCACCCCGGCCGAGGTCTCGGTCGAGCTGGCGCCGCGGGCATTGGCTGCGGGCGCGCGTGTGGTGGATCTGTCGGGCGGATTCCGGCTGGCAGCGGAACAGTTCCCGCAGTGGTATGGCTTTGCCCATCCCGCGCCGGCGCTGTTGGCCGAGGCCGTGTATTCCATGCCCGAGGCCACCAACAACGTCGAGAGACTGCGCACGGCGCGCCTGGTTTCCAATCCCGGCTGCTACCCGACCGCCTCGGTGCTGGCGGTGTTGCCGCTGCTGCGCGCGGGTTTCATGGAGGCGGACTCGGTGATCATCGACGCCAAGAGCGGAACCACCGGCGCTGGCCGCAAGGCGAGCGAGGACATGTCGTTTTCCGAGGTCGCGGACGACATTCGCGCCTATCGGGTGTTGCGCCACCAGCACCAGCCCGAGATCGAGCGCGCGCTGGCCCTGAGTGGCACGCCCAACATGCGCGTCACCTTCACGCCGCACTTGCTTCCTGTGCGACGGGGCATCCTGGCCACGGCGTACGGACGGCTGCGCCACGGGACCGGCGGCGCCGATCCAGCCGGTGGCGTGCGTAAGGCGCTGGATGATTTTGCCGAAGAACGACCCTTTGTTCGCGTGGTCGCCCCCGAGGAGGTCCGGCTGCAGGCGGCCGTGGGCACCAACCGCGTGGTGCTGGGCGCTTCGGCTGACGCTCGCCTGGGTGTGGTGGTGTCGTTTGCGGCGATCGACAATTTGATCAAGGGCGCGGCCGGACAGGCCGTGCAGAACGCCAACCTCATGTTCGGATTTTCGGAGACGGCGGGCCTGCTCAGGCTTGCCGGGACCATGCCATGACAGACAACGGACTCCAGCCAGAATCCTTGGTCGATCGACGCGAGCTGGTCGTCGAGGCGCTCAAGTACATCCAGAAGTTCACCGGCACGCGCGCGGTGGTGAAGTACGGCGGCGCGGCCATGGTCAAGGATGACCTCAAGCGCAGCTTTGCCCAGGACGTGGTGTTGCTGCAGGCCGCAGGTTTGCGGCCCGTGGTGGTTCACGGCGGTGGGCACGAGATCACGCGCACCCTGGATCGCCTGGGCCAGAAGAGCGAATTCATCGACGGCCAGCGGGTGACCGGCACGGTCGAGATGGGCGTGGTCGAGATGGTGCTGACCGGCAAGGTGAACACCGAGATCGTCGGTCTCATCAACACCCTGGGCGGGACCGCCATGGGCATGTCGGGCAAAGACGCGCATCTCATCAGGGCCCACAAGTTGCCGCCCCGGCCGGGCAAGCCGGATCTCGGCTGGGTGGGCGAGGTCGAGAGCATCAACACCGAGATTCTTGAGCTGCTGCTCGGCAAGAACTACATGCCGGTGATTTCGCCGGTGGGCCTCGGCAAGGAAGGCGCCAGCTTCAACATCAACGCCGACATGGTGGCCGCGGAGATCGCGGTGGCATCAAAGGCCAAAAAGCTGATCTTTTTGACCGACGTCGCGGGAATCCTCGACGAAAATGGCCAACTGCTGAGCCAGCTGAGCGCCGCGGATCTGCGCGGTCGACTGCAAGAAGGCCGCGCGGTCAAGGGCGGCATGCAGGTCAAGGCGCAAGCCATCCTGCGCGCGCTGGAGGGCGGAGTTGAGGCGGTCCACGTGGTCGACGGCCGCGAGCCCCACAGTGTGGTGGTCGAGCTGTTCACCGAGAGGGGCGTGGGGACGCTGGTAACGGCGTAGCGGAAGGTATCGCATCCGGCGCATACGCAGCGCGGATTGCCTGCGGATTGTATAGTCAGCCGCCCTGCGGTCCAGGTCGCGATGGGTGAATTGTCGCGCTTGAGGCCGTGTTCTCCATCGCCCCGGTTCTATCGTTGATCCGTTTGCCTCGCCCCTCGTGTATCATGGGTCGCGGGGACTCATGTTTGCTCGTTTTGCACGTGCACAGGACGCATCTTCCCGAGTGGTCTTTGCGGCGGCGCTGGGCGGGGTTCTAGTGGCCGCGTGGTCGGGCTGGTTCTTCCTGGCGCGGGTTGGACTTTTCGAAGTCAGCCGTTCGGCGCGTCTGGAAGTAGAGACGGCTCCCTATGACGTCGACGCGCCGGTGAGCGCCCGGCTGGTGCGCAGTGCCTTGGTGCTCGGCCGGCATGTGCAGCTGGGTGAGGTTTTGGTCGAGCTGAATTCTGAAGGGCTTGATCTGGAACGGAAGGGCGAAATGGATCGCTTGGGTGCGCTGACCCCGCAGATCGAAGCCCTGCAGAAGGAAGTGGCTTCGCATCGGCAGGCCCTGCGCGGTGAGGGGCGTGTCAGCAAGGCTCAGCGCAAAGAAGCGCTCGCCTTGTTGCGTGCCTCGATTGTTATGGCTCTTCAGAAAGCTTCGGAGAAGAAGCAGTTCCAAAAGCTGAGCGACCAGAAGATGATAGCGAACCTGGAGCGTGATCGTCGCCAGGCAGACTCGGCCCAACAGAACGCCGAGACGGATGCGGCGCGCGAACATGTGGACCGGATCGACAGTGAGGGCGCGGTGAAGAAGAGCGAGCGCGAGGCCCTGATTGCTAGCCTGGAGCTTGCCGAGGCGCGCTTGAAGAGCGAACGCACGGATGCCCTGGGCAAGGTGCGCATTCTTGACCAGAAGATCGATCTGCACGTGATTCGAGCGCCGGTCTCCGGGCGCATCGGGCACATGGTCAACCTGCGGGCTGGGGCCATGGTTGGCGAGCGCGACCGCCTGTGCACCATCGTTCCCACCGGTGATCTGCATGCGGTGGCGTTCTTCGATCCGGCGACGGCCGCCGGGCGGGTACACACGGGCCAAAGCGCGCGGCTGCGCATGTTCGGGTTTCCCTGGACCAAATACGGCATGCTGGAGGCCCAAGTGGATCGTGTGGGCAACGAGCCCAAGGACGGCCTCATCCGCGTGGAGTTGAGGCTGCGCTCGCCGCAGAAGACGAGTATTCCTTTGGAGCATGGCCTGCCGGGCAGCGCCGAGGTCGAGGTGGAGCGGATCTCGCCTTTTGCCCTGGTGCTGGATGCAGCGGGCCGGTTTCTCATGACTGCGCAGCAACCAGCCGAGCCGGTTGCGGCCCCGCCGGCACCGGTGGTGGACAAATGAGCGCGGGTGATTCCAGCCCCGAAGCAGGCGAGTCAGACGGCGCGGGCGAGCGGCGCCACTTCTTCGCCCACGAGGTGGTGCAGACCTCGGGCATGGACTGCGGCCCGGCGGCGCTGAAATCTCTGCTGGAAGGCTTTGGCATTCGCGCCCACTACGGCCGGCTGCGTGAGGCCTGTCACACTTCGGTGGACGGGTCGTCCATCGACACGCTGGAGGAACTGGCTCGGACGCTTGGCCTCGACGCCGCGCAGATGATGGTGCCGGTCGAGCACGTTCTGCTGCGCGAGGCGGAGGCGCTGCCCGCCCTGGTGGTGGTCAGGCTGCCCTCGGGCCTGACCCATTTTGTGGTGGTGTGGCGGGTGCTCGGGTCGTGGGTTCAGGTGATGGATCCGGGGCGTGGCCGGCGCTGGATGCACAAGCGTGAACTTCTGCGCGATCTCTACGTGCACGAGATGCCCGCCCCGGTGGCCGACGTTCGGGCCTGGATGCGCGAGCCGGGCTTTCTCGATCCCCTGCGGCGTCGCTTGCGTGCGCTCGGGGTGTCGGATGCCGGCTC
>Ga0265330_10001194_pt1 | contig 15399 bp, 12 predicted proteins | sample 41919metaG_FD_202083 | JGI IMG/M metagenome (GOLD analysis project Ga0265330, IMG submission 202083) | Rhizosphere microbial communities from Carex aquatilis grown in University of Washington, Seatle, WA, United States - 4-19-19 metaG | ecosystem: Host-associated > Plants > Roots > Rhizosphere... | reverse complement strand
TACCGTCTTCGTACACCACCGGAGATCTGCCGTCGATCTTGATCAGGTGTTCAGGTCATCCGGCACGCAGCAGACGCGCCCAAGCGCGTCTGCTGCTCACACGGACTAAAACCACGGGCTGCTAGGCGAGGGTGCCGCCAGGTGCGGGCGGGGAAGATGGGCAGGGTCTACATCCTGATGTCGACCAGGATCTTCTTGCGCAGCTCGGTCAGGAAGTTCTTGGTTTGGCGTTCCATCTCGCGCTGGCGCAGCTGACCGCGGATCTGGTCGCGCACTTCGGCCAGGGGTTTCGGGTCTTGCGCCCGGCGGCCCAGCAGTTTGATGACGTGGAAGCCGCGATCGGCGCGCACCGGCCCGCGGATCTCGTCGACTTTCATGGAGAAGACCAGCTCTTCGATGGGCTTGGGCAAGATGTCCTTGCCGAACCAGCCCAGGTCGCCGCCTTCGGCGCGGGTGGCGGTGTCTTCGGAATATTCGCGCGCCAGCCGGCTGAAGTCCTCGCCCGACTGCGCCCGATGCAGCAGCAGCTGAGCCTGCTTTTCCTTTTCCTGTGCCGCGGCGGCGTCGGCGCCTTCGGGGATGGCCAGGAATATGTGGCTGGCGCGCACTTGCACGCTAGCGGCCTGCATGTGGCGCTCGTAGTAGCCCTGCACATCGGCGTCGCTCACGCTGACCTTCGAGCCCACGGCGATATTGATGATCCGATAGCGCAAGATTTCGCGCTTGGTGTTCTGCCGGTAGGTGGCCAGGTTCATGCCCTGCTTTTGCAGTTCCTCGCGCAGCTGGGCGTCGGTGAGGTTGTAGTCCTTCTTGATCTGCTCGATGGACTTGTCGACCTCCTCGCTGCTCACCGTAACCTTGAGCTCGGCCGCCTCCTGTACCAGCAGCTGCTCGTCCACCATGTGGTCGAGAATCTGACGGCGCACGGCCGCGGCGCGCGCGGCCCGCTGGCCGGGATTCGAGATGGCGGCGACGTCGGCCATCATGGGCGCGGCCCGCTCCTCCACCTCGCTTTGTAGGATGATTTCGCTGCCAACCACGGCGACGATCTTTTCCACCACGCGCGCCTGGCCCACCGAGGGCAGCAAGAGCAGAAAGACGACAAGGCACAATCGGGTCATGGGCATCGCACGGGGTCCTAGGGTTTGGGTGTGGGCGCCGGGGTCGGGGCGGAACTGGAAACCGGCGCTGCAGTCGGGGGCCGGCCGCCATCTGGGATTGGGGCCAGGGCGATCTTGGCCAGCTCGTCTTCGTAGACTTCTACGTGGACCGACTTGCGCACCTCGTCCGCGAGATCGCGCTTTCTTTGGGCGCGCATCTGATCGAGCAGCCGCTTCTGGATGTCGACCTTCACATCAGCGAAGGGACGTGTGGCCTCGGCCCGGCGTTCGGTCAACTTGAGGATGTGAAAGCCCCTGTCAGACTGGATGGGGCCCACGACCTCGCTGACCTGAGTCATGGCGAAGGCCGCGTCGACCACAGCCTTGGGCTCGCGCGTGGTCTTGCGGTCGAAGAAGGTCAAATCGCCTGCCCGTGGTTTTGAGTCAGCGTCTTCCGAATAACGTTCCACGAAATCGCGAAACGACTTGGGGTCGTGGCGCCCCGCCTTGGCTTCGGCTGCGATCCGGCGCGCGGCGGCCTCGTCGTGCACCAGGATCTGGCTCACACGCACTTCTTCGGGACGGACGAATTCAGCCTGGTGCTCGCGGTAGTACTTCTCGACGTCGGTCGGAAGAACGTCCTCGGCCCGCAGCTTGTCGTTGATCTCGCGTTTTTCGAATTGCGCCACCATCTGTTTCTTGGCGATGCGCTGAACGTCGGGGTCGCGATCGTAGCCCCGGCGCAGAGCCTCGCGCGCCAGCAGCTCGTAGCGGACGAGACTATCGAGGAGTTCCTTCTTCTTTTCCGGTGTGGAGTAGCGCGCCAGCACGAAAGGCGTGTGCGCGTAGCGGGCCAGTATGTCCTGCAGATCGCTGGCCGTGATCTCGGTGTCGTCCACGCGGGCCAGGACCGGGCCCGAACGGGGAGCGGCCTTGGCCCCAGGCCCGGGGCTGGGCTTGCAGGCGAACAGGGCGAGGGCCGCGAGGCAGAGAAGGTAACCACGCATCCCGCTTGCATGGCACAGGTGCGAGTGTCTAGCAAGTCGTGTGCGGCAAGATCTTCCCCGTGTGAGGGCGGCCGGTCCTGCTTCCCAGGACTGGCAACCGTTCTCACACGCGACGTTGGCGCCAGACTTTCACTGCACCAGGCTCTTGACGTAGATTCCGGTCGGGCTGGCGATGGCGATGCGCTGATTGTCCGGCGACACCGCGACGGGGTATTCGTGGGCGGCCACGGCAACGGGTCGCGCGGTCCCGTCTGTCAAATCCACGCGAAGCAGTGAGTACGAGCACACGGTGTTGTAAAGGCCAAGGCAAGTTCGCGCCCAAACCAGCATGAATCCCAGCACCGGCGGCGCGGACACGATGTCGATCTTTCCGGCGGAGGCGTCCAGAACCTGGCGTTGGGCGCCGGTGCTGGGATCCTGCAAGGATAGGCCGAAACAGGCTTGGCAAGCGACGTAGTTTTCAATCGACCAATCGAAGGGACTTCGGGCGAGCAACGGACCATCGGTATTCCAACCCACTGTTTCAACTTCCTCACCGTAGGTGCTGCCATAGATCTTCGGCTCGCCAAGGACGGCTGGCGACAGAACATCGAATGTCTCCGCGTCGGTCGCCAAAGACCTATATGCCAGGGCAGAATCCGGAGACCATGCGAGGAACGAGCCGTTGATCGTCGTTCGGTCGGCAGCGGCTTGAACGTCCCATACATGCAGCTCCTGGTGAGTGTATGCGAGCCAGCGCCCGTCAGGGGATAGCACAGCGTTGGCCGGAACCGGAACGGCGACAAGGGAGGCTGGACCGCTGGCCGCGAGAACCACCCGCATTAGGTTGTCCGTGCTTCCGACATAGAGCTGTCCTGCGACGTCGATCTGCAACCCTTGCCCGGAGGGAATAACGGCCAGCTCGGAGGTGGCCGAATCAGCCAGCCGGACCTGGCGCAAACCTACCGACTGGGTCGGATCGGTTGCATCGGCTGGTGGCAAGTAGTAGAGGCTGGCGCCATCGGCCGCCCACACCAGGGACTGGGCCCGATCGAATGAGATGCGCGAGCCGAGATCGTCTGCGGGCACTGTCACCCCGCAGCTTTCGACCAGATTGCGTTCTGACAGCTCGATCGCCCGGCGGTCTTGCGGCAAGTCGTCTGGCAAATAGTGAAATTCCACCGTCTCGCTTGTGGACACAGCGTCCATTGCGACCACGCCGGTAGCGGTTCCGCAGGTGCGCCGAAGCCAGGAGTATCCCCTAGGGAAATCAACCGTCGGGCCGGCAGGCCCAAGCGGACTGAAGGTCGTCGCAGACGTTGCATAGACAACGTAGTACCCAATGGGGGCCCAGTGGCCCACAAAAGGGAGCCCAGGCTGCTCAAGAACTGAATCCACTTCGAAAAATCGTAGCGATCCACTGTACGACGACTGACCGCAGGGTGGTTGTTGCATATATCCGGCAGCCAGGAATTCAACTTGGAGATTCTCCGCGACAAATGGGGCCGCTTCCTTTTCTTCTTCAAACAGGACCTCTTCCACGTTGGGTTGGCTATCCTCCGTGAGATTGCAATAGTTCACCTGATTGATATCCACCAGCGCCGCACGAATTTCGGAAGCAGGGGGATCAGCAAAACTAGCGCTGAGAACGACGGCCGGCCCACGGTAGTACCCCAGTTGATCGGGGCCGGCCGTACACGCGCCTTGAAACACGACCAAGATGAAGAATGCCTTGCGAACCATGTCCTGTTCCCTTTCAGAAGGAGAAGCCAGCGCCGGCAACTAGGTGCAAATGAATGCCGCGGTGGAACTCGGAATCCGGCCATGACGGTGATCCGTTGAAGTAGCGATAGGGGAAGCCCGCCTCGAAACGCAGATACGCCTTTTCTCCCAAGGGGAAATCGAGCTGAGCCAACGGACCGAACTGCCATCCATCCGACCAGCGTGGGTGCATGAGTTCGGGCGTGGCGGGTAACGCGTCAATGAACCTTTCGTTCCAAGTGGTCGAGTAGCTTTGCCGGATTAGGACCCAGCCGACCTCAGCTCCGAAGGACAGTGTGACCATCCGCAAGTCGATTGGAAACAGCCCGGCTGCTGTCAGAGACAGGCCCTGGTTCTCGATTTGGAAGAATGAATCGCTGACCGCCTCGCGCTCCAGCCCCACGCGTGCCTCCAGGGAAAATCGCCGTCGGTCGTGACGGAGTGTGGCCAGCAGCGTCGGGCCCGAGCCCGTGGAGAGAGAGCCGCTCCCCAGTTCGTTCGTGCGCCAGCCGGCAGCCACGGCGAACCCCGTTGCCGACCGGCGAACGTCGCCCTTCCTCACCACCCGACCGAGGCCAACCCGAGTCATGCTGGCAGCGGCGAGGACGGTGGTCTCGCCACCCGCAACGTCAGTGTCGCGCTCGGCGATATCGCGCTCGCCGCGGCGGGTGATGTGATAGTGCCCGGGAGGCAAGGCCAACCTTGCGCCAGGTTCGTGGGCGGCCAGCTCGGCGACCGGCGCGGCCAGGACGCCAGCGTCCCACGGCTGCACGACATAGCGGCCGGCCTCGGCAAACTCAAGGATTCCCATGCGCGCATCGCGCCGGCCTGGACGGGTGAGTACGAGATCGTGCCTGCCGCCGAGCATGAACTGAAAAGTCGGCGTTTGCTGGCCCGCTGGACTGCTCACCGTCGCTGCCCTGGTTTCCGAGGACGCGAATGCATACAACTCGGAAAGCGTGACGGCGCCGTCGCGATTCTGGTCAGCAGCGCCGAGCAGGCCCGAGTTCAAGTAGTAGGTGAAGAACGACCCGCCCAGCGAGACCGACTCTTGCGCGTTCTCGGTCGCCGTACTCGAGGCCAGAACCGCGAAGCCCTCGGGCGCGGGCTCGTCGAGCGCCGTGACGGAAAAGGGCTGCGTCGGCTGCGCACCTTTCAACCCGATGAGCGATCCAGACCGGCAGGCATCGACCACCAGCAGTCGCGAGGTCGCCGGCGAGCCAACCAAGAGCGCCTTCAACTCGGCGAGCGGAAAATGTGTTCCGGCCAGGTGCAATGATTCCGCGTCCGCGTGCCCAGAGTAGAACAGCACCAGCACGGCATCGTGCTGCTCCCGCAAGCGCGCGTTCAAACGAATGATGGCATCACGCAATTCGGGCGCGGTGACGCCGTTGAGAACCAGCACCTGGTCCGGCGGGAAGTCCCCAAGCGTGCGCAGGGTCTGCGCCACCCGAGTCGCATCGTCCTGAGCATGATGAAGGATCGACTCGTGACGATCGCCGATGTTCGACCCAACGAACACGGCAAAGCGGCGTTGATCCGCCCGAGCGGTTTGCGGGCCAATAACCAGCCCGATTGCGACGATGAAACTCAGCAAGAAAGTCGTTCTCACTTGATCACCTTGGTAATCCAGAAGGTTTCCTCGTGGCAGCCGGTGCCCAGGCTGTCCACCTGGCGTGGGTCGCCATGGGCGGCCGCCAAGGCCCGCCGGGCCGAGGCCACAACATCCGAGACTTCCATCGATCGGTCGCAGGCCACGAGAACGATGCGCTCTGACCCGAGCGCGCCGTCCAATTCGACCGCCTCGTCCAGCAGGACTTTCCGGCCCCCGGGAATTGAAAGCGACCGTTCTGCGGTCGGGGCCAGCCGCGAAACCTTCCCGGCACTGTCCAACATGACCAGAGCAATGTCCGCCCTTGGCCGGTTGGTGAAGACCTCGAAACGTAGCCGATCGCCGGGCGACAGTGGCGCCCCGGGATCGAGCCGTCGTAGCGAGCCATCGCGCGCTTTGGCGATCACGCCGAGCTGCCAGGCTTCGCCCTTGGTGAGGGCATCGGGGTTCGGGCGACGAAGCGCCCCGACCAATGTGGCTGCAAACGCGACGCCCAGGGTTGCAGCAGCAACCCAGCGCAGCGGGTGAGGCATCCACCGCAATCCAGGCGATTGCCGGCCAACGAAACCGCCAGCTAAGGCCCGCGACCAGATCGCGTCGCTGTCGGGGGGAAGAGAATCCGCCTCGGCGAGTTCTGCCTGTCGACGGCGGCAGGCCGGGCACCCATCGACGTGGGCGACCAGAGGCGCTTCCTCAGAGGACGCGGCGAGTTCGCCAAAACGCCAGCGTTCAAGCGCGAATTCCGACGGACAAGAAGTGTCGTTTGTCATTTTTGCTTCACCCGCGGTTGAGTCTCGTCGTCAGCGAGCCAGCTCCTCAGCTCGCGGATGCGATTCGAGACGGTTTTTTGCGAGAGCCCGAGCGCAAGAGCGATCTCTTCCTGGCTCATCTGATCGAGGCCGTAGTAGATGGCGATTTCCTGTAGACGCTCGGGAATCCCCCGCAGCAGCAGCTGGGTAGGCAGCGACGGGGCTACCACCGGCGGCGGCGGAAGCACACGGAGAAAGTTGCGCCAGCGACGCGAGCCTCGAATGAGATTCAAACAACAGTTGGTCGTCGTGCGAAACAACCACCCGATGCGCGACGGCGTTTCCCATTTCCCTCCAGTGCGCAACAGCTGGACGAATACGTCCTGGCAGACATCCCGTGCACATTGTTCATCGGCGAGAATCTTGCGCGCGCGACGAAAGACGAGCGCACCGTACCGTCGGTAGATGCGATCAAAATCGCTGCGGTCGAGCGGCGTTGGCTTGCCGTGATTCTCCATCGTTGGATCAGACACCGAACGAGGTTCACCCTAGTAGCGAAAAGTGCGCGAATCGACTCGTTCCAGAGTGATCGCTTTCCGATCCGGCTTCTTGGCTTCTTTTCGTGAAACAGGGAACTTCCTCACCCCGTCACGCACGCCAACACTTCCTGCAGCCGCTTTCGCGCGGCGGCCAGATGGTCACGTTTCTCTTCGTCGTCGAAGGCGTAGGACAGCCTCATGTCGGGCGAAAGCTTCCAGCGACTGCCTTTGCGTTGCACCAGTCGCATGACCTTGGCGGGATCCAACCGAGCGTCCATGCCGGCCGACAGCACCAACCGGCCCGCAGTCAGTTCGTAGGCACGCGCGCCGGTTCGGCGCACCAGGGTTTTGTCGCTCATGACTTCGCCGAGCAGGCGAGCCTCATCAGGCAGCGGACCGTAGCGATCCTCCAGCTCGGCCAGGGTCTCGCGCACGTTGCTGTCGTCGCGGGCCTGGGCCAGGCGTCGGTAGAAATCGAGACGTTGGCCAGTGTCGGGAATGTAGTCATCGGGCAAGAACGCCGGCACGTCGACCGCGATCTCAGGATCGAATTCGCTGCGGATGGGCTGTCCGCGCAGCTCGGCCACGGCTTCTTCCAGGATGCGCGCATAGGTGTCGAAGCCGACCGCTGCGACCAGGCCGGACTGGCGATCACCCAAAATCTCGCCCGCGCCGCGGATCTCGAGATCGTGCGTGGCGACCTGAAATCCGGCGCCCAGCTCGGTAAAGCGCTGCAACACCTCGAGCCGCTGGCGCGCCTGGGCCGACAGTGCGGCTTCCGAGGCAATCACCAGATAGCAGAAGGCGCGTTCCTTGGCGCGACCGATGCGCCCGCGCAACTGATAGAGCTGGGCCAGCCCGTAGCGATCGGCGTGGTTGACGATCATAGTGTTGGCGCGCGGGATGTCGAGGCCCGACTCGATGATGGTCGTGCAGCACAGAACGTCGTAGCGCCCGTCGACAAAGTCGATCATGACCTGTTCCAGCTTGGCCTCGGGCATCTGGCCGTGGGCCATGCCCACGCGCGCCCCCGGCGCCAGAGCGCGGATCTCTCGCGTCCACTTGGGCAGATCCTCCACCCGGTTGTGCACGAAGAAGACCTGGCCGCCGCGCGCCAGCTCCTTGGCAATCGCTTCGCGCAGTACATCGGGATCGAATCCGCATACGAAGGTGCGAATGGCCAGCCGGTCAGCCGGCGGGGTGGCGATGATCGAGATCTCGCGCAGGCCGGTCATGGCCATCTGCAGGGTGCGCGGAATGGGCGTGGCGGTCAGGGTGAGCACGTCCACCTGCGAGCGCATCTCCTTGAGGCGTTCCTTGTGGGTGACGCCGAAGCGCTGCTCCTCGTCGATGATGAGCAAGCCCAGGTTGCGGAAGTGCACGTCGCGCGACAACAGGCGGTGCGTGCCGATGACGATGTCCAGCTTTCCCGCGGCCAGGGCGGCGATGGTCTCTCGCTGTTCATGCTTGCTGCGAAAGCGCGAGAGCGACTCCACCCGCACCGGGAAATCCCGCAGCCGCTCGGCGAATGTCACCGCGTGCTGTTCGACCAAAACCGTGGTGGGGGCCAGCACCGCGACCTGGCGTCCACCCAGCGCGGCCAGCAGCGAGGCGCGCAGAGCCACTTCGGTCTTGCCGTAGCCCACGTCGCCGCACACCAGGCGATCCATGGGCGCCTCGTCTTGCATGTCGGCGAGCACCGCCGCGATGGCCTTGTCCTGGTCAGCGGTCTCCTCGAAGGGAAAGGTTTCCTCGAACTCGCGGAAGACGACATCAGGGGGCGGAAACGCATGGCCGGGCAGCGCCTGTCGCTGGGCATAGAGCTGCAGCAAACCCTCGGCCAGCTTGCGCGCTTCAGCCGAAACTCGGCGGCGCTTCTCCACCCAGGTTGTGCCGCCCAACTTGTCGAGCCGTACAGTCTCCGGCGTGCCGCCCACGAACCCGTGCACTACGCCGATGCGGTAGACCGGCACATACAACCCGCCGCCGTCGTACTCAAGGTGCAAAAAATCCTGGGCCACTCCCCGCAGCGTGAGTTTTTTCAGACCGCGGTAGCGGCCCACGCCCTGCTCGTCGTGAACAACCAGATCGCCTTCGGATATCTCGGCGAGATTTCCAAACCCTGGCGTGGTGGGCGCTGGGGCTGCGCGGTGCACGCGCGCACCGAATATCTCCTCTTCGGCGATCAGTGCCAGGCGCTGGTCGGGCAGCCGGAATCCGCGCGTGAGCGGCCCGACCAGAATTTCCAGCGACGGGCGGGCCGCGACCCGTTCCAGCAGGCCTAGGGCTCCCCCTTCGCTGTGATCGCGCGGCGTCTTGGGTTCCAGGCCGAAGGCCTGCAGCACGCCGGCCAGTCGGTCTGCGTGGGCGCGGGTGGTCGCCACCAGGCACACGCGGTAGCCGCCCGCGTGCCACAGCCGGATGCGTTCGCACAGAGCATGTCCCACATCGGCATCGCCGCGTTCGTGGAGCAGCTCGGCGCGCAGACTGGTGTTGGGCTCGGCCGTCAGGCGGATGCGTGGCGCGGGCGGCTTGTCGTCGGCGCTGGACGGCGTGATCTCGACGGTGCGCAATTCCAGGCGCGGCCAGGCGTCCAGTGCCAGGTGGGCCTGCTCTTCGTCGAGCAGGAACTCCTCGGCATCAAGGGCGAGTCGGTGCTCGGACCGGCGGTGCAGCGCGCTCTCACGCACCCGGGAGAAACTGCGGCGCGCCTCTTCCATGAGGGCCGCCGGATCCTCGACCACCACGCGGGATTGTGGCGGAAGGTAGTCGAAGAACGAGCCGAGACGGGCATGAAAGAGGGGAGCCAGCGACTCACTGCCGAAGAAATCCTCGCCTCGTTCGATCTGCTCGAGCAGATAGCGGGTCTTGCTTGAGGGGTAGGCGGCCTGGTCGGCTGCGGCCAGCAGACGCGACCGCACATCCGCACCCGCTGTCATCACGGTCTCCCGCACCGGGTGGAAGGCCACGCGGTCGATGGCCCGCAAGGTGCGCTGGGTGGCGGCGTCGTACAGGCGCAGCGACTCAACCTCGTCGCCAAAGAGCTCGATGCGCACGGGGTGCTTGTAGATCGGGGGGAAGACGTCGATGACGGCCCCGCGCACCGCGAAGGTTCCTGGATCCTCGACCACCTGGGCACGGCCGTAGCCGGCCTTGACAAGGTCCTGGACCAACGCCTCCCGCTCCAGCGGGGAGTGGTCCTCGACCACCCGGCAAAGATCGGCGAACTGCATGGGCGGAATCACCCGTCGAAACACCGCCGCAGCCGGCGCCACCACCACAGCCGGCGCGTGGCCGTGACTCAGGCGGTACAGCACGGCCAACCGGCGCATGATGGTGCGGCGATCGGCCTGCATTTCGGCGTGGGGCGAGACTTCGGGCGCAGGCAGGTCCAGCACGGACGCCGGCGCCAGCGGATCCTCGACGGATTTTCGTGGGGCCAGGAAGAAGGAAAGGTCGGCACAGCGGTTTTCCACCAGATCCTCGCCAGCAACCAGATAGAGGAGGGGACCATGGCCTCCGTCCTGGCGCGCCAGATAGGCGGCAATGGCTGGGCCCGAGACTCCCGCGGCGCCATAGACTTCCACCGCGGTCCCGGCGCCCGCGTTTTCCAGCAAGGCTTCGATGTCGCGCAGTCGGGGTTCCACGGGGAAAGCAACGCCCAGGGGGGCTTGCCAGTCATACCCCATCTCCGGCTCGCCGGGCAGGAGAGGCTCCCTCCCGACGGCGAATCCTGCATTGGGTGCAGAGTCTCCGTTGACCCCAGGGTGCGAGCGGGCTAAGGTGCCTTTCAATCAAGGAGGAGCGCACATGAAACGCGTCTTGGGCCTGGCGTCGGCCGTTTTGGTCCTGACATTCCTGGCAGCTTGCGAAGAGACCAAGCTCCGCATCGACCGGGTAGAGCCCGCCGAAGGCATCACGGCGGGTGGTGATCATGTGAACATCATCGGCGTGGGTCTGCAGCCTGGTAAGACCCAGGTCCGCGTTGCATTTGGCAGTCACGTGGCCGAGCAGGTCGTCATTGGGTCGAAAGACAAGATCAACGTGGTCACCCCCAACGGGGACAAGGGGCCGGTGGACGTAACCCTCGACTTCGACGATGGGCAGCGCTTCAAGATCCCGGGCGGATTCCGCTACGTGGAGCCGAAGCAGAACGACGATCTGCGCAAGGCTTTCTTCAACAAGTCCAAGACGGCTGAGAAAAAGTAACTACTGAAGACCTGTCCCTGAATTTGACGGGTCTTCAGCAGCCGAGCCAAGGGCTCGGCCGCAGGTGGGGTGAAGTCCCCGCATTTACTTCGCGGACGAGGGCAGGGCAGCGGCCCTCCCTTCGACCTTACTGGTGGGCCACGCGGAAGAGCTGCTGGCCCATCAGGAGCAAGCTGCCAGACGGCACGGGCCGCGAGTCGCGAACGCGCAGGAACGTGCCGTTCGATGACCCCAGGTCAGTCAGGTACACGCCGCCATCACGCAGCGTAATCTGCGCGTGGGCGCCGGAAACGTAGCCGTCCTCAGGAAAGAGGATGTCGCCGCGCTCGCGGCCGAGCACAACGGTTTCATCGAAAAGCGGGAAGGCGGGGCCGTCCACGTCCCGACCCACGATGACGGACAGCCGGCCCCAGTACCCTGGGTTGGGCGTGCCGATGATCTCGGTTCCGTCTTCCAGCGGCGAGGGCGGGCTAATGGTGTCGAAGCGCAGCAGCTCCTGGCCGATGCGCAGGGTATCGCCTGATTCCAGCGTCTCTTCTTGCATAAGCTTTACGAACACGCCATTCAGGCTGCGCAGATCGCGGACTTCGAGTCCGGCCTCAGTGAGAACGAACTCGGCGTGGCGGGGCGACAGGTAGGGGTCGGCGTCGAAAAGATGGCCCTGGCCTCGCCCGACCAGATTCTCACCTTCGTGCAAGGGATGACTTCCACCCTCGGTGCCGTCAGGGCGGATGAGAGTCAGCTGCCCACGAACCGCCACCTTGACGGGCTCCGGGGCCAACGCCGCGGCTTGCTGGAGCGCGCCCTCGACCACGGCGCCGGCGGCCGGCTTCATGCGATGACCGCAAGCTCCGCAGAAGGCAAAGCCAGCCGACACAGGGTTGCCACAACGCGGACATAGGATGGGCCCTGAGGCTGCGGCAGCGGCCGGAGCAGCCGTTGCCAACGGATACGCGGCCGCGACGCTGACAGGGGCAGCCGGCGTGGCGCTGGGGCTTGGCGGCGCAGTTGGTCTGCCGGGAGACTGAACTGGAGCGACCGACACCCGCGGTGCCGCTGCGGCCACAGCGGGAACCGGCGCAGCCGCGGAAGCGCCCCCTGGGCGCCAGGCAGTCGGCGCGGTGGCGATCCTGGATGCCGTGGCAGCAGCGTCCTGCGGCGAGGTCACAGGTCGCCGGGACACGTCCTGCATAGGTGCCGGCGCCGGCGCGGGGAAGGCAGCTGGGGCCGTTGCAGGCGGTGCTGTCCGCGGGCCAGCCGTGGCGCCGCTGGCACGGACCAAGATCGGAGCTGAACCAGAGGCAGCCATCGGCCGAACCACGGCCGCGGCCGCCGGACCGGGCGCCTGGTAGTGTGTGGCTTGAAAACCCACGGATTCTGGATCAGGCATGGCTGTGGGTGGCGCGGGCGAGAAAGTCTTGGCCATGCCCATAGGGGCGGGCTCCTCGGCGGGCGGAGGCGCCCTCAGGGGCTCCGCCGGCGCGGGAACTGCCATCTGCAGTTTCGAGCCGCAGCCGAGGCAGTACTTGAACTGGTCCTGATTTTCCTTGCCGCAGCGAGAGCAGATGATCACGAGCTATCCTCCACGCAGTTCATGAAGAAGAACATTAACTCCCATTTTCCTCGTCGTCGCGCTGGTTTTCTCCTACGAGATTTCCACGCGCAGGAGTTGCTGGCCGAGAAACACATAGTCGCCATGTTCCAAGGGCGCCTCATCGTTGATACGCACGAATGTGCCGTTCTTGGAGCCCAGGTCCGTCACCGTGAGCACCCCATCCGGGGCGATGGTGACTTCGGCGTGGCGGCCCGAGATGAAGGGGTCGTCGGGGAAATTCAGGTCATTCTCCTCGCGGCCGAGCGTAACGCTGTCCCCGCGGGCGCGCACGATGAGGCCGATTTCGCCCCCACGCAACCGTTGGATGACACGCATCTTTGAGGCCCGCTTGGGGCTGGCGTAGAAGTACGTTCCTTCGGCGTCTGGCTGCGGGCCGAAATCGGGTGCCAGAGCTTCGACTTGCAAAAGCTGCTCGCCAACCAAGAACACCGAGCCTGACTCCAGCCGCGTCGGGTTGCGGATGCGCACGAATACGCCGTTGATCGAGCCTTCGTCGCGCACGAGTAGCTTGCCTTCTCGGTAGAAGAAATTGGCGTGGCGCGGAGACACCAGAGGATCCTCGGAAAACAGAATCGCACCCTCGGTGCGACCCACCACGTGCTCGGTGCCCCCGAGCTCATAGGCCAGGCCATCCGCGCTGTTGGCCTTGACCACCACCAACTTGGCGATGCCGGCAGCCTGGACGCCAGAGAAGAACATGGTCTTGCCGGCGCCGGCGCCGGGGTGGGGCGCGGATGGTACCTCGATGCGTGCGCCGCACTGGCCGCAGAAACGATCACCGACGGGGACCGGATTGCCACAGGTCGGGCAGGGCTTGGTTGACATGGAATCCTCCACAGGGACAGCGGGCTGAGCCCGGCCAGGCGATGGCTCGCGAGAAGCCGCCTCGACGATCGGAGCTTGGCACACCGGGCACAAGGTCGCGTCGAGGCCGGTCAAAGCGTCGCAACGGGGACAAACCAGGCCGACGGGCATGCTAGTGTAGCCATCTTGCCCGCATCGCTCGGCCTGTCAAGCAGGCGAGTTCTGTTGTTAGCGCCTCGATGAGCTGTCGTCGCTGGCCGGCGACCCCTCATAGCGGGTGCGCAGAAAATCGCGCACGGCCACTCTGACCCGGTCTGGCATGCGCAGCGCCAAGGCCTCTCGGGAAACCTCGGGCGTCTTGCGATAGGTTTCAAAGAATCTCATGCAATCTGGGCAGTTGCGCAGGTGCGACGAGAAGAGCTGCCTTTCCGTCTGGGGCAGCGAACCGCTGAGAAAATCGAGGCAGTAGTCCACGATTTCCCGGCAAGAGAGAAACCCTAGTTCATCGTCAGAAGGCTTCACGTCATTGCTTTCCCGAAAACCGCTCTTAGTAGAATATACCCTACCATTCATGACTGCCCAAGGCCGGTGGCAGGCTTTTTCACTCAACGCCTTGCCGCGGCTGCCGGCCCAGGCAGCAGAATGGACGGCCGCGCTGGCTCGGGCTCGGCTACGCATCCCGTCGGCCGTGGCGATTGCGGCAAAGGGGCTGCGGCGGCTGGAGATCTTTCCCGACCATGTCGCCTTCGCATCGGAGGCGGCTGGCAGCGGGTGGGGCGACGGAATGGGCTGGTTTTCGCTGGAATATGGCGGCCAGCGCGGTTGGCTGGGAATGGACCATCGGATCTCACTGGCCCTGGTGCATGCCGTTCTGGGCGGGCCGGCGCCAGCTGCGATTCGCCCGTTGGGTCGCGGCGAACGTGGCGTCATGGCGGCGATCGTGTTGTCGGGGTTGGATGCCATCGGAGTGTCCCAGAAGGTTGAGGTCGAGCTCGGGCTGGCGTCGGGGCCACACGCTCCGGGCCCCGACCGACTCGTGGTTGGCGGCTCGGTTCGCACCGCTGCGGGCCTCGCTGGTCGGGCCGCTGTGCTGCTTCCGATCGCGTGGCTGGCAGACATTGCGAGAACCGGCCCGATCGCGGCTCCCCTGGATGAGCTGGCCGCCAGCGCAACCTTGGAGCTGGCTCGAACCGATCTGTTGGGAGCTGACCTTGCCGCGGCTGCGGTGGGCGACGCCGTAGTGTTTGACGGCATTCGCAAGATTCAGGCGGACGATGGGTGGCTGGCCTGCTTGCGCGTGGGTGACTTCGCAGCGCCCGTCCGCTTGGGTGCTGACGGTACACTGATCCTGGTGGGCTCATTGACTCAGGCTGAGGAGGATGCAAAACCGATGGCATCGCAAGACGAAAACGCGCCGGGAAAGCCGGAGGAACCATCATCGAACGAGGTGGCCCAGATTCTCGCAACCGCGCCGGTGGAAGTGGTCGCCGAGATCGGCCGCTTCACACTTCGAGGCGACGAACTGGCCGGACTGATGAAGGGCGGCGTACTGAGCCTTGGTCCACGCCGGATCGACGCCATTCAGCTTCTGGTTGGCGGTCAACCTTGGGCCGTGGGCGAGCTGGTCAGCGTGGGCGACGATCTGGGCGTACGCATCCTCAAGCTGCGCGCGGGCTGAGACAGACCGCCTCCAACGAGGCGGCGGTCGCTGACCAGCGCGGGGCCGCGCGCATGAGCGAGCCCAACAGAGGCTGCCATAGCTCGGCATTGGTCCGCAGCGCGATGGCGCGCTGGATGGCGCCGACCCCGCCCCACGGATCCGCGGGCGCATAGAGGAGGCCACAGCCCGTCTGCGACGCCACGTCGCGGTCGACCAGGTAGTCTCCGTTTGCGCCCGCGTCCGGAGCCAAGGGAAGGGCTCCGTAGCGCAGGGCCAGGCTCCCCGCTCGTCCGGTCATGTCTGCGGCGTCTGCTAAGAGTACAGCGTCGGCCGCGGCCAGGATCTGCCGTTCGGCCTCCCAGCC
>Ga0265330_10001191_pt1 | contig 15423 bp, 12 predicted proteins | sample 41919metaG_FD_202083 | JGI IMG/M metagenome (GOLD analysis project Ga0265330, IMG submission 202083) | Rhizosphere microbial communities from Carex aquatilis grown in University of Washington, Seatle, WA, United States - 4-19-19 metaG | ecosystem: Host-associated > Plants > Roots > Rhizosphere... | reverse complement strand
CAGCTCGCTCGGATCGCGCGCTTCAAAGAAGCGACGGACCTCGGACCACACCTCATCGCAGGTCGCGCCCAGGATTTCGCTCTCCAGGCGCTGGCGAGTTTCCGTCGGCAGCGCATCGAGGCTGTCAAAGGAACGATAGAGATCGTACAGGCGCTGCGCGCGCACCCCGTACATGGTTCCACGGCGCAGAACCTGCACCCTGACCCCCAGCTCGAACATGTCCGCGCAGGGAGCCATCATCACGTCGGCCAGACCTGCCTCGGCCAGCATGCGCTTGCCATCCTCGGCCAGGCCCGACTCGACCGCGGCCTGGTTCACCGAGCCGGTGACCACATAGGCGGCTCCGAGAGAGAATGCCGCGGCCACCGCGGCCGGCGCGCCCAAGCCGCCCGCCGCGCCAACGCGAACGGGGCGCGGGTAGCGATGCTGCTGCGCCAGCCGGTCGCGCAGGGCGAGCAGCACCGGAAGCAGGGCCGCCAGCGGTCGGTTGTCGGTGTGCCCGCCCGAATCAGCCTCGGCGGTCACGTCCTCAGCCACCGGGACGTGCGCGGCCAGGGCGGCCTCCTCGGGGTTGAGCTTGCCCGCGCGCACGAGTGGCTCCAGAAGCGCGGACTGGGCTGGACTCATGAACGCCTCGGCAACCTCGGGCCGCGACAGCTTGGCGAAGATGTGGTGGCGCCGCTGGATGCGGCCCTCGGGATCGCGGTGCAGTCCCTTGGCCGCGCACAGGACCACGGCCGGAGTCAGCCCCATGAACGCCGAAACGCAGATACGGCGGACATCGCGGGAAAGATAGAGATCGGCGATCGCATTTTCCAGCTCTGGGCTGTGCGGCGAATGGATGAGGTTGGCACCCCAGGCCGGCCCGTCCTTACCCAGCGCAGCCTCGATCTCGCCGAGAGCCGCGCCCACCTGGGTCGGCGCAAGCCCACCTGCGCCGAAGAACCCCAGCATTCCCGCTCGCGCCATGGCGACCACCATGCGGGCTGTGGTGATCCCGCGCGCCATCTCGCCCACCACGTAGGGGAAACGCACGCCATGGGTTTCGCAGAACGAACGATCGCCGAGCCACTCGGGATAGAGTGCCGGCAGCGTGCCGAGCAGGGGGTAGCCTGCGCCGTTGGGTGCCACCTGGCCGCCAAAGCCCACGCCCAGTCGGCCGCGCGCGCTCTCGCGTACGAGATGCGTGGGCTCGCGCATGCGCGCAACCGTAGCCGCCAGCGCGCCTGGGTCGAAACACGCCGGCTCCGCCCCGGGATTCCAGGTGCCAAGTTGGGAAAAATCGGTGCTCATGAATGGGGCGAGGGATAGTACCTCGAAAAGCCTCGGTGGTGGAACGCGGCACACTCGTCTAGGCGGTGTTCTGCCCACTAACCAAGACTCTTCTAGCCCGTCTGTTCGATCGTCTCTTGGATCTGCTTGCGCAGCTTGTCCGCCGTGGCGACCTTCTTGAAATGCGCGCTGACCATGGGATGAAGCCTGCGCCCGCGTTCCGTCTCGCTAAGCGTCCCGCGTCAGGCCTTCCCGAGCGGGATCAAAAAATGAGCTGTTCTGCTGAGTCGTCCACACTAGAGTGGGCAGACTTCAAGAGAAGGATCTGTTTATGCAAAAGCAAAGACGGGATTTTCTCAAGATAACGGCCGCGGGCGCGGCGGGACTGGCGCTAGCAAGAGCGGATAGGGCATTTGCAGCATGGCCCGCCAGCGGAACACTGGCGGTCAACCCGAACATCAGCAACATGCGGGTCGTGGCTTGCTACGACACCAAGATGATGGGCACCCCGGCGTCGACGACCTTTGCTGCGGAAAATGCGGCGGTCGATTCCGCCCGAGTGCAGGCGAACATGGATGCCATGGCCATGCAACTGGCCAATCAGAGCACGGCGGACGCGGCCTGGAAAGCCATCTTCCGGTCGAGCAAGGCGTGGGCGTCCACGAAGGTCGCGATAAAGTTGAACACGCTCGAACCCAGGAACATGGCCCGCGTCGCCATCGTGCAGAAATTCTGCAACATCCTTTCGGGGTTTGGCGTGTTGCCCGCCAATGTCATCATTTACGATGGGCAATCTGCCTATACCGGCGCGACCTCGAATTACACCTCCTATTTCAGTGCGACCGACACCACCAAGACCCCGGCGGTTGTCAGCAATCTGAATTCCGCTTTGGGGGGCACAGTGAGCGCTCCGATTCCCGGCGGATCGTCCGCGACTTGTACCGCAAGCATTGCCAATGGCGGGATCGACATTCTCATCAATATCGCGAACAACAAGGGACACGACCTGATGGGCAGGGCCACGCTGTGCATGAAGAACCACTTCGGCACCTTTGCGCCCAAACACGACATCAATTACCTGTTCAATATCAACAAGAGCGATGCCATTCTCGGGGGAAATCCCGTGCGGCAGCAACTGTGCTTCGTCGATTCCTTGCTGGCAAACAAGGTGTCCAATGCGGGAGCGCCGGATGTCATGCCGAACTATCTGGTCATGGGCGTCTTCGCTCCCGCGGTTGACTACCTGACGATCAAGAAAGTCCGCGAAGCGGTCATGGGGTGCACCCATGATGCGGCCACCATCGACTCCTATCTCACGACGTTCGGCTACGCGACAACCGATCCGGTTTGGGTGCTCGTGCCCCCCGCGGGCGGCGCACCCACCGCCGACGGGGGAATGGGCGCGGGCGGGGCCAGCGGGTCGGCAGGCGCGGGCGGCAGCGGCGGGACCGGCGGGTCGGGAGGCGCGCGCAGCGGCGGGACCAGTGGGTCGAGTGGCGGGACCAGCGGGTCGGGAGGCTCAGGCAGCGGCGGGACCAGCGGGTCGGCGGGCGGGTCTCGCGGCGGGAGCAGTGCGTCTGGCGGCGTGGCCAGTGGCGGAACCAATGGATCGGGAGGCGCACGCGGTGACAGCAGCGGTGGATCCAGTGGCGCAGCCAGCGGCGGGAGCAGCGGGGCCAGCGGTGGGACCAACGGTTCGGGAGGGATGGCCAGCGGCGGGATGACTGCGGCGGGCGGTACTGTCGGCACCGGCACCACGTCCGGCGGCGGTGGAGCGGCGGGAACGGGCGGCGCGGCCACAAGTTCCACCTTCGCCTCGGGGGGGTCGTCGACAACAGGCAGAACCATCGCCGGAGGGACGACCGCGGGCTCGGTCGGCGGCAGTGGCGGCGTTGCGGGAACGTCGCAAGCGACGAGCGCGCCGCACGTCGGCGGTAAGTCAGGGGGCGGCTGCAGTGTGGCCGGGGTCGACCGCAGGATCACCCGCTGGGGCGCGATCCTGGCCTTGGGCGCCGTGGTGGGCGAAAAGCTTCGGCGCTTGGTTGGCGGCAACGACCGGTCGGCGTGATCCGGTCGTTGCTTGCAGTCGACGCTACTTCGCGATCATCACTTCGGTCGCCTTGACGACTGCGGCGACCGAATCGCCCGTCTTGAGAGCCAGGCGGTCCACCGAGCTTGCGGTGATGATCGACACGAGATCCTGGCCGTCGAGCGACGTGCAGGTGAAGCGGAAGTAGCCGACAGGTAAACTTTATTCTACTCACGTCATGCCAGATTGACATGGAGGTGCGGTTCGGGAATGCTGTCGGCATGGACACCCGGGTTCGGACCGCGGTCAAGGCCATGCGGCAGCGCCTGGAGATGCAGCAACGGGATCTGGCCAAGGCCGTCGGTGTCAGCCGACAGACGCTCAGCTCGATCGAGGCAGGCGAGACGGTCCCTTCCACCCAGATTGCCTTGGGGCTGGCGCGGGAGCTGCGGTGCCGGGTGGAGGATCTCTTCAGTCTCCGTAGCGACGGACAGGTCATCGAGGCGGAGTTCGTGCGTGAAACCGATCGCAAGCCCAGTGACGCACACAAGGCGCGGGTGTCGCTGGGCTGGGTCGGCGAGCGCTGGGTGGCTCGCTTGCTCGAAACCGACGAAGCCTTGGCACTTGGCACTCCCGCAGACGGGATCGCATCGCTCTTGGAAGAGAAGGGCAGGATCAAGGTGCGGGTTCGCCCTTTGCGCGATCCGGAATCGCTTCGCCGCAATCTTCTGGTCGCCGGCTGCGATCCCGCGCTGGGGCTGCTTGGGCGCCACCTGGAAGAGCGTTTTCACGGACCCCGCCTGCACTGGATCGAAAAGGCCAGTCGACCCGCGCTGGAGGAGCTGGCGTCGGGGCGCGTCCATGTCGCTGGGCTGCATCTTCTGGGCGAGGGTGGTGCTGGTGAGAACGCGGTGGCCGTCCGCACCAGGTTCGGCGCAGAGCCCATGGTGCTGGTGACACTGGCTTCCTGGGAACAAGGGCTGGTCAGTCGGGTCGGGAAAAAGTACAAGAGCGCGGGGGACGTGGAACGGAAAGGCACGCGTGCGATCGCGCGAGAAGCGGGTGCAGGCGCGCAGGAGTTGCTGGAAGGCCTGTTTCGCAAGGCGGGCCGCGCGTTCGAGAATGTGGTACCGGTGGCGGTGGCGCGCGGGCATCGCGCGGTGGCGCAAATGGTGGCTATGGGCGTGGGAGATGTGGGGGTGGCCACACGCTCGGCTGCGGCAAGTTACGGCCTGCACTTCGAGCCGCTTGCCGAGACCCGCTTCGACCTGGTCTTCCCCGCGACTCTCGCCTCGGACAGCCGCGTGCAGGCGTTGATCGATTGCTTGTCAAATGCGCGCTTCCGCCAGGATTTGGGGGGCATGACCGGTTATCGAACCGCACGTACAGGGGAAGCCTTCACGTGAGTGCAAGCATGAATCGCCACAAGTTCGTTCTCGTGGTTCTCGGCGCTGTCGGCGCAACCGTTCCGCTCTTCGCAATGCCGGCAACAGGCGGAGAAACACGGGAAGTCGTGGTGTATGCAGCCGCTTCGCTGCGCGAGGTTTTCCAGAGCGTCGCGCTGACTTTCGAGAAGCGCCACCCAAACTCGAAGGTTCGCTTCAACTTTGCAGGCAGCCAGGATCTGCGCGTGCAGATCGAACAGGGTGCCAAGGTTGACGTGTTCGCCTCGGCCGATTGGAAGCACATGCAGCTCCTGGTCGACAAGAAGATGGTCATCGAGCCCGCGGTGTTCGCACGCAATCTGCCGGTCGTAATCGTGCCGAAGAACAACCCGGCCAATGTGCGCACCTTTGCGGACCTGCCCAAGGCCACCCACCTGGTGGTCGGCGCGGCCGAGGTGCCAATCGGCGCGTACACCGAGGCGATCTTTGCGGCCACTGAAAAACTCTACGGCAAACCCTTCCACGAACAGGTTCTTGCGCGGGTGCGCTCGCACGAGCTGAACGTGCGCCAGGTCCTGACCAAAGTCGCGTTGGGCGAGGGCGACGCTGGCATCGTCTACCGAACCGACGCGCTGACGATGCCCGAGAAGGTTCAGATCGTCGAGATCCCCAATCCGATCAACATCGTGGCCGAGTACCCGATCGCCGTCTTGAAAGCCGCGCCCCATTCCGATCTGGCGCGTGCGTTCGTGAACCTGGTGCTGTCCAAGGACGGCCAAAAGACGTTGGCTGCGGCGGGCTTCAATCGGGTCGAGCAGCAAGGGGCGAAGTGAGTCGGACGGTTCTGTCTCGTACGAGAAGTCGTCGTCTGTACAACGCGGCCATGCTGGGCCTGGGTGGCCTCTTGTTGCTCTTCATCGTGCTGCCTTTCGTGGCTCTGGTTCTCGATGGTGGACCCGAGGCCATTTGGCGGGGTCTCGGCTGCTCTTTGACCTGGCCGGCGCTGCGCCTCAGCCTCGGGACGACTTTGATTTCCGTTGTCCTGGTGGTCGTGGGTGGCACGCCTCTCGCCTGGTGGCTGGCGCGGTCGCGCTGGCGATCGGCGCGCTGGCTGGAGATCCTGTTGCAGCTTCCCGTGGTGATTCCACCCGCGGTGGGCGGCATTGCGCTGCTGCTTGCCTTTGGCCGCCGCGGGCTCTTTGGCGGAACCCTGGAGCGCTTGGGCTGGACACCCGCTTTCAGTGTGGTGGCGGTCGTCATGGCGCAGGTCTTTGTCTCGGCACCGTTCTATTTGCAGGCGGCGGTGCAGGCCTTTGGTCGGTTGGCTCCGAATCTGCTGGCCGTTGCACGAAGCCTGGGCGCCTCGCCGCCGCGTCTGTTCTTTCGAGTGGCCCTGCCGCTCGCCCGTCCCTGGCTGATCGGTGGGGCGGCCATGAGCTGGGCGCGCGCGCTGGGGGAATTTGGCGCCACCTTGATGTTCGCGGGGAACATGACGGGAAAGACGCAGACCCTGCCACTGGCGATCTACACTGCCCTGGAACTCGACATCCATACCGCGCAGGCCCTGTCGCTCCTGTTGGTCGTGTTCGCCTTTGCTCTCTTGCTCTTCTTGCGGCGATTCAATCGCGGGTTTGAAGCCGCGCGTGGGGCGGCGACGCCATGACGGGAGATTCCGGTTCTCGACTCTCCATCGCGGTACACGCCGCACTCGGATCATTCTCGCTGCAAGCCTCACTGGAGGTTGGTGCCGAGCCACTGGCCTTGGTCGGGCCGAACGGATCGGGCAAGACCAGCTTGCTACTGACCGTCCTGGGTCTGCGCAGGCCCGAGCGCGGCCGCATCGTGCTGTCGGATGAGGTTCTTTTCGACGCGGACCTGGCCGTGGATCGTCCCACGGAAGAGCGCCACCTTGCCTACCTTCCCCAGGACTTCGGTCTGTTTCCCCATCTCACGGCAATCGATAACGTGGCCTTCGCACTCGCGTGCCGCTCGGAGCGGGCAAGCACAAGGCAGCGTCGGGGCGAGGCCATGACATGGCTCGAACGCTTTGGCATCGGCAGCCTGGCGAACCGAAACCCATCGCGGCTTTCCGGCGGTGAACGGCAGCGGGTCGCACTCGCGCGGGCCCTGGCTTCCTCTCCCAAGGCCCTGTTGCTCGATGAGCCTACGGCGTCTTTGGATGTCGAAGCCCGGGTCGAGGTTCGCGCGTTTTTGGCCCAATCCATTCGCTCCCTCGGCTTGCCCACCATCCTCGTCACCCACGACGCCATGGATGTGGAAGCGCTTGCCGGTCGGGTGGCAGTGCTTGAAAAGGGACAGGTCGTCGCGTGCGGCTTGCTCGCCGACGTCCGCAAAGCCCCGCCCACCTCTTTTGCCAGCAGGCTTCTTTCGCCGTCGACCTCCCCGGGAACGGGCGGAATCGCTGGCCCTCTTTGCAATGAAGGTGTTCGTCACAACTGAAATAGGAGGCTCGTGCCGGGCGTGGAGTCTGTGCAAGCTCCTGTGGCTTGTCTTGCATGACAGTCGCGGCGGGGCAGACTTCGCGTCATACACGCTGACGGTCGGGCCGTGAAAGTGGTTGCGGCCGTCATCATTGTTGGCTCGACGCCGGGCGCGCGAGGAGGTCGGCAATCCGCTGGCGCAGCTCATCGCGCACCTTGCGAAAGGCGTCCAGGCGCTTCGCTTCCGAGCCACCCACCGCCGCAGGATCGGGCAGGCTCCAATGCAAGCGCGTGGCTTTGCCGAGGAAGAGAGGACATTCCTCCTCGCTGCACAGGGTGATGACCGTGTCGACCTCGGCCGCGGGGATTTCTGCAACCGGCTTGGCGTGGTGCCCAGAGATGTCGATGCCGATCTCCCTCAACACCGCAATCGCCTCGGAGCGGACGCTGCTCGGCCGGGAGCCGGCGGACCAGATTCTCGTTCCCGCCGGCGCCAGTGAGAGTGCGATTCCTTCGGCCATCTGGCTGCGAGCCGAGTTGGCCACGCACAGGAAAAGAATGCCTCTCATGTCGGAACCTCCTGCGCAGGGTAGTACCTGCGTCCGAGCCAGAGCGCGACGTTGACCAGCCCGATGAGCGCGGGCACCTCGACCAGCGGCCCGATCGCTGCCGCAAACGCGGCGCCGTGGTTGATCCCGAAGGTCGCGATGGCGACCGCGATGGCCAGCTCGAAGTTGTTCGATGCCGCCGTGAATGACAGCGTCGTCGCCTGTCCGTAGCTCGCACCCACCTTCTTCGACATGAAGAAAGAGACAAAGAACATCACCACGAAGTAGATGAGCAGCGGGACGGCGATGCGCACGACGTCGAGCGGAAGCTGAACGATGGTCCCGCCCTTGAGTGAGAACATCACCACGATGGTGAAGAGCAGCGCGATGAGCGTGATGGGGCTGATCTTCGGGATGAACTTGCCATGGTACCAGTCCTTGCTCTTCAGTTTGATAAGCGAGAACCGCGTGACCACCCCAGCGATGAAGGGGATGCCGAGATAGATGAAGACGCTCTTGGCGATTGCGCCGATGGTGATGTTAACTGCCACGCCTTTCAGGCCGAACCAGGTCGGGAGGATGGTGATGAAAACGTAGGCGTAGACCGAATAGAGCAGCAGCTGGAAGATCGAATTGAAGGCGACCAGCCCAGCGCAGTACTCCGTGTCGCCCTTGGCCAGGTCGTTCCACACGATGACCATGGCGATGCAGCGGGCGAGGCCGATCGTGATGACCCCGACCATGTACTCGGGCTTGTCGTGCAGGAAGAGCACGGCCAGGCCGAACATCAGGATCGGCCCAATGACCCAGTTCTGGACGAGCGACAGCCCGAGGATCTTGGTGTTGCGGAAGACCGGGCCCATCTCCTCATAGCGGACCTTGGCCAGCGGCGGGTACATCATCAAGATGAGACCGATGGCGATCGGGATGTTGGTCGTCCCGACGTTGAACTGGTTGATGAAGGGTACGAAGCTCGGAAGCAGGTAACTCCCGCCAACACCCACCGCCATGGCGAGGAAGATCCAAACCGTCAGGAAGCGGTCGAGACACGACAGCCGCTTCGCCACGCCCTGAGTCGCTGTCGTTCCCCGAGTCATCGAGTTGCTCCTCCGTGCCGCGTCGTGGTCTTCCCCCTGGTGGTCATGGCCGAAGCGGCGGCGCCTTTGCTGCAGGCCATGCCGCGGTTCTTTCCGTGCAGCCAATGATGCAGCGTCTTGAGCAGCCAGGCAGCGTCGGGCCTGCCAGCCAGGCTGCGCCGCAGAAGTGCCAGATGAGTCTTGGCCAACCCATCCTCTGCCGGGCGGAGCGCGTAGTGCGACCACAGACCCTCCTTGCGGTCGGTCACCAGGCCGGCGTGCTTGAGCGTGGCCAGATGCCGCGAGGCTTTGGACTGCGTGATGCCGAGCGCCGCCATGATGTCGCACACGCACAGCTCGTCGTGGTGAAAGAGCAACCAGATGATCTTGAGCCGTGCCTCATCGGCGAGAACCTTGAAGAACTGAGCCGCATCTCTCATGCGTCACCATATATTCGTATAGCCGAATAAACGAGTGGATGCAAGGTCGTGGGTTGCGTCCGCTCTCCAGGCTGCGTGCTTCAGGTTCACTCCTCCCGGGCGAACAATCCCAGGTACATGGCGAGCAGCGAATCGCGCGGGGTCTCGCCGACCGGGATCCGGGGCACGGTGAACACGGGACGAGGGGCTGCGAACTCACGGACCGCCTCCACCACCTCGGCGTGGAGCGCGGCGGCCGACTCCTGCTGGCGGCGCAGTTTCTCCAGGCGATCCATGAAGGCCCGCGTCTGCTCGCGCTCTTCCAGCCCACCCAGCAGCGCCGCCGCGCGCTCGACCGCGCGCTCGATCTCGCCGGGACCAGGCAAAAAGGCCTCCTCCACCCGGTTGACGATGAAGGCGCGTGGCACGCAGCCTTCGTCCGCCAGGTGCTCGCTGATGACCTGGGCTTCGACGATGCGGGCCGGATCCGGCGCGCACACCACCAGGAACACCGTGCGCGGGTCGCGCAGCAGACGGCCGACCTGTTCGCCGCGCGAGCGGAAGTGGCCGAGCAAATCGGAGAAGGCCGCGAAAAACCCGACGGTTTCGTCCACGAACGACGGGCCGGCCACCCGCGCGATGAGCGAGGTCGCTGCGGCCCCGGCCCGGCTCCACAGACGCGAGGTCCACGAGGACGTGGCCGCCGCGGGCATGAACCAGCGGGTGATCTTGTCGCTGAAGAAGGTGGCCACCCGATCGGGAGCCTCGAGAAAATCCACGGCGTTGCCGGTGGGCGGGGTATCCAACACGACACTGTCGAAGCGGCCAGTGCGGAACAACTCGTGCACGCGTTCGACCGCCATGTACTCCAGGGTCCCCGACAGGCTGCGCGAGATGTGCTGGTAGACCCGGTTCGACAGCAGCGCCTCTCGCCGTGCTGGATCGGGCACCAGCAGCGCGATCATGTGATCGAACGTCGCGGTGGGGTCGAGCATGAGCGCGCTCAGCGTGCCCGCCGGGTGCATCTTGCGGAACCCGGTCAGCTCCATCGGATCGTTGGTCAGCTCGACCAGCCCGAGTGCGTCGGCCAGACGGCGTGCCGGATCGATGGTGAGCACCAGGGCGCGCCGCCCGGCCGCCGCCTGGCGTAGGGCCAGCAGCGCCGACAGCGTGGTCTTGCCCACGCCGCCCGGTCCCACGCAGACCACCAGCGGCGCATCGGCAATGAGCGTGGCCAGTTGAGCCGCACTGCCCGCGGAAGGCTCCACCGTGCGCGCGGGGTGCCCGTTGGCAGGCGCGGGCGCCGGCGGACGGGCGGGAAACTCCACCACGCTCGCGTTTTCCAAACCGCGCAAACGCTCGATCTGCTTTCGCGCGTGATCCAGCCCGTCAAGCTGGCTCTGCGCCGCGAGTGCCAGGTGCGCCAGGGCTTCTTCGCTTTCACGTTGCAGGACTTCGAGCAGCGGCCGGTCGCTGGCGTGCAGGAGCATGGCCGGGACCTGATTGACCACGACCACCCGGGCGGCGATACCCATCTGACGGGCCTTGCGCAGAAGTTCGAGCGTCTCGTTGACCGGCAATTCCTCGGGCAAGGTGATGGTCACCATCTCGCAGCGCTTGCCGTCGAGCAGCAGGCGCTGAACCCGCTCCGCCGCGTGCGCGATGGGCCCGATGCGGAACATACGGTGTACGGCGCGCGGCGTGTCCAGGAACGACAGGGCATGGCCGGTGGCGGGAAGATCCACGATCACCGGCAAGTGCTGGGCTGTGCTTTCGTCGACCAGGGCGCGCAGTTCGTCGAGCACGATCATTTCGCGCATGGCTGGTGAAGTACGGACGAACTGGCGCACCACGCGGTTGCGCAGGATGGCCTGGGCCAACATGGGGATGTTGACCAGCCGCCGCAAGGCCGGCTCTATCGCCATATCCAGATCGATCTTGACCACCCTGACGCCGCTCTGCGGCGCGATCAGGTCAGGCAGCCGCCGGTGCGCGGAGAACTCGACCGCAACGGCGCCGCCGCGGCGCTGGGCTGCCAGCCCGGCCAGCGCTGCCACCAGGGTGCTCTTGCCGGTGCCGCCCTTGCCGGTGACCAGGATCACGTCGCGCTGGTCGACCAGCGGTCCAAGTGAGGCGACATCGAGCATACGACTTACCATCCATCGTGGCGGCTCTCGGCCTCGCTGACAACTGAGAATTGCGTCGATGATGGGGCGACCGCAGGTCGCCCCTACGCCGCGGTCGCACCCTCTCCCGCGTACGGGCGACCGCAGGTCGCCCCGCACGCCGCGGTCGCACCATCTCCCGCGTACGGGCGACCGCAGGTCGCTCCGCACGCCGCGGTCGCACCCTCTCCCGCGTACGGGCGACCGCAGGTCGCTCCGCACGCCGCGGTCGCACCATCTCCCGCGTAGGGGCGACCTGCGGTCGCCCCGCACGCCACGGTTGCACCATCTCCCGCGTAGGGGCGACCTGCGGTCGCCCCGCACGCCGCGGTCGCACCATCTCCCGCGTAGGGGCGACCTGCGGTCGCCCGCACAGGTAGCACCCGCGCCCGTGGGTAGGGGCGACCCGCGGTCGCCCCGCGCCACTACGACTCCAAATCCCACTTGTGTCGCCATGTCTTGACTCAAGGCCGGGTTCGCAGTCTGTTTCAGCTCGTGGCAAGCGGAACGCCAGGAGACCTGACTGCCGAGGAGCGCGTGCTGCTACGGCTCGCCCGCCAGGACCTGCGCGACGAGGACCTGCGCTTCCTGCGCGGCCAGAGCGGGATCGACTGGGAGAAAGTCGCCGGGCTTGCCCTGCGAGGAGGAATCGCCGGGCTGGCGGAACGCAACCTGCGTGCGCTTGGGATCGGAGGCGCGCTTCGGCCGCTCGCCATGGCCAGCCTGCGCACCGAGGTGGACAACCGCATACTCTTGCGCGAGACCGTCGCGGTGTGTGCGCAGGCGAGCGCGCTGGGCGCGGGCGTGCTGCCGCTCAAGGGGACGGCGCTGATCGCGTCCGCGGTCTACTCGGACCCGAGCCTCCGTTCCATGTGTGACGTGGATCTGCTGTGCCTCCCGGATCGGTTCGAGCAGGTGCTGGGTCTGTTGCGGGACAGAGGCTTCCAGGAGAGCGAGTATTTCGCCGCCCAGCGCGACTACTACCACCACGTCGCGCTGGTGAAGACCGTCGGCAACCGGAAGCTACTGTTCGAGTTGCACTGGCAGCCGACCCATGGCTTCTACGCCTATTCAGAGGTAGTGGCCGGATGGTTCAGCCGGTCGCGCCGCGTCCGCACGCCCGACGGGGAGCTGCCCAGCCTATCGCCCACCGACCTGCTGCTGTCCGTGGGCATCCACCTCGCGACCCACCGGTTCCGCGATGGGCTCAAGTGGTTGGTGGACATCGCCGAGATCTCCCGTCGCTGTCAGGCCGAGATCGACTGGCAGCAACTGTGGGGCGATGCCCGCAGGCTGGGCGCGGCGAATGCGTTGACCTTCGGGTTCAGGATGGCCGTGCGCCTTCTCGACGCGCCCATCAGCGGGCTGCCGCCGCCCGGGCTGCGCGAGCGACTCGGCCGCCATCTGTCGCCGGACACGGCGATGGTTCGCAGCGAACCCCAGCCCGACAATCTGTCGCGCGGGCTGATCCATCTGCTCCTGTACGACGAGAGTCGGGACGGGATCCGCCTGCTTCTGCACAAGGCCGCGGAGATCGCGGCGCGCCGCCACATCAACCTGCGCTTCTTGCGCTGGAGCCGACAGCGGGTCAGCGAGAAGAACGAGAAAGACTGAGCTACGTGGCCGAAGCGCTGGCGCACGCGTAGGGGAGCTGGTGGGAAGTCACGGCCGCAGCATTCCGAGGAGCGACCAGAGAGCTACCAGAAAGACCACGAGTGCGAGCAGACTCAGCGCCGCCGCCACGCGGGCTTGGCGCCGGGCGTGTTCGGTCAGGTTCTTGCGGGCAAGCGCCGCGAGCGCGAGCGCGAGCGCGTAGGGATGGGGCAGCGGCCACAGGATGAAACCCAGGACGGCCACCCGCAACGCGCGCTGGGCCAGGCGTTCCGAGTCGGCAACCGCCTTGGGGTCCGCTGCCGGCTCGTCGTCGTTCGCCGGCCCATCCGAGGTGCGGTAGTCGTCCAGCATCGTTTGCGCCCGCTCGCGATCGGCGGATCGCACCTGCACCCGCAGGCCACCCGCAATGCCGCTCAAGAACGACGCCTGCGAAAGCACGTTTTCGTCGGGGATGAAGCAGTCGATGCCAGCCGACTGCAGCAGTCCTTGCACCAGCCGCGCCGCTGCCAGATCGGGCGCCGCCATCAGAGTCACGAGTCCGTCGGCTTGGCTGGGGGCGTCGTCGGCCATCAACAAAGCCTACCACGCGGCTCGCGCATCCCGGCGGTGGCCGCAGGCCGACGGAACGCCGGCCCAGGCGCAACGGGGTACACTGCCCCAAGTGGTAGATGCCCAAACGCGCACGATGTTGAAAAATCAACAGTGAAACGCCGGGAAATCAACAGACGGCCGGGCCAGATGGCCGTTTGACTGGAGCAACATCGCGGCACAACGATTGCTTTCACCAAGCGCCCGAGACCAGGAGGCAGCGAAATGGAGCGACGAGAACTGTTGAAGGCCGGGGCCGCAGTCGGGGCCGCCGCGCTGGCTTCGGGCTGCGCCACAGGGCGCGGTCGCGCCGAGCGCTCGGCTGGGGAAAGCGCCGCGCCTCCGCCCATCCCGGAGGCGGAGATGGACGCTCTGGTGGCGCGGATGGACGCAACCCTGGCGAGCATGAGGCAGACGAGTCTGGTCCACGAGTTGACCCCCGACGGGCTGTCGCGGGGCCTCGACGAGGGCGCGCTGGCCGGACCCGAGGACTTCATGCAGAGAAGCGTGCGGTCGCTCTATGTCTCGGGCATCTTCCTCGATCGACCGGCGCACGCGCGCGCCCACGCGGGCCTGCAGGAGCGCGTGGTCCGGGCGATGCCCGACATGGAAAGCTCGGTGCGGGATTCGTATGCCATTCTCGCCAGTCTGGGCGACGAACAGCACGCCCAGATTCGCGAGATGCTGCACCGGCAGCCCGACCTGTGCATGCGGGTGGCCGAGGCGCTGGACGCGCGCGCGGCCGAGGTGGGCATCTCGAGAAAGCGCCGGATGCAGCTCCGCTCGGCGGCGGTGGAAATCGGCACGCGCATGCGCCGGCAGCACCCCGCCACGGTGGTGCAGGAGTACCTGGCCAAGACGGAGAAGGTCTACGAGCGGCATGGCGGCAGCGAGCTGCGCCGCCAGGTCGCCGCGCGCGCGGGCGAGCAGCTCTTCTGGGCTCGCCTGGCCCAGTCCGATCCCGCGATCGGGCCGGCTCCACCGGCTCCGGCCACGCGGTCGCCAGGCGCCGTGCAGTCGCCGCCGCCTCTGCCCGGCTCCGGGGCGCTGAAGGCCGCTGCCTGGATGTTCGGCATCGGCGCTGCCTCGCTCCTGACCGGACTCCTCATCGTGGAGGCGGGCGCCTCCCCCGGCGTGTTCGTCATCACCGTGGGCGTGCTGCTGTTGCTGGCCGCGTTCATCACATTGATCGTGGGAATCATCATTCGGGCCGCCTCGCACCCATGACCCCGCATGCGACAGGAACCCGCGAGCCGGCCGTGACGGGCATGGGTGTCGTGTCGGCCCTGGGCAGCGGGTGTCTGTCGTTGCGGCAGGCGCTGGACGATGGGCGCGACGGCATCGCGCCCATCACCCGATTCTCGACGGAGGAACTGACCGTGCATCTGGGTGCGATGGTCGCGGGCGCAGACGGCGGCCCGGCGGACGATTCGCACGAGGCTTCGCGCCGCCTGTGCGTCGGTTTTGCGTTGCAAGCGGCGCACGAGGCCTGGGTGGAGGCGCGGGTGGACGATGCCGGGCTGGCGCCGGACCGGATCGCGCTGGTGCTGGGAACCAGCATCGGGGGCCATGTCGGGAGTCTGCACGGGATCACCGAGGAGGTCGGCAAGCGTCTCGGCGTGGGCGGAGCGCGCCTCACGGTTTCCACCGCGTGCTCGTCCTCGGCCAATGCGCTCGATCTGGCGCGCTGTCTGCTGGAAAGGGGCGAGGCCGATCTGGTGGTGGCGGGCGGCGCCGATGTTCTCACCGCCGAGGTCTTCGCGGGCTTTCACGCCCTGGGGCTCCTGTCGCAGGAGAAGTGTGCCCCGTGGGGCGAGCCATTCGGAACCACGCTGGGCGAAGGCGCGGGATTCCTCGTTCTGGAATCCGAGGCGCAGGCGCAGCGT
>Ga0265330_10001190_pt1 | contig 15423 bp, 16 predicted proteins | sample 41919metaG_FD_202083 | JGI IMG/M metagenome (GOLD analysis project Ga0265330, IMG submission 202083) | Rhizosphere microbial communities from Carex aquatilis grown in University of Washington, Seatle, WA, United States - 4-19-19 metaG | ecosystem: Host-associated > Plants > Roots > Rhizosphere... | reverse complement strand
GTCGGGCAGGCGCTTGGTCTCGAGATCGATGAACGACAGCACCACCAGCACGGCGGCAAAGGCGAAGTAGGTGGCGAAGCGGGCGGCGCGAATCCCGAGCGGCTCGCCCGGCGCATCGACCACGAAGGTCCAGAAGATCAGGGCCGCGAGCGCGGCGGCAAGGGCCTCGACGAGCGCGTAGCGCGGAGAGAAACGGGCGCCGCAGTGGCGGCAGCGGCCGCGCCGAAGCAAGTACGAGAGGATGGGGACGTTGTCACGCGCCCACACGCGTTTGCCACACGCGAAGCAATGCGAGGCTGGCCTGACCACTGACATGCCGAGTGGAATGCGTACGATGCACACGTTGAGGAAGCTGCCCCAGAGGGCACCAAAGCCCGCGGCAGCGAGGGTGGCGGCCAGGCGCAAGCCAGGGGAGCTGAGCGTCGGGAGTGCGTCCACCCGCCCACGTTACCACTCCTCGGCTGGAACCGCGTGGTTGGGTGGCGGTGGGGCCACGCGCCCGACGGGTTCGGTGCTAGATTGCCAGCTTTCGTGCAAAGGGCCATTCCTCGCAGACGGATCGTCGCCTCGCTGCTTCTCGTGGCAGCGCTGCCAGGCTGCGGCCAGGGCAAGCGAGACGGCGTGCTGGCGCCGGACCAGCAGCTGGACGCGGCGATTCAACCAGCCGCGCTGGTCTCGGGGCTGCGGCGCTTGTCCGGCGCGCACTTTCACGCCACCGCGACTTTTCGTATCGGCGTGGCCGGCGCGCCGGATGCCGGCGGCCGGGACGCCATCGCAACCACCACCGACCTGTGGATCGATAAGCAGGGCAACTTTCGCCTGGTCGAAAGCAACGACCAGGATGGCGGTCGCGAGGTGGTGCGCGTGGGCAGCGAACTCGCCGTGGCCCTACGCTACGGCAGGCTCGTCCGCCGGCCCGCCCAAGATCCCGAGCCGCAGCAGTTCCTGGAAGAGGCGGTCGGGGCACCCTTGGCAGCCTGGGACACCGTGCGCAGGTTCGTCGAGATCGTACCGGCCGCCAGCCGCACCTTGCGTCTGGGCAAGGCCGCGCACGAACGCCCGGCGCCTGCGGCGGTCACAGCCTTGCGCACATGGCGCGAGACAGTTGCCGTCCAGTCCCTGGCGGGTGAAGCTCGACTCGATACCAGCGGCGGGCTGCAGGCATTCTCTCTCGACACCCGTTTCGGAGCCATGCGCGACGGAACGCCCATCGAGGGTGAGATTGCGGTCGCGGCTAGCGTGGACGCGGTGGCGACGCCGGTGACGATGCCCGCCGCACAAGCGCTGCCAACCCGACAGCGGACCATCCTGGAGGAGCGCGCTCTTCTGGGTGGCCTGGGCGGCCGCACGCCACCCTTGCCGTCCGCGCCGAAGAAGGGGACGGGCGGGCGCCGCCCGATCGGAGGCGCGGGGTCAGGCCGGCCCGGCCCAGGGCAACCGCGAAAGCCGTCGGCCGCCAAGCCGCCCGCGGCCGGCAAACAGGAAGCCCGGTGAACGCCGAGAAACCTGACCCGCAGCGGACCATCGAGGTGGGGGCTGAGTCTGTCGCTCCCCAGGATCCGCTGCGGCTTTCGCACCTGTCGCTGAACCGCGGACTCATCGTGCGGCGGGCACTGCTCGCCTCGGCGCTGGGCGGCCTTGTTCCCCTGCCGATCGTGGACGACATCGTGGCCGGTCGCGTGCGGGCGGGTCTGTACATCAGACTGGCGGCCAGCCGTCAGGTCGACCTGCCGGCTGTCTCGGCCGAGGTGTTGGCCGAGGGCAAGGCCGGCTCGGCGTTGCGCACCATCACGCTGACTGCTGCGGCGCTGGCGGCGCTGAAGCTGGCCTGGCGCAAGTTCTTTGCCCTGGTGGTTGCCGGCCGCGGCGCCGAAGACATGGCGACGATCTTCCAGGTGGCCACGCTGGTCGATCACTACTGCGCCAAGCTGCACGTGGGCGGGCCCATCAGTCGAGCGCAGGCCGCCGAGTTGCGCGCGCTGGTTCACCAGTCCGTGAGCCGCACATCGAAGGCCAAGCTGGTGGCGGCGTTTCGCGAGGGTGGCCAGACCCTGGGTCGCTCGCTGGCGGAAGCACCGCGCTGGGCATCACGCAGTCTGTCCCGCCATGCCGAGCGCTGGCTGCGCACCGGCGGCCATCCCGAGCTTGCGCCTGCGGGCTGGCCCACCGACGAGAGCGAGGAGGAGAAGGCCTGGCTCGATCGCGCCGCCCACGCGGTGGAGGAACGGCTGGCCACCCTGGGCAACGGGTATGTAGGCGGACTCGTCGACGATTTCGAAACCCGCTGGCGCGAACGCCCGGCGGCACGGAAGGAATAGCTCTCGCCTCTCATGGTGGGGCGATGCAGGTCGCCCGGCGGGCGCCCGTGAGGCGAGCGCAGGTCGCCCCTTCCAAGATGTGATGCGGACGAGACGCGCCCTGTCCGAATTCCAGATCTTCTGACTTGGATTGAGTAGGGCTTCTGGCTTTGCTACGATTGAAGCAAGTGAAGAAAACAGCCGCCCCCAAGCCAAAGAGCAAAGCATCCAAGACCTCGAGCAAGCCCGGTCGTCGTGTCGGGCCCAAGGCGGCAGCGAGTAGAGGCGTGATTCCTGCTCGGGCGCGCCACGCAGATCTCGCGAAGCCGATTCCCAGCAGCCCGCAGGTGCAGCGCGAGGCGCTGGCCGCCGCACGCGCCGTAATCGATGCAGCGCTGGACAAGAAGGCGCTGCTGCCCGTGCTGATGGACGTGTCGGGGCGGGCCAGCTACACCGACTACATCGCCATCGTAAGCGGCCGCAGCGATCGGCAGGTGGACGCCATCGCGGAACACGTGAGCCAGGCCATGCGAGAGCGTGGCCGGCGGCTGCTCGGCCGCGAGGGCACGCGCAACGGGCGCTGGGCCCTGCTCGACTTCGGCGACGTGGTCCTGCACGTCTTCTATCACCCGGTGCGGGAGATCTTCGACATCGAGAGCCTGTGGATCGACGCGCCCCGGGTGAAGCTGCAGGTCCCGCCCGAGGCCATGGTGGTTGCCGTCGACGGTCCCGTCGGGCCGTGAAGATTCTGGTCCGTGTTGTCGGCAAGATACGCGACCGGCGGCTGGAGTCGGTGTGCCAGGAGTACGTGGATCGCGTGCGACGCCACCTGCCCGTCGCGGTCGAGGAAGTGGAGAGCGACGCGGATCTGCTGCGCAACCTGCCGGCGGGCGCCGAAGTCGTCGCACTGGAACCGGGCGGCGATGGCTGGACCACCGCCGAGTTCATCAAGTATCTCGACCAGCGCATGGTGCGAGGCACGCGCGCCATCGCCTTTCTCATCGGCGGGGCCGAAGGCCTGACGCCGGCCACGGTCAAGGCCGCGCACAGGCGCCTGTCCCTCTCGCCTCTCACCCTGCCCCATCGCCTGGCCCGGGTGATCCTGTGCGAGCAGATCTACCGGGCCATCTCGGCCTTGCGTGGCGAGCCGTACAACAAGTAGGTGCCGGTGTAGACTGGCGGAAGATGCCATGAGTATCAGCAAGCGGTTTCTCGACATGGCCCGCGCCGAGCTGAATGGGCTGCTCGACAAGGCGTCGGCCTGGGAGTCGACGCGCGATCCCGACGAGGATCTCTATCACCGCTACGGGCTCGATGAGTTGACCGACGAACAACTGGAGGCCGAGCTGGAACGGCGCCATCGTGCGCGGGCCGCAGCCCAGGCCAAGGTCAACGCCCCGCCCCCGCGCCCGACGGCAGCAAGCAGCGGATCGCGTCCGAGGACCGCGCGTCCGTCGTCCGGCGCCTCGCCGCGCAGGCCTTCGCCCGAGGACGAAGTGCGCCGCGCCTACGCCGCGCTGGAAGTGCCAGTCGGCTCAAACTTCGAGACCGTGCGCAAGTCGTACCGTGCGCTCATGCGCAAGTACCACCCCGACCATCACTCCGAATCGCCCGAGAAGCAGAAGACCGCCACCGAGCTGACGCAAAAGCTGACGGAAGCCTACAAGCTGCTCGAACGCCGGCTACCGAGATAGCTAGAGTCCGTCGGGTAATTGCGGGCCGCCCAAAGGGCCGACCCGCGGGTCGCGCGTGGGCGAGAGCGTGAGGGTGAGCGAGTTCGTGGGCGGGACGCGGAAGCCGGTGCCGCGGGCCGCAAGTCGCCCACTAGCCGCGCTCCGCTGGCCGCTCACGCTCACGCTACCGCTCACGCGCACGCTGGCCGACAGTTTCCAGACAAGCTGTGGCTACTTCGCCTTGCCTTGGTTGGCGACGGCCTTCATGGCGGCCTCGATGGCTGCCTGATCCCCGAGATAGTAGTGCTTGATGGGCTTGAGGTTGGCGTCCAGCTCATAGACCAGCGGAATACCGGTCGGGATGTTCAGTTCGACGATCTCGCTCTCTGGGATGTTGTCCAGGTACTTGACCAGGGCGCGCAGGCTGTTGCCGTGCGCCGCGATAATGACCTTCTTGCCCGACTTCACCACCGGCGCGATGGTCTCGTGCCACAGCGGCAGGAAGCGCGCCACGGTGTCTTTCAGGCACTCGGTCTGGGGCAGCTCGGCGACCGTCAGATCCTTGTAGCGTCCTTGTGGATCGTTTCCCGGGAAGCGCGGGTCGGTCTTCTCCAGGGGCGGCGGCGGGATGTCGTAGCTGCGCCGCCAGATCTTGACCTGCGCCTCGCCGTACTTGGCCGCGGTCTCCGACTTGTTGAGGCCTTGCAAGGCGCCGTAGTGCCGCTCGTTGAGCCGCCACGACCGGTGGACGGGGATCCACATCAGGTCAAGCGTGTCGAGCACGTAGCCCAAAGTGCGAATCGCGCGCTTGAGCACCGAGGTGTATGCCACGTCGAAGATGTAGCCCCCGTCCTTCAGCGCCTGGGCGCCGTTCTTGGCCTCCTGGCGGCCCTTCTCGGACAAGTCCACGTCCGTCCAGCCGGTGAAGCGGTTCTCTTGGTTCCAAGTGCTCTCGCCGTGGCGAAGCAACACGAGCTTGTACATCGGAGTCTCCTCTCTTACTTACTTACTTGGCGGGCAGTATTTGTAGCATGCCCTGGTGGGCCGAGGGACCTGCCAAAACGACCTGACCGTCGGGCCACGACTCGATCTGGATGAAGGTGTCGCCGGCGGCCCGATAGCGCCACACCTCGCACGTCCCTGAGACGCGGCCCGGCGTGTGGCCGCTGGTCGCCACCGTGGCCTGGCCGGCGATCGCGCGCAGGTAGGTCCGGCCCTTGTAGTAGATGTTGGCGGGCGGCGGCGCGGTCATGTCGAGGTCGTGCACTTCCTCGAGGAGGAGTACCCGCTCGCGCAGCTCGTCCGAAACCGGCTCCATCCACAAGATCCGCTCGCCGTCGACCAGGCACGCCAGCACTCGCTTGCGGCGCCCCAATCGGTAGCCGATCAGTCCCTCGACCAAGTAGTCGGTCCCCGCGTAGCTGACAACGTCTTTCAGGTGAAGCTTCATGGGCGTACTTTCGCGTCCCTGCCGTGCAGTATCCTGCCCGGTCCCAGCCTTGACAACCCTGGCCGCCACCGTTAAGCACGACTGGTGAAATTCGAGCTTGTCCGGGTTCTCGACGATGCGGGGCGCGTGGTGCGCCCCGAGTGGGAGCCCGCCATTCCGGCCGCCGAACTGCGCCATATTCTGCAGACGATGGTGCACAACAGCCTGCTCGACGAGAAACTGATGCGATTCCAGCGCCAGGGCCGCATCGGTTTCTACCTGACCGCTTGGGGTGAAGAAGCCACGCTGGTGGGGCCGGTCTGGGCGCTGCGACCCAGCGACTGGATCTTTTCCTGTTATCGCGAGGCCGGCGCCGCCCTGTACCGCGGATACCCGCTGCGCACCCTGCTGTGCCAGCTCTACTGCAACGCCGAGGATCCGGTGCAGGGCCGGCAATTGCCCGTGCACCACACTGCGCGCGAACTAAATTTCGTGTCGGTCAGCTCGGTGGTGGGCACCCAGATCCCGCACGCGGTGGGCATGGCCATGGCGGCCAAGCTGAGCGGCCGCGACGACGTCAGCCTGGTGTACTTTGGCGACGGCGCCACCTCGACGGGCGACTTCCACGTCTCGTGCAACATGGCGGCCGTGCGCCGAGCCCCCTGCCTGTTCTTCTGCCGCAACAACGGCTGGGCCATCTCCACCCCGCGCTCGGCGCAGACCATCACGCCCACCTTCGCCCAGAAGGCGGTCGCCTATGGCATGCCGGCGGTGCTGGTCGACGGCAACGACGTCCTGGCCCTGGCCCACGTCACCGCCGAGGCCGCGGCGCGTGCGCGCCGGGGCGAAGGGCCCACGCTCATCGAGGCGCTCACCTACCGCCGGGGCGCCCACACCTCGTCGGACGATCCCACTGCCTACCGCGATCCCGCCGAGCCGCGCGAGTGGGAGTGCCGCGATCCCATCCGGCGCTTCCGCGCCTACCTCGAAGGCAAGGGGTTGTGGAATGCGGACGAGGAGCGGACCTTCGTCGAGGCCTGCGAGCAGGAATTCGCTGTACTGGTGGCCGAGGTGGAGAGCTTGCCGAGCAAGTCGCCGCTGTCCACGCTGTTCGACGACGTGTATGCGGAGCGGCCCTGGCACCTGGACGAGCAATTCGCCGAACTGGACCGCGAGGTTCGCCGCCACCGCGCGTGAGTCTTGAGGTAGACTGGCGCCAGTCTCGCGGGTTCCCGACCCGCAGGAGAGGATGTCACCATGAAACGAGTCGTGTTCCTGTTCGCCGTTGTCTCCCTCGCGTCGATGCTGGGCTGCGCTTCGTCCCCGCCTCCCCCGCCCGTGGGCCCATCGCCGGCCGAGACCGCGGCCATGCAAGAGCTGAATCGCGAAACCGCGACCCCGCCGCCCGCGCAACCAGAGCCGCAAGAGTAGACAGGACGCTCGGCACAGCCTTCACTGCCGCTATTCTTGCGGTTCACCGGCCCGCAGAAGAGGATCTCCCCATGAAACGAGTGATAGCTCTGTTCGCGGTTGTCTCCCTCACGTCGCTTCTGGGCTGCGCCTCGACGCAGAAGCCCCAGAAGTTGTCGGATGACGAAGCTGCCATGCAGGAGCTAAATCGCCAGAGATCATCAGGCGAGGACGCTCAACCCGCGCCCAAGCCGGCCCCCAAACCGGCAAAGAAGAAGTAGAGCAAACGCTCACGAGTCCCGGCCGGGCCAACCCCCACTAGGCGGCCTTGACCGATCTCACCTTAAGCCGCGGGCCGGTCATGGCCAGGGACAACGCCGTCCGGTCGACGGATCCGTCGATCTCCACCCGTGCCCCGTCCTGGCGTAGGATCGCATCGCTGCCCTCCACCTCGTAGGTCACGCCGTCGTCGGCCACTAACTGAAAATGCCCGCCCTCGAGGGCGCTGTGCCTGATCGTGCCGCGATACTTGGCCATGGCGGAAGTATAGCCCGGCAGACGAGACTCGGGGCGGCCACCCCTGGGGTAGGGGCGACCTGCGGTCGCCCCTGTGGGCTCGCATCCGCGAGCTGGTGTCTTGTAGGGCGACCGCAGGTCGCCCCTGCCCAAGACGTGATACGAGCCGAACTGCAGCGGCGACTCGTGCACATCGAGGTGCGACGACGGCATCGTGCTTGGTGATTGGATCGCGCTCTACCAGATCCTGGTTAGCCCCGAAACGCCTGCGCGATGGGGTAACGGCGGCCGGTGCCAAAGGCCTTGCCGGTGATCTTGAGACCTGGCGGAAGCTGGCGCCGCTTGTACTCCGACTGGCGCATCAGGCGCATGACATCGGCAACCACCGCGGGATCGAACCCGGCCGCCTGCAGGGCTTCGCTGTCCAGGCCGCGCTCCACATGGGCCTCCAGGATCGCGTCCAACACATCGTAGGGCGGCAGGCTGTCCTGGTCCTTCTGGTCGGGCCGCAGCTCGGCCGAGGGCGGCTTACTCAAGGTCGACTGCGGGATGACCGGCCGTTCGGCATTGATCTCGCCGGCGATCTTGTACACCAAAGTCTTGGGCACATCCGACAGCACCGCCAGGCCGCCGCAGGTGTCGCCGTAGAGGGTGCAGTAACCGGTCGCGATTTCGCTCTTGTTCCCGGTCGAAAGCAGCAGGGCGCCCAGCTTGTTCGACAGGGCCATGAGGATGCCGCCGCGGATGCGCGCCTGCAGGTTCTCCTCGGTGACGTCGGCTGGTCGGCCTGCGAAGGCCGGCGCCAGCACTTCCAGGTAGGCAGCGAACATGGGCTCGATGGAGATGGTGCGGAACTGGATGCCCAGCGCCGCGGCCAGCGCTGCAGCATCGCTGCGCGAGTGGTCCGACGAGAAACGCGAGGGCATGGACACGCCCAGCACGCTGGCCGGCCCCAGGGCACGCGCGGCCAGGCAGGCCACCACCGCCGAGTCGATGCCACCCGAAAGCCCGACCAAGGCGCCCGTGAAGCCACAGCGCCGGGCATAGTCGCGCGTCCCCAGCACCAGGGCATCCAGCGCCGAGCGGGCATCGGATTCGACCCAAGGCCTGATCGTGCCCGCGCGCGCGTCCACGTCGACCACAACCAGATCGGTCGCGTGCTCGGCCGCACGCGCGATGGTCTCGCCGCGTGCGTCCAGGGCCAGGCTGGATCCATCGAAGAGCAGATCGTCCTGTCCGCCGACCTGATTGACGAACACCAGCGGCCGCGCCCAGCGCCGGGCCACGTTGGCCAACATGCGCGGACGCAGGTGGCGCTTGTCCAGGGTGAAGGGCGAGGCCGCAATGTTGACGAGCAGGTCAGCGCCCGCCGCCACCAGCTTCTCGATGGGATCCTCGCGGTACAGGCGTCGCGGCCAGAAGTCGCCATCGTTCCACATGTCCTCGCAGATCGAGATGCCCAGGCGACGGCCGGCGAACTCGACCGGCGCCACGGCCTCTGCCGGCTCGAAATAGCGCCATTCGTCGAAGACGTCGTAGGTTGGCAGCAGCGACTTGCGCTGGACCGAGACGATGCGGCCCTGGTGGACGAGCGCCGCGGAGTTGGCGATCCGGCGACCGACCGACGCCTCCGGGAGCAGCTCGGGGAATCCGACGATCAGCCCGGTCGAGCCGCCGGCCGACCCGCGGCCCACCCGCGCCACCAGGCGATCCAGACTACGCATGCCCGCCTGCACGAAGGCTGCGCGTTCCAGCAGGTCGCGCGGCGGATAGCCCGAGAGCGCCAACTCGGGCAGCACCAGGAGATCGGCCCCCGCTGCCTCGGCCGCGGCCAGGGCCTCCTCGGCCAGGCGGAGGTTCCCGTCGAAGTCACCCACGGTGGGGTTGATTTGGCCGAGTGCGATCTTCACGTTGGGTATTCTACCTACGCCCGGTAGCCCACGGCGTCCAGGGCCGCGTCTTGCAGCGCCGGACGCAGCGCTCGGAAGCGTGGATCCTTGCGCGCCGTCGGATGGACGAAGTTGGTCAGCAACACGATGCAGGTCTCCCGCTCGGGGTCGATCCAGAGCGAGCAGCCGGTGAAACCCAGATGGCCCACCGCCCGGCGAGACAGGCGATCGCCGGCCAGCGATCCGGTTGCCGCTGGCCCGTCCCAGCCCAAGCGCCAGGTCGATCCTGGAATCCCGGCCGGCCGCCAGAACAGACGCAGAACCTCGGCCGGAACCAGAGGCGCACCGCCTGCGGGCCCAGCGTCGCGCCAGGCGGCGCACAAGGCGCCGGCCAGCGCAAGCAGGTCCGCAGCGTTCGCGAAAAGCCCGGCGTGGCCCGCCACCCCGCCCATTGCAAAAGCATTGAGGTCGTGCACCTCGCCGCAAAGCACGCGCCCGCGCGCCGGACAACGCTCGGTGGGCGCCAGGGCCCGGCGGGCAAGCGCTGGCGAGCCGGCGAAACCGGTGGCGCGCAGCCCGAGCGGCGCGAATAGGAATCTCTCGGCCAGCGCGTCCAGTCGGCCACCCAGACCGCGCTCCACCAGATCGCCCAGCAGAATGAAACCCAGGTCCGAGTAGAGCGAGCGCATTCCTGGCTGATAGGCCAAGCGCTCGGCCGCAGCCAGCGCGACGATCCGTTCGCGACCGTCAGCGGGCGCCACACCCTTGTCGATGACCTGTTCGAAGAATGGGCGATGGGCGGCAAAGCCGCCGGCGTGGGCCAGCGTGCGCCGCAGGGTCACCTCGGGCCGCGCTGCCATCGCCGGCAGGTACTTGCCGAGCGGATCGTCCAAGGCCCAGATTCCGCTGCCGACTCCGCGCACGACCAGCAGGCTGGTCGCCAAGGCCTTGGTCAGCGAGGCGAGGTCGTAGACCGTATCGGTGGTGAGCCGTTCGACCTCCGGGACAATCCGTCGATGGCCAAACGCATCAAGAAACCGCACTTGCCCGCCTTGTGCCAGTCCCAGAACCAGACCCGGAACCACGCCGTCGTCGACGGCACGCTGGGCCAGGTCGCGGACAAGGGCAAAATCGGCGGCCATGCCGCAAGGCTATCAGTTTTTGCGGTCGGGTTTCGTCCCCACCCGGCAAAACTGCGCGCTAGTATGATTGCCCCCGGGATGATCGTGCGGACCTGACAGGGATGAGATTCGGACACTACGAGCTCTTCGACCGCTTCGCCGTTGGCGACATGGCCGAGTTGTACCTGGGCCGAGCCCATGGCGAACAGGGCTTTGAAAAGCCGGTGGCCATCAAGCGCATCTTGCCGCATCTGGCTGCGGACGAGCGCTTCGTTCACATGCTGCTCACCGAGGCGCGCATCCACGCTTCACTGTCGCACAAGAACATCGTGCAGATCCACGACCTCGGCATCTCGGCCGAGGGAGAGTACTTCATCGTTCTCGAGTATGTGGACGGCCGCGATCTGGGCGAGCTGCTGGCCGTGTTGCGCAAGTCGTCCAGCCCCGACGGCTTGCCCAGACGCCTGGACGACGCGGTCGCTCTGTACATCATGGGCGAACTGTGCGAAGGCGTGCATTTCGCGCACGAGCTGCGCGGGCCGGATGGCAAACCCAGCGGCCTGGTGCATCGAGATATCTCGCCGGACAACGTGCTGCTCTCCTATGCAGGCGAGGTGAAACTGTCCGACTTTGGCGTGGCCAAGCGGCGAACCGACAACTCGGTGGTGTCGTCGCTCAAGGGCAACCTGGCGTACATGTCGCCGGAGCAGGCGCGTGGCGCAGCCCTCGACCGACGCAGCGATATCTACTCGCTGGGCGCGGTGCTGTTCGAACTCCTCACCGGGTACCGGCTGCGCGATTCCTCGAATCAAGCCGAAACCTGGCGCCAAGTGGCCTCGGGTCTGGTGTTCTCGCCCCAGCAGCGCCGGCCCGACCTGCCGCCGCCGCTGGCGCGACTCATCGCCGATTCGCTGGCCCCCGATCCGCGCGATCGCTTTCCCGATGCGCGCGCTTTTGCCGACGCCTGTCGCGCGGCGCTCGATCTGGTCCCGCGCCCAGTGTCAGGCGAAGCCACCGAGTTGAAGCTGATGCTGCGCACTCTGCTGCCGTCAGGCACCCTGAGCCAGCCCCGGCCGGCGGCCAAAGTGATCCGGCTGGCACCGGATCTGTGGGCCGACGAGACGGTGCCCGAGTCCGAGATTCGCGTGCAGACCGATGTCGCGAGGCGCACGGGTGCGGCAGCGGCGCAGAACCCGGCCGGCGGACCAGGCGCGGCCGTCCGGTCGCCCCTGCCCTCTCTGGCCTCCGCGCAGGGTACCGTGCTGGTTGCGCCTCCCCAGCTCATAAACCCGCGTCCCACTCTGCCAACCCCCTTTGGCACCGCGGCTGCGCTTTTTACGCCCGGTCTCACCCCGGTGACCAGGCGGCGCGGGCTGTGGGCCCCGGTGCTCGTCGTGCTTTTGTGTGTCCTGGCCGCAGCCGCAGGGCTGGTTCACCTTGTGGTGGTGCCGCTTCAGGTGGCCGCCGTGTGGTTTCGCCCCACCACGCTGCTCATCGATTCGCAGCCCCCAGGCGCCGAAGTCGCGATCGACGGGAAGAAGCTTGATGCGCCTACGCCGGTGCGCGTCCCGGTGAAAAGGGATCTGGCCGTGCATGCGGTCGACCTACGCAAGGAGGGCTTCTTGCCTGTCTCGCGGCCGATCCGCTACGACCGAACGGTCGACCTAGCGTTCGCAGTTCCGCTCGAGCCCGCTTTCCGACCGGTACCTGCCCCGAAACCGTAGGCAGGTGGTCGGCCAGGTGAAGCGTCCATGACCGGCACGGCTTCCGATGCGAACCAGGCCCCGCTGCTGGCCCCGCCGCCTGGGCCGGTGGACGCCGATCGCCTGCTGGAACAGTTTCTCGGCTACGTGGGAACGTTGGGACTGGCCCTGTACCCGGCGCAGGAGGAGGCTCTGTTCGAGATCCTGGCCGGCAAGCACGTGGTGCTGGCCACCCCGACGGGATCGGGCAAGTCGCTGGTCGCCATTGCCTTCCTGTTCAAGGCCCTGTGCGAGGGCAAGACCGGCTTCTACAGCTGCCCGGTCAAGGCCCTGGTCAACGAGAAGTTCTTCGATCTGTGCGCCTGCTTCGGCCCCGAACGCGTGGGCCTGCTCACCGGCGACGCCTCGGTGAACGGCAACGCGCCCATCCTGGTGGGCACGGCCGAGATCCTGTCCAACATGGCGCTGCGCCGGTCGCGCCCGGCGGCCGACTACGTGGTGATGGACGAATTCCACTACTACGGCGATCGCGAGCGCGGTATCGCCTGGCAAGTCCCGCTGGTCACCCTGCGCGAGACCGTCTTCTTGCTCATGTCTGCCACCCTGGGCGACACCACGGCCATCGAACACCAGGTGGCGGACTTCACCGGGCGTGAAGTGGCCAGCGTGCGCGGCGCCGTCCGTCCCGTGCCGCTCGACTTCGAGTACCGGGACACGCCGCTGCACGAGACCATCGCCGACCTCATCAAGCTCGATCGTGCGCCCATCTACCTGGTGAACTTCACCCAGCGTGCAGCCGCCGAGGAAGTGCAGAACCTGATGAGCGTGGACGTGTGTAGCAAGGAGGAGAAGGAGGCCATCAAGACCGCCCTGCGCGACGAGCGGCTGGACAGTCCCTACGGCAAGGAGCTGCTGCGCTTTCTCCGCCATGGCATCGGCCTGCACCACGCCGGCCTGCTGCCGCGCTACCGCCGCATCGTCGAACGGCTGAGCCAGCGCGGCCTGCTCAAGGTGGTCAGCGGCACCGACACGCTCGGCGTCGGGGTCAACATCCCGATCCGCACCGTGCTGTTCACCCAGCTGTGCAAGTTCGACGGACAGAAAGACGGCGTTCTCAGCGTGCGCGAGTTCAAGCAGATCGCGGGCCGCGCCGGCCGCAAGGGTTTCGACGAGCGCGGCTGGGTGGTGGCGCAAGCGCCGGCCCACGTGGTTGAGAACCTGCGCCTGCGGGCCAAGGCGGCGGGCGGCAAGAAGGTGCACATGCAGAAGCCGCCGCAGAAGGGCTACGTGCACTTCGACAAGGGCACCTTCGATCGTCTGGCCGCGGGCACGCCCGAGCCGCTGGAGTCGCGCTTTGCCGTCAGTCACGGGCTGCTGCTCGCGCTTCTGCAGGGCGAAAAGGGCGACCCGCGCCGCGGGGGCGGCTACCGCAAGTTGCTTGAGATCGTGGCCGCGTGCCACGACAGCGACGTGCTCAAGCGCCGCCACCGCAGGACCGCCGCCGCCTGTTTCCGCACCCTGCGCCGGGCCGGGCTGGTTGCTCTGGTGGTCGACGAAAAGGCGCGTTGCCCGCAGGCGGTGGTCAGCCCCGATCTGCAGCACGACTTCTCGCTGCACCACACCCTGTCGCTGTATTTGGTCGATACCCTGCCGCTGCTGGATGCAAGCGTGGAAACCCACGCCTTTGACGTGCTCTCGCTGGTCGAGGCCATTCTGGAGAATCCGCGGCCGGTGCTGTTCGCTCAGCTCGATCGGCTCAAGGGCGAGACCGTGGCCGCACTGAAGGCCCAGGGCGTCGAGTACGAAGCGCGGATGGAGGAGCTGGAAAAACTGGAATGGCCCAAGCCCAACCGCGACTTCATCTACGAAACCTTCAACGCATTTTCCGACAAGCATCCCTGGGTAGGTGAGGAAAACATCGCGCCGAAATCCGTGGCGCGCGAGATCCTGGAGCGCTTCTGCAGCTTCCACGACTACGTGCGCGACTATGGTCTGCAACGAACCGAGGGGGTTCTGCTGCGCTACTTGTCGGACGCCTTTCGGACCTTCAACCAGTCGGTGCCGGCCGCCTTTCGCACCCCGGAGGTGGAGGATCTGCTGGCCAGCCTGGGCGGCCTGGTGCGCACGGTTGACTCCAGTCTGTTGGAGGAGTGGGAAGAACTGCGCGCGCCGGATGGACCGCCCGCGCCGCGCGAGCCCGCCCGCACCGCGCGGCCGCGCGATCCAGCCGCCGACCCGCGCGCCTTTGCCGCCCGCATCCGGGCCGAGCTGCACCGCTTGCTGGGTGCCCTGGCCCGTCGCGACTGGGAGGAAGCCTTGGCGGCCCTGCGTGACAACCCGTCGAGCGACACACCGGAGTGGACCGCCGAGCGCCTGGCCGCCGAACTCGAGCCGTACTTTCAAGAACACGGTTCCATCTCGGTCACACCGGCGGCACGCAGTCCGCACAATACTCTGCTGACACCGATCGCGCCGCGCCTGTGGGAAGCGCAACAGCGCCTGGTCGATCCCGAGGGCGACGAGGACTTCGCCATTCACGCACGCGTCGATCTGTCCCAGGCGCTGGCGCCCGGCCAGGAGAACGCGCCCTTCATCGAGCTCCTGCGCGTGGGACGCTAATCGGCGTTTTGCCCGCATCACTGCTGGGGCGACCGCAGGTCGCCCCTACGGCCCGCTACCGGAATCTCGCGACCGCAGGTCGCCCCTACGGCCCGCTACCGGAATCTCGCGACCGCAGGTCGCCCCTACGGCCCGCTATCGGAATCTCGCGACCGCAGGTCGCCCCTACGGCCCGCTATCGGAATCTCGCGACTGCAGGTCGCCCCTACGGCCCGCTACCGTGTGACCGTCATGGTGGGGCGACCCGCGGTCGCCCATGCGCCTGGGTCAGTCTTCGTCGAAGAAGAGTGACTCGCGCTGCTTGAGGAAGTCGTTCACCGCTCTCTTTGCTCGGGGCGACATCTGCAGGAAGCGCAAGCCCATGCCCGGGTCGTCAACACTCCGGCTGAGGGACGTGCCACGTATCCAGCGAACCTCGGTGAGAATCTCAAAGGTTTCCGTCTGCCCGGGCAGGGTGAGCATCACCTTGATGCGGTCGCCGACCTGCCGGATCTGGTGGGTGGCCACGAAGATCCCACCCCCACTCAGGTCCTGGGTGAGCCCGGTGTAGAAGTTGTTATCGGTCTGCAGGCCGACCTCGACCTCGACTTGGAAGCGTGGGCCAGTGCGGCGTTCGTCATCCATGGCAGGCCAGTTCCCTTGCTTCTACACCATTCGGGCCGCCGGTAAAGCCAGACAGCGCGGCCATCGTCGACAGCATGTGGGCGATGACCTTCTTCCAAGAGTATGGGGCCAGGTCCAAGACGCAGGTGCCGGCATCGATCTG
>Ga0265330_10001188_pt1 | contig 15435 bp, 8 predicted proteins | sample 41919metaG_FD_202083 | JGI IMG/M metagenome (GOLD analysis project Ga0265330, IMG submission 202083) | Rhizosphere microbial communities from Carex aquatilis grown in University of Washington, Seatle, WA, United States - 4-19-19 metaG | ecosystem: Host-associated > Plants > Roots > Rhizosphere >... | reverse complement strand
GAGCCACGGCGGCATGCAGGTCCAGCGCCGCTGATCCCCAAGCGGCCCTCTAGAGCGATCCGCAAAACGAATAGCGGCCGAAGGATAGGCTGCGTCCAGGGTTGGGACCATCGCTCGACCAAGAAGGCGGGTCGGCAAGAACGTGAACCCGCGCAAGCTACCTAGGCTGACGTGGTTGGGCTGCCGTCGGTAAAAGTAGACCGTCTCGGGGACAACAGCATGCTGAATGCCTTCGACGATGGACTCGCAGGTCCAGTGCCAATCCTCCGATCCCAGGTTGTGCGCCCGATCGCACGGCAAGAACGGAAGCCGTCGAAACAGGGCCGTGTGCGCGATTATGTCCGCGGCATAGTGCCAGGATGCGATGAGGTTCAGCGGGTGGAAAAGCGGGCTATCGGTTCCGATCTGGATCCGGCCGTAGCTTTCGGCGCCAAAGTTCAAGCGCACTTCTGCGTGGGCTACAATGCGTTCGTCGTCGCGACCCTCCAGGAACTGCACGCCCTTCCACAACCAGTCGGGGTCGAAAAGATCATCACCGTCGAGCAAGGCGAAGTACTTGGTGTCGACGTTGGCAATGCCATGATTGCGGGCGCAGGAGAGATCGCCAAAGTCGACTTCATGTATGGCATCGAGTTTGGGCCGGAAGCGGGAGACCTGCGCGCACGTGAACGCGTCACCACGATCGATGACCGCGACGATGCGGCAGCCGACGCCATGGCGGGCAGCTTCTTCGACGGCGAGCACGGCACTGCGCAACGCCGGGTGGACGAGGTGACGCTCCCGGTGAAAAAAGGCCAGTAGGGTTAGAACGGGTGACACGACCGGCCTTCCATTGCACACGTCATCGCTCGCAGCAAGGAGACAGACTTGTCTTCACAGCCCGACCTTCAATGCTCTCGAGACGACAGTTGAACCCATTCGGCCACCTGTCCGTTCGCGAGTGCTGGGAGCACTCGATGAGCGTTCGGCGGCGGCTATCCGGTCCACGGTTGCAAGCGCACGCGCTCGACTGCGATCGGCGCCGACAGAATGGCCTGGCCCTGTCGGGCGAACCATTCTGGATCGTCGGTGGTGGCGTAGTGCCGGGTGCCGTTGCGCCAAAGTCGACGTTCCATCTCGGGGTGGCGGATCAGCCAGTCGGCCAGGCGCTCGGCGACCAATCCGCCTTGCGCGATAATTTCCACCGACGCTGGCACCATGGGGCGAAGGGCTGGCAGAAGCAGCGGATAGTGCGTACACCCGAGCAGCAAACGGCTCGGCGGATCAGGCGCTGCAAAAAGCGGATCCAGGTATTTGTGCAAGAAATACTCAGTGCCAGGGCCTGACAGTTCACCGGCCTCGACCAGGGGAACCCACAGCGGGCAGGCCTTCTGAATCAGGCGCAACCCAGGCGCCAATTTGGCCAATTCCAGCGCGTAGGATCCCGACGCCACTGTGCCCGCGGTGCCCAACACCGCGACCGCGCCGCTGGTCAGGGCCGGCGCGGTCACGCCTGGTATGGCGCCCGGGGCCAGTCCGGCCAGCGCCTCGGCCGACGGCCTGACCACGCCCAGAATCCGCCGGTCGGGCCGGTGTGCCGGCAGGTGCCGTTGCTGGAGCGTGCGCAGGGCCTGGGCCGAAGCGGTGTTGCAGGCCAACACGACCAGGGGACAACCGGCATCGAAAAGAAACTCCACCGCCTCGCGCGTGAAGCTGTGCACGACCTCAAGACTCCGGGGACCGTAGGGATTGCGCGCGCTGTCGCCGAGATAGAGGTAGTCGTACATCGGCAGTCGGCGCAGCAAGGCTGCCAGGACCGTCAATCCGCCAAAGCCCGAATCGAATACGCCAATCATGTCAATCCTCGACCAGGGACGCGTATTCCTCCGACAGCATGAAGGCAACCATCTCCCGCATTGCTGTCGAACTGCGCACCCGCTCCTGCCTGGCGCCCTCATCGACTGAAGATCCCGCATCTTGCTTGAACTGGCCAGCCAGCACCCGCAATGCCACGAGCGGACTGCCGCAACAGAGCAGGCCGACCCGGTCCGCTGTGTAGCGACAGCCACGCACGTAGCCTTCGAGATCCGGCGGCCGGGACAGCGCCTCGCCCGCATCGACCAGCAAGTCGGCGCGGACCTTTCCCGTGGGCATGAACCGGGCGATCGCGGCCTGTGTCAGCAGCGATGCCCAGGTGGAGGCCCGATCATCCTCACTGTCCTGTCCGCTGGTTTCCCCGTCGGTCGCACCAAGCGATACCGCACGAATCACCCCGCGCAGAAGCCCGCGCAGGGTTTCGACTGACAGACGCGCCACGGCCAGGGTTCCCGCGCGCGCCTGCTCAAGCGCACGCCCGATGAAGAAGCGCAACTCGCTGACCTCCAGGTCCTCGGCCCGCTGTCCCACCAGAACCATCAGCGGTCGCGAAGCCGCAAACGTGACGTCGACGCCCGCGCCGCGCACCACGGCGCGCAGGACCGGAGCGCCCAAGCGGTCGCGCAACTCCTGAAAAACCGTCTCGGCCTTGGGTCCCAGCGGCGCCCCCTCGACCGGCCCGCCCCCAACGTGGGGCACCTCGGCCAAAGCCGGGGCCAGGGCACGCAAGACGTGGCGCAAGGGTCCGCTGCACGAAGGATGCTCGGTTGCCGACGCATTCCACGCCGCCGGAAGCGCAGAATTCTGCGCACCCAGGTTCGCTATGCTTCCCTTGAGCGCCAAATCCGGGTTGAGGAAGAGCGCCAAGTCCCGCGCCGCACGCGCGATCGCCATCCGGCCAAAACGCTGTTGCAGGTAGGCCGAAAGCAGCACCATGCCGAGATCCGCGGGATCGCCGAGCACACCCCGAAGCGTGGCTGCGCACAGATTCGCCTCGAATTGCAGCGGGGTCGACATCCGCGTGGCCGCAAAAACCGCATCCAGCTTCTCGAAGACGCCTCGATCGGGCGGCAGCCGGCGCATGCCGCTCTCGCCGCCACCGCCCGTGCCCGGCTGGGCGGGCCGACACGCCAGGCGAGCCAACTCGCCAAGGCGCCGAGCCACCGCATCCACCTCGAACGTCGTTTTGGCCAGGGCATCGCGGACAAGGTCCTCGTCCTTGCTGGCCAGGATGGCCGCCACCGCCACGAGAAACGGAAAATCCGGATCGGCCGACGACGGCCGGGGTTCGGCATCAATGAGGCCGCGGCCCACCTCGGCCAGGTTGGCCAGATCGCCGCGTTCCCAGTAGTAGGTCACCAGGCGGGCCAGGGTGGGCGCGAAGCCAGGATCCAGATCCGAAGATCGCAGGTACGCATCGTTGGCCCCGTCGAGATCGCCGAGCGAGACCCGCAAAATCTCGCCCCTGCGGTAGAGCGCCGCGGCTCGCTCTTGTGGATCGTCGAGTTTGCGCGCCAGCCGTTCGCAGATCGCCGCTGCTTCACGATACAGGCCCAGTCGCTGATAGGTGTCGACCAGGCATTCAAGGACGCCACTGCGATCCGGATCGCTAGCCTGTGCCATCTCCAGGTTCTCGCGAGCGGCGGCGAGATTGCCGAGCGCGAGGTAGGTCTCACCAAGCCGGTGCCGAACGTCGGTCAAGCGCGCGACTGCATCGCGCGGCAGAAGGCGCAGCACCTCCTCAAGTCTCGCCACGGCGGCCGCGCGATCGTTGCGTGCCAGCGCCAAGCCTGCCAGCGCTTCGCGCGCCCCGGTGTGATGCGGATCCAGACGCGCTAGCTCCTGGTAGGCGGCCTCCGCCTCCCCGGGCTCACCGAACATCTCGGCCAGCTCCGCCCGGCGCAGGGCGAGCTGGTCAGGTGCGATGACCGTCGCCACGTCAGGCAAACCGGCCAGGTGCGCATAGGCCTTGCACGCCTTTTCCCAGTCCTGCGCGCGGTAAGCCAGGTCGGCCTGCGCGGCCCACGCTGGCGCGTGGTCAGGCACGAGCTCGAGCGCCTCAGATAGCAGGGCGCCAGATTCGTCGACCTGGCCGCGCCCTGCACAAATCCGCGCCTGCACCGTGAGCTGGCCAGCGCGAGCCCGTGGGCTGCTGTCCAGTACGCACGCACGTGCCAGCGCCTCCTCGGCCAAGGCGGCATTCTCGTTCCGCTCGGCAGCCTCGGCCTGGGCCAGCTGCCAGCGCGCGTGACAGGAAGCCGGCAGCTCGGGCACACGCTCCAGCAAAGTCGCCCAAGCCCGATCGCGCTCGGTCGCATCGGGCAGCCGCCCATACACGTCGAACAACGACTCGGCCAGCGCTGCGTCCGAAGGATTGTCGTCGAGGAGTTCCTCCAGCGTGGCCCGCGCTGTTCCCGTCGATACCGCGGGACGAACCACCACCGCCGCCAGGCGTTTGTCCACCTCCAGCCGCGCCGCCCGGTCGGCCTTGCGAAGCGCACGCAACCGCTGCCAGCAGGCGATCGCGTCGATCGCGTCGCCGGCCTTGTCCGCCAGGTTGGCGCGCAGGTCGAGCGCATCTTCGGGCAGAAGCGCGCTTCCCACCGACTGCAGCAGCGCGAGGGCCGGGCCTTCGCCCTCGGGACGCGCCAGATGCAGCCGGGCGCGCTCGATCAGCAAAGCCGCTGCCGCGGCGCCGTCGGGCTCGTTGTCCAGGCGTTCGAGCAGCAAGGCATCCGCCTCATCAAGCGCGCCCTTCTTGGCCAGCAGCGCGGAAAGCGCCCCGATGGCAGGGGACGAGCCTCGATCCGCCAGGTGGCGCAGGATCGATTCGGCTTGGGCGCGGCCATCGTCTTCCTGGGCCAGCCGACCGGCCAGCTCCAGTCCGATCGCCTCGCTGTCGACGCCAGCCGGCGCCTCTTGACCGTCGAGGACAGTCCACAGATGCCCAAGCAGCGCCTGCAACTCGTCGCCCCGGAATTGCTGGCGGCAGATCCCGGCCAGGCGATGCAGGCCGTACACGTCGTCGGGGGCCTGTTCCAAGAGGCGCCGGCAAGCCGCTTCCGCCTCATCGATCTTGCCTATCTGCTCCAGCACCTCGGCCAGCGCCGCCGTGACCGCCAAGCGCTCCGGGCACTCATCCAAGGCCTGCTCGCGCAGAACCAGGCACTCGGCCAACTGGATCTCCCGACCCAGCGCCTTGCAACCCTCGACCAAAATCTCAAGAGGTGCGCCATCAGGTTCAAGCGAAAGCGCCGCGGCCAGGGATGTCTCGACCTGCGCCGCTTGCTCCGCCTGCTGCGCGGCCTGGGCGGTGCGCAGGTGGGCCTCGCCCATCACGGCGACCGTACAGCCCGGACGGGTCAACAACTCTTGGTACTCGCGCTGGCTCTCCTGCCACTCCCCCGCTCGCCAAAGCAGTCGCGCCAGGGCCAGCCGCGCCTCCGCGTTGCCCACGTCGAGATCGAGCAGCACCTGGTAGGTGGCGAGCGCGTCCTTCTGGTTCTGCAACCGTTCGCCAAGCACCGATCCCAAACATTGCAGCAAGGCCTTGGCGTCTTCGGGCCTGACTTCGGCCAATCTCCGGTGCAACACATCGGCCAGCCCGCCCCAGTCACCCGTCTCGCCCGCGACCACTTGCAGCGCATCCAAGGCCGGCACGCAGGTCGGATCGGCTCGCAACGCCGATTCAAGCAGACCCACCGTCTCCTCGCTCGCCGCTGACATCTCGCGTGTGAGCCGAGCCGCCTCGCACAGACGCGCCGCCCGCTCTTCCGTCGAATCGGGCGTGCGAGCGTCAGTCGCCCACGCCGCCAGCGCCTGCGCGGCCTCGCGAACCTCTCCTCGTTGCGTGTGGATATCGACCAGACGCTGCCAGGCTGCCTGTGCGGTCGGCCCCGGCGCTTCGCCCCGCAGACACTCGTTCAGCCACTCGATGGCGGCCTCCTCGTCGCCCAAGACCAAGCACAGCGCAGCCATCTGGCGGGCGGCCTCCGCTCGCGGCGCCGCGGAATCGGGCCAGGTCTCACGCACAAGCAGGTCATCGAGGGCATCCACCGCCTTGGCGCAAAGGTCGGGCTCGCCCGATGCCAGTGCCAACTCGGCCATCTCAATCGCCGCTCCCGCACCGTCCGCCGATCCTGACTTCGCGCCCAAGGCCCGCCGCCCTAGCATCGGCAAGATCTCGTCCCAGCGATCATCGGCCCCAAAACGCAGGGCTAGGGCGCGAACCGCGGAACCCATTCTGGGCCGCTCGTCCAGCGACCCTGCCAGCGCCTTGCCAGCGCGGTCCGTCTGCTTGGCCAGTCGCCACTGGTGTGCCGCCGCCAACCAGGCAAAGGCACGGTCCATGCGCGGGCTGTCGCTGCTGCCGGCCAGACTCTCGAACAACTCGGCGGCCTGCACGAAACGACCATCTTCACTCGCGACCACCGCCTCGGCCAAGGTCGCGATGGGAAGTCCCGGCCAGCGCTGCAGCGCCGCCGCCGCTGTCGATTCAGCCTCGGGCAGCAGCTCTGTCGCCGATGTCAGCAGTCCTAACAGGCGAGCCGTTCCCGCCCTATCCCCACTGTCCACCGGCGCCGTCTGACGATAGCTGGAAAGCGCGCTCGCCACATCCCCAGCCAGCAAGGCAGCCTCGGCCGCCGCCTGCCGGCCCAAAGCCGCCGCATGGTCGACCAACCGCTCCGGCGCTGCCGAAGCGCCCGCAGGATCGGAGACATCCGCAGATGAAAAGAACGCAACCGTCAGACGCTGTGATGCCGCGTCGGCGCGCAGGGTGGAGCCGTCCAAGTGCCGGCGCTCGGGCATCCGCCACCCGCACATGGGCAGCAGCGCAAGCAGGGCCAGCTCCCGCAGATTGATTTCCAGGTCGGTGGCGCCTTCGAGGTGGGCAAGCGGCGCGACGCCTTCCTCAGGTTGGCGAGACGGCGCCGCACCCAGCGCGGTAAAGAGCGCCGTGACGAGCAAAGGCGACGGCACCGGAAGAAAGCCGTAGACCCGCACGTCAAATATCGAAAGGCGCGCCCGGCCTGGCTGCACCATGGTGAACGCGCCGGTGGCGGTGAATTCGGCCTGGCGATCCCCGAGCACCGCCCGCGCTCCGATGCGAATCAGGCCATCATCGATCTCCACCTGCGGGCCGAAGAGCCCATAGTCCGTAAGCGGCGCCTCGCGCAGAAAGTCCGTCAGGTCATCGGCGCGAAACGACACCGCCATCTCGCGCAGCTTGAGCCGATGGTTCTGAAAGCGGGTCACGCCCCCGGACAGATCGAACGGGAAGCGCAGGTTGGGGATCTCAAGATCCAGCTTCTCCACACGGCCGAAGGTAGAGAGAGCCCGACCGGCCAGGCTCAGAAGGCCTCGCCCTTCTATGAAGGTGAGTCGGAGTGCCCCTTCGGTGTCAGCCATGATCCTTCCCTGTCTGACGATTGTAGAACAGGTCGCCCCGCCGTCCACCGAAGTACAGCAGGAGCAGGACACAAAACAGAACGCCAAGCGCCGCGGCCAGCAGGGGAACCTGAACCATGAGGGTGGAGGTCAGCTGAACCACGTCCTCCAAGGCCGGCGGTGCATCCCCGGTTCGGGCGTGGGCCTTGGCCGCCACGGCCTGCAACACAGGCACGGCATCCGCCACCCCATGGCGCACAACCGCCAGCAGGAACAACCCGCTGCCAAGGTAGAGCGCCATGCCAGCCCACCCGGCAATCACACTGGCAGGACGAGCCCGCGGATCGTTGGAAAACACGGCGGCTACAGCGAAGAAGAACAGCAGCGCCAGCAGCAGGCGGGCTACGGCCTCAACCCTGGCGGCCACGGGGTGGGCGTGGGCCACGGCCTCGTCGAGGGCAAGCTGCCCGCGAATCAGCACCTCCTGATTGACGTCGGTCAGCCCGTCCAGCCGGGCCTCAACCATCGATCGGCCGGTGGCCAGCCCGCGCAAGTCGGTCAAGCTGCCCAAGAACAGACGCGCGCCCGCCAGCAGCATGAGCACCGCCAGCACAGTGACCCAGCGTGGTCGCCCCGCTGGCAAGCGCAAAGGCCCGCCGGAAGGCCGATTCGTCCCCTCCCCCGGACCCTGGTTCGCGCTCATTGGCTCGGGTGAGAATTGCCCTTGCTAGAACCGCGGCGGCGAGCAGGGCTCGTAGTTTACCGCGCCCTCGGCTCCGCCTTCATAGCGAAGAAGGTCCATGTTAACGTCGATCTTCTTCGCATCCCTGGCCTCCACGCAGCGCCGTCGGGCCCAGTCCATCACGACCGCCTGGCCCTTCTGCTGGATGGCGTCGTCGGCCAGTCTCTGCTTCTCCTTTTCAAACTCGGCCATGTCGGGCTTCATGTGCTCCTTGAGCTTGACCACGATGACGCTGCCGAGTTCCTGGAAGGGTCCGCCGTAGGGCGCCTCGGCGGTGAGATCAAAGGCAGCTTTGGCCACCGTCGCGGCTGGGCCGATACCCTGCACCATTGTGCCACGACGCGAATACAGTCCAGTTTCCTCCGCGCGGGGCGCGTCGGTCTTGCTGGCCTTGTCGTCACCGTCAGGGGCGGGAAAGAGATCCTTCAGGGTCTTGCTCGGATCGGCCTTGGCCTTGGCCAGGGCCGCCTCGGCTGCGGTCTTGGCGCGCGCCTGCGAGCGCTCCTGGCGCAACTCCGATTCGCCAATCTCCAGACGCGCCTGCTCGAAGGCAATGTCACCCTCGCGGGTAGCCTCGGGAACGACCAAGGCCAGGCCGCCTGCGATCTTCACCGGTCCGACCAGCTCGCCGTCCTTGGCCGCCCACACCTTGTCCTCGACCTCAGAACCCAGGGTCGTGCCGCCCTTGCGCTGCCAGCCCAGGTCCCCGCCCCGCGCCTTGCTGTTGGCATCATCAGACGACGCCTTGGCCAGCTTGGCCAGCGGCTCGCCTTTGCGCACACGTATCGCCAGGGCATCCGCACGCTTCCCGGCGTCGGCGGTCTTGTCTGGATCAGCGTCGGCCGCGACCGCGACCAACAAGAAGCGCAGCCGGCGCTGCTTGGGCTGCTTGTCGTAGAGCGCTGTCTTCCTTTGGTCGTACAGCTTCTTCAGCTTGTCTTCGTTGGTCTTGGCGTAGGTAGCAATCTCTTCGGGCCGCAACTCGATCTCGTTCTCGTAACGGTGGATCGGGAAACGCAGGTACTCGATATTCACCCGGTCAGCTTGGCGCAGGTAGTTTTCTTTGACCTCGTCAGCCGACACGCCAACGCCAGAGCGCAGGAGGTCGCGCATGCGGGCCGCCATCAGCTCACGGCGCTGCTGCTCGATGAACGACTTGGGCGACATGCCCAGGTGGTACTGCGCGAACTTGCGGAAAGCCTCGTAGGAGAACTTCCCCTCCTGCTCCACGTAGGGGAGCTTCTGCTCGCGCCCCATACTCATCATCTTGGCCTCGCCAATGAGGTCTTCGACCTCTTCGTCGCCGACGCGGAATCCCAGGCGCTCCGCCTCGGCCGCTAGCAGCTCACGATCGATGAGCAGATCCATGATCGTCTCCTTGAGGCGTATCTGCTTGGCCTGCTGCGGAGAGATCGATCCGGCGTTCAGGACGGTGAAAGCGTAGGTCCAGTCTTTGAGCGTCACCGCGCGACCGTCGACCCGGGCGGCACCCTCGGTTACCCGTTGGGGCATCCGCATGCCGCAGCCACCGACGGACTGGGGACCAAAGTTGACTATGAACACAACGATCACGATCGAGAACAACAGATAGATGAGCAGCGATCGGGATTGTTGACGCATCTGCTCGAGCATTTAGCAAGGCCTCCGTTTCACTTGTCTGGGTAGGACGAAAGGTGCGGCAATCTAGCACGACCGACAAGGAAAACGCACCTCCATGCGAGACCAAGCACAAAACACTCGCGAAGTCGTCATCCCCTGAAGATTGCCGCCCATCGACGAGACGCTTCGCAGAAGCCACCTTGACTCCGTCGCCAGTCGCCTCGATAGTCCCCCCTCATGAACTGCCGACGGTTCGCGTGTTTTGTGATCGTTGTGCTGCAGGCAGTGCTGGCCGCGCGCCCAGCGCGGGCTCAGACGGCCGCAACCGGCCCAACTGCGCAACCCGGGCCGCAGCCGTACTCGCCACCTCAACCCAGTCCGCCACGGGCGTATCCGCCACCCCAGCAGTATTCACCCCAGCCCTATCCGCCACAGCCCAATTGCCCAGCCTGCCCACCAGGCACCCTCTGTCAGAACGGATACTGCGTTCCGGCCTACTATCCATCCTGTCCAATCGGAACGGTATTTGATGGCGTGGGAACCTGCGTTCCGGTTGGGTACTACCCAGTTCCCCCACCGCGATTGGGCCCCGACCCTGAAGTCGAGCGCGCGCACGCGGTTCGCATGGAGAACCGTATGCGCCCGAAGTTCACCATCGATCTGGAAGGTGGGATCGGCATTCTGGGTTTCGGGGGCGACGTCATTACGCCCTCGTTTCTGGCATTGGCAGGCTACCGCCAGAACTACGCGTCATGGTTCGGCCTGCACGTGCGAGCTGGGTTGGTTCTCGGTATCGCGACTTTCGATGCGTCGAATTCCAGCTCCAGTTCGTACAGCACCAGCGAAAGCCAGACCGACAGCACGTCAATGACAGGCGGAATGCTGGAGGTCCTGCCGTTCTTTGGCCCCTTTGGGCGGTTCTATTTCGGCCCCATCATTTGGGGCGGATACCTCAACTTTGGGTCCAGCGAGCTTTACTCAGCTCCTGTTCATGAGATGCTGGAAAGCCGAGCGTTTCTCGGCCTTGGCGGGGAAATGGGCTGGGTGCTCGGCGATCGAGAGCAGACGGTTCTATCGTTTGCTGTCCGCGAGGCTTCCCTCAACTCGAACACCGTGTTCTTTACAGCCGGAATCGGCTTTCAGATCTGAGATGGTGCGCCGCTGGCGACTAGGGCGCGCGAAGCGCGGGGCGGGCGGGGTGGGCTGCCCGTCCCGAAGCCCCCGCAGGGAGAGCCGGCGGGCTCCCCACGCCACCAATTTGGGAACCCTGAAAGGGTTCCCATTACCTTAGTTCTTGGCGCGGTTCAGAAACCCGTTCACGTCGTTGCGCAGAACCTCGGCCCGGATGGGTTTGTCCATCAACAAATCAGCCTTCAGCCACGACTGCTGCACCGCCGAATCTGCGGCAAATGACAGGCCGGTCGCAGCCTTCACCGCGGTGACCATGATCACGGGAGTGTCGGGATAGAGCTTCTTGATGCGATGACAGAGCACGAACCCGGAATCCTTTTCCTCCATCATCAGATCCAGGATGGCCAGGTCGGGTTTGAATGACAGGAGAAGTTCCTCCGCCTCATGCTGCGTTCCCGCTGGATGCACCTCATGACCGTCCTGAGTCAGAATCAGCGTCAGCTGGTCCACAATATCGGGATCATCGTCCACAACGAGTATTTTCTTTGCGTTCGCCATTGTAACTTCCTTCCAGACTTCGCGTGGACCCCTTCTAGATCAACACGTCCCGCTTGTGATAGTGCGTATGCAGGAGCTTGTGGCTCATTTCACCCAACGGGGCGCCCAGGAACTCCTTGTACAGGCGGGCCACATCTTCATTCTTGTGGCTGACTCGCAGGGTTTCGTCACGGTCGATCTGATAGAGCGCCTGCATGCGCGCCTTGATAGCGTTCTGATCCCCATCAAGCGGTTGACCGCCGCCGGCTATACAGCCGCCGGGGCAGGTCATGACCTCGATGAAATGGATGTCCTTGCGACCCGCCCGGATTGACTCCAGCAGAAGCGCCGCATTCTTCAGGCTGCTGGCCACGGCCACTCCGACCTCGAGATCGCCGATCTTGATCTTGGCCTCTTTGATGCCCTCCAACCCGCGCATCTCCTGAACTTTCAGTTCCTTCAGCTCCTTGCCGGTCAGGAGGAAGTACGCGCTGCGGACGGCGGCTTCCATGACGCCGCCGGTGGCGCCGAATATCTTGCCAGCGGTTGATCGCATGCCGAACGGCGAGTCCGCGTGATCCGGTTCAACGTCCATCATGTCGATGCCGAACATGCGAATCAGCTGGGCCAATTCACGCGTAGTCAGGACGTAGTCCACATCCGGGACGTAGTTACGGCCCATCTCCTCGCGCGCGCACTCAAACTTCTTGGCCGTGCAGGGCATGATGGAGACGCTGACGATCTTCGACGGCTCAAGGCCTTCGCGCTGGGCGAAGAAGCTCTTGATCACCGCGCCCATCATCTGCTGCGGACTCTTGCAGGTGGACAGGTTGGGAATGAAGTCGGGGTAGAATTGCTCGACGTACTTGATCCACCCAGGCGAGCAACTGGTCATCATGGGCAAGGTGCCGCCGCTCTGGATGCGCTTCACCAATTCTGACCCTTCTTCCATGATGGTCAGATCCGCCGTGAACGAGGTGTCGAACACCCGCTTGAAGCCCAACTTGCGTAGGGCCCCGACCATATGGCCGTCGGCGTCCTTGCCCGGCTTCACGCCGAATTCCTCGGCGATACTCACCGACACCGCCGGGGCGTGCTGGACCACCACGAACTTGGTCGGGTCAGACAGGGCCGCGACGACTTCGCTCAGGTAGCTGTGCTCGGTCAATGCCGCTGTCGGGCAAGCCAAGATGCACTGACCGCAGTTGATACACGACGAGACGTTGAGACCGGTTTCAAACGCTGTCCCCACCACCGCCTTGGGACCGCGGTGAATGAAGTCGATGGCCGACACGCCCTGGATTTCCTCGCACACCCGCACGCAACGGCCGCACAGCACGCACTTGTCCGGGTCGCGCACGATGGAAGGCGACGACACGTCCATGTCGCGGTTGTTCTTCTTGCCAATGTAGTGGCGCTGGCGAATGCCGAACTCGGCGGACAATGACTGCAGATCGCAACGCTGGTTGCGCGTGCAGTACAGACAATCGTCCGGGTGATTGGAGAGTAGCAATTCCACGATCGTCTTGCGTGCGGCGAGCACCTTGGGCGATCGGGTCTTGATCTTCATGTCCTTGGCCACTGGGAAAGAGCAGGACGGCACCAGGCTGGGCGCGCCCTCCACTTCCACAATGCACAGACGACAGGCGCCGCTGGGCGGGAGGCCTTCCATGTGACACAGGGTCGGCACATGGACGCCTTCGCGCTTGCACACTGAAAGGATGGTCTCGCCCCCGTTGGTCTCGATGGGCTTGTTGTCAATTTCAATCGTAAACATCGTGTATTCCTCGCGATGACTCAGGTTCAGTGCAAGGGCCTGGTGAAATCGAGGTCGCAGCGTAAGCAGCGCCGCGCCTCACATTGGGCCGCCTCTTCCGTGATGCACAACTCGACCTCGGCGAAGTTCCCTTTCCGCTCGGCCACCGACAGATGGGGCTGCTGCACCCGCGCCGCCATCACATCGCCCTCTTCTTCTTCCCCGGCCACATGCACTGGCTCGACGTAGAAGGACGGCAACTTCACCTTCGGTAGCTGCTTGAGTAGCTTGCCCGTGACGAAGTTCTGCACCATCACTGCTGCGCTCTTGCCCGCGGCAATGGCCTTGATCACCGTGCTCGGGCCGGTGGTCACATCGCCCCCGGCAAAAACGCCGGGACGGCTGGTGGTCAGCGATTCGGAATTCACAGTCACCGTGCCCCAACGCGTGGCCTTGAGGTCGGTCAGGCCGGCGGTTTCCGGCTGCTCGCTGATGGCCACCACCAGCGTGTCCAGATCCACCACGTGCTCAGATCCAGGAATCGGCACGGGCTGCTGGCGGCCCGAATCATCGGGCGGCCCGAGCTCGTTGTCGATGAGCTTCACTCCGCAGAGCTTGCCGTCCTTGACCACGACGCCGACCGGCGCCACCAGAGGCTGCAGCACGATGCCCTCGGCCAACGCGGCTTCGATTTCCTCCTCGTAGGCCGGCATTTCCGCGCGTGTGCGGCGGTAGAACACCGTCACGCCAGTCACGCCCTTCTGGCGGTAGGCGACGCGGGCGGCATCAATGGCAGAGTTGCCGCCGCCGACGATTCCCACCTTGCCCTTGGCCAGGTACTTGCCTTCTAGATTGTAGGCCTTGAGGAACTTGATGCTGGGGATCACGCCCTCGGCGTCGTCGCCCGGCACCCCGAGCCGCTTGCTCTCATGCGCGCCAGTGGCCACGTAGACCGCCTTGAACCCGCCCTTGTCCATGAGCGAATCGATGGTGAAGTCCTTGCCGAGCGTCTGGTTGAACTTGACCTCGACGTTGGCATTAAGCAGGGAGTCGATCTCCTTCTGCAAGGTATCGCGGGGCAAGCGGTATTCGGGAATGGCCGAAATCAACATGCCCCCGGCCTTGGACTCGCGTTCAAACACCGTGACCCGGTTGCCCATGACACCCAGGTAGTGGGCCGCCGTCAGGCCCGAAGGACCCGCGCCGATGATGGCGATCTTGGGCGCGTTGGGACCTGCGACCTTGACCGGCTCCTTGTAAGTTTCAGGCGCCACGCGATCCACGATGAAGCGCTTGAGTGTGCGCACGGCAATAGGCTCGCCGCCGGTGGCGCCCGCGCGACACATCACCTCGCAGGGGTGATCGCAGACACGCGCGCAAGCCGACGGGAAGGGATTGGCGCTGCGGATGACCCGGTACGCTTCGTTGTACTCGCCGCGCGCGATGTGCGCGACATAGCGCCAGGCTTCCGTGCCCACCGGGCAAGTGTTCTGGCAAGGCGCGCCGACAAGGTCCTTGCACGCGCCAGCCGGGCAATTGCGCTCGAACACATGCGCTTCGTATTCCTCGCGGAACCAGCGCAGGGTCGACAGCACCGGGTTGGGCGCGGTCTGTCCCAAGCCGCACAGGCTGGTGGTCTTGATGGTCTCGGCCAACTCGGACAGGCGCATGATGCCCTGGAAGCGAACCAAGGCATCGATCTTCTCTTCCTTGCGCCGCGGCCGCGTGATGGCGTCGAGGATCTCCAGCATGCGACGCGTGCCCTCGCGACAGGGGATGCACTTGCCGCAGCTTTCAGTCTGGATGAACTCCATGAAGAACTTGGCAAAGTCCACCATGCAGGTGGTCTCGTCGAGAACCACAAGGCCGCCTGACCCCATGATGGCGCCGGCGCTCTTCAGAGTTTCGTAGTCGATGGGCGTGTCGAGCAAATGTGGCGGGATGCAACCACCCGAGGGACCGCCGATCTGAACCGCCTTGAACTTCTTGCCTGCCGGCGGCCCGCTGCCGCAGTCGAAGATCACCGTGCGCAACGAGGTTCCCATGGCGACTTCCACCAGACCGGCGCGCTGGACCTTGCCGCTGACGGCGAAGATCTTGGTGCCCTTGCTCGTGGCGGTGCCCACAGCGGCGTAGGCCTCGGCGCCCTTGCGCATGACCACCGGAATGTTGGCCAAGGTCTCGACGTTGTTGATGACCGTAGGCTTGGCGAAAAGCCCGCTCTGCGCCGGATAGGGCGGCCGCGGACGCGGCATGCCGCGCCGGCCTTCGATGCTGTGCATGAGCGCGGTTTCTTCGCCGCACACAAAGGCGCCGGCACCCATCTTGATGTGGAACTGCAGGTTGAACCCGCTGCCCATGATGTTGTCGCCAATGAGGCCGTAGGCCGTGGCGCGCGCAATGGCCTCGCGCAGGCGCTGCACCGCCA
>Ga0265330_10001179_pt1 | contig 15529 bp, 8 predicted proteins | sample 41919metaG_FD_202083 | JGI IMG/M metagenome (GOLD analysis project Ga0265330, IMG submission 202083) | Rhizosphere microbial communities from Carex aquatilis grown in University of Washington, Seatle, WA, United States - 4-19-19 metaG | ecosystem: Host-associated > Plants > Roots > Rhizosphere >... | reverse complement strand
CGCATTAATCATTTGTCTCACCGCGGCCTTCAGCGATTCGAGTTCGGCGGTGCCGCCGAACGTCCATAAAACCATCAGGATCGCCCTCGCGACTGGGCTGATGTCATTACGGAAGGGGTGTTCCCAAATTCCAGCAGGATTGTCGAATTCGCGTTGAACGAATCGAACATATTCGCCATCTGTCATGGCGCGACTGTTCGCGAAGGCGCTGATGGTTTCCACGATTCGAGGGCTAAAGTGTTTATGTTCGACGATTGTCTTGTATATCCGGTCCTCTACGAGCCGGGTAAGGCGGCTATCCGGCAAATCCGAGAAATATAGATGATTGAAGAGTATCTTCGCGCGATGCGTTTTGGAATAATCTTCCAGTCTCAGCGTGCATTTCAGAATTTCGTTAGCACGGGTGGCGAACGCGCCGTGAACGCGCTGGGCGTCGGCGAGAAAGTACTCTCGCGTTGAGAGTATGAATCTGAGGTTGGGAGAGCGACGGACCTTATCCAAGAATTCCATCAGCGAAAACTCTTCATTTTTTGCAAAGCGGAGCGAATCAAACCGGTACCGGCCGAGAAAATCGTCATACAACACAACGAATTTGCGATCAGAGCCCTCTGGGCTGTGAATTAGACTCCAGGCATCTCGGATGTCTCCCACGACACAGAGAGGTTCGAAGTCTTCCTTCAAATAATGGCAGAGGAGCATCCGCGCCAACGTGGTTTTTCCAATGCCGGGATTCCCGACAATAAGGACGTGATGCTCCTCGCGCAGATGCAACAGCGCGCGATCGAAGCCTTGGTGCATTACTATGCGGCTCAGTTGGGCCTTTATCGAATCTATGGTGGCTTGAGTCACATTGAAGATGCTCGAGTGTAGAACGCGCTCAAGCACGGCCGTGCTGGCAATCCAAAGTTTAAAATGCCCTCTCTCAATATCCGGAAATTTTCTGAGAAGGCCGTTCAATTCCGATGCGCCGTAGATGTCACTAGTAGATCTGCACCATGGCTGCAGTTCCGACATAAGCGCGTCTTTGTTGTCCGGCGAAAGTGGAACTGAGGTTGCCAGGACGTACCGAGTGGGTCGCATTGCGCCGATTTTTGCCTTTTCTTTCTTCACGGCCCGTACGAGTTCCGTGAACTTGTATGGCGCGTAGCGCTTGCACTGGACGATTGTGATCCCTGGCGGTCCCAAAACACGGGTGTGGCGAAGATCAATCCCCCTGTCCTTGCCCCTCTTGAATGTTTCCACCCTAGCACCCCAATCGCACGCTAGGAGATCAGCCGCGAGATCTTCGAAGTCTTCCGGCGAAAGAGTTGTGAAATCATAAGCCATTCGACAACGCCTTTTCCTTGAATCTCTGGAAACTGATCGCATCGCGCGATTGGTTATTTCCAACAGCATAGTTCAGACCACTCATGGGAAGCCGGGGAAGCCGGGGGGGAAGCCGGGGGACAGACGGGACGTTCCCTGATGCTCGGAGTGTTGACGCGCTCTAATTGGAGGACGGAGTGAAGGCCCCCGAATCAACCAAGTAAACCCTACTCCACCAATTACTTGCCGCACCGCTCAACCCCTCCAAATTCACCCCGTTCGCCGTTCCCAAATCCCCATCCAGCCCCTGATTTCGCCATTCACTGTTCCTCGCTTGGGTTGACCGCCCGTCCGAATTACTCTCGTAATGACTTCTTAGCCTTCGGTTTATACCATCGAAACCGCTGGCTCACAGCTGGGCAACGACTTCATTCCCGGCGCCTTCAATCAATTAAGAGGAGATTCGAAACGATGCCCAAAGCCGTTAAGTACGCCGAAAAGGCCGCCGTCTACGCAGCCAAGGGAGCGTGGGTTGTTTTTGAGCGCTTGAACCGCATCAGCCCCAACGCCGGGTTCACGCCGAAGTGGAGCGACAAGCCTCTCCTCAAGAGCTATCAGAAGGAGAAGCCGCCCCTCGGCTGGCCGCGCACTACTGACTCGCTCTGTCCCAAGTGCGTCCCTGAGATTCGCAAGCAGATCCTCGACGGCAAGCTGCCCCATGAAGTTCTCCTCAACGAGAAGGTCGGCGAAATCAAGGCCCAGATCATCGAGCGCGACGGCAAAATCCTCATGGTCAAGGATTGCCCCAAGCACGGCCACTTTGAAGACGTCATGTCCATGGACCCCGCCTTCTTCAAGCATCTTGAAGAGAGCTTCCCCGGCCGCGACATTCGCGCCCACGGCGAAGGCGACGAGAAACTGCACAACCATGGCACCTCGACCGTTACGCACGGCCGCGGCTCGGTGCTCACCATCGACCTCACCAACCGCTGCAACATGATGTGCGACCCCTGCTTTATGGACGCCAACCAGGTTGGCTTCGTCCACGAGCTCACGTGGGACGAGATCAAGACCATGCTCGACAACGCCATCACCATGAAGCCCAAGCGGCAGATGAGCGTTCAGTTTTCCGGCGGCGAGCCTACTCTGTCGCCCTACTTCCTTGACGCGGTCGCTTACTCGCGCAAGGTTGGCTACAACTCGGTTCAGGCTGCATCGAACGGCATCGAATTCGCCAAGTCGAAGGAGCTCTGCCGCGCCGCTGCTGAAGCTGGCCTGCGTTATGTCTACCTCCAATTCGACGGCATCGGCAACGCAGCCAACTCGCACCGCAAAGTCGGCAATCTGTTCGACGTCAAGCTCCAGGCCATCAACAACCTTCACGAAGCCGGCGTCGAAATCGTGCCCGTGACTACCATCGTCAACGGCATCAACAACGAGCAGGTTGGCCGCATCATCGAGTTCGCACTCGACAATCCCAAGAAGATCAGTTTCCTCTCGTTCCAGCCGGTCAGCTTTACCGGCCGCGACGAAGAGATCACCGAGGAGCGCCGCGTAGCCCAGCGCTACACCCTCTCGCACATGGCGCACGACGTCAAAACACAGGTCGGCATGGGCGAGCCGGCGCGCGACTGGTTCCCCATCAGCTTTATGAGCACCTTCTCTGACTGGGCCGATCTCGTGCACGGGCCCACCGCCGAATGGGGCCAGCTCTCCTGCGGATGCCATCCCAACTGCGGCATCGGCATGGCTGTCATGATCGACAAGGAAACCAAAGAGTCAGCTCCCGTCACCGCTTTCCTCGACATGGGGCAGGTGGCCAAGGATCTGGCCAAGGTCAACGATGCCGCGCGCGGTAAGTGGCTCTCGGTCATCGGCCTCGGCCTCTCGCTCATGCGCAACTACGATCCGTTCCAGGCGCCCACCCACTTCAAGATCACTGACATGCTCAAGAAGATGGACAAGACCTTCAACGCCACCGGCAAAAACTACGGCAGCGTCAAGGGCGACCGCACCATCGAGGACATCAAGATTCGCCGCCAGGATCGCTGGAACTTCCTCTTCATCGCCGGCATGTGGTTCCAGGATCTGTTCAACTACGACTTCCGCCGCACCGAGCAGTGCATCATCCCCTACGCCACGCAGGAAGGCGAAATCAGCTTCTGCGCGTACAACACCGGCGTGGGATGGCGCAACATCATCGAGAAGATGCACATGACCGCGACCCTCACCAAGTGGTATGAGGAGCACGGCCGTCACGAGATCTTCGCCGGCGGCAAAAAGGTCGCCATGAACCAGGTCGGCCACGACTTGAACGTCAACATGGAGCACGCCAACGCCGAGGCCAACCACACGCTCGACAACCTGGGCATCGCCAAGAACTCGCGCGAAGAAAAGATTCGCGCGCGCGACGAAAAGATGAAGGTGGATGCCGAGAACGCAAAGATGGCGAAGCTCTACCGCGAGCACGTCCTCGGCGAGAAGCCGGTCGACGGCCTCGTCTCGCTCGGCGACATCCGGCCTGCATCGAACAACGCCGCCTCGCCCATCAACCGCCGCCCTGAAGTCGAGAAGAAGCAGGAAGGCGAACTCGTCTCCGGGGACTAGCCGTCCAGGCAATCGCGCCTTCGGCGCAGAAAGCCGAAGACGGAAGTTAACAAGCTCCCTCCCTTGGTTCTCTCAAATAAAGCGGGCCGCTCAGCAGTGAACTGAGCGGCCCGTTTTGTGTTTACCAGTAACCTATCGGAATCCCTCACAACCCAATCCTGGGTGCCCCATCCTAGCTTCGCTAGGGTGGGGTAGCACAACCCCGCGCACCACAGAAGCGGGCATCGTATTCCCTGGCCCTTACGTCGGATCATGCCGCAGTCCAAATCTGCTAACATTTCGCCATGATCCCCGAAAGTTGTGGGAACGATCCAGCGTTGGCGCGCGCTGGCTCAGTGGAACTTCGCAAATTGGGCGCCCAAAAGCAGCGCCGTCGAATCGCCGAGGCTTTCTCGCGCAGGCCTTGCCCCCTCAGGCTATTCGCTGTCGCAGCCTCGCTCCTGTTCACGATCGCTTTGCAAGCCCAGCAGCGCCCAACGACGTTCACATGGCAGGGCGTCCTGCACGATGCCGCCGGCTCTCCGATCTCCTCAGCCAAAATTCACCTCACTGGCAACGGAATCAGCTCCGAAGTGCCCACTGCCGCCGACGGCACGTTTCACTTTGCGGGCTTGCCCGCCGGCCCATACAAACTCGTCGTCGAGGTCCCTGGCCGTGCAGTTGCATATCCGTTGAGGATCGCAATCGCGCAGAACGCTCCGTTCGCTGTCCTCACACTTACAGCCGGCAGCGAACTCTCCGTCAACGCCGCCCAATCCGCCGGCGCCACCGGGGGCGAAGAGCTCTCGAGCGCTGCCGTCAGCGAGCTGCCGCTCAACAAACGCGACTTCAGCCAACTGCTTCTGTTGGCGGCCGGCACCATGACGGATGCCAACGGCGCCACCAACTTTACCCAGCAGTTCGCCATCAACGGCCAGCGCGGAGTTGAAGCGACATTCGCCATGGATGGCGCCGACATCAGCGACCCGGAGATGGGCGGCTCAACGTTCTCGAACTTCAACGTCGACGCAGTCGAGGAGATTCAATCCAGCTCCGGCTGGATGCCCGCCGAGGTCGGGCGTGGCGCCTCCGGTTTCACTAACATCGTTACGCGCTCGGGAGCTGCGGGTTTTCATGGCTCGTTCTTTGAGTTCCTTCGCAACTCCGCCCTTGATGCCCGCAACTACTTCGATCACCCCACGCCCGTCTATCCCGGCCGCATTCCTCCCTTTCGCCGCAACGAATTTGGATTCACCAACGGCGGCCCCGTGCTCATCCCTCATCTCTACGACGGCCGCAGTCGCACCTTCTACTTCACTCAATTCCAGGGATTCCGTCAGGCGCTCGGCACCACGCAGGTGATGCCGGTGCCGACGGCAGACGAGCGTGCGGGACTCGACACCTCGGCCTTTCCGGGTGACACGCTCGAAGTTCCTGTCGATCCGGGTATTGCCGCGGTCCTCAAGCGCTATCCCTTGCCCAACTATCCGCTCGGCTCCTTCGGCCCCCACACCTATGCGACCCCCTCGAACGTAATCACCAACGCCAACCAGTTTTCACTCCGCCTGGACCACGGTTTCAGCGCAAAAGATCAGTTCTTCGCCCGCTTCAATATCGATAATTTGACAGGCCCCACCACCAATCCTGATCAGACGGCCATTGATCCGTCCTTTGCCACCACGTACATCGACCGGCAACGCAATGTGATCGGCACTTGGACGCGGAACGTCTCGTCCCGCCTCATTCTCGTGTCTTTTATCAGCATCACCCGCTCCACGCCCGGATTTCCCACAACCAATCGCACCGACCCCGCGATCAAGTTTGGCGATGGCCTCTTCGAGCCGTTCAACTCGGCTGCCGGTTCGGTCATACAGGCTTACGGCAATCTATTTCAGGGCCGTCAGCTCGTCACCTTCTCGCCCGGCCGCCACTCGTTCAAAGCTGGATTCGAAGCGCGCCTCAATCGCGATACAACATATTTCGGCATGAGCCCCGACGGTGAATACGATTTTGGCGGCGGCGCGGCCTATGCTACCGAATTCATTCCGTCCGCGAGCGGTACGCACGATGTTCATACCGGCGAGCTGCTGCCCGACACGCTTTCAGGCTTCCTCTCCGGCAGCCCCTTCGCTTACACGGTGGGCATCGCCCCTCCGTATTTCTCCAATGGCGAGCACATCGGTCCCGCGGCCATCAATCGCAACAATGTCAATTTCTTCGTGCAGGATACGTTCAAAGTGAACGATCGGTTGACTCTGGACTACGGAGCACGCTGGGATCTCTACACGCCCATCGGCGAGCGCGCACATCGCACATCCACGGTCGTCACCGCCAACGGTGCGCAGCAGTATGTCATCAACCCGCAGCCCGGCTACAAAACGAACTGGCATGCGTGGCAGCCACGCCTGCAGATCTCCTGGCAGGCCACGCCCAAGCTTCTGGCTCGCGCCGGCGCAGCCATCATGACCATCCCGCCCAACATCTGGCAGGACAACTTCCTCACCGGCTCCACGCCGTTTGCCGTTTATCCGCGTCTGCTCTCCGCCTCTGACGCGCCCATTCGTTACGGATTTCAGATCACTCCCGCCGAACTTCCACCCGTCTACACAACTTCGGGCGCAAACATCTTCCCTCACGACGATCCCAGGCAGGTTCCTCCCAACACCGTGATGGATGTGAACCGCTATGAGCAGGAACTTGCCGCGCTCACGCCCGGTGGCCCCGTCAGCGATTTGTCCTTGAGCGGCATTGACCCTTCCTTTGGCAACGCCACGCTCTACACCTGGACCCTGGGCCTCGAACGCAAGCTCGGAAGCCTCACCGCCGACGCCACCTACGTCGGTACGGCCGCTGAAAAGCTTCCCGCAATCAGTTTTCCCAATGCCTATTCCGGCGCTACCTCTGCCTTCGCGCGCTATACCGCATTTGACGCGTCGGGCAATGTCGCGGGCGCCTTCGGCACGGAGAACGTCGTCGTGGCAACTGCGCACTCTACCTATCACGCTCTTCAGGTTTCGCTGTCCGGAACCATAGCGAAGGTCGGACCGGGCGTACAGGCGGGCTTCACCTGGAGCAAGTCAATTGACGATAGCAGTGGCGTTATCTCGGGTGGCTCAACACCCCAGAATCCCTTCGATTATCACCCGGAAAAAGGCCCGTCGTCCTTCGACGCAACCACATCTTTCGGCCTGAGTGCGGCGCAGAATCTTCATCTCGATCGCATGGCCCTGCTTCGATTTGCGGGCAGCGGAATCACATCCGGCTGGGAGCTCTTGAGCATCGCTTCCATCTCTTCCGGCTCGCCCTTTACCGTCTATTCCGGCATTCAGCAGACCGGCGCGGGCTCCAATGGGGTCGACCGGCCCGATCAAATCGCCACTCCGCATCTCTCCACCGCGCGTAAAGACCGTGAAGACTACTTCGGCAAGGGCACAAACAACGCTGCGGATTTTTTCTCCATCCCCATCCACGTCAGTGGAGGCACGGGGCCGAATCAGGGACGATTCGGCAAACTCGGACGCAATACGTTCCGCGGGCCTGCGTTCTACAACTTCGATCTGGCGGCGATCAAGGACACGCCGTTCGGCACACGAAAAAGCGGTGCGGAGCTGGTTGATCTCCAGTTCCGTGCCGAGTTCTTCAATATCTTCAACATTGTCGACATGGGACTGCCGGCAAATATCATCTCGGGTTCCGGTTTCGGCGAGATCAGCAAAACCGCAGGTAACTCCCGCCAGATTCAGTTCTCGCTTAAACTCATTTATTGAGTCGCCCGGCTTATCGTGAGCCTGCGTCGAGCCAACGTTTCGGCCCTTTTGACCTGCTGAAGTGCCTGAAACAACATCGTTACCTTTGGCACTCCTTCTGCAATGTTCGGGTAACTTCGCCCTTCGCCCTTTTGGCTGTACAATCCCTACATGACGCCGCGGCCGGCCTGATACTTTAAGCTTGCCGTCTGCGTCTAAAGGCTATTCAGGTGTGCTGATGACTGTGACCCGCGACAAAAACGAGCCGCGCAAGATGCCCATGATGCCCATTCGCGACATGGTCATCTTCCCTTATATGATGACGCCCTTCGTCGTGGGCCGCGAATCCAGCGTGCGTGCCCTCGAAGAGGCCCTCAGCGGCGATCGCAAAATCTTTCTCGCCACACAGCACGACGCCTCCATCGATGAGCCCAAGGCCAAGGACATCTACCAGGTCGGCTCCATCTGCAGCATCGTGCAAAGCGTCAAAATGCCCGACGGCAACATCAAGGTCCTGGTCGAGGGCGTCGAGCGCGCCAAGTCCATCGAAGTCACCGACCGCGACGGCTTCTTCGTCGCCACCGTGCGCACCGGCAAACGCGATTTCGAAATGACGCCCGCTGCCGAGCAGCTCATGCAGCGTGTCACAACCCTTTTCGAGAACTACGTCAAGCTCCAGCAGTCGCTCAACTACGAAACCATCATCGCCAGCGTGCGCATGGACGAGCCCGCCAAGCTCTCTGACACCATCGCCGCCAACCTCCAGGTCGGCATCGAAGAAAAGCAGGAACTGCTCGCCATCTTCGATCCCGCGGCACGCCTCGCCCGCATCGCCGATGTCCTCGACGTCGAGATCGAGAAACTCGACATCGACCGCAACATCCAGTCACGCGTCAAGCGCCAGATGGAGCGCGCGCAAAAAGAGTACTACCTCAACGAAAAGATCAAGGCCATCCAGAAGGAACTGGGCCGGGGCGAAAAAAGCGAGTTCGACGAGTTGCGCAAGAAAATTGATTCCGCAGGCATGCCCAAGGACGTCCTGGAAAAATGCGTGCAGGAGCTCAAGAAGCTTGAAGCCATGCCGCCCATGTCGGCCGAGTCCACCGTGAGCCGCAACTACATTGACTGGCTTCTCGCCGTGCCGTGGAAAAAGCGGTCGAAGGAAACGCGGTCGATTGACTACGCCGAAAAAGTTCTCAACACCGACCACTACGGCCTGGAAAAAATCAAGGAGCGCATCCTCGAATTCCTCGCCGTGCGCCAGTTGGTCAAAAATCCCAAAGGCTCCATCCTCTGCTTCGTCGGCCCTCCTGGAGTCGGCAAAACTTCGCTCGGCATGTCCATCGCCAAGGCAACGGGCCGCAAGTTCGTCCGCCTCTCGCTCGGCGGAGTACGCGACGAAGCCGAGATCCGCGGCCATCGCCGCACCTATATCGGCGCCATGCCTGGACAGATCATTCAGCACATGAAGCGCGCCGGCACCAAGAATCCCGTCTTTCTGCTCGACGAAGTCGACAAAATCTCATCTGACTTCCGCGGTGATCCTGCCTCCGCGCTGCTTGAAGTTCTCGACCCCGAGCAGAACACCACCTTCCAGGATCACTACCTCGACGTCGACTACGACCTTTCGCAGGTCCTCTTCGTCGCCACCGCCAACGTGATGCACACCATTCCGGCGGCTCTCCAGGACCGCATGGAAGTTCTCCGCCTGCAAGGCTACACCGAGCAGGAAAAGCTCGAAATCGCGCGCCAGTATCTCGTCAAAAAGCAGCGCCAGCAGACCGGCCTGAGCGACAAAAACATCGTCTTCAGTGACGACGCCATCCTCGAAGTCATTCGCTACTACACGCGCGAAGCCGGCGTGCGCAATCTTGAGCGCGAAATCGGCAATGTCTGCCGCAAGGTCGCCCGTAAGGTGGTCAAAGCCGGTAACAAACACAAGGAAGAGATCACCGCGCAGAACATCGTCGAATTCCTCGGTGTGCCCAGGTTCCGCGACTCCGAGGTCCACGAAAAGAGTGAAGTCGGCCTCGTTACCGGCCTCGCATGGACTGAGGTCGGCGGCAGCATCCTCACCACTGAGGTCCAGGTCCTCGACGGAAAAGGCAAGCTCACCATCACCGGCCAGCTCGGCGACGTTATGCAGGAGTCGGCCCAGGCCGCGCTTGCCTACACCCGCAGCAAGGCGCAGGCGCTCGGCCTCTCGCGCGAGTTCTACCGCAACATCGACATCCATCTGCACGTGCCTGAAGGCGCAATCCCCAAAGACGGCCCTTCCGCCGGGATCACCATGGCCACTGCTCTTGCCAGCGCCCTCGCCAAAATCCCGGTGCGCCGCGACATCGCCATGACCGGCGAAATCACGCTCCGCGGAAAAGTGCTCGCCATCGGCGGCCTCAAGGAAAAACTCCTCGCCGCTCTTCGCGCAGGGATCTTCGAGACCATCCTGCCCCGCGCTAATGAGAAAGATCTCTCCGAGCTGCCTGACAACATCAAGAACGCCATGAAGCTCCGCTTCGTTGACACCATGGACGAAGTTCTCGCCATCGCCCTCGAGCGTCCGCTTCCCACGCCGCATCCCGACGAAACGGGAAACCTTGCTGCCGTCCCGCCAACAGAGGTTTCCACGAATCTCCCGGCTCCGCAGTAAGCGCTGCAAGAAAGTCAGCCAAACTCAAGTTGTCATCCTGAGGGAAGCTTGGCGCGAACGCGCCAAGCTGAGTCGAAGGATCTGCGGTGGTTCTGCGTCCCAGTAGTTCTGCCGGTGGCCGGATCAGTGATCCCATGCATGGCGCTCATTTTTGGCCGCGATACTCTGCTCGCGCGTTCTTTACGGCCAGCCATACAAACATCATGCAGGCCAATACAATAAATGCTCTGCTCAGATCGAATGCGCGATCAGACCACACGCTGTCGGGATCCAACGCAAACATAATTGTGCCGACCGAGATGAGTACAAAGCCAGCGGAAAGCAAAGTCAGGGCTATCGCAGTGCTTTTCGCGAGAAACTTCTTGCGCTTTGCTAAGGCAAAGTACAAAGGGATTGGCAGGATCACGAGGAATGCGAGCAGAAAGAAGAAAACTCGGCTCTGATCGAAGAAATGCGAGACGTGCAGACCAAACACGAGCCAGAGGGTAATCAGATAAAAGATAGCGGGCGCCGTTGCGACAATCAAAACGCGACGCCTGTACATCTCCATCGCTAGCTCCTCAAGGACGTCGATATCCCTATTGTTCCTTATCTGCGACCCCTGTCCCTCCGGTCTCAGTTCCCTGACCGCTGATCATTTACCGCTGACCACTAGTTTCTCCAGCGCATCGCACGCGGTCTTCACGCCATCTTCTCGCGCCACTTCTTCGGCCGCGGCGTGCGCCTTCACCTCGAACTCAGGCTCCGCCAGCATCGCTCGTACCCTTCGCGCCACGCGCCACGGTTTGTAATCCGACCGCTGAATCACCCGCGCCACGCCCATCCTCTGCATGCGCCGCGCGTTGTCAGGCTGGTCGTGCGAGTAGGGCATGATCAGCATCGGCCGCCCCGCGCGCAGGCACTGCGCCGTCGTCCCCACGCCACCCTGGTGCACCGCCAACGACGCACGGCCGAACAGCTTCGAATATGGCGCATACTTCGCCACGCAAATCGATTCGGGCAGCGCCTCCTGCGGCCGGTTTCTCTCGTCGTCCCCAATCAACAACACGGCGCGCACACCCAGTTTCTTCACCGCCTTCGCCGACTGTTCATAGAAATCTCCCGCCGCCAGCACCGCCGCCGATCCCAGCGTGAACACCACCGGCGCTTCGCCTGCATCCAGAAACTTTTCCAGTTGCTCTGGCAGCGCCGCATTCCCTGCGTCCGCATCGTAGAAACAAAATCCCGTGATCAGCGTATGCTCCGGCCAATCCTTTTGTTCCACGCCCAGCACGCGCGAAAAAAGCGCCAGCACAAGGTTCGGCGAGTGTTTCGCATCGAAGATCGGGTTCTTGCCCCTGGGCAATCCCAGCTCGCGCCGCAATTCGTAAACCGGCTCCGGCCACTTGCGCGTCACAAACCGCGCGAGCCGTTTCATCGCGCGTCCCATCCCCGGCGCTTTGTCGGCCCGCGCCAGTTTTGGAAAAGGCGGCAGCACCGGCGGATCGAATGCCGAGAAGAAAGAGAATGGTGCCAGCACGTAACTCGCCCACGGGATCCCCGTTACCTCAGCCACGATCGGCCCCGCGTAGTTCAGCTCGCCCAGCAGCAGCAGGTCAGCGCGCGCAGGCTTCGTCGCTGCATCCAGCAAATCGTCGTACGTCTGCCTTAGCACGGGATACAGAAACTCCCGCAGCCCCGTCTCCGTGCCCTTCTTCACGTCGTAGACCATCTCCACGAGCTTTGAGTTTGTGGGGTCAATATCTGGGCGCAGGGCGTGAAACTCCATGCCCAGCGGCTCAATTTTTGGCCGGTAAACGTTGGGCACCGCCATCACCGGCGTGTGTCCGCGCCGCTTCAGCTCCAGCGCAATCGCGATCAGTGGATTGATGTCCCCGTACGTCCCAATGTTCGAAAGAACAATGCGCAATCCCGGGCTCCTCAACACGTGATGGTTTCGCAACTTTGAGACTAAAGCATCACCGGCCGAATCGCGGGTATCGCTGGTTGATCTGGAGTTGCTTTGGATGGTTCTATTCCGGCAGCGGCGGATGAAGGAACGTCGCGGAGGGAGCAGGGGCCTTTAGGTCCCTGAATTCGCGCATGAAATCATCCGGCCTTTAGGCCCGGACCTAGTTCGTTGGCTTAACCGCAGCATTCGCGCATGCCGCCGGAGTGTCCTTCAGCGTCGGCTGCAAATCCGGCCAGTACGGGCTCGTCTTCAGCACCGAACAAAAATCCCCAAGCGCCGGCAGCGGCTTCTGTTGCGCCTTCGGCCCCAGCGCATCCACAAACTTCCACGCCAGGTCCGAGTGCCCGCCATAGATCAGGTTCACCACCGTTTGCCACATTGTCGTTCCGATTGAATCGGCATCGCCCGCCGCCACCACCTTCTGCGCCGCGCTCAATTCCTTGTTCCATTCCGCGGTCGTCGGCGCTGGCGTCTGCATCTTGTCGGTGGCCAAATGGAAACCTCCGCCCTTGGCATCGACCGCCCAGCGCAACGTCACCACCGCCGACGGCGAACACGCAAAGCACGTCGGCCAATAGCCAAACGTCCAGTCACCCGTCACATAGTAGTAGTGCCCGTCGCCGAGCCGCTCAAAATGAGCCATATCATCGTCGGAATCGTTCAACTTGGCCAGCAGTTTGAACTGCGGCCCCAGCTCGAAGACAAAGTGAATCGTGCAGCAATGCGCGCCGCCAGTAAACAGCGACACAATCATGTCCGGCTGCCCGCGCCCCGTCACGTCCGTCCCGTTCGCTATCGCCGAAATGTCGTCCTGCGCATCTTCCTTCTGCCCCAGCGTGTAGTTCTCAAAGCTGTCGACGCTCTGGGTGTAAACGGTCTTGCCCCCGCTCGTCACTTGCAGGCACGCGCCATCGTTGCTCTTGTAGGCCGTGAAGTTGTACTGCCCCACCTTCGCCGCGTCTACCTGGTTTTTTGCCGCGCACGCCTGCGCCGGATTCTCCGCCGGGCCCTGCGCCATAAGCCCTGCGGCAGTCCCAATCCAAACCACCGCCACCAGTGCGCACCGCACGAACACCCGATTGCTCATCTCTCACCTCATCTTTACCCTTTGGTCCTGTCCAAGATAGCACCCATTCGTCGCGCCGCCGCTAGTTTCATTTGCCCGCCGGATTCATCGGCCCACGACGCCTGGCGCCCCTCAGGTTCACCCCTCGTTGATCGCCACATAAACCTCCGCGTGCTATCCTTGCCCCGTTCGATTTCCAACTGGAGATCCTCATGTCCCGCCTGACTCTTTCCCTCATCGCCGCCATCGCAATCGCCTCGCCAACGCTCCTAGCCGCGCAACAACCTGCAGCACCCGCGTCCATATCTGCAGCCCCGCAGGGCCCCTACCACATCGTCGACCACTGGAAGATCGGCGGCGATGGCGGCTGGGACTACCCTGTCGCCGATCCCACTGCGCATCGTCTCTACATCGCCCACGGCACCGAAGTTGACGTTGTCGACACCAACACCGGTAAATCGATCGGCACCATCCCCAATCTCCACGGAGTCCACTCCATCGCTCTCGACACCGCCGGCAAGTTCGGCTACATCACTGACGGTGGCGCCAACGCAGTAGTTGCATTCGACCGCTCCACCCTCGCCGTCACCGCAACCATTCCCGCAGGGACAGGCCCTGACGACATCCTCTTTGAGCCGGTCACGCAAACCGTCTGGTCCTTCAACGGCCGTTCCCACGATGTCTCCGTCATCGACCCCAAATCCAACAGCGTCGTCGCCACCATCTCTCTTCCCGGCAAGCCAGAGTTCCCCGCCACTGATGGCCAGGGCACCGTCTTCGACAACATCGAAGACAAAAGCGAAATCGTCCGCATCGACGCACGCTCCAAAGCCATCACGGCGACCTGGCCAGCCGGCTGCGATTCACCCTCCGGCCTCGCCATCGACGTTGCCGGCCATCACCTCTTCGCCGCATGCGACGGCAAGAAGGCCTCCGTCATCGACTCCACGACCGGCAAGCTCCTCGCCAATCCCACCATCGGCGACGGCCCCGATGCCGCCGGCTACAGCGACGCACACTCGCTTGCTTTCATCCCCAGCCGCGACGGCATTCTCTCCGTCATCGACGCTGCCGCCCCCGGCTATCCCACCATTGAGAGCCTCACCACGCAGGCCGGCGCGCGCACCATGACATACGACTCCGCTACCGACCGCGTCTATCTCATCACCGCTGAACTCGGCCCGCGTCCCGATCCCACTCCGCAGAATCCGCGCCCGCGGCCTCCGGTCATTCCCGGCACTTTCACGGTTATCGTCGTCGGTCGCTGACTCGCGTCCGTACCTCGCAGATCAGAGCACCTCCTACTGCCGGGCACCTTTTTCCGTGAACTGTGAACTACGAACTGTGAACTGTCTTCATGAAGATCTTCCTCATCGCCGCCGCCATCCTCATCATCGCCGGCTCCATCTTCGCCGACTACAAATGGCGCAGCTGGATCGCCCGCCATCGCCGCGACCGCAACGAGTAACGACGCGTTCCAGCTCCCTCGCCGCGTTTCCTAACTCCGCCAACTCCGCTAGCGCCGCTAACTCCGCTGGTCTAACCGCCGTCCCCATCTCATCCGCTAAAATAATCTTCGTGAGTCGCCCATTTCTTCGGCCCCGAGCTTTGCCGCGCCAATCCAGCTTGAATCACCGCTTCCTCGCCAGCCTTTTGCTGCCTGTCGGCGCGCTTCTCCTCGCCGCGCCGTTTGCTCGCGCTCAATTCGGCGCCCCGCGGCCCGGAACTCAAGTCCACGACGCCTCCGCGCTCCATCCGCCCGCCGGCGTGCGCGTGGCCATCGTCGAGTTTGGCGACCTCGAATGCCCAGCCTGCGCTGCCGCCAATCCCTTGCTCATGCAGGCCGCCGCCAAGTACGGCATTCCCTGGATTCGCCACGATGTCCTGATCCCCGGGCACATTTGGAGCCCCAGCGCTGCTATCGACGCTCGCTGGTTCGACGCGAAAAGCAAGCGCCTCGGCGACGACTATCGCAACTCCGTCTTCGCCAATCAGGCCTCCATTGAGACTCTCGGCCAGTTCCAGCAATTCACGCAGCGCTTCGCCTCAGCCCACGGTCTTGCGTTGCCCTTCGCGATCGATCCGCAAGGCAAACTGGCGGCCGCGGTCCAGGCGGATAACGAACTCGCCAGGCGAACCGGCGTCACCCTCACCCCAACCATCTTCATCGTCACCTCCAGCAGCAAGGGAGCACCCTACATCGAGGTCCGCAACCCCCAGACCGA
>Ga0265330_10001177_pt1 | contig 15537 bp, 10 predicted proteins | sample 41919metaG_FD_202083 | JGI IMG/M metagenome (GOLD analysis project Ga0265330, IMG submission 202083) | Rhizosphere microbial communities from Carex aquatilis grown in University of Washington, Seatle, WA, United States - 4-19-19 metaG | ecosystem: Host-associated > Plants > Roots > Rhizosphere... | reverse complement strand
ACGACGCGCAACTCTGGCGCCCCGAAAAGTCCGTCCGCCTCCACATCCCAGCCCGCGCGCTCAAGAAGAAAATGGCGCGCCGCCGCCAGGGAGGTATAGTTCGCCACGGTTGCGCCAGTCACAACGCCGCCCGCGGTTCCTTCCGGCAATCCAAGAAGCTCGCGCGCCCATTCGACGGCCGTCTCTTCCAGTTCGGCCGCCACAGGCGTCGAAGTCCAGAGCCCGGCATTCTGATCCCAGGTGCTGACCAGCCAACTGGCCGCCATCGCTGCAGGAAGACATCCGCCGATCACGAATCCAAAGAAACGCCCACCGGAGATAGCCATCGTGGCCGGACCTCCGAGTTGACTGAGCAAGCGAATGACCTCGGCTGGATCAGCTTCCGATTCCGGCAACGGCGTGCGAAGCGCGCGCATGGCCGACACAGCCTCGGCGCTCGGCGCTACCGACCGGCGATCCAGAGATTCAAGGTATGCCACTGCGGACTGAGCAGCTTGTTGCAGAACGGCGGTGCGTTGGGCGAGTTCAGGACGTTGCAACGCAGAGGTTGTTGGAGCTCGGTTCGACATGGTGGGTGTCCTAAGCAGAGCCGAGTTTACCACTGGGATGGAAGTCGCTTCAGCAGCGGACGCGTTTGCCGGCCGGAGCGATGGAACGAGCAAGCGGCCGCCCCAGGAGGTTGAATTTCCGAGCATTTCGCGGTATTCTGACCATGCAGACGAATTTGTCCGCCAGGTTATTCCGTGTGCGCACCGGCTGGCGGAGAGATGAGTGGGCTTATCGCCCACTTTTTATTTGCGGCAAATTGCACCCGTGAATCACCTGAAATCAATGGGATACGGGTGAAAAGGCCGCCGGTTGGCAGCAGGGTCGATGGCGGTTAGCTTGGACGAAATCCGGAATGCGGCGGAGCGAGTGGCCGCTTCGCATGGACTCGACGTGGTCGACATCGAGTTCGCCGGTTCAAAAAAGGAACGCACGTTGCGGGTCGCTCTCGAGAAGAACGCCGAGGGCAGAGCGAAACTGAAAGCTGCCGCAGCGGCTGGAGTGGAAGGTCTGCCGGAGAGGCTGAGGGAAGGTTCGCTCAGCGTCGAGCAGCTTTCCGGCGTGACGCACGAAGATTGCGCGGCATTCAGCCGCGATTTTGGAGTTTTGCTCGACGTGGAGGATCTGGTTCCCGGCGCCGAGTACACGCTGGAGGCCAGTTCGCCTGGCCTGGATCGAAAACTGAGCCGGCCCGAGGATTTCGAGCGGTTTGCCGGGTGTCTGGTGAAAGTGCAGACTTTTGAACCGATCCGCAACAACCGGCACTGGCAGGGAAGATTGATGGCAATGTCGCCGGCGGGTGGAGATTCAGGAAAGATCGTGATTGACCTGGCGGCCGTGAAGCAAAACAGCAAGAGCCGCAAGGCGGGCGTAAACACGGTGGAGATCGCCTTGAAAAACATCGAGAAGGCGAATCTGGTACCGGAGATCTGAAAGACGAGCTTTTAGCCTCTAGCTACTAGCTTCCAGCTTGTGAGTGCGCGGACTGAAAGCTGCGGCTCGCAGAAGAAATGCAAGAACAACAGCGTCGTCACGGGGCCAGAAGAGGGCCGGGCGGCGCGGAACGAACAAGAGAGTCAAAAAACGAGTATGGCAACCAGCGCTTTGTATCAGAGTATCGAGCTTCTGAGTTCCGAGAAGGGCATCGATCCCGCCATCGTCGTAGGCGCGGTGGAGGAAGCTATTGCCCTAGCGACGCGCAAGTTCTACAAGACTCAGGAGAACATGCGTGGGGAACTGAACAAGGATACCGGTGAGATCACCGCCTATATCTACAAGACGGTGGTCGCCGACGACCAAGAGATCGAAGACCCCGTGAACCAGATCACGCTTACGGAGGCTAATGAAATGGCTCCGGGCGTGGAAGTGGGCAGCGAGATCCGGATTTATCGGGACACCAGCCCACTGGGCCGCATTGCCGCGCAACTGGCCAAGCAGATCATCTTCCAGAAGGTGCGCGAGGCCGAGCGCGACACGGTTTTCCAGGAGTATGCGCACCGTGAAAAGGAAGTACTGAACGCGACGGTGAAGCGCCTCGAGGGCCAGGACGTCATCTTCGATCTGGGCAAGGCGGAAGCCCGTTGCCCGAAGCGCGAGCAGTCGCGGCTGGAGCAATTCAGCGTGGGCGAGCGCGTGCGTGTGGTGCTGATCAAGGTAGATCGCGCAGCCAAAGGGCCGCAGGTGATCGTGAGCCGTGCCGCACCGGAGCTGGTTTCGAATCTGTTCCAGAGTGAGGTTCCCGAGATTTACGACAACACGGTGGTGATCCGCGCGATTGCGCGCGAGGCCGGCGAAAGGACCAAGATCGCCGTACAGAGCCGCGACAAGGACGTGGATCCGGTGGGCGCGTGCGTGGGCATGAAGGGCATGCGCGTGCAGTCGATTATCCGCGAACTGCGCGGCGAGAAGATCGACATCATCGAATTCAGCGATGAGATTACGACCTTCGCGGAAAAAGCTCTGCAGCCGGCAAAGGTGAGCCGCGTCTCTATCACCGACCTTTCCGACAAGCAACTGGAAGTGATTGTCGACGATACGCAGCTTTCGCTGGCGATCGGCAAGAAGGGCCAGAACGTGCGCCTGGCAGCGAAACTGCTGGGATGGAAGATCGACATCAAGAGCGAAGAGGAGAAGCGCCAGGAGGTGGAGCAGCAGATGCAGGCTCTGGCCGGCCCTGCCACCACTCCGATTGAGCAATTGACCGAGCTGGGTGAAAGCATTATTCAAAAGCTGATCACGGCAGGAATCACGACGGTCGAGGGGCTTGCCGACATGACTCCGGAGCAGCTTGAGGAGATTCCGGGAATCGGCGAAAAGACGCTGGAGAAGATCGGCGTTGCGGTGCGGAACTACTTCAGCCGGTTTGAAGAGGCTGAAGCGGCGCAGGCGGCTGAGGCAGCACTCGCGGCTGAAGCAGTGGATGCAGGAGCGGCAGTCGCGACGGAAGCGGACGAAACGGCTCTGGCTGGCGCGGTGCTCGCGGAAGATTCGCTGGTTGATGCTGAACCACCGCTCGCGGGCAAGGAAACGGAAGAAGCATCTACGGAAGAAGCCGAGGCCGAAAATTCTGCTGATGTGATTGAAGAAGCTGAAGGCGTAGCGGGTGCGGAAGCCGAAGAAGCATCTGAGCAATCCGATCAGGAAGAGATTGAAGCCATCGGCGCAGAAGATCTCCCAGAGCTTGGCGGCGATGAAGATGAGCGGCCCACGAAAGAAGACGGCGCGTAAGATGCGCCTCATTCTGCGAGGCCAAGTGTACGATCACCGAACGATTGAGAGCGGCCAGTGCCATGAGGTAGTTATGAACGACTAAGACCTTTTGGCGGCACACATTGAAAAGAGGCGGATGAGTAAGGTTCGAATCAACGATCTCGCGAAAGAGCTGGAAGTCAAGTCTCGGGCGATTCTCGACGTTCTTCCGGAAGTCGGCGTTCCTGCCGGGAAGACGCACAGCAGCTCGCTGGAGCTGGACGAGGCGGAGAAGGTTCGCGCGCACTTTGCGCGGGAGGCAAAGACCGCATCGCATGCGGGCAGCGCGCACACTCGCCACGGCGCTGAACCCGTCGCTCCCAAGATCGATCTGTCGCACATCTCCAAACCTGGAGACGTGCTGAAGGCTATTCAGGCCAAGAAAAAAGAAGAGGAAGAAGAGGCGCGCCACGCGCGTGTTCCGGCGAAGCCGACTGTGGTTTCTCCGGCGAAACCCGCCGCGCCCGCCGTCGCAGCTCCTATTGTCGCGAAGCCCGCGGCAGCCGCTCCGGCCAGGCCAGAACCGCGCAAGATTGTTCCGCAACCGCGCTCAGCGCCTCCCATTGTCTCCCCTCCGCCGCCCACCCCGGCCATTGCCTCGCGTCCGCCCGCAGGCCCGGTTGTGGCCAGGCCCGCCGCAGGGATTCCCGCACGCCCGGTTATTGTTGTGGCGCCGCCTCCGGCTGGTGTGGTTGTGAAGCCGCCCACCGCTCCGGCCGCGCGCGAAGAAAAGATCGCCGTTAAAGCACCCGTCGTTGCTGCTCCTCCAGTTGCTGAAGCACTGGTCGCGTCCGCGGCCGTGACTGAGCAAGCCGCAGCAGCACCGCAAGCCGGCGGAGCTCCCGGCGGTAGTGCAGCAGGCGCTGTGACCGCTATCGCGGCGGAATCCGCTGCCGCAAAAACCCCCAAGCCGATTGTGCCCGTTCCGCGCCGCATGGTGATGCCGCAGACAGGGCCCCGGCCGGTCTATAAAGCGTCCATCGTTTCACCGCCTCCCGCAGCAGCCACTGGAACCGGGCTGCAACGCGGAAAACCGATTTTCGATCGCAGGCCGACAAGTGGACCGGCAGGTCCGGGACAGCGGTTCCCGGGAACAGGCGCACCAGGTCAATTCGCAGGAGGCCCGCGCCCCAAGCATCCCACGCGTTCTGGGCCGGGCGGATTCGCAGGGCCCGGCGGAACGGCCGCTCCCGGCGCACGTCCCGGCTTTGGCGCTCGCCCCGGATTCGGTGCACGCCCAGGCTTTGGAGCGCGTCCAGGCGCCGGTGGCGCACCGCCGACTGGCGAAGCTCCGCGGCCGGTGCGCGCGAGCTCACGAGGGCGCGGTCGAGGCAAGCAGCAGTATCCCAAGACCAAGGAAGGCCCGATGAAGGGCTTTGTGCCGCCGCCACGCTATGGCGGCGCGCAGTACAGCACGGAGCCGATGCCCATCACCAAGGACATCACGGTGACGGAGGGCATCAGCGTAAAGGACCTGGCCGAGAAGCTCGATGTTCGCGCCAAGGACCTGATCGCGACGCTGCTGATGGGCGGCGTATTTGTCACGGTGAATCAGTCTCTCGACGCCGAGATGGTGAAGGACGTGGCGGCCAAATTCGGCGCCGCAGCCACCGTCATCAGCTACGAAGAGGAGATTGCCAACCAGGCGATTGAAGAAGTGCTCGAGGCCGAGAACTCCGACGAGCTCGAAGTGCCGCGCCCGCCGGTAGTCACGGTGATGGGCCACGTCGATCACGGTAAGACTTCGCTCCTGGACGCGATCCGCGAGACGCACGTTGCGGCGGGCGAGGCGGGCGGAATTACACAGCACATCGGCGCCTACAAAGTGAAATTTTCAAAGGAAGGCTCGCCTGCCTCAGGCCGCGAGATTGTCTTTCTCGACACGCCGGGTCACGAAGCCTTTACTCGCATGCGCGCACGCGGCGCCAAGGTGACGGACATCGTTGTGATCGTGGTTGCCGCCGACGACGGCGTGATGCCGCAGACGCTTGAGGCCATCGATCATGCCAAGGCTGCCGAGGTTCCCATCATCGTGGCCGTGAACAAGATCGACAAGCCGGAGGCCAATCCGGACCGCGTGAAAAAGCAGTTGGCGGATCGCGGCCTGATTCCAGAAGAATGGGCGGGCGCCGGCCAGCAAGGCACGGTGTTTGTCGAGGTCTCAGCAAAGAAGCGGATTAACCTGGATTTGCTGCTCGAAATGATCTGCCTGGTGAGCGATATCAAGGCGCCCAAGGCCACGCCCGGACGCAAGGCCCTCGGCAGCGTTCTCGAAGCCAAGCTGGATCGTGGCCGCGGCGCCGTTGCCACTGTGCTCGTACAGGATGGAACACTGCGCCTGAACGACAGCTACATCGTCGGCAACACTTTCGGCAAGGTTCGTGCCATGTTCGACGATCTTGGCCGCGCCCTTGAAGAAGCCGGCCCCTCCACTCCGGTTGAGGTGCTGGGACTTGAAAGCATGCCAGACGCGGGCGACACCTTCCTGGTTGTGGCTGACCGCGACAAGGCCAAGGGAATTGCCCAGTACCGCAAGATGAAGGAGCGCGACGCGCAGCTTGCCAAGAGCTCGCGTGTGTCGCTGGAAGGATTGGCGGAACAGGTTCGCCAATCGGGTATCAAGGATCTGCCGCTGATTATCAAGGGCGATGTGACCGGCTCGGTTGAAGTGCTGGCCGACTCGCTGGTGCGAATGTCGACGGAGAAGGTGCGGGTTAAGGTGCTGCACTCCGGCGTTGGTTCGATCACCGAAAGCGACGTGCTGCTGGCGACGGCTTCAAACGCCATCATCATCGGCTTCAACGTGCGGCCGGAGCGCAAGGCAGCAGAGTTGGCGCAGCAGGAAAACGTCCAGATCCGCCTGCACTCCATCATTTACGAGTTGCAGGACGAGATTCGCCTGGCCATGCTGGGCCTGCTCGAACCGGCGTTCAAGGAAAATTATGCCGGCCGTGCGGAGGTCATCAATGTTTTCCGCATTCCCAAGGTGGGCACCATCGCCGGTTGCCGCGTACAAGACGGCGTGATCCGCCGCGATGCGGAAGTGAGGGTGATGCGCGACGGAACACAGGTCTTCAAGGGAAAGATCGCATCTCTCAAACGCTTCAAGGACGATGCCCGCGAAGTGACCAACGGCATGGAGTGCGGCATCGGCATTGCCAACTTCACGGACGTGAAGGAAGGCGACCTTATCGAGGCGTTCAGCACGGAGAAGCTGGCCGCCGATCTGGGAGCGCTAACGAGCGCTAAGGCGTAAACACTTGGAAAGAGCCGGCCATTGGTCTGGCGGCACTGCTCACCGTCTACTCGACAACAGAGGAAGTCCATCCGGGCTCTCGCGAACACTTCATGCGTGTAAGTGCCTTTGCCAAACGGCCGCGTCGAAGCTATGCGCGCAGGTGTAGCCTTCGTCCTTATAAAGTTCGATAGCCTCGGCGTTGGCCTCCGTCACGGTGAGAGAAATCTCCGCTGCGCCAAGGCGCATGAAGCTGTGCGCGGCCTGAGAGAGCAACATTCGAGCCAGTCCGCGGCGGCGGAAGGATGGGTGAACGCAGACCTGGGTCAGGTGTCCGCTCTGCCCGCTGACGCGCGAGCCGAGGACGAGTGCGGCGAGTTCGCGGCTGGTCTTTTCGACCACCACATAGGACGCCTGCTGGGAAAAACTGCCGCAGCCGGCGTAATGCACGATGTTGTTCAGGAAGCGCATGGAGCCGTGCACAGAGCGGTATTGGTCGTTGATGAGGCTGTCGGGATGGTCGCGGTAAGCTTCACAGATGAGGCGCGCCGCCGGCGCCAGATCTGCTTCGCGCCATGATCGGAACTCCAGGTTGGCGGGCAGGTCCATTTCCGGCGGCTTCAAATGCCCTGTCAATTGACGCACCAAAAACAGCCTGCGAAAGATCTCAAACCCGGCGTCGCCAAAGATCGCGCCGAACGTGCCGGAGGGATGCAAAAGCAATTGCGCCTCAATGCGCTCGACGTGTGGTGAATTAAGGAGCAATTCGAAGAGATGGCGGAGCAGAGTCTCCTCGGTCGTTGACGCCTCTGCGTTCGTGTCACTTGACAACGCAAATACATCGCCGATGACGGCCTTGGTTTCCTCGTAGACGCAGAATACGTAGCCCATCACGCGACCGGAAGCAAGCGCCGCGTAGCCGGGGAGCATGTGGTTGTCAAGATATTGCATGAGCAGACGCGCCGACGCCTGGTAGTCCCAGTGGAGGCGAGCCACCCACAACTCACCCTCAGCCTCCAGCACCGGCCGAAGGACCGGGGCCGCGAAGTGCCGAAGGTCGAGTATCTCGATGGAACCACCCGAAGTCAGCATTCGTCCTCTATAGATTGCCCGGTTTCGTTCGCTCAAGACCGATGAGTGTGTTTGCGGTCTTTGACTTGCGGAACCATGTACGAATTGCGTGGTGCGCGCCGGTTTTCGGCGATTCGAATCAAGAAGACGCTGGACGACACCACTTCAAAAACATGGCGCGCACGGAAAAGCCCTTCCGGCAACTTTGACACGAGTTCGCGCTCCGCCGCAAGTTGGCGAGCATCTATTTGCCGCCTACGAGATAAACTTCAAGCCCTTGCTCCGGCCAAGCGAAGAGCGGCTGGTACTGGCGGCCTTCAAGAAGTTCGCTCAGCACGAGCTGCGTATCGAGATCCACGCCGCGGCCCTGAATGCGCGCTACAAGGACATGCTGCTCATCGGGCACGCCGTTCTCGTCGTAGTTCACTACCTCATGGTTGCGATAAAACGAGAGTCCATACTCGGCGTCACGGCGAACGCGGAACACCGCAATCGTCTCATTCGCAGGAACCAGATCCGCAATTCGCAGCGCGAGTGGCCGCGCGGAATAAGTGCGGTCGAGGAGGTGAATGACGCGCTTGGTGGAATCGGCTCCGGGAATGCCCAAGAACGGGCCCACGCCGTATACAAAGAGCACAAGCACCACGAGAATCCAGCAGGTAGCCGGCCGGAGCCGGGCCACACCATAGCCCTTGGTAACAACCAGGATGAGCAACGCCGCACCGGTTGCGGCCAAAGCGACAGCGACCAGCGCATGAGCGGGCGGCAAGGCTGCGCCATTGGCGAGCTGCACGGCTGCGCCATGAACCACAAACCAGGGCAAGAGCAGCGCGACCAAGGTCATGGCGCCACAAACCAGGGCATGGCCAAGGAGTATCCATCGGTTGAGTCCTGGTTGCCTGCGCCGATAGAGGAAATCTCCGGTGAGAATGGTGATGGGCGGGAGAGCGGGAAGAATGTAGCCGGGCAGCTTGGATTGCGAGAAGGAAAAGAAGACAACCGGAATGAGCGCCCATAGCACCAGGAACTCGGGGAATGCGTCGCCGGGACGCGCCGGCAGAGGCTTTCCGGCCCGGGAACGGCGGAGCCTCCACTCCGCGACGGAGGTGAGAATGCCGTCGATCAGCGCGCGAACCGCAATGACGGTCCAAGGCATGAGGCCAAGGAGCACAACCAAAAAGTAGTACCAAAATGGCTGATTGTGCTGGTAGCGGTCGGTAGCGAAGCGCTGCAAGTTGTGTTCGAGAAAGAATTCCCGGAAGAAGGTGGGATTCTGATGCTGCACGGCAATGAACCAAGGCAACACCATGGCAAAGTAGAGCACCACTCCCGGCCACCAGAATGAGCGGCGAATGATGTCCCACTCGCGGCGCAGGAAAGCAAATGCGGCAATGATGAGGAATGCGAGAAGAGGCGCCACCGGTCCCTTGGCAAGCGTGGCCAAGCCGGTAAAGAAATAGATATCGTAGAGCCAGAATTTGGAGTTGGTCTCATACCACGCATACCAGCCGAGCAACCCGATGGCCAGCGGAGCGGCCATCTGCATATCGGTAGATGCTCCGCGCGCGAAGGCCATCATGCCCGCGCAGGACACAGTGATGAGCGCGGCATCGAGATGCCCGCCGGGCCGAAAGCGCTTCATGTGGAGGTAGATCAGCGCCGCCATGATAAAGGCGAAGGTGGCTGAGGGAAGACGCGCAGCCCAGTCGTGGACTCCAAAGTCCTGGAAAACGAACATCGCCCGCCAATAGTAAAGCGCGGGCTTCTCGAGCCATGGGTGCCCATAGAGGTAGGGCGTGACGCAAGCGCTTAACCTGCCTTTGAGCGTGGGCGCAGCGTCAAAACGCACCAGCATCTCGTGCGCGATCTGCGCATAACGCGGTTCGTCGGCACCCACCAGGCCCAGGCCATCACCGCCCAGGAGGGGCGTGACCCCGTACACGATGAAAAAGACGCTGAATGCGAGAAAAACGATCGCTTCAAATAAGGTGGCCCCGCGCGGCATCCGCCATGGCCGGCGTGCAGCTACTTCCGGAACCGACGGTACCACGGGGTTCTCCATCTCCGGCAATACTCCAAAGCGCAGCAGCCTGCAATGCGCAGGACATAGGTCGCGGTTCGATGCAAGGCGGAGGGGAATTCAGGCCAGGCCTGCTCGCCTTCCGCGCTCAAGAAAAAGCGCGGAAATCCTTCAGTGGACAAGGCTAACAGATTCAGGCGGAATCTCAAGCTGCTCAGGACGCTCGGGCGAATTGAGCAGGAGCATTGTGAATCTCACGGAGAATGTGGCGAGCGTTTGACGATTCAAGGCTTCAGCGTACCGGTGCTTCCTTCTCCTGGGATGGATTTGCGTCGGTGGGGCTCGACTGGGGGCCGCCGGGACCGGGCACAGCCGACTTGGCCGCAGCGGATTTGCGTCCCCGGCTCATCAACTGTTCGATGCGCGCCTGGAAGCGCCCCGACCGATCGGCCAGGAAAGTCAGTTCGGGCACGTGGCGCACACCCATCCGGTCCTTCAACTCGCGCCGAATATAGCCCTTAGCAGCTTCAAGACCCGCGATGGTCTCTTCCTCAGCCTTGTCGATATCCTTCGAGTTGGTGTCGAGGGCAACGTAGACACGCGCTGACTTTCCGCCGGGATTCAGAGCAACCTCGCTCACGTGACAGAAGTCAATGCGCGGGTCGGAGAGCTCGCCTTCGATCATGGCGCCGATCTCATCTTTCAGCGCTTCGGTCACACGGTCCTGATGATGCTTCCTTGCTCGGTGCTCCGGCATAGCTCGCTCCTCCATTCTGTTGGACGAAAGCGGGTCCGTGAGGACGCTTCAAGGCCCAAGTAGACCCATCAGAATAACAGAGGCGAAACTTGAGCGGGAGGGGTGGTGCTTTACGCTGAGAAATCGATTGCGACTACTTCGTGGAGCTTGATCGATGGCGTCTCGAAGAAGATCGTGTCACGCTCGGCGCGGTATGGGACGTCTCTGGCGGCGACAAGCAGATGAACCCGGCTGACTCCCCTGCCTGCCGGAATCCGCAGAGAGATCCTTTGCCCGGAAATCGGAACAATTTCTCGGACGGGGCCCTTCAACATCATCGGATTGGTGAGGTTAACGAGGTGGAGAGTCATGGAATTTTTTTGTTCCCAGACGGCGATATCCAGAATGCCTTTGCCCTCGACGGTCACAGATGGCGGTTCGTTCGTCGCCCACTCGACCGCGTTGCGCAGAAGATTGGCGTGATCGAAATTGAGCACCTGCCAGAAGGTGCGATCGATGTCGCCGGGAAAATAAACCACGCGGCCTTTGCCAACCTGTTGGACGAAAACTCCGGGAGAATGCGCGATGCCGGGACGGGTGAAGACCGACTCCATGGGCAGGTCAGGGTAAGACGGGATGATGCGGAGCGGAGCAAATGTTTCGGGTGCGGACGGCGTGACGTCGACCTGGTTCACCGCGTTGACGATGCGGCCCGCGTCTTCAAAGCCACGAAGAAGCGGATGGATTGCGTTGGTTGACGGATCACTTTCCAGGCTCAGGTAGGAATTGATCATGTTTTCACGGAGCTTGCCGGCGTAGGACGCGCCGAAGAGCGAGGCCAGGCCGAAGTCCTTGCGCTGGACGCCCCACTCGTCGTAAAGCGATGTCTCGAAGGTTGCGACGAGACCGCCTCCGCGCTCAACGAAAGCGCGCAGGCTGGCGCACTGCTCATCGGATAGCGCGGCAATGTTGGGCAGGATCAGCGTACGGAATGGCGCGAGATGCTCGGCGTCGAAGCAACGATCATGAACCATTTCGAACGGAATGCGCGCTTCGACAAGTGCCTCGTAAAATCCGAGGGCAGGCTCGTCGATCTTCTCGCGAGCCTGCTCGCCGCCATAGAACAAAGCGCTTTGCTGCGAGTAGACGAGACCCACGCGCGCCAGGGGATGGAGATTGCGCAGGTATTTCTCGTTGGCGTAGTGCCAGGTGAAGATCTCATTCACAACCGGAAGCCAGCGCTTGTCGTTGGGTTTGGCGTTGAATTTGATGAACCACGGTCGCAGGCCCTGCGCGATGCCGTCAGCAACCCACATGCGAATCTCGTCGCCATTCTGCACGGAATCTTTCCAGCGATGCTCGTCTTCAATGCCCACGCTGAACATGCCTGCGATGGCTTTGTTGCCCATGGTGGCGCGGTATTCCTTGCCGTTTTTGCCGTTGGCCCACGGAGCCATGAGACCGCGGCGCCCCTGGCGATCGGCGACCATCGTGGGCGCGAGATCGTTGATCGTTTTCATGTCGAGATCGCTGAGCGCGCCGCCGCCGGCATTCGCTATGTAGCTTGCGCCGGGATTGATCGCCTTGATTTTTTCGTTCCACAAGCGCCAGAGGTCGAAGAGGCGCTGCTGCCGCCAGACAATGTATTGCTTTCGCGCCTGATCCTGCGGGTTGTTGGTGCGCGGCAGATCCAAGCCAGAGAAGGCTCGGAAATTCTCGCGGCAATGCTGGCAGTAACACATGCCGCTGCCGGCCCAGCGATTGGTGAAGATGCCATCCGGCTTGTACATGCGCATGATTTCTTCATGAACCGAGGTCATGAAGTCGAAGTTGTAAGGGCCGAGAGCGCAAGTTTCCCAGTAGCGAGGATCGGATGGATGGCGCACGGGCTGGCCGCTGGCGTCCACTCGGATCCAGTCAGGATGCGCGTCGTAGACCTTCTGCCAGCAAGCGTGGGCGTCGGTTCGCGCAATTACATTCATATTCATGGCGCGGCAGCCGGCCAGCAGCTCGCCAAAGCTATCGTGATCGCCGAGCCAGGCGCTGCGTTGCTGCAACGCAATTTGTGTGGGGTAGAACGCCACAACGCCGCCTGCACTGAGGCAGGCCGCGTCGGCATGAACGCTGCGGAAATAGTCAAGCCAGAACTGTTTGTCGTAGTTGCCGGGATCGTCTTCGACAAAGGCAAGCTGCGCCCAGCGCATGGGCCGGTCATACCAGCTGACTGCTTCGGTTGTGGATTGCGGTGCCTCGGCGGTGGTTGCCGGCGCGAGCAGGCTTTTCTCCGCGCCTGCCGGCAAGAGACAACTGGTGGCCGCAAGCGCCGACCCTTTCACGAAATCTCTGCGGGTACCCACAGCGGAATCCTCCCGTAACTCAGACATTGGATCACGACGAGGCAATCGGACGGAACTGACGGCTTGGGCCCTGGAGCTGGTTGCATATGGTCCGAGGCGATGAAGAAACTTCCTTCAGGAGCTAAAGCCTCAATGTTTGTGCGGCTTTTACGGCACGCGACCCACGCACTGCGTGGGTACCCCGGTCGTGCCCTTTCAAAGCAACGAAGAACAACCGCAGATCCTTCGCTACGCTCGGGATGACAAATCCATTTTCACGTCAGCTTTGCGCAGCGCGCTCAAGCTCGGCGATGTCGAGCTTTTTCATCTTCATCATTGCCTGCATGGCTTTGGGATTCTTCAAGTGCTCTCCCAATCGCGCAGGAACGATTTGCCAACTGAGGCCGAACTTGTCTTTGAGCCATCCACAGGCAACCTCACTGCCGCCGGCCGTAAGCTTCGACCAGTAGGAATCAATCTCGGCCTGCGTCTCGCAGCGAACGACGAATGAAATGGCATCGGTAAATGGGTGGGCCTGGCCCCCGTTGAGTGCCGTAAAGTGGAGGCCGTCGAGTTCGAAAGAGACGGTGAGCACTGATCCCTTCGGTCCGCTCGGTGTGTCGGCTGGGCTCCTGAACTCGCTTATCTTGCGCGAGTTGGGAAAGATGGTGCAGTAGAAATCGACGGCTTCTTCTGCATTCGATTGGAACCACAAGAACGGCGTAATCCGCGATGGATATTCAAGTGCGCTCATCAGTTCACCTGGTTGGCGTTGGATTGTGAGACCGGCGGGCGTTCAGCCGATTTCCATTGCATCACTAGTCGATTGCAAAATGCAAGTGATTTTCGTAGGATGCCGTTGTGGCAAGAATCTCCCGGCCAAAACGTCGTTCCGGTTGCCCGGTCAGCATCTCTCTTGACCTGCTGGGCGATCGCTGGTCGCTGCTGCTGGTTCGCGACATGATGGTGCGCGGTTACCGCACTTTTCGCGAGTTCCAACGCGCGGGCGAAGGCATTGCGACCAACATCTTGACCGACCGGCTGCACAGGCTCGAAGCCGGCGGCATCGTGGTGCGCGAAACCGCGAAGGAGGATGGACGCAGCAGCAATTACCGGCTCACGCCGAAGGGCATTGCGCTCGCTCCGGTCCTTCTCGAAATCCTAATCTGGGGCGCGCACCATGAGGAGACGGACGCTCCCTGCGCGGTGATTGAAGGGATGGAGCAAAACCGTGCCGCGGTCATCGCCGAGGCCTATCGCCGTTGGGAGCAGCGAGACGCAACGCCGCTCATTCCGCCGTTTACTTCAAGTTTGAAATCAAAATCCAATTCCCCGAAAGGAAAACCGAAGCGATGAAAGTAAACACCTATCTGAACTTTCCCGGCAACTGCCTGGAAGCCATGAAGTTCTACGAGAAACATCTGGGCGCGAAGATCCTTATGAAATCGACCTTCGCGGAAATGAGCGCATCCGGGGCCCCACAGCATATGCCGCCGGGCCTGAATCGGGATGGCATTCTGCACGCGCGATTCACGCTTGGCGACACCACGGTGATGGCGAGCGACGGCCCCAAGGTTGAGCCGATGCGCAGCGCTTATCTCACGCTTGCAGTGGATAGCAACGAAGAGGCCGAACGTATCTATGCCGCACTCAGTGAGGGCGGTGAGATCTTTATGCCCATGGGCGAGCAGTTTTTCGCGCATCGCTTTGGGCAGTTCCGCGACAAGTTTGGCGTGAACTGGATGGTGATTCACGAAAAGCCGATGCAGCGGCCAAACTGAAGGCCGATCGGAACCGCGTTGAAAAGAAGGCCATAGGCTGCTACTCTCATCTGTCCCGGTGAAGCGCCGAGACAGCAGGTACGACTATGGCCTTCAAGTTTCAGGGTTTCGATTTTCTTGGGCTCGATGCGAGCCTGACGGAAGAGGAACTCCTTGTTCGCAGGACAGCGCGCGACTTCGTTGACGCGAACGTAGTTCCGATCATCGAAGAGTGCTTTCGAGAGGGGCGCTTTCCACGCGAGATCGTCCCGCTAATGGGCGAGCTGGGCTTCTACGGCGCCAACCTTGAAGGTTACGGTTGCGCCGGCATGTCCAACGTCGAGTACGGGCTGGTGCTGCAAGAGCTGGAGCGCGGCGACTCGGGGCTGCGCAGCTTTGTCAGCGTGCAGTCGGCGCTGGTGATGTATCCGATCTTCACCTTCGGGTCAGAGGAACAGAAGAATAGGTGGCTACCTGCGCTTGCCACGGGCCAAAAGCTCGGATGCTTCGGGTTGACTGAGCCCGGATTCGGGTCGAATCCGGCGGGCATGACGACGCGCGCGCGGAAGTCAGGCGACGAATACATCCTGAACGGCGAGAAGATGTGGATCACTTCGGGATCGATTGCCGATGTGGCCGTTGTGTGGGCGAAGCTCGAAGGCGAAGGTGATGGCGGGGTTGGCAGTGTTCGAGGATTCCTCGTTGAAGCCGATCGTCCGGGATTCAAGTCCAGCGACATTCACGGCAAATGGTCGCTGCGCGCTTCGGTTACGAGCTCCCTTTCGCTTGAGGACGTGCGGGTGCCCGCGGCGAATCTACTGCCGGGCGCGGACAGCATGAAGGCTGCGCTGATGTGCCTGAACCAGGCGCGCTACGGCATCAGTTGGGGCGCGATTGGCGCGGCGATGGATTGCTATTCGACGGCACTCAGCTACTCCAAGACGAGGAAGCAGTTTCACGATCAGCCGATCGCGAGTCATCAACTTGTGCAGGAGAAGCTGGTTTGGATGGCGAGCGAGATCTCAAAGGCGCAGTTGCTTTCACTGCACGTGGGGCGGCTCAAGGATGCGGGCAAGGCAGGCCAT